>Ga0302320_10000737_pt1 | contig 77299 bp, 57 predicted proteins | sample Bog_T0_3_FD_202130 | JGI IMG/M metagenome (GOLD analysis project Ga0302320, IMG submission 202130) | Peat permafrost microbial communities from Stordalen Mire near Abisko, Sweden - Bog_T0_3 | ecosystem: Environmental > Terrestrial > Soil > Wetlands > Peat | place: Sweden: Abisko, Stordalen Mire... | reverse complement strand
TGCTCGTTTTAACTTGCTGCCGGACACGCCAAATTATATCACAGTTCCAGAAACCAAAACCGGAGTCCCAAACGACCTGCTTACTCAGAACCTCCGGTGTCTTTTATCCATGAGTCAACGGGTCAATCGTCCACCAGTCGCCGGCCTTGCCGATCAGGCTGGTGTTGCCAACGCCAACAGTCTTGTAATCGGTCGCCTCCTGTTTGTATTCCGCGTTTTGTTTGTTATGTTGATCCAGTGGACCGTGTTACGGACCGGCGGAAAAGGCGGCTTGAAATCGCCGGCGTGGTTTAGTATTTCAAGCTCGTGGGCAAAACGTACCTCTTCGAATGTCCGCAGTGCCAGTACCGCGTAAAAATCTCGGGTGGCGCGGATGGCGGCATGCATTGCGAAATTCAGACCATCATCTGCCGTGATTGCAGGCAATTGTACGATGTGTTCACGCGACAGCGGCGGCGCAAGGACGCCCTGGATCAGATTAAATTTCCCGGCTTCCACCAGCCCGATCTGCCGCCGGTGATTTTGGGTGAAAGCTCCGTGAACCCGTCGCCGGAACCGCCCGCGCCACTGATCTGGTGCGACTACGAACTGGCCTGCCCGGTGGAACCGGACCACTTCGTGGAGGTGTGGCGCGACCCGGGACGCTGCCCGCGCTGCGGAAACTTCATGGAGCGCAGCGGAAGTCCCTTCCGCGCGTGGGATTAATGGCCGTGAGCTTCGCATGTTACAATTCCACAAGAAAAGCGACAACTTTGGCCTTCGCATGGGCTGGACCCGCCGCTAGATTCGTCCCGCATCTGGCATGAAATCAACGTACATCTTTGACCGCCTGGCGGTTTGCAGTTGGTCGCTGCAACCGAAAAATCCTCAGGATTTGGTGGAAAAACTCCGGGCCACCGGTATCAGCCGGGTGCAACTGGCACTGGATCCCCTGCGGGCCAAGCCGAGGATCTGGGGTGAGACGGAAAAGATTTTCCGCGAGGAGGGCATCCAGGTCGTATCCGGTATGGTCGCGTGCATTGGCGAGGATTATTCCACGCTGGATTCCATCCGGCTCACCGGGGGCATTGCGCCGGACGCCACTTGGAAACAGAACCTCAAGAATTTTGGGGCTTGCGCCAGCCGGGCCAAGAAAATGGGCCTAAGGCTGGTGACGTTTCACGCGGGCTTTCTGCCGCCGGATGAATCGCATCCAACGTTTGACAAAATGCTGCAGCGGCTGGAGGTGGTGGCGGACCTGTTCATGGTGCAGAATATTCTCCTGGGACTCGAAACCGGGCAGGAAACCGCGCCGGAACTGGCCGCGCTCCTGCTCAAGCTGAATCACCCGAACATCGGCGTGAATTTTGATCCGGCGAACATGCTCATGTATGACAAGGGGGATCCGGTGAAGGCGTTGCACACGCTTGCGCCCTGGGTCCGGCAAGTCCACGTCAAGGACGCCAAACGCACGAAAATTCCCGGCACGTGGGGACAAGAGGTGCCCGTGGGCACGGGAGACATGGATTGGCGCGCGTTTTTCTCCACCTTCAAGCACGTGGTGTTCAACGTCAACCTCGCCATCGAACGCGAATACGGCAACAACCGCGTCGCCGATATCCGCACGGCGCGCAAAGTAATGGAGCGGACATTTTTCTAAGACCCCTCATGCCTCTCAAAAAAGTCAAGGTGGCGATCGCGGGACTGGGGTTCATGGGGGCCACACACCTCCGCGCGTATCAAGCGATCCGCCAAGCGCGCGTCGTGGCCGTATGCGATTCATCGCGGCTGCCGGTCAACGGCGTGCTGCGGTGCGTGCAGGGTAACCTAAGCCGCGGCGCGGACATCCAACTGGGTGCGCGGGTGAAATTGTATGGCGCATTCGACCAATTGCTGACCGATCCCGAGGTTGACTTGGTGGATATTTGCACGCCCACGGCGCTGCATGCCGGACAGGTCGTTGCCGCGCTTCAAGCGGGCAAACACGTGCTGTGTGAGAAGCCGCTGGCGCAAAATGCGGCCGCTGCGCGGAAAATCCTGAGAATTGCCCAAGCATCCAATACTTTTCTGATGCCCGCAATGTGCATGCGATTCTGGCCGGGCTGGAGCTGGCTCAAACAAGTGGTCACGGAACAAACTTTTGGCGCGGTGCAAGCGGCCGGATTCCGGCGTTTGACCGCCAGACCGGCTTGGAGCCAGGCGGGCACACACCTCGGCGGCGCGCTGCTGGATCTGCACATCCACGACACGGATTTTGTGAATTTCCTGTTTGGCCGGCCGGAGGCGGTGTTTTCCACAGGTGTGATTGGCGCGAGAGGCGAGGTGGACCACATTGTAACGCAGTATTATTATCCGCTCGGGCCGGTGGTGCAGGCGGAGGGAAGCTGGCTGCTGCCGGATGGTTTCAACATGGGTTTCACGCTGCATTGCGAACGCGCGACGATAGATTTCGACCTGTCACGCGGAGCCGAAGCACTGCGCGTGCACGCCGCCGGAAAAAAGGCGCGAACGATCAAGCTGAAATCCACGGATGGCTATCGGGAAGAGATTGCCAGCTTCGTAAACGCCGTGGCATGCGGCGTCAAACCCTCCATCGTGACCCCGCAAGACGGTCTGACGGCGTTGGAAATCTGCGCCGCCGAGGAAAAATCGGTGCGCAGTGGGGCGGTGGTGAAACTTTAACCACAGATGGACACAGATGAACACAGATAAGAGGGGAGCATCGTGTTTCTGGCTGATTCCAGTTCTGGTTGTGCGGAGTGAGAATCCCAAACGTCGGCGGCGTGAGATCTTTGTAGTTACCAGCAGCGACATCATCCAAGCCCCGTCGGGGGAATGGCGCTTAGTTAAGATTGTAGATGTGTAAGATGTTAAATCACAGCATATTACGAATCGGAAGATTTCGCTCCTACGGAGCTGAGATGCATTTTAGTCTCGTTTCTACAAATATGTCGCGCCTACGGCTCTGGGGAAACTGAATCGTGACGGTTAAACCTGATTAAATATGCATAACCGAATCAAATTGTTCGTGATGATGCTGCTGGAATATTTCATCTGGGGTGCCTGGCTCCCGTTGATCTTCAGCTACCTGCCCAGCCTCGGATTCTCGCCGGGGGAGCAGGCGTGGATCTTGAATGCTTTTCCCATTGCAGCCATCGTGGGCATGTTCTTCAGCAATCAGTTTTGCGACCGGAACTTCGCCGCTGAAAAATTTCTGGCGTTCAGCCACGGTTTGGGCGGAGTGGCGATGCTCGGCTTGGCCTTCACCAAAATGTTTTGGCCGTTTTTCGGTCTGATGCTCGTTCATTGCCTGCTGTTTGTGCCCACCATGTCCATTGTGAATTCCATCACCTTCGCGCACCTGAAGGATTCCCGGAAGGAATTCGGGCTGGTGCGCAGCGGCGGCACGCTCGGCTGGATCCTCGCCGCGTGGCCATTCACGTTTATTCTGGTGGATTGGGACAAGGTCCATCAGCTTAATCCCCATGGTGCGATAGGCTGGCTCGGCGCGATGCTGGGGTCCGGATTGACCGGAGACAAACTCAAAGCGGCCACGGCCTGGACCTATGCCGTGGCGGGCATTGCCTCGCTTGTGCTGGCGGCTTTCAGCTTTGTCCTGCCGCACACCCCCCCGAAAAAGGCTAGTGAAGGTGCGGCGGAAAAACTCGCCTGGCTGGAAGCCCTGCGCTTGCTGAGGCATCCGTTTGTGCTGGTATTGTGGCTGGTGACGCTGGTGGATTCCTTCGTCCAAAATTGTTACTTTAATTGGACGGGGGGATTTCTGGGCACCGCGACGGCGGCGGGCGGCGTGGGCATTGCGGGCAACTGGATCATGCCTGTCATGAGCATCGGCCAGATTGCGGAAATGCTCACCATGCTCATCTTGGGCGCGACGCTCAAAGGGCTCGGTTGGCGCACGACCATGGTGGTGGGCATTTTGGGCCAGGCCGCGCGGTTCGCGGTGTACGCTTGGTTCCCGCAATCCCCCGGGATGATCATCGCCGTGCAGGTTTTGCATGGCATTTGCTACGCATTTTTCTTCGCCACGGTCTATATTTTTGCGGACGCCTATTTTCCCAAGGACGCGCGGGCCAGCGCGCAGGGATTGTTCAACGTGATGGTGCTTGGGCTCGGCGCCCTGCTGGCCAATTCCATCTGCCCAGCCCTCGGCCAGCGGGTTTTCATGCACGGCGGCGTCACCAATTTTCACGCGCTGTTTTTGGTGCCGATGAGCTGCGCCCTGGCCGCGGCGGTGGCGCTGGCACTGTTCTTCCATCCGCCGAAGATTCCCGCGCCGAAAGTGGAATGATAGGGTTGAGAGTCGGATCATGGATAAGCCGACTGCATGTTATCTTTTCACAAGAAAAGCGACATTTTTAAATTAGGCAAAATATCGCGCTGGGAAATAATCACGATGAACGATTAAGACCCCGTGATGAAACACATAAAACAATCTAGGAAATCCATTCTCGCCACTACCGTGATGTTGATCGCAGCCCCCATGGCTCAAAACCTCCGGGCCGAGAGCTTGGCTTTGAGCACTGCCTGGAATGTGGCGGACGGGGCAAGCGGCACGCATATTGCCACGGGCGATGTGAACCGCGGACTGGCTTATAATGGGCCCTCCAATCAAGTATATGTTGTGAATAAAGGCATCACCGGCAGCGGCACCACGCCGGCAATTGATGTTTTCGACGGCGCCAGCGGCTCGCTCCTGGGCAGCGCAAACGTCGTCGGCGTTTCCGGCGGAACATTTCTGTTGGACATGGTCCGGGTGGCTGACGACGGCGCAGTTTACTCGGGCAATCTCTCCACCAGTGTGAATTCAACTCCTTTCACGATTTACCGCTGGACCAATTACTCGATTGCCCCCACCGTCGCGTTTTCGGGCAATTCCGCGGCCGGACTTTCCTTGCCCGGTTTGCGCATGGGCGACACCCTGGCCATTCGCGGTTCGGGAACGGGCACGGAAATTCTCGCTCCGCTGAACAACGGCGTCATCCCCTCGACCAATGTGGTTTTGTTCAGCACCACGGACGGGATCAATTTCACCAATACCGTCGTGGGAATTTCCGGGCTCCCCGCGCTGGCGTCCGGGGGCGGCCCGAGTTTCGGCGTCAGCTTTTACACCAATAATACTTTTCTCTTCAAGCCGAGCGGCTCGTATATATATGTGGTCCAGTTTCCGGCCAATTTTGCCACCTCTGCCGGAACGCTGGTGGCTGGCGCCGTTATCAGCACCAATGCATTGGGCGGCGGCACCGTGGCGGTGGATTGCAACGTCACTGCGGGTCTGACAGCTGCGTTGGGAACCATTCCTGATGCTGCGCCCACAACTACGCCGGTTTCTTTGTATGCGGCTCCGCCAGCGGCCGGATTCGCCACCCTGCTGGCAGCCACCAACACACCTCATCTCAACGCGAACGGCAACTATGTCGGCACTGTCGCCCTGGGTGGAGTGGGCAAAACGAATTTCATTTACTCGGTGGATTGCAATAACGGCGTTTACGCATGGAAAATAGTAACGGGCTCAGGCAACGAAACTGGAGTGGCCACCCCGGGCCCGTTGCAGGCAGCGCTGAGCACCAATTTCCAGGCGTCGGTCCTGGACCTTTACGGGGTTGACCCGCTGGCCTGTCCCCAAGTCGCCATGTCACAAGCCTTTTTTGGAGGCGAATTGATTTTTTCTGATTCTCCGGAGAGTCCCACCAACACCGGCATGCTGTACCTTGACACCAACGTTGCGGCCACCGCCAGGTCAGTTCCAAACCGCGTGTTTCTTTACCACGTGAACGGCAACCCCGGCGGGCAGATGAAATTCAGCGTGCTCCTCAAGAATGATGGCGCTTCGACAGGCACCCTGACGGTGCTGCGATCCGGATATGCCGGGCCCGGCAACAATTATGCTTTAGTGGGGGAAACCGCCTTTTACAATTGGTTGACCAACCTGTCGTCAACCACCGTGACGGTGGCTGCGGGACAGACGGTGCGGCTGGATACGAATTTCGACACTCTCAACGTCCGGCAAAACGCCCTGGTTAATGGCATTTGGGATTATGCTTTCAGCCAGCCGCATACCCTCATGATTTGCGCGCTGAACCCCCCGGATGATCCGGTGAGCGTTGGCCCAACCCTCGGCGTATTGGCGCGCGATGGACATGAGCGGGGCACCTTCGCCGCTTGCAACAAGACTTACGATACGACCGCCGGGGTGGTGATTGACACGGCTGCGGGCATTCAACAATTTCCCATCGCAGGCAACAGCGACGCTTACGTCACAGGCTATGATAATTCCGTGTTTCCTCCGACCGCCGAAACGAACAGCGGCAATTATGGGCTGCTGTATGACCTTCAGCTGAACACCTCGGCCAGCGATGGCCGCGCGCTGGGCATTCTGCTTACCCCCCGCAGTGGGACTTGGGGCGGAGCCGTCAACGCCAACCCCGGATTGATGCCGGGAGGATCGTTTGTCATTCCCTCGGGCGGTGTGACCATTTCGTCCACCACGAACGCAGCGGTGGCCGGAGAATATTTTCCCAATCAGGGCCAAACGGTGACGCTGCAATTCATGCCGACCGGCGCATCGTCTTTTCCAGTTCGCTTGATGACAGTCCCCTTTGCCTCCCCGGCGCCCGATCTGGCCGCGATCAGCAACTACACGGTCAATGTGGGCCAAACAATCAGCTTCGCTGCCAGCGCCGCCGGCACCAACGGCAACCATTCGCTTGGCTTTACTCTGCCCCTGGCCCCAGTCGGCGCCAGCATGGGGGCCAGCAACGGAATTTTTGACTGGCGTGCGACGGTGGCCAGCGCTGGCACGACCCAGAATGTCCAGGTGAGTGTCTCTGCCGGTGGCTCCCCGTCACTCTGCGATACGCAGTCTTTCGAGATTGTGGTGAATCCGCTCGAACCCGTTGCGCTGAACGCCCTGGCTCTGAACGACACCTCGTTTCAATTGCAGGTTTCTGGAACAGCTGGACCGAATTACATCCTCCAGGCGAGCACCAATCTTGGCAACCCCGGAGGTTGGATGAATTTGCTCACCAATACACCGACGGTGTTGCCTTTCATTTTGACGGATTCAAACGCCACAAATTTCTCAAGCCGCTTCTATCGTATTACGCTGGGTCCCTGATTCCCTTGATCACTTTCCTGCCTCGCGCCAGCGCGGGAGAATGTCCTTGATCGGCGGCCAGTCGGGCGAATGCGCCACGTCGGTTTCATTCCAAGTTGTAGCGAGGTAGCCCATGACCTGCGGCCGGTGCGCCAGCGAGTAATCGCTCAACTGCTCCACCGCCTTGAGGGGCAGAAAACCCGCCGGCCAGACACGGAAACCATTTCCCGCCAGCAGCCCGATGGACGGATAGTTCGTTTTCCATTCGTAATGCCAGTCGCACATCACAATATCGCGCGGAATGAGTGCCAGGGCCGCGCTCATGTCGTTGTGCGGAGTGTCGAAGCGGCAATAGCCCTGGAGTTTTGGCCCGATCACACGGTCGGCCCACATCAGCATCCGCAGCTTTTTTTCCCCGACGATGTGCGCGTGAAGCGCATTGACTTGCGCCGCGTAAAGTTTCGCCGGATTCGCGCCGCGGCAGCGCGGACACTCACCGGCGCCCAGCAAATAAACTTCATCCATGCCCACGTGAAAGGCATCCGCCTCGAAAGCCCCGGCCAGATCATCAATGAGCGAGAAGATGATTTCGGGCAAACCCGGCGCCTGGGGGCACCATTCCAGGCAATAAACATTGGTGTTGGTCAGCGAGAGCGACGGAGTTTCGTTAAACTCGGGATGCACACGCAACAGCGGGGAAATCCGGCCGCCAAATGTCTGATGGCCCAGACAATTGAATTCGGGGATTAGCCGCACTTCGCAGTTCCGCGCGGCGGCGGCCAGCGCATGGGCGGTGTCGCGCCGGATGAATTTACGGTTGCGAAGTTCGGGGTGCGCTTGGAATTCGAAGCTGTAGTTCACCTCCACCACGACGGTGTTGGCGCCCGCCGCCGCGAGCGCCGGCAGCGTCGTGACGAGCGTCTGGGCGTCCGCCTCGTTGTCGAGCCATAGATGAACGCCACGCCAGGTTTCGGCGGCGGTTCCCGCCACGGCGGTGGCGCAGGTCCAAACGAGCATTCCCGACCGCACCGCGCACCGGATTCTTTTAAAAAGCGATTCTGTTTGCACCTGCGCAGGATAAACCGTTGCGACCCCGCCGCCAACAGCGGCGTGTCTTTCAGTCCGTCAACCGGTTCCCGCGCATGATGACCGATTAGGTATAATTTACGGCGGCTTCGGTTCGGCTGCGCTGGCCATCATCAGAAATTTTTGCCGCAAGTCTTCCCGGCCCAAAATGATTGTCCGTATCCTGAATCTGAAATTGCCCCAACCGAACCGAGCTGTCACATCACCTCCGGGGTGGGGCGGCCCATCGGCAGGACCTCAAATTCCACGGTTGCGGTCAAAAATGTCCAGCGCAAGTCACCGCCAATTTATAGCAAACAACCGGCAGCGGACGAAAATGATCCATGCGAAACTCAGACCGTTATGAAAACAAAACGCGCATTTACGCTGATCGAATTGCTGGTGGTCATCGCCATTATCGCCATCCTGGCGGCCATGCTTTTGCCCGCCCTGGCAAAGGCGAAGGAAAAAGCCAACCGGATCGCCTGTCTCAGCAATCTCAGGCAGTGGGGTCTCTCGCTCGGCATCTATTTGGACGACAATAACCAAGTGTTTCCCAATTTCAGCATTGCCAACAGCACGCCCGGCGCTCCCAGCGGCTACGATCAGGACAATCTCCTTTGGGCTGACCTCGCCATTTTCGCCGCCGGCGGCTATGGGAACAGCGCCTGGTTCAACGTCTTGCCACCGTATGTTTCGCAACAGTCTCTTTGGCAATACGCCGCCAACCCGACCAATTTCGTGAATGGGAGCAGCATTTTCAATTGCCCGACCGCCACCTATCTGCCGGCAGAAGTGGATCCGCTAAATCGCGTGGCCTTCAGTTATGGCATCAATTTCAAAGGCACCAACGGACTGGTTCCCGCCGGTTCTCCCTTCAAGGCCACGGTGGTAAGGCATCCATCGGCCTTCGTCTTTTTTTCAGATAATCGGGCCAACTCGGGGGAAACCCCGTTTTACGGTGCCAACCCCCTCAACGATCTGGGGGCGCCGCGCGGCTCGCTGAATCATTTGTCGTCGCGCCACGCTGCGGGAGCGAACCTGACCTTCATTGACGGCCACTCCGCGTATTTCAAATATACCTACATGGCCTATCAGGAAGGCACCAAGATCGGCGATCCCGGGAATCCGGACATCAACTGGTCTTACGACGGCACGCCTTCGCAATAGTCAGCCAATGCTGATCCTCACAAGCAGACCGAAGCAGCATTTTTCCCTGTGTCCGCCGATGCCAATTCACGTGTGCGAGGGCATTTTGTTAACTTCTGTTAACTGTCGGCTGGTGGGCACCGCGCCGCAATTTGCCTGAAGCTACATCGCTGCCGCCGAGCAGCCGAAACAGGCCGATTATTTTTCAGCCGGCAACCAAGAATTGCTTTTTCCCAACCTCCTTTTGCGCACAAGGTACCGCCAATCATTCGCAAACCGCCGACAGCGAGACTGCTCGCTGGCCGTTATTCTGGAGACGCATGAAAACAAAAACAGGCTGCCACCGCTTTGGCGCCGGGATCATCGCAATAATGATTGCGGCGATGGCTGGTTGCGAGCGCACGGAAACCAAATCAGCTGCGTCGTCCGCCGAATTCGAGCGACAAGGAGACCTGGTTGTCATCCCGGAGCAATCATTACTGCGAAAGCGGTTGAATTTTGCCACCGTCCGCGCCGACAAAATCCAAAGCCAGCTTGCCGCGCCGGCGGTGGTGGAAGCCGATCCGCAAAAATACGCCAATATTTTTCCGCCGCTGTCCGGCCATCTGACCCAGTTGCAGGTGCAACTTGGCGACTCGGTCACGAACGGTCAGTTGCTGGCCTCGCTGGAGTCGCCGGATTTTTTTGCGGCCCAGGACAATTTTGTGAAGGCCAAGAGCGTGGAGGAACTGACACGGCGGGCGCTGCAACGGCAACGTGAGCTATTGGAAAACAAAATTGCGGCGCAAAAAGACGTCGAGCAGGCTGTCAGCGATAATGCGTCGGCCAAGAGCGACCTCGACACGGCCGTTCAACAATTGCTCGCTTATGGTTTCAATCCCAAGACCGACAAGCTTGGCCAGCCGCTGCGGGTTTATTCGCCCCTGTCCGGACAGGTGGTGGACATGGCTTCCGCGCATGGCGAATATCGCAATGATGTCACCGCCCCGCTGATGACGGTGGCTGATTTATCGACCGTCTGGCTGACCGCCAGCGCGCAGGAAAAGGATTTGCGCTATCTGGCGAAGGGACAGGAGATAAACGCCTCGTTCGCGGCGTATCCCGGCGAGAACATCACCGGGACGATTTTGTTTATCGGCGATCTGGTTGACCCGGACATTCGCGTGGCCAAAGTCCGCGTTGCGGTAGCCAACTCGCGGCATCGCTTCAAACCCGGCATGTTTGCGACCGTGAATTTTCTCGGCTTCCCGGAATCGCAAATCACCGTGCCGACCACGGCCATTGTGCAAAGCGGCGAAACGTCCTTTGTGTTTGAGCAAGTCAAACCGTGGGTCTTACGACCGGTCAAAGTGACGGTTGGTTCGCAGTTGGGCGATGAAACGATTATCACTCAGGGAGTGGAATCCGGGGCGAGTGTGCTGGTCAAGGAAGGGGTGTTGTTCCAATGATTGCGCGGTTCGTCACCTTTTGCCTGCATCGCCGGTGGCTGATGCTTGCGCTGGTCGTCAGCATTTCCATTTTCGGAATCTACGCGCTGAAGCAACTGGCCATCGAAGCCTACCCCGATGTGGGCGACGTGACGGCGCAAGTCATCACGCCATATCCTGGACACGCCGCCGAGGAGGTGGAACAGCAGATCACCATTCCGCTGGAGCGCCAGCTCAACGGCATTCCCGATCTGCATGTGATGCGCTCGCAAAGCACGTTCGGCCTTTCGCTGATTGACCTGGTTTTTGAGGAAGGCACTGAGGATTATTTTGTGCGCCAGCGCATTCAGGAACGCATCAACAGCGTGACGCTGCCGCCTAATGTGCAGGCCGGCATGGACTCCATCACGCCGCCCACGGGCGAAATCTACCGTTATACCGTCGAGTCCAAATTGCGCAGCCCGCGCGAATTGCGCGATCTGAACAACTGGGTGGTGATCCCGCGCTTCATCCAGGTGCCCGGCGTCATCGGCGTGGATCCCTTTGGCGGCGAAAATTTTCAGTTTCAGGTGTTCGTGGATCCGGCCAAGCTGGTCCAATACAACCTGACGCTGGCACAGGTTGAAAACGCCATCTCGGCGAACAACATCAATTCCGGCGGCAGCGTGATTGTGCGCGGTGAACAGAGCCTCGTCGTGCGAGGCATGGGCGCCATCACCACCGTCCAAGATTTGGAGAACATTGTCATCACTCAAAAAAACGGAGCACCGGTTTTTGTAAAGGATATCGGCCATGCGGAAATGGGTGTGCTGGCACGCCAGGGCATTCTCGGCAAGGATGACAACGATGATGCCGTCTCCGGCATCGTGCAGCTGCTGCGTGGCAAAAATCCTTCCCGCGTGCTCGATGGCGTCCACCGTCAAGTGACGGAGTTGAACACGAAAATTCTGCCCCCGGATTTCAAGGTCGTGCCATATCTCGACCGCTCGGATTTGGTGAAAACCACCTTGCACACCGTCAGCCGAACTTTGCTCGAAGGCATGGCGTTGGTCGTGTTGGTGTTGGTGCTGTTTCTGGGTAGTGTTCGCAGCGCGGCGCTGGTGGCCCTCACCATTCCCGTTTCGCTCCTGTGGGCTTTCGTGCTGATGCACTATACCAAGATCCCGGCCAACTTGCTTTCCCTCGGGGCCATTGATTTTGGCATCATCGTGGACGGCGCGATAGTGCTGATGGAAGTCATCCTGCGCCGGCACGAAGCGCATCCCGACCAGGAACTCACGGAAAAATCAGCGCTTGAGGCCGCATTGGAAGTGGCCAAGCCGATGTTCTTCGCCACGCTGGTTATCATCACGGCCTATCTGCCGCTGTTCGCTTTTGAGCGGGTGGAGAAAAAACTGTTCACCCCGATGGCTTTCACGGTAGGTTACTCCCTGTTGGGAGCGTTGCTGTTCGCCTTGGGTGCGGTTCCGGCATTGGCCTATGTGACTTACCGCCAGCCGGGTAAAACGTGGAAGAATCCGGTGTTTGAATGGCTGCGCGGAAAATACGATTCATTCCTGTTGCGCATTGTTTACCGGCCACGAATCGCCTTGTATCCCGGTCTGGCCGCCGCCGTGCTGGTGGTGATTCTGGCATTGACCATCGGGCGCGAGTTTCTGCCCTATCTCGATGAAGGCTCGCTCTGGTTGCAAATCGAAATGCCGCCCGGCATTTCCATCCAAAAAGCCAGCGAACTGGCCCGCGATTATCGAAGGGTGATCCAAACTTTCCCTGAAGTTGCCCATGTCATCACCCAAACGGGACGCGATGACGCGGGGGTTGATCCGTGGACGTTTTCCCACATCGAAAGCTGCATCACTCTGAAACCTTACCAAGACTGGGGTGGGGACAAGCAGAAGCTGATTGCGCGCATGAGCCAGAAACTTAACGCCGAATTGCCCGGCATGACCTTTGGCTTCTCCCAACCAATCCTCGACATGGTGAATGATATGATTTCCGGCGCGCATTCGGATTTGGTCGTCAAGATTTACGGCGACGATTTCACCGAATCCCGCCGCATCGCACAGGCCATGGTCAGTCTGCTGCAAGGCGTCCGGGGCGCCAAGGACGTGGCCATTGACCAGGAGCCGCAGCTTTTGCAGCTTCAAATCAAGGTGGACCGACTGGCTGCCGCTCGTTACGGAATCAATGTGGCGGATGTGGATGACCTGATTGAAACCGCCATCGGCGGCAAGGCCGTATGCAGCGTTTTTGTCGGCGACCGAAATTACGATCTGAACCTCCGTTTCACCGAATCGGTGCGCGGCAATCCCGAGGCCATTTCCAATCTGACCATTTCTTCGCCGAGCGGCGCGCGCATTCCGCTGTCAGACGTCGCTTCCATTAAAATTGGCCCCGGCGAAAGCATGATCTCGCGAGAGATGGGCCGTCGCCATATTTCCGTCAAACTCGACCTGCGCGGACGCGACCTGGCCACTTTTCTGGCGCAAGCCCAGAACAATATTGAGTCCAAGGTCAAATACGACCGCGAAAAATATGAAATCACCTGGGGCGGCCAGTTTGAAAACCAGCAGCGGGCGCAAGCGCGGCTGACGCTCATCATCCCGGCGGTGCTGGGTTTGATATTTTTCATTCTGTTTGGGGCGTTCGGCCAGGCTCGCTATGCGGCCATCATTATGCTGACGGTGCCGCTGGCGTTGGTCGGCGGGCTGGCAGCGCTCCAACTGCGAGGCATGACTTTGAATGTTTCGAGCGCCGTCGGTTTCATCGCGCTCTCCGGCGTCGCAGTGCAAAACGGCGTGATCATGGTATCCAACCTCAACCGCCGGCGATCAACCGGCGCCGACTTGAAGGAAGCCGTCCTGCAAGGTGCCGGGGAACGATTGCGGCCGGTATTGATGACAGCGGCGGTGGCCACGCTTGGTCTGCTGCCCGCCGCGTTGTCCCGCACCATTGGCAGTGACGTGCAACGCCCGCTGGCCACGGTGATTGTGGGCGGCCTCATCACAGCCACGGCGCTGACGTTGCTGATATTGCCCGCCGTCTATTACGTCGTGGAAAAGCGAGTGGTGGCCAAAGCCGCCGGTTCGAGCCAACAGAATTGACTTCTAAATAAATAAATGAAACAAATTTTTTCTCTGGCTTCGCTAGTCGCCTTGCTGTCGGCAAATGCAGTTCTCGCTGATTTCAATTCAATGAATCCCGCCGCACCGCTGGCAAGCTGGACCGTGACCAATTCCCTTCCGGCAACCAATGAAATCACTTTCGATCAATTCTTGCACGAAGTCGCGGCGGGGAATCTGGATTATGCCGCGCAGCGTTACAATGTGGACATCGCCAAGGCTGGCGTCGCCGTGGCGAAGGAATTCCCCAATCCCAACCTGAACCTCGGCGATGGTCGTGACCTGCGTTTTCACGGTTCGCAGGCTTTGCCGGAACCGGCCGGCGTGGGCCTGGATCAGACCGTCGAGTATTTTGGCAAGCGCAAATGGCGTATCCGCGCGGCGGATCAAGCCTACCGCGCCGCCGGCGCCACGCTGGAGGATTTTTTGCGCAACCTTAAACTGGATGCTTCCGAGGCGTTTATCGCCGCGCTGGCTGAGCAACGCGCGCTCGAACAACAACGCAAAACCACGGATTATCTCAACCAGCTTGTCGCCGCGCAAAAACATCGTTTTGCTGCCGGAGATATTTCCGAAACCGACCTGACCCAATCGCGCGTGGACGAACTGCAATCCCAGAGTGATTTGCTCAACGCGCAAAACGACGCACAGACGGCACAGCTTGCGTTGAGCACGTTTCTTGGTCGCAACCGCGGCCAGACCACTTTCATTCTGCGCGGCAAGCTGGAACTGAAGCCGCAAACTTTTGACCTAAGCCAGTTGATTGCCAACGCACTGCAAAACCGGCCAGACTTGGTGTCCTTGCGCCACGCGCGGGACAGCTCGCAAAGCGGTGTGCGGTTGGCCAAAGCCAGTCGCGCCCCGGACGTGGACGTGGGCGTCAATTACGCCTACATGACTGCTTCGGAAAACGACATCGCCCCCGCACCGCACGACAGTATGTTCGGCCTGAGCCTTTCCTTTCCGCTGCCGCTCTGGAACCGCAACCGGGCTGAAATCCAAACGGCGCAATTTACCACGGCGCAGGCGGAAAAAACTCTGCAATCCGCCGAACTCAAAGCCGAGGTGCAAGTCCGCCAGGCGTTCACCGCATATCGTCTTATGCAGGATCGCGTGCAGAAATTTCAGAGCGAAACCCTCGATGGGGCGGACGATGTGCTGGCCGCCAAGCGGTTTAGCTACGAACACGGAAACTCCACGCTGGACGATCTGTTGATGGCGCAGAGTGCTGACAACAATGTGCATCAAGCCTGCAACGAAGCCCTGGCCGACGCCGCGAAAGCCCTGTTCGAGCTTGATCGCGCGTCGGGGCTGTGGAGTGCGGAGTTTTAGTCTGCTAATCAGGTTCCAGTTTTTCCATCCCCGCTTTTTTGTGCTCGCCTGGTTATTTCCCAATAGAATCTGAGTCTTGGCGCTGGAACTTTTCCGCGTTGGCCAAATCATCCACGTTCAGCAGGTCAACTCCGTCGTTTCGCAGTTCACGCCAGAAGTGCGTTGATTCGGGTGAGTCCCAGAAACGCACCTTCATGTTGCGTTCATGTGCTTTGGCAACGATGTCCAGCAATTGGGCCTTTTCATTATCCGGAAAAGGACCATTGCCGGTCCACTTGAAGAAGCGCTTCCAGTCCTCGCTCATCCAGAGGAAGATGCCATTGGGATTGGGTCTGTCTAAATCGGGCATCTGCCCATCCAGTCCAGCCTGGCGGATGGACGCCTGCGGCAACTGGGCTCGGGGCCGGTTTCCGGTCAACACTACAGTAACCGCCTTGCGTTCAACCTTTTTGCCGTCAAACATGGGGGTTGGAAGACAAGTGTTGGGTTTGGCAGTGGCCGAATGCCGCGAAAAGGGGACACTCGCGCTCCGTAAGCGGGGCAATAGACGTGCTGGATCCGTACGATTTGCCGTACGATTTACCGGCTCGCCATAAGCCGGAGGATTGATTAGCCTTGCCCCATGACGGCATTGCCCAAGCCAGAAGTAATTCTCACGCACGAAAGCGATCTCGACGGCTTTCTGTCCGGCCTGCTGCTGCAACGGCTGGCGCAACATCTGTTTGGCGAGCCGGTGCGGCTGGAAGCGTACCACTACAATTACTGGAAACAGCGCGATCTCCGTGAAAAATCCGCCTGGGTCGCCGATTTCACCTTCGAGGCGCGCATGGACAAGCTGGACTGGGTGATCGTGGACCACCACGTGACTGGAGTGGCCCCGAAAAGCGCAAGACTCATCCATGACGTGGCCAAGTCCGCCGGCCTGCTCTGCTACGAACTTTGCGTGGCCCACGGCTTGGGGTCGCCCGCGCTGGATCGGCTGGCACACTTGAACGATGTCGCGGATTTATTTCTGGAAAAAGACCCCGACTTCACGGTGGCCGGCGATTACGCGAGCCTGGTGAAATGTTACCAATTTTGGAACCTGCACACCGTACTGGGCGGAGACCTCGAAAAACTGCTGGATCATCCACTGCTGGAGGTCATGGCGACAAAACGCCGCATCGAAGATCCGATCGGGTTGGGCTGGAGCCGCCGACACATCCTCGAACTTTCCCCAACCGTCGCCTTTGTGGATACGGTCATCGGCAGCAGCAACCAGATTGTGCACCAACTTCTCGAAACCGGGGCTACGAAATATCCCGTGCTGATGACGCTGTTCCGGCGCGCCAATTCCATTTTCGCCAGCTTCCGGAGTCGCAACGGCGAAGCGCTGCAGATTGCCGCAAAGTTTCAGGGCGGCGGCCATGGCAACGCCGCGGGTGCCATTCTGCCCAAATCGGTCCGGACCATTGAAGATGGCCTGGAGTTTGTCAAAAAGGCGCTGAATCCAGCGCCGGTGCCCGGCAATCTGAACACTTTGGAAAGCTTGTTTGCGGGGTTGGAAGTGAAAAAGTGAGGCCTCACGTATCTCCGCTCTGGACGAGGTTTACGTAGCGCTGGGCGCGGTCGCGCACGACCGGTGAAAGGCGGGCGGGATTGAAATTCCGGCCGGAATAGTAGCCGTAATGTGTGTTCCACAGGACATACATGTCAAAATCGGTGGGCTCGCGTCCCGCTTTCAGCTTGAAGGAGTCGTGGAGCGCAGCCCAATGCTGCCGGGCAACCCCGAGCGAAACCTGAGGGTTGCGATAGTTTCGGGACGCAGTGTAGCGCTGCCACACCGACGGCATGATTTGGTAGCGGCTGACTTCACCGGCGCCTCCGATTTCGCCGTCCGCATTGCCGGTTTCAATCATGCCCAAGGCGAATTGATGGCGCTGATCCAACACGCCGGGGTTACCAGTGGCCGGGGCGGCCGGAGCCATATTAACCATAATGTTCAAGGCAGCCGATGGAGCCAGTCTGGCGGCCGCCGCGGCCGGCAGTTGGCGCCGGGGAGCAGTGGAAGCGATTGGGAAGTTCCGGTGTGCGCCGCCCGCCGCCAGCTGTGGCAGGTCCCGGGAAAGCCCTTGGGTCGCGGCCCGCGCGGAGTAAAGCGTGAACAACAAGCCCCCGTTTGCGAGGATCAACCCAGCAGCGGCGGATACGGACAAATTTAGTGGTTTTTTCATGGTACAGAACGCGAGCTTTCCATCTATTAACTCGATATAATACTATAAATTCACCTGCCGAATCCATCGGCTTTAGGAACAAGTTATTCACAAGTTGTTCACATTTCCAAGCGTCGCGACGCGAGGCTGGATGGTCTGGGTATTCATCCCGTGGATTGAAACCCTCCGGCTTTCGTCGTGGGGTCGCTCCGCGACCACGCCGTGGCGGCCCACGCTTTAACGCTTTAACCCTTCAACGATTCACCATAGCATGGCGGCATTATGTCCGAATTCATCCGCGCCAACGGGCGGGCTGCCAGCCAATTGCGGCCGCTGCGCTTTCAAAACCATATCGCGCCGCACGCTGCCGGTTCCACGCTCATCGAGTGGGGCCATACCCGCGTCATCTGCGGCGTGACCATCGAGGAAACGGTCCCGCGCTGGATGAAAGAGCAAAAAGCCGAGGGCGGCTGGCTTACCGCCGAATACTCGATGCTCCCCTACTCCACCCTGGAACGCAAACCGCGCGACATTTCCAAGGGCAGGCTGGATGGCCGGGCGTCAGAGATCCAGCGGCTCATTGGCCGCGCCATCCGGGCCGCAGTGGACCTGAGCAGCGTGGGCGCACGGACGATTTGCGTGGATTGCGATGTGCTGCAGGCCGACGGCGGCACGCGCACAGCCGCCATCACGGGCGCGTATGTGGCGCTGGCGCTGGCGGTAAAGAAACTGCAGGCGGAGAACAAACTGGCCGGGAACCCGCTGCTGGCGCCAGTGGCGGCAGTCAGCGTGGGCATCGTGGAAGGCGCGGCATTGCTGGATTTGTGCTACACCGAGGACGTGGGCGCGTCGGTGGACATGAATCTGGTGATGAATTCGCGGGGCGAATTCATTGAGCTGCAAGGGACCGGCGAAGAGGCAACGTTCACCGACACGCAACTCGCGGAACTGCTGGCCTTGGGGAAGGCCGGCATCCGCGAATTGCTAACGGCGCAACAAGCCGCCATCGCCCAAGGCTGACCGGTCATGGCTATCGTCCCAAAATCGCGGCGCAAACCGCCGGCTCCCGCCGCCACGCGCCTGCTGCTAATCCGCCACGGTGAAGTGGATACGCGCTACCAGAACAAATTTGGCGGCTGGATCGACATGAATCTATCGCCGAAGGGCAGGAACCAGGCCGGCATTCTGGCCGATTATCTGCGCCGCAAGACACTCGACGCCGTCTATGCCAGCCCCATGAAGCGGGTCCAGCAGACGGTGGCGCCAACACTGAAACGGAACGGCCATGATCAGACGATCCTGAACGGCCTGCGGGAAATCAACTTCGGGGACTGGACGGGGCTGGGCTGGCAGGAGGTGGAGGAGCGATTCAAGTTCCAGTCCCATGAGTGGCTGGAGCAAATCCAGTCTGGCGGCGCGCCCAACGGCGAAAGCGGCAGGGTTTTCCGCCAACGCGTCGAGCCTTGCCTGCTACAGATCATCTCCCGGCATCGGGGTCAGAATGTGGCGATCTTCTGCCACGGTGGTGTCATCCGCATGATGCTGGCCATCCTGCTCAAGCTGCCGCTGCCCAAAACAAACCATTTTGACATCGAATATGCCGGCATCACGCAGGTGGCGCTGCATCCCCACATGGCGGAGATTGAACTGCTAAATTTCACGCCCTGGCGGGATCTGGTGGGATGAAACGGCTCAATCCACTCTGGCGGATTTCGGTCGTGACCACGGCGGAGGCCGAGGATGCCGTCAGCGAATTGCTGTCGTCCGTGTCTGGTCTCGCGGCGGCGGCGTATTTTGACCTGGAAAGTCAGACCAGCCACGTCAGTGTTTTTCCGGATCAGGGGGAATTTTCACCCCGGAGCGTGCGCCGAGAGATTGCCGCCGGATTGGAGCGCATCAAGAGTTTCGGTCTGGACATCGGCAAGGGCAAAATAATTATCGTTCGGATGAAACGCGAGGACTGGGCGGAGTCGTGGAAACGTCATTTCAAACCGATCGAAATCAAGTTGCAGGCAAATGGATCGAGTGCCCATAAAAGGTCGTCCAAACTTCCTTCGCTGCTGGTGAAACCAAGCTGGAGCAAACGCCGGGCGGCGAAGAATCAAACCGTCGTGATACTCGACCCCGGCTTGAGCTTCGGGACGGGCCAGCATCCGACGACCGCTTTTTGCCTGCAGGAAATTGTTCGGCGCCTAAACTCTGGCACGGCGCAGTCATTTTTGGACATTGGCACGGGGTCGGGCATTCTGGCCATTGCGGCCGCCAAGCTGGGGTACGCGCCGGTTAAAGCCTTTGATTTGGATCCCGAATCCGTGCGTGTGGCCCGGGAAAATGCCCGGAAAAACCGGGTGGCCGGGCGGCTTCGGCTGACTCGCGGTGACATTACGAAACTGCCATTGCACCCAGCCCGGAAATTCGACCTGGTCTGCGCAAATTTGATCTCCAATTTGCTTATTCAGGAAAGGCGGCGGATAGTGAACCGGTTGAAACCGGGTGGCACCTTGGTGCTGGCGGGAATTCTAGCGGACGAATTCGCTCAAGTTGAGAGGGTATTCGCCGATGGGGTATTAAGGCTGGCCTCGAGCCGGGTGGAAAATGAATGGCAGTCTGGCGTTTTTTGTTTTGCTTGAAAAAATTTGAACAGCCCGGTCCCGGACGCGGTCAGAGTAGCTGATGATTATCAGTAGTTTATGATGCAAGAAGTTTGGCATCATTTACGCTGCCAGTTTATTGAAAGGTAAATGCTATGATGAAAACACTCGAAGTGATGGGCGAAGCAATTCGCAATCCAAAGCATCCGTTCCGCAAAACTCAGCATCATTCCAAGAAATCACTCAAAAACCGCCATGAGCGGCGCAAAATCCGGGAATTTCTGCAACTCGGAGACTGGATGGCTGAAGAAATGGCTTGAAAAGACGGCGGCGGTAATATCGCCGCCATTTCCACTCGCGGAGCCCCAATCGGCAGGTTCTCCCTGCCAAAAAGCGGTTTCCCCAAAAATCTTACTTCATTAACAGCATCTGCCGGGCGCGCTTGATGGCCGTGGTCATCCGCCGCTGGTAGTGGGCGGGCAGGCCGGTGTATTTGCGCGGCAGGATGCGGCCTTGATCGGTCACGAACTGCTTGAGCAGGGTGGTGTTCTTGAAGTCCAGCGCGTCCAGGGTGAAGTCAATCTTCGGCTTGGGACGCGGGGTGCGGTTCTCGCGGATGCGGGTGCCGCGCTTGTCGGATTTCTCGGTGTGGGTCTTGCGTGGCATGATTACTTGATCTCCTTATGCAACGTGTGGCGGCGGAGGGCGGGATTGTATTTTTTAACTTCCAGCTTTTCCGTCTGTAGCTTTTTGTTGCGGGTGGTGGTGTAGCGCGACGGCGACTTGCCTTCTTTGCGCGCCTCGGTGCATTCGATCGTGATGACTTCTCGCGGCATAAATTATTCCTTTTCCTTGGGTTTGACTTCTTCGCCTTCCTCGGTTTCCTCGGCTTCACCTTCGATGGGGGTGCCGACGGAATCAATAGTGCCAAGCTGTCCCAGTCGGCGCGATTTCAGCGCGCCTTCGCGCTCCAGTTGGGCCTGCGCCTCGACTGTGAACCGCGTCCACGGAATGGCTTCCAGGCGCGCGCGCGGAATGGGCTTGCCCGTCAGCTCACAGATTCCGTAGGTCTTGCGTTCAATGCGCTTGAGGGCTTCCTCAATTTCGTAAACCGCATCCTGATCGGACGAAAGGAGGCTCAGCGCGAAATCACGGTCAAAATTGTCCGTGCCCGAATCAGCCATGTGCAGGCTGTACCCGGCCAGTTCCTGGGCGGACTCCTGGGCAAGACCGTTCATCTGGCGGACCAACTGTTCGCGCAGCTCCAGCAGATGCACACAAAACTTTTGCCACTCGGACTTGACCTTTTTGAGGTCCGGGCCGGCATTGGCCTTGGCCAAGGGACGCCCAAGGATCGCCGACGACGTGGCGGCGACGGACTTGCCGCGCGGGGCGGCTTTCTTGATTTCTTTTTTCTTCGCTATCACAACTCAATACAATACAGGTTTCGGCCGGGAAATGACACCCCGCCACAAATTCCATCATTCAAAGGGGCCGGAATCTACCAAAGCCATATGAATTTGCCACTAAAATCTTTATCTTTTTTTCAGGCCGCGTGAGGCTGGCGCTGTGGTTCAAGGCAAGGGGCGCCTTGTAATCCGGCCCGCGCTGAGGCTTTAAGTTTCATTGTTTTACGATGCACGCGTACGCGTTGTGATTGTGGATGCTCTCGAAATTCTCCGCCTCGACTTGGTACCAAGTCACCAACGGATGCGCATTCAGCCTCAGTGCCACATTCCGCACCAAATCTTCCACGAAGACCGGATTTTCATAGGCCCGCTCCGTCACCTGCTTCTCGTCCTGCCGTTTCAGCAGGGCGTACAGTTCCGAGCTTGCCGATGCTTCCACGATTTCGATGATTTCCTCGATCCAGACGATCTTTTTGAACCGCAACGCCACCGTCACCGCCCCGCGCTGGTTGTGCGCCCCGTACTTGGCAATCGCCTTCGAGCAGGGACACAAGGTCGTCACATTCACCTTGACCGTCAGCACAAAATCCGTCTCCGGGCCGCAAGCCGACGCGTCAAACCGCGCCACGTAGTCCATGAGGCTTTCCTTGCGCGACACGGGCGAGCGCTTGGACATGAAATAGGGGAACTCGATTTCCAGGTGCGACGTGGCGGAATTCAATTTCCTTTGCAGCGAGCGCAGGATGTCGGCGATGTTTTCCACGTGGATGACATCACCGTGGGCGTTGAGCACCTCCACAAAGCGGCTCATGTGGGTGCCTTTGAATTCCTTGGGCAAATCCACAAACATGCCGATGGTGGCCACCGTGTCCTGCACCTGGCGCGCCTTGTCGCGCACTTGGATCGGGAAACGCAGGCCGCGCACGCCGACTTTGTGAATCGGCAACTCACGGTTATCGCGCCGGCTCTGCATGTCGTGCAATTCCTCCGCCGGCGGCTTGGGAGTGGTTCGAGACATGCGGAGAAGGTAGCAGTTTGGCGGGATTTGGCAAAAAAGTTCGAGAAACTTTCGAGAGCGCCGGAATCCTCAATCGAAACTGCGGGCTATTATCGCGCTGTCCCTGCGGGATAAAATCATGCCGCCAGGCTGGCACAATAATTGCGCCAACGTTGACTTGAATCGGGAAATCTGCCATAAACGCACGTGAACATGAGCGAACTCTTTGCCTAGATTTTTTATGCGATTGGGGTTGTCATTCCGGCTTGGTTTCGTGATTTTCACGCTGGCAACGGCTTGCCCCACGTTTGCCTCCGTCATTCACGTCGCCACTTATAACGTGGAAAATTATTTGGATCAGCCCACCGAATCGCGCACGCACGTCAAATCCGCCGAGGCCAGGGCAAAAATCCGCGAAAGCATCAAGACCATGAACCCCGACGTAATTGCGCTGGAGGAGATGGGCGGCTCCGATGCCCTGCTGGAACTCCGCGCATCGCTCCAGGCTGACGGCCAGGTTTTTCCATATTGGGAGCTGGTGCAAGGTTTTGACACCAACATCCACGTGGCGGTGTTGAGCAAGCTGCCCATGGTGGCGCGACGTCCGCACACAAACGAATTCTTCCTGCTCGACGGCCACCAGCTCCAAGTCAAACGCGGTTTCGCGGAGGTGGACATCCAAGCGGAGACGAATTTCACCTTCACTCTCATCGCGGCGCATCTAAAATCACGTCTGGCCGCGCCGGACGCGGACGAAGCGGAGGAACGTCTGGGTGAAGCGCGCGTGCTGCGCGGCATTGTGGACGCGCGCCTCGCAAATGAGCCGGACGCAAAGCTCATAGTCCTCGGAGATTTGAACGACGCGAAGGATTCCGCCGCGCTGCGGGAGATCATCGGACGCGGCCAGCGGAAGAAGTTGTTTGACACGCGCCCCGCCGAGCGTAACGGCGACACCGTCCGCGGCGAGCCGCCGTATTACGAGCCGCGCGACGTGGCTTGGACGTATTTTTACGGCAAGGACGACACGTATTCCCGCATTGATTACATCCTGTTCAGCCCCGCGCTGAAGCGAGACTGGCTCGCGACCGAATCATACATCCCATTCATTCCCAACTGGGGGATGGGGTCGGATCACCGGCCGGTCGAGGCGGCATTTCAGACTCACGGCACTAACACCAGCCGGTAAAACTCCTGGCTGGCGCCGGCCGGGGAATTGGTATCCACAAATGTCGTGAGGCTGGTGCCGGCGGCCACCGTGGCAAGATTCAGCCAGTTGCCTTGTGCGAGGTCTGTCGCGCATTGGACTAGATAATTCGAGCCTGCCAACGATGGCCAGGTGAATGCGAAACCATTGGTGGAAATCGAATAACCGGTAATGGCCACCGGCGGCGGCGGCATCGGCGGCAGTGGTATCACAGTCACATCATCCAACCCAAAATAATTCTGGTCGTTCTCGGCGGCGAACTCCAAGGTGGCGTTGGTATCGTCCGCCAGGACCACAAACTGGAAGCAGGACCAGTTAAAGGCGGGCGGATTCGTCAGGCTCGTAAGATTAACGCCATTCCACAGGGCGCTGAATTGCTGGCAGCCGACCGCCAACAAGTTATCCAGCCAGAAGGAAACCAGATACTGCTGGCCCGGGATGATGGACACGGTCTGCGACAGCGTGGCCACGCAGCCGTTTTCGCCCAACAATGCGCCGAAGTTGCCGGAATGCACCACACCGGGATAAGCCGAATTGGTCACAACGTTCAAAATCGCCTGCCAGGTAATCGTATCGCCCAGCAGCGTCCAACCGGTAAAGTCGCCGGTTTCAAACCCGCCGTTCTGTACAATGGGACCTATGTCAATCTGCACCAGCACGTTTTGCACACGCGACAAGTCCTCGTTCGTAAACATCAAGGCGGCGGGATAGCCGCCGACGGGCATTCCATTTGGATTGGACCACTGCACATTGAGATTGGTTGAGCCGCTGGCCGCCAGCGTGCCGTTGACGGCCGAGACCGTCAGCCATGCCGGCACTCCGCCCAGGGACCAATCAAGATTGTCGCCGCCGGAGTTGGTCAGCGTAAGCAGCCAGTTGGTTTGCGGAAATGGACCACCGATCTGCCCGCTCGCTGAAAATACATTCTGCGGCAGGATACCCAAGGGATCCGGCGTGGTCAGGGCGTTGATCAGACCGGCACCCGCCGGCGTGCCCCAACCGGTGCAAAGATCGTACCCGGGCGTGGCAAAAAAATTCGTGGGGCTGGCGGGGCTGATGTTGTAGCCGATGGTGATGTCGTGAAAAGTCGCCGGGTAGTTTGTGCCGCGGCAGAGCGAATAAATCGCCGGGTTCAGAAAGCCGACGGGCGGCTGCCCCAGTTGCGCCGCCTGTTGGTTGGCCAGCGCCGTGTATGCCGCCCACAGCGGCGCGGCGCAACTGGTGCCGCCGGTCATCGTGCCTTGGCCACTAAAGTACACATACACGTCCTGCGCAGTGAGGGCGACGTCGGGAATATTACGCCAAACGGTTGAGCCGCCGTTCGTGGTCATGTCCAAGCCCATTTGCCAGACCGGAATCCCCACCGACGCCGCAATGCCGCCGCTGCCCTGCTGCCAAGCGGCTTCCTGGAGGTAATCGCCGTTGGTATCCGTGTACAGAATAGTGCCGCCTACTTGGGTGATATTGGGGCTGGCGCAGGGAAAGGGAATTTCGGCGGCGTTGGTGTAGGCCCCAAAGTCACCGCTGGCATTGAAAAAGGACTGCCCCTGCGCCGCCATCTGCTGAAGAATCTCCTCCGACGCCGGGTCTGGTCCGCCGCCGCACCATGAACAACTCAATTGGGCCGCCAAATTGGTTTCCGCCATCTGGCTCAACATGTCCACCCACGGAGCGCCATTGGTCGCTTCATAAACGAAAATGTTCGACACGCCCGGTGCCATGGACAGCACCATTTCGATGTCCAGCGACACTTCTTGGACATCAACCCCCGGCAAGCATACGCCGCCATCCACCGGCACAACCGTGACTTGCGGCAGATTGTTGGTCAGGCCGATGAGATTCGCATAGTTGGTAATGTCGCCCGGGAAAAAACCATCGAACTCCACCAAACCCACACTTTGCCCGGCACCCATCAAGGCTGTACCCGGCACATAAGCCTGGCGAAAATCATTGCCCATGTAAGAAATGCCGTCGGGAGCCGAACCGCCATTGGGCGACCTCCGGGAAGAGGATGCAAGAGGATGCGCCAAGCCAGTCGGATGCGGCCGGGAGAAATCGTCCAACCCGCTGACCTGAAGCAGCGGCAGGCGCGCATCCACCGTGGGTTCGCAATCCGGCGCGAAAAAGTCTCGCGGCTCGACCGGATGGCGATAATAATTGAGCTTCAGGTGCAACGCGCGTTCCACATCCGCAACCCTGCCAGTCACATCCACCAGCAACCGGTTCGCATGCGTCGCCGCCACGGCCAAGCCATTGGTGCGGGCGAACTGGATGACGGAGGCATAATCTGCGGGCGAGGGTCCGAAACGCGCGGCAAACGCCTGGGGCGTGAGGTAGTGATGATATTCCGGGCTGGCCGGATTGTAGGTGGACGCGAGAAGATTGGTGAACTCACTGGCATGGCGCAAGGGCAGGCTGAAGGCCAGCCGCAACAAGTTCGTGCCGGGCACGCGGTCCAAAGGAGGGACGGCACCGCGCGCCACCGCCAGCGGCAGATGACCGACAACCAGAGGCTGGTCTGCGGCATACAGCGGCCATGCCGGGATTTGCAGCAACAAAATGGAATACCAGAAGGGTCCACGCGACACAAACTTCAGGAATAGATTTGTCAGCATGCGTTGCCCTTAAGCTGCCATAGCTCACGGGATTTGTCAGGAAGTATTATGCCTGCGACCACAGTCGGCAGTCGCGCTAACGTCTGGTGCGGCGCGTTCACCGCCGCTTTCGGACGGAAGATGCGGTCAGGAACCAACGCCAACCTTCGCCCGGGGGTAAAGCGGTGCTGAAGCCACCGCTTTTGGTGCGGACGAAGGGTATTGTTGGTTCCTCGGCATAGCACGCGCCCGAACGCGGCCGTGAACGCGCCGCAGACGCGACTTGGGAGATCAGTTCTTTTTCATCCTGGCCGTCGGGGTAGGCTTCAGTAAAGTGAAGATGCGCTCGGCCACGAGTTGCGTGCCGCAGAAGATTTCCTGCCGTACTGGAGGCGGGGACGGCGACGCAGTTCATGGCATTCTTGCGATATTCTTAAAGTGGCATGAACCCACTATCTGTCGGGGCGGAACGGCGGAGAAAGAAAATCATGCCCTCTTTTGTTCCGCGCTGAATTCCGGCCTAATCGTTTTCCAACAAGAATGCCCGCGAGGATTTTTCGCGCAAACTGGATTCCGTCTTGAGCACCTTCGCATAGTCCGTTGGGTTGATGATCGCCGGCTTGGTTTCCAAGTCATGCGTAAGGCGGAACTTTCCGTCCGCTGCGGCGACGGTCACGAGCGCGGCGCCGCTGCCGGCAGCCTGCAATTTCTGGCCGAGCGGCGCGATCACCAGCTTTTGAAATTCCGGTGGCAACGTGATTTCCGTGCTGATGCGGTTCTGGCTGGCGTAATTGATGAACAGCGGCAGCACGCGCGTGTCCGCCCCCACCGGCAGAAGCGATGGCGTGAACGGCAAGTCAAAGTAAAGATATTTCCCGTCCACCACGGCATAGTGGTCCACCGTCACGCTATATTGTTCGAGGCCAGGATAAGTGTCAAATTTCGTGAGGAGATCTCCCGCCGGTCGCGCGCCCTGCGCCACGGAGGAAACCAACTCTTGGTAGTATCGGCGCCGCTCTTCCGGCGGCAATTCCGAGAAATAGCGGTTTTTCCCGTTGTAATCGGAACCAAAATAGCGCCGCGTGACGCCAATCTGCGCCTGTCCCTCCTTGGTGAGTGCGACCGTGTAGGACGTCTCCGATCTTTCGCCGCAATCGGTTTCAGGTTTGATTTCCTCAATCGCGCGGCTGGCCAGCGCCACGGCCAGTCTTCCCGCATGGCCAGTCGTGCCAAGCTGAGAGTATTCGTCGGTGTCGTTTAGATAGCAGGCCTGCCCATTCACCCTGACCCGTACCAGCGGATACACAAAGTCCTGCGGCAGCGGAAAACTCCTGACCATGCCGGCGATGCAGGCGACTGGTGGAAGTTCCGAGGCGAGCACAAATTCCGGTTTGAAACCGGCTGCGGTCAGCATGGCGTGAAATAGAATGGCGCGATCCGCGAGATGTCCGTAACCGTCGGCCAGTGTGGTGTCCGCAGCCGATAATTCGCTCAATGGCAGCTCGGTGAAACTTGGCCCGGCGAGCCGGATGGACTTGGCCACAAAATCGCGGATGATTTTCACCGCTGCCAGGCGGTTGGTGGCAGCGCTGGTCAGTTGCCGCGCCATCGCAGCGGCTTGGGAGCCTTTCCCGGCGCGATCCAGCAAGGTCCGCTGCAGCTCCCGGTAATAGTCGCTGGCGTCGCCCACGAAAAAACTGACGCCTGGATTGTAAGTCCAATCCGGCGGCAGCTGGCTTTCGGCCGGCAACGCGGGAACCTTCTCCGCCGTCCACAGAAACACCTGCCGTCCATCCGCCGACTCGCGGTGTTCTTTTACGCTGCCGCCGGCGCCGCTGAGGTGTTTTTGAATCTGGATCCCTGCCGGCGCGGTCAGCCGCACCGATTTGGCTTCCAGCGCATCGGGAAATTGAAAGGTTTCGAAGCCGGTGAGAAAAGGCCGGTTGGTGGAAGTGATTTCAAATTCCACCTCGATGGTCGAGCCGAGGTCCACGTTTGGGAGGTTAGCCACCAGAATTTTTCCACCGGGATAGCGTTTGGCCGAGGCGTTCCAGCCGGCATCCATGACGTTGATTTCACCCGGCGAAATCTCAGCGCGCTCGCCGCCGCGGGTGATAGTGGCGGCATGGATGAGCTTCGCGGTCTGGCACGAGGGATTGAAATCGAGTTTTAACTCCGACTCCCTCTTCTTGCCTTCATAGCTCAAAATGCGCTTGGCATATTTAACGCGATACACGGATGTATGGGCGTCGGTCACCTCCAGCTGTTTACGGGATTCCAGAATGACGGCGTCCGATTGCACGGGCGCCGTTGCCGCGGGATCCAGGGCGGCGGCGGATTTCGTGGCAGCGTTGTGTCCCAGGGCCAGCACGGGCATTTTGCGGGCGTCGTAATCCAGTTGCTTCAAGGTCTGTTTAAGCGTGGTGTATTGGGTGGGCGCAAACTCGACCACCTTCAACTTCAATTCGCGGGTGGCCGTCAGCCGGTTTCCGGAGATCGAGAATTGTTCGCGGCTGTCCAAGCAATTGTCCTGCACCGGAGCGCACGATGGCAGCGAAACCACCTGGTTGAAACCGTCGGCCAATTGCAGCGAAACCTCCTCCTCCAAGCCGCAGGTGGTGCCGCTTTGCATCGGATATTTTCGCTTTTCCAAGCCCGCATCGCGGAGGATGAAGTTCAATATACCCACCCCTTTGCCGATCCAGGGCAGCGTGATGATGGCCTTGCCCTTGCCGGCGGCGATGAGGCCGGCGGCGGAAAAATCGAGTTCCACGTGGAGGTTAGTGGCCATGTCGAGCAGGTTTTCCGGCGTGAGCTCCAGGCTTTGGAGCTTCGCGCCGGGCATCACCGCCTTGAGGTCGCGCTCAAAGAAGCGGCGCAGGTCGTCGGGCTTCATTTTCACAAAGGCGTTGCGGTAGGCGTCGTCGTTGACGCCGCCAAAGGACAGCTCGGCGTGCGCGGCCAAAACGCCGGCGGCGCTCAGCGTGCCGGTGGTCCGGACCTGCATCAGGTTTTGTTCCGGCGGTTTGACTGGGCTGAGGAGCAGTTTCTCGCCTTCCGGCCGGCAGATGAGATAGCTCTGGTTGCAATCATAGGAGGGCAGCAAATCGCGCGTGTTTTCGTCGGTCGGATCCATCAGCGTATAACTTCCCGCTCCCAATTCCACTCCCACGATGGCGTGGTTGAAGCCGGGGTCCGGCACTTCGGGATCGCGTTTGGTGCCCACGCTGATGAGCACGGGATACGCGCGCAGTCCCGCCTCGCGCAGCATGGCCACCAGCAGCGCCGCCTTGTCGCGGCACACGCCGTATTTCTTGCCAAACGTAAGCCCCACGTCATGCGGTTCGAAACCGGGCCGGTCCTTTTCCGGCGTCAGCCCCATGTAGCGGATTTTTTTCGAGACGTGATAAAACACCGCTTTGATTTTATCCGCCTCGGTATGGGCGTCGGCGGTGAGATTGGAAACCGTGGCTTGCATTTCTGGCGTGGTGGCTTCCAGGTGCGGCTGGCTCAAGTCCCAATACCATTTGGAAACCGCCTGCCAGTCGGGCAGCGTGCTGACATAGAGCCGTTGCAACACCATTTCGTAGGGCGGCATGGAGGGCTCCGCGAACATGCGCGGCACATTGGCGGCCGTCCACCGATGCGTCACCGAGCCGTCGGCGTTGGTCTGCGCGGAATAAATGACCGTGCCCGGGATTTCATCCCGCAAGGCGGTGCGCTGAAGCGGCCGATCCGCTGGCGCAAACACTTCATACGTCAGGTGGCGGATCAAACCGTCCCCTTCGAGGACATTTTCCTCCGCGAACTGTCCGGGGATATAGGCCCGCTCCGTCGTCATGCGCGTGACCGAATGCACCACGTCCCCGATTTCCACCTTGGGAATGTTGACCTGCAATACGCGGCTGTTCGGGTCGTAAATGTTCATGGACATCTGGCTGTCATCAATCGTCTCCTTGGAATTGGCCGCCACGTCCACCGGCATCAGCTCGCCGCCGGGCTTGATGACTTCCAGCCGCGCCACTTCGGGCGCGGAATACGGCAGCATGAAACTCAAGGCCAGGGTGCGATTGGCCCGGCGGCCCTTTTCGGTGAGCACCTTGACGAAGGTCTCGTCCTGGGACTCGCCCGTGCCGTCCGCGCGGTACACCCGCACCGAATGTTGTTCCACCGTCGCCGTGTCGCAGTCGGGATACGCCCCAGTAGTGATCGTCCTGGCGTCCGCCAGGATCTTGGCGGCATCCGCCAGTGCCCAACGGCTCCCGGTGTAATCGTTGGTGCCGCCGCGCGCAGGCATGAACCCAAAGGAAAGCACCGCGATCAACAGCCAGCCGAGGCTCGCGGACGGATTGTGTCTGGTCATAATAAACATCGTGCGTGGATCAAATCCGTCGTCATTGTGCAAGTGCGGGGAAGCGGTGTCAAACCGGGCGAAGGGTTGTGTTTTGTTTCCGAACTCCGAAGTGGCGGCGGCCATTGCATAGGGTGGCACAGCCCCGAACACTTTCGGGGCTGTGCCACCCTATTCCGTTTCGGAGTTTGAGTTAATTCGGCTTCGAACTCGGGTCTGTGACCCCTGCTTGCAGCGCCGCACCCAGGGAATTACCAATCGCAAATTGTCTCTTGGCACCCGGCAGCAGGTGGGGTGTAATGGTGGCATGGATGGCGGAAAATCATTCGCTCGGTGGTGGCATGGGCTCGTACTATGGGTGATCGTACTGGCTGGCAGCCCGGACCAGGCGAGTGATTATTCTTTCAGCAATTTACTGGCGCAGGCCGCGCTGGCGGAACACCGCGCGGACCTACCGACGGCGTTGAAGCTCTATGGCAAAGCCTGGCAGGTGGAGTCCAACCACGCGGCGGCATTGTGCGTGCTGGCCCGGCGCTATTGTGATCTGGTCCAGCTGAAGGACTCCGTCGCCGTGCAAAAAGACGTGCTGGCTCTCGCTCTGGACTGTTCGTGGCAGGCGGTCAAGGCCGATTCCAACAATGCCACGGCGCACGCCTGCGTGGCGGTTTGCTACGCGAAAAGCTGCGCCTTTGCCGATCTCAAAACCAAACTGGCTTATTCGCGGCTGTTCAAATTAGAGGCCGAAAAGGCCATCGCTTTGGACCCGCGGCAGGACATTGCCTATTATCTGCTGGGCCGTTGGAATTACGCCCTGGCCAATGTGGGGCTGCTTTCACGCGCGTATGTGAGGGTAGCCTATGGCGGGCTGCCGAAAGCAAGCAACCAAGATGCCATCGCCAATTTCAACCACGCCATTGAGCTGGCTCCAGATCGTATTATTCATCACGCCGGCCTGGCCCTGGCTTACGAGGCCGCAGGCGAAAGACAACTCGCGATTGCTGAATGGAAACAATGCCGTGCGCTAAAGCCATCCGGCCCCGAGGACCGGCAGGCACAGCGCGACGCCGCAAACAAGCTGTCCGCATCGGGACGGTAGCGCGAGAGTGGCGGGGACAACGGGGAGCTTTACGCCGCCGGATTGCAGGAACCTTCGGAGCGCCGGTCTCCGGCCCGGCTGATTGGAGGTTGGACCTGACCGGCCATCGGTCGGATCGGACGGAAATCGCTCCCGCCTGGGCCTGGGAGACGCTGATCATCGTCATCGCGCTCGTGCTCGCCAATGGGGTGTCTCGGGTGGCGGGCCAAAGCGTTCACGCTTTGCCGGTGCCACTGGCGGCCTGATCGCGGGCAAGGTGACCGCTTTAACCGGAAATCCGGTTTTCGGGCTTCGGTTTTCGGGGTAGGCGGGTTTGCTACTGGCTATCGGCCTGCGTCCCCATAACCACCTTGCTGCGATTGGCAATGCGCGGCTTGCCCGGGAAGAGATTGTCCGAGATGACGGCCCGGCGGACGCCTTCGCCGAGCTCGATCTGCGGTTTGTCTTCCTTGAATTCGCAGCCCCGCACCAGCAACGAGCCGCCGTCAGCCTGGATGGCGCTACAGCCTTCGTGCTGGGAATCCCATTGCACGAACGTGCAGTCGCTGAAACCCACTGTTCCGCGTCCCGCAAGGTTAGCGATCTGCCGGCACGGGCCCCAGAAAGCGCAGTTCACAAATCGCACGGTGCCAGTGTGCTCCTTTTCCACGCGCACCATCGTCGGATTGGCGCCATGGAACGAAGTGAATTCGCCGTTGGAAATGAGCAGGCCGAATGGCGCGGATTCCTCCACGTCCACGGCAATGTTGCAATCGTCGGCGCCGAGGCCGAGAAAATTGCCGTTGCAAACGCCCGTTTTGGTTTTGATGAATTTGTAGCCTTTGCTGTAGCCAAAGCAAAACGTGTTGTAAACGTATTGCCAGTCGCTACGGCCAAAAATGAACGCCTCGCCGTGGGTTTGCTGCCAGCGCTTCAGTTCCGGCTGATCGCTCCACCAGGGATTGAAGTGGACGTTCTCAATCCGGCCAATGTCATAAATGGCGTCAATGAAAATGCCGCGCCGCAGCGGCTGGCCCTGCACGTCGCGGATCAGATGCCGTTCGTTGCGGCTGGCGTCAATGCCATTGTAGGGATTGAGGAGTTCGACGCTGATCACGGCGGGATTTTTCCCTCGCATGGCGATGGCCCACGGATACGCGGCAGGTTCTCCGGCGGGATGCTGGCGCGGGTAATACAGCACCACGCCTTTGAGCGTGGCGTTGTCCTCCAGCCGGAGGAATGGCTCGCCGTCTTCCTTCCCTTCATTTTCCGTGACCAAAAAAGTCGTGCCATCGTCCGTCGGCCGGTCACCGCCCGGGTCCCGCAGGCCGGTGTGCGACGGGACGGACTCCCACGCGCCTTTCAACGTCACGCCGCGCGGGACCTTGAGATGGCCGGAAAAAAAGTAGTTTCCGCGCGGCGCATAGACCACGCCGCCTCCCGCCAGGGCCGCCGCCTCCAAGGCTTTTTGAAACGCTCCGGTGGCGTCGGTTTTGCCGTCTCCGGTGGCGCCATACGCTTGCACGGAATACCAATCCGCGTTGGCGGCGGCCTCGGCTAGGCTGAGGGTGCCGGCCAGAACCGCGCAAATCTGAACAAAGCGTAGGAGCACTTTCAATGGGGAATGGAGCCAGCTGTCGGGCTTGAACCGACGACCTGCTGATTACAAATCAGCTGCTCTACCACTGAGCTAAGCTGGCCGCAGTGCCGGCCACTCTGCCAGCACTTCGAAAAACCGTCAAGGTGGAAAGCGCGCGGTACAATTCGGCGGGCGCATTTGTGATTGAGGATCGATTCTGCTGAGCAGCAGCCAAAGACTGACCAGGGGAGTGAACAGCCGGTCATAGAACGAACCGTTTTTGAGGGCGGGCAGTTGGCGCAGGGTGCGGGCCGGCAACAGTCGGACAAAGCACCGGAGCCGTTGGGCGGCGCTGGGGCGGGCCGGGGGAGTGGGCTTCCGGGCGGTTTTTTTGGAGTGTATTGTATGCATATACTAGTATGTGCATACGATATCTGCTATACTGCACCCTGTGAAGCAAAAACTTAATGATTCTGCCGTCCAAAAACGCTTCCGGGCCAAATTGCTGGCCCTGTGGCCAGCCATCAAAGGTTCGCTGGCAGAGGTGCGCAAACCCTGCATCCGGCCCCATTGCCCCGTCTGCGCCCGCAGCGACAAACACCCCAACTACCTCCTGGCCTTCACCGATCAGGGCCAGCGGCGCTGTCTGTACGTGCCCAAGGCCATGGTGCCAGCTTTGGAACGCGCCCTGAAAAACGGGCGCCAAATCGAAAAGCTCCTCTACAAGATGGGGCCGGCCCTATTGAAGGAATTCCGCGCCCAAAATCCCGCACAAACAGGGCCAGCCCTGCGGGTTAGACGCCCAAAACCCAGCCCCAAATCCTAGTGGCATTGGGCATACTGCCTGCCCCGAAAGCATTCGGGGCCGGCCGTGGAACCGAACTTCCAGCCCGCCGGGGAGAACCTCACGTAAACCGAAGCGTGTTGGCAATTCATGCCACTCAATACGATCCACGGTTTTATTCGGGCGGCAGAGATGCCGCCCTACGTCAAGCAGGGATGCCTGACGCTACAGCCAAAACGCGGAATTCAAATTCGACGAATCGCCTCCCCAGTGGCATTATGTCTCGGCAAGAAATGTCAGCGCCCGCTCCAATCACAACTGAACTGCACGTCACCGGCATGACGTGCAATAACTGCGCACGCAAAGTCACCGACGCGGCTCAAGGAGTTGCTGGCGTCCACAGCGTAGCCGTGAATCTGTCGGCGGCACACGCCAGTGTCCGTTGGGATTCGGACGCGCACGCAAATGTGGCCGGGATTCTCTCGGCGATCGCGCAGGCTGGTTTCGACGCGAAAGAGCTTTCGCTGGGCGCCGTTAAAACGCGTCCAGGCCGCTGGCACTGGAATTTGGTCATCAGCCTCGGCGTCACCGGGGTGCTGATGATCGGCGATTGGATTTGCGGCTTCGCCCTGGCGCCGTGGTTCCAGTGGCTGGCGTTCGCCCTCGCCGGCGTGGTGCAGGTTTTCTGCGGCGCGCAATTTTATTCCGGCGCCTGGCGACAGCTCAAGGCTGGCCAGTCAAACATGGACACGCTGGTCGCGCTCGGCTCCACAACCGCCTTCGGCTACAGCACCTGGGCCTTGCTCACGCGCGTCGGCGGACACGTTTATTTCATGGAAGCCGCTTCCATCATTTCGCTGATCAGCTTTGGCCACTGGATCGAGGCCCGCGTGAGCGACCGGGCCAGCGGCGCCCTGAAAGCTTTGTTGGATCTGGCGCCACAAACCGCGAGGCGACTCCAGTCTCCAGCCTCCAGTCTCCAGCCTCCCGCCAGCCGGCCTTTCGACCTAAAAAGACTTTCCTTTTCCCAATCGGATATTGGAAATCGGAAATCGGAAATTGAAATGGAAGTTTCTGTCGCCGATTTAAGAATTGGTGACTGCGTGGCGCTACGACCCGGGGACTACGTGCCAGTGGATGGCGTGGTGCAGGAAGGTGGAGCCGCCCTGGATGAAGCCGTGCTGACGGGCGAAGCGGCCCCAGTGGACAAAAAACCCGGAAGTGAACTCTTTGCCGGCACGGTAAATTTGAATGGCCGCCTAATCATGCGGGTCACCGGCACCGGCGAAGCCACGGCGCTCGCGCATATCATCGCCGCAGTGCAACGCGCGCAGACCAGCCGCGCTGATATCCAGCGTCTCGGCGACCGCCTCAGCAGCGTTTTTGTGCCGATTATTGCAGGGGTCTCCCTTGCCGCCGGATTGTGGTGGGGTCTTGCCCCGGCAGCGGCAGGTCGCGTGCATGAATTCCTCGCGCACTTTTTGTGGCATGTCCACGCGCCTGCCGGCGCGGCCGCCGGTTTCATCATTGCCGCCGCAGTGCTGATTATTGCGTGTCCGTGCGCCATGGGCCTGGCCACCCCGGCGGCCATCATGGCGGCAGCCAACGCCGCCGCGCGTCGCGGTATTTTGATCCGCGACGGTGTGGCCCTGGAAAAAGCCGGGAAAATCACGGCGGTGATTTTCGACAAAACTGGCACGCTGACCTTCGGCAAACCTGAGGTGGCGGCGTTGTGGCAAAGCGGCGCGGGCGTCCCGGCGCTCCCCTCTTTGGCGCTGGCCCTTGCGCAGCAATCCACCCATCCCCTCAGTCGAGCCGTGGCCTCGTACTGCGAAAAAGCATCCGACAATCATCAGCCTGAAAAGGCGGTGGTTGATGATTGGCGGGAAATCAGTGGCTGCGGAATTGAGGCAAACATCCATCAGCCAACCACCGGACCCCGGCCTGACGATCACATCCAACCTCGCATAAAAAGGGTGCGCTTGGGCTCATTGCGCTGGCTGCGGGAATTGGGGGTGGAACTGGCGCCGGGCGAAAGATTTGCCGCCGAATGGTCGGGACAGGGAGCCACCGTGGTTGGAGTGGAGGCAGAAAAGCAACTGCTGGCATTGTTCGCCGTTCGTGACACCGTGAAACCCGGATCGGCAAAAGTGGTGGCCCAACTCCAGCGGCAAAACCTGCAGACCTATCTGGTGACCGGAGACAATCCACAAACCGCGATTGCCATCGCCAAGATAGTCGGCATCGCGCCAGAGAATGTGTTCGCCGAAGTGCGCCCGGAAGAAAAGGCGGAGTTTGTAAAGCGACTTCAGACCAGTGGTGCCACCGGCGTCCCGGCCGTGGGTTACCATGCGGGGGCGAACGGGCCGACCCGCGCCACTTGCGTGGCGTTTGTGGGCGATGGAATCAACGACGCCCCTGCCCTTACCCAGGCAGATCTCGGCATCGCCGTGAGCCGCGCGAGCGATGTCGCGCGCGAGGCGGCGGACATTATTCTGCTGAAATCAGGAATTGACGCTGTGCCGGAGGCGCTGGGCCTGGCCCGGGCCACCCTTCGCACCATCAAGCAAAACCTGTTCTGGGCGTTTTTTTACAATGCGCTGGGCGTGCCGCTGGCGGCGCTCGGTTTCATCAGCCCCATCTTTTGCGCGGCGGCCATGGGCGTGTCCGATTTGATCGTTATCGGCAACGCGCTGAGGTTATTGCGCTGGCGGCTCAATCCACCTCCACCGTGATGACGGCGAGGATTTTTGTTTCCCGGCGCTGAAGCAGGCGGCCCAGTGGCGCGAGCGTCTGCCAGTAAATCGTCGCCATCAGTCCCAGCAGTAGCGCGGATACCAGCAGATTGACCGGCACAACGTCCGGCCACCCCAAGTGGTGCCAGAGCAGTCCCAGCAGCGGCCCCGCAAACACCGGCAGCATGGCGGTGGGAAAAAGCATCTGGCAGAACATCAGCACCAGCATCGCTAGACCGGGCAATTTGGTCGGCTTCATCGAGCCGGGCTGGATGCGATAGGGGACCAGAATAGACAGCAAATTGCCGGCGACCCCGGCCATGAGCAGCACGCCGGCAAGTTGAAACAACGTTGCCAGCACGGTAAGCGGCGGCAGGTGCAGCCGGAAGGCGGTCATCGCGACCAGCAGCGCGCCGAAGGCCACCCCGACGGGAAGCGCCGCCAGATTCTTTCCCAGTAGAATCAGCCGCCGCTCGGCGGGGGACAGCATCAGGGAACGGAAGCCGTCGCGGTCAAACCCGAACTGGTTGCCGAAAAACTGGGCGAGAAAAAAAACCGGAAACACCACCGACCCGGTGGCCAGAAATGGTTTCCAAACCTCAGGCAAGTTTCCGGTGCTGCGGAACAACAAAGATCCACCGACAATGAGCGTAACTATGAACGAACTCGCCCACGCCATTTTTACTTCGGGCGCGCGGAGCAGCGAGCGCAAGGTGGCCAGCGCGAGCGCGGCGGACTGCTCCGGTGCGAAAGGAATAGCGTATTCGAGAAAGCCTGTCGCACGCGGCCCGCGCGGCACCGCCGCTTTTTTTGCCTCCACAGAAACTATTTTGTTCGCCGTCGCCCTGCCGCCGGTTTCGCCCTGATAAAACCGCACCGTGTTCCGGTACGCCCGCAGCAGACCCAGGATCGCGAGGCCAGCGCACCCCAGTGTGCCCAACAGCGCCGGCAGCGGATTTCCCTCGGCCAGAGCCTGCGCGCCGAGAGGCACCCACAACGGCGGCACAAAGCCCTGCACGGCTATCAAGTCTTCAAGAGAGTGTTTTGTTGCCATGATTTGGACGCCGCGCTGGGCCTGGGTTTGGTTGTGCCCCGAATAGTTGCGGTGTTGAAACACATTGAAATAAAGATTCGGCCCCTGCGCCAGCACCACGAAGCCCAGCGATATGAACATGATGACCGCGCGGCGGCGGCGCGGGTTGCTCATCATCGTCGCCAGCCAGCCGCGCAGGCAATACGTCCACGCCGTGACCATGACCACCATGCTCAACGCGAGCGGAACCAGCAAAATCATTTCCGGCCCACGGCGCAGCGCCAGACCCAGACCCAGCCCCACCATCATGGGCCCCACCAGGACCAGGCTCAATGCGAAGTGCGAGGCCAAATAATTGATGGCAAACATCTGCCCGAGTGCGACCGGCAGGTGCATGAGCTTTTGCAAATCAATTGTTTCGGACCGCTGCAATTCCGTCAGCAGCCCGATCATCCAGACAAACAGAAAAAGCAGCGTGATCACCAGCCAGACCACCATGATCTCCCTCGGCGTTTTATCGGCCAGCCCGAACAGTCCGCCGGCCAACCCGCCCACAAAAGACAACGCTCCCAGCCCCAGCGCCAACGCGCCCACCACGAACGTGAACACCGCGCCGAACCCCCGACTGCGGCGCCATTGGTTGCACATCAGCCGCCAGCGCAGCCACAGGATGGTCTGGAGTTGTTGCCAGTTCATGTCATTCCAACCAGCTTAATTTCTGCGTTTCCTGCCCATCCGCGCCCACGACCGAGATGAATTTGTCCTCCAGCGACGAGCCGTCCCGCCGCAATTCCTCCATGGTGCCCTGATGCACCAATTTGCCCGCGGCGATGATGCCGACGTCCGTGCATAATTTCTCGACGATTTCGAGGACATGCGACGTGAGAAAGACCGTCGCCCCGCGCCCGACGCATTGCTTCAGCGTGTCGCGCAACACCCGCGAGGCCACCGCGTCAACTCCCTCAAAAGGCTCGTCCAGAAACAACAGGTCGGGATTGGGTATCAGCGCGGCGGCGAGGGAAAGTTTCTTCTTCATGCCGTGCGAGAATTCCAGAGTCAGCTTTTTTTCCTCGTGTGCCAGGTCCATCATCACTAGCAATTCCTCCGCCCGGGTGCGCACCGTCTCGCGCGGCAGCAGGTACATTCGGCCGATGAAGGTGAGGTATTCGCGCGCCGTCAAGTTGTCGAATAGCGCCAGATTCTCCGGCACCACGCCGATGCGCTGCTTGACCGCCAGCGCGCGTTTCGGGTCGCCCACCTCCTCGCCGAGTATGCGCATGGCGCCGCCGCTCGGGGCCAGCAGGCCGGTGAGCATTTTGATGGTGGTGGATTTGCCCGCGCCATTCGGACCTAAAAAACCGTAGAATCGCCCCGCCTCCACGCGCAGGCAGAGTTGATTGACGGCGCGGAATTTTCCGAAATCGCGGGTCAGGTCGGTGGTTTCAATGGCGACATTCATGCATCGGGTTGCGGGGAAGCTATCGCGCACTGGCGGGGCCCGCAATGCGAAAACGATGCCTGAAGCGCGATGCAGGGCCTGCAATTCCTCAGGTCTCAGGTCCTTAGCTCGTGCTAATTCAGGGTAATTAACCCCCTCTATGAAGCCTTGAAATACCCGCCGGAATTTCCTCTTATCCAAGCACTTGAAAAAAGCCGGCGGCTAATGGTGAAAGCATCATTATTTTTGAAATCATTTATTGCACCTGGAGCCAAATCGAGTAAAAAATAGATGAACGCAGGCTTATTTGCCGAACGATGACCAGCAACTTGAACAAAAACGCTAATGACCGGCGCGGGCAGACCTTAATCTCTGCTCCGGCCAAACAGGGCCTTTATGATCCGCAATTCGAACATGATGCTTGCGGGCTGGGTTTCGTGGTCAACCTGAAGGGCAAAAAATCCCACCAGTTGGTGGCAGATGCCTTGAAGATCCTGGTCAATCTTGATCACCGCGGCGCTTGCGGCTGCGAAGCCAATACCGGTGACGGCGCCGGCATTCTCATCCAGGTGCCGCACGAATTTTTCGCGGCGCAGGCCGCCAAGCTCGGCTTCTCGCTGCCGGCGGCGGGCCAATATGGCGTGGGCCAGTTATTTCTGCCTAAGAACCCGGTCGAGCGCGACGGCGTCAAGGCGGAGTTGGCCCAGATTATTGCCGCCGAGGGACAGACCGTTCTAGGCTGGCGCGAAGTGCCCACCGATAATTCTTCGCTCGGCAAGACCGCCGTGGCTGCGGAGCCATTCATGGCCCAGGTTTTCGTCGGCCGAAATGCCGGCCTGAAGGACGATCAGGCGTTCGAACGGAAGCTTTACATCATCCGCAAAGTAGCGGAGCAAAAAATCCGCTACGGCAGTTCCGTGGACGGCGGCCGCTGGTTTTACGTTTCCAGCCTGTCGGCCCGCACCTTGATTTACAAGGGCATGCTGATGTCCACCCAGGTGGAAAAGTACTATCCCGACCTGCGCCAAGCGTCGGTCGTCACCGCCCTGGCACTCGTCCATTCGCGTTTTTCCACCAACACCTTCCCGAGCTGGGACCGCGCGCATCCGAACCGCTACATCGCGCACAACGGCGAAATCAACACCTTGCGCGGCAACGTCAACTGGATGCATGGGGCGCAGGCCAATTTTAAGACGCCGATCTTCGGCAAGGAAATCAAAAAGCTGGTTCCGGTCATCAACCCGGACGGCAGTGATTCCGCGCAGTTTGACAATTGTGCCGAACTCCTCGTAATGGCGGGCCGCGAACTGCCGCACGCAATGATGATGATGATTCCTGAACCGTGGGAAAATCACGAGAGCATGGATCCCGAACGCCGCGCGTTTTATGAATATCATTCCTGCCTCATCGAACCGTGGGACGGCCCCGCCTCGATGGCTTTCACCGACGGCATCCGCATCGGCGCCTGCCTCGACCGCAACGGCCTGCGCCCGTCGCGGTATTATGTCACCAAGGATGACGTTGTGATCATGGCGTCGGAGGCCGGCGTGCTGCCGGTGGCCCCCGAGCGCGTTGCGGTCAAGGGCCGCTTGCAGCCGGGCCGAATGTTTCTCGTGGACACCGAGCTGGGCCGCATCATCGCGGATGAGGAACTGAAGAAAAAATACGCGACCGAACATCCGTATCAACAGTGGCTGAACCAACACCATTGCCTGCTTGAGGACTTGCCACCCGCCAACCTGGAAACCGAGGTGTCGCACCGGAAACTGCTGCAATCGCAGCAGGCGTTCGGCTACACCTTTGAGGATTTGCGCTTTCTGGTCGGGCCGATGGCGCGCGACGGACAGCAGCCGCTCGGCTCCATGGGCACGGATACGCCGCTGGCGGTGCTCTCGCAGAAGCCTCAGTTGTTATACAATTATTTTAAGCAGCTGTTCGCGCAGGTCACCAACCCGCCGATTGATCCGATCCGCGAGGAAATAGTCACCTCCACGCACACCATGGCCGGAGCGCGCGGCAACCTGCTGAACCCCGGCCCGGAAAGTTGCGCCCTCATCCGGCTGGAGCAGCCGATCCTCACCAATGAGGAACTCGACAAGCTGCGTTTCATCCGGCGTCCTGGCTTTAAATCTGAAACGCTCTCGATTCTGTTCACCGCCGCCCACGGCGCGGAAGGATTGGAAGAGGCGCTGGAAAGGGTTTTTGACGACGCCGACCGCGCCATCAAGAACGGGGCGAACATCCTTATCCTGTCGGATCGCAACGTGTCCTCGGAAATGGCGCCCATTCCGGCGCTGCTTGCCACGGCGGGGCTCCACCATCACCTCATCCGCAGCGGCACGCGCGGAAAAATCGGCCTCATGCTCGAATCCGGCGAGCCGCGCGAAGTGCATCATTTCGCGCTGCTCATCGGCTATGGTTGCAGCGCCATTAACCCGTATCTCGCGTACGAAACGGTGGAAGATCTGATCCACGAAGGTTATCTGACCGGCATGGATTACAAGACCGCGATCAAGCATTATATCAAGGCCACCATCAAAGGCGTCGTCAAGACGATGGCCAAGATGGGCATTTCCACCATCCAAAGCTATCGCGGCGCGCAGATTTTTGAAGCCGTCGGCCTCAACAGCGCCGTGGTGGACAAGTATTTCACCTGGACCGCCTCGCGCATCCAGGGTGTTGGCCTCGACGTTATCGCGGAGGAAGCGCTCGCGCGCCATCGCCGCGCCTTTCCGTCGGTGCCCGTCAACGCCGAACTCGACGCGGGCGGCCAGTACCAATGGCGTGACGGCGGCGAACAGCACTTATTCAATCCCCAGACCATTCACAAGTTACAAACCGCTTGCCGCCTGGGCAGCGAGAAGATCTACCGCGAATACGCTGACCTCCTGAATGACCGCGCCAAGTCATTGTGTACTTTGCGCGGCCTGCTGGATTTCAAGTTCGCCGCCAAACCGCTGCCGCTGGAGGAGGTGGAATCTGTCGAGTCCATTGTCAAGCGTTTCAAAACCGGGGCGATGAGTTACGGCTCGATTTCCAAGGAAGCGCACGAAACACTTGCCATTGCGATGAACCGTTTGGGCGGCAAGTCCAACACCGGCGAGGGCGGCGAAGACGCGGATCGCTATATCCCGCTGCCCAACGGCGACTCGAAAAATTCGGCGATCAAACAGGTGGCCTCCGGCCGCTTCGGCGTGACCAGTCATTACCTGGTCAACGCGCAGGAATTACAAATCAAGATGGCGCAGGGCGCCAAGCCCGGCGAAGGCGGCGAATTACCCGGCAAAAAAGTTTATCCCCCCATCGCCAAGACGCGCGGCACCACGGCTGGCGTCGGTTTGATCTCACCGCCGCCGCACCATGACATTTACTCCATCGAGGATTTGGCGGAATTGATTCATGATCTGAAGAATGCCAATCGCCATGCGCGGGTCAGCGTCAAGCTCGTCGCCGAAGTCGGCGTGGGCACCATCGCGGCGGGCGTCGCCAAGGCGCACGCGGATGTCGTTTTGATTTCTGGCCATGACGGCGGCACCGGCGCTTCGCCGTTGTCGTCCATCAAGCACGCGGGCGGACCCTGGGAACTGGGGCTGGCCGAAACACACCAGACGCTCGTGTTGAACAACCTGCGCAGCCGCATTTATGTGGAAACCGACGGCCAGTTGAAAACCGGCCGTGACGTGGCGATTGCCGCACTGCTGGGAGCGGAGGAATTTGGCTTTGCCACCGCGCCGCTCGTGGTCATGGGCTGCATCCTCATGCGGGTCTGCCACCTGAACACCTGCCCCGTGGGCGTCGCCACCCAGGATCCGAAATTGCGCGCGCGCTTTACCGGCGATCCCGGGCACGTCGTCAACTTCATGCGCTTCATCGCGCAGGAACTCCGCGAAATCATGGCCCGATTAGGCATCCGCACGCTGAACGAAATGGTTGGCCGCACCGACCTGCTGGTGCCGTGGAAAGCCATCGAGCATTGGAAAGCGAAGGGACTCGACCTCACGCCGATTTTGCACCAGCCCGAAGCCGGACCGGAAGTGGGCCGCTACCGTCAGCAAGCCCAGGATCACGGCCTCGAAGAATCGCTCGACGTGACGAAACTGCTGGCGCTATGCCAACCGGCGATTGAGCGCGGCGAAAAAGTGAAGGCCGAACTGGAGATCCGCAACGTAAACCGGGTCGTCGGCACCATCACCGGCAGCGAAATCACCCGGCGGCACGGGCCGGACGGACTGCCGGAAGACACCGTGCATTTGAAATTCAACGGCAGCGCCGGCCAAAGCTTTGGCGCGTTCCTGCCCCGGGGCATGACGCTCGAACTGGAGGGCGACGCGAACGATTATTTCGGCAAAGGCCTGAGCGGCGGCAAAATCATCGTTTATCCGCCCAGAGGTTCCACCTTCGTGCCGGAAGAGAATATCATCATCGGCAACGTAGCCTTGTATGGCGCCACAGGCGGCGAAATTTTTGTGCATGGCATGGCGGGCGAACGCTTCGGCGTGCGAAACTCCGGCGCCAGCGCGGTGGTCGAAGCCGTGGGCGATCACGGTTGCGAATACATGACCGGCGGGCGGGTCGTGATCATCGGCCCCAGCGGACGCAATTTTGCCGCCGGCATGAGCGGAGGCATCGCTTACGTGCTTGATGAAGCCGGTGATTTTGCCACCCGCTGTAATCTGGAGTTGGTCGGGCTGGAAAAACTCACGGACGCAGACGAAATTGAGCAAGTCTGGAAATTGATCCAGCGCCATCAGGCTTACACCCGGAGCGAACGCGCTGCGCGAATTCTAGGCGACTGGAGGAATTACGTGCCGAAGTTCGTCAAGGTGATGCCGCAGGACTACAAGCGCGTGCTGCTCTCGCTCAAGCGGGTGCAATCGCAGGGCCTCACCGGCGACGAAGCCATCATGGCCGCCTTCGAGGAAAACGTGAAAGGCGGCCACTGATTTATTATGGGAAAACCCACTGGATTCATCGAGTTTCAACGCGAATTACCCAAGGACCGTTCGCCGCTCGGCCGCGTGGCCGACTGGAGGGAATTTCACGAGCACATGCCGGAGGCCGAGCTCAAGAAACAGGGCGCGCGGTGCATGGACTGCGGGATTCCCTTCTGCCACACTGGCCAGCTCGTCAGCGGTATGGCCAGCGGCTGCCCGATTCACAACCTCATTCCCGAATGGAATGACCTCGTCTATCGCGGGCTCTGGAAGGATGCGCTCGATCGCCTGCACAAGACCAATAACTTCCCGGAATTCACCGGCCGCGTGTGCCCGGCCCCGTGTGAAGGATCGTGCGTGCTTGGCATCAACAATCCCCCTGTCACCATCAAGAACATTGAATGTACCATCATCGACCACGGCTGGTCCAAAGGCTGGGTCTTGGCGCAACCCCCGAGGCGGCGCACCGGCAAGAAAGTCGCTGTGGTCGGTTCCGGCCCGGCGGGCATCTCCGCCGCCGCGCAGTTGAACAAAGCCGGCCATGATGTCACTGTGTTCGAACGTGCCGACCGCCCAGGTGGCCTGCTCATGTATGGTATCCCCAACATGAAGCTCGACAAACAGGAAGTCGTGCTCCGCCGGCTGAAGCTGATGGAACAGGAAGGCGTGAAATTCGTCTGTAATACCGAGATTGGAAAGAGTCTGCCGGCGGAGCAATTGCTGAAGGAGTTCGACGCCATTATCCTGGCGACTGGCGCCACCAAGCCCCGCGATCTGCCCATTCCCGGACGCGAGCTCAAAGGCGTTCATTTCGCCATGGAATTCCTAACGGCAAACACCAAGGCCATTCTGGACGGCCACAAAAACGGCAACTTCATTGACGCCACTGCCAAGCACATTGTCGTCATCGGCGGCGGGGACACGGGCACGGACTGCGTCGGCACTTCTTTGCGGCACGGCTGCAAATCGCTGGTGCAGGTGGAAATCCTCCCCCAGCCCCCGCTCGATCGCGCCAAGGATAATCCCTGGCCAGAATGGCCCAAGACCCTCAAGGTGGACTATGGCCAGGAGGAAGCCGCCGCGAAATTCGGCGCGGATCCGCGCGTGTATCTCACCACCGCGACCAAGTTTGAAGGGGATGCGCACGGCCACGTCAGCGCCGTTCACACCGTGCAAGTCGAGTGGGCCAGGAACGATAAAGGCCAGTTCATCCCCAAGCATGTCCCCGGGACGGAAAAAGTGCTGCCCACGCAATTGGTGCTGCTCGCGATGGGCTTCCTCGGACCGGAACAGCCGCTGCTCGAGTCGCTCGGCGTCGAACGCGATCCGCGCAGCAACGCGAAGGCCGACTTCGAGAATTACACCACGAACCTCGAGGGGGTGTTCGCTTGCGGCGATTGCCGTCGCGGTCAAAGCCTGGTCGTCTGGGCCTTCAACGAGGGCCGCGGCGCCGCCCGCGAGTGCGACCGCTTTCTGATGGGCGCCACGGACTTGCCCTGACTGTGAATGGAACGGACAGCCTTGTCCGCAAATTTTAAGCAGGCGCCAAAACGGTCGGACTTCTGACCTTGCAAGTTACACGCCCTGGTGTTGGCGAAGCGTCTTGGACTGCGGCCTTGCGCCGCATTCTCCCTGCGGTGCGTCAACAAACCTGTGAGCCGATTCGCCTGTTTCAAAGCGGCGAAAAACTCTCCAGATGCTCTCCGAGGTTCGAAGATGCCTCGCCATCGCGCCAGCATTTGTCCATGGCTACAGCACTGTTTTCACACTGCCGCAGGTCTTCGCTGGTTGCGCCGTCTCAAGAGTCACTCAGACATGGCAACCAATCAATCCAACCATCCATTGTCGGGTGATCCACCAATCTGCCTTCCCCAACCCCTCGTTTTACCAGATTACGTCGAATTCCGATGGTGAATATTTGGCAATAAATGTGGAGCGGCACGGTATGCTGAACCTTATAGTCTGCATTATGCAAAATCGTGTTTTAGGCACCATTGCCCCACCGGATCGGAAAGGGGAAGACAATGAGCATGCCCCGGCCGCGAAAGACCTCACCCACGAGGTCGCCTTCGGTTATCCGAGGGATTTTCTGGAAAATCACTTTGTTTACTTGGTGATTTCGCCGCGCGCCAACGGCCTGGCCATCGGCGTCAACCTGAATCCGGTCGTGACCTGCAATTTGAATTGCCTTTATTGTGAGGTGGATCGCGCCCAACCTTCATTGGAGGGCGGGTTTGAGCTGAACCGGATGGTGATGGAACTGAAAGAAACGCTCGAATTGGCGCGGGGCGGATGGTTGCGCCAATGGCCCCGCTACGCCCGGCTGCCGGCGGAATTACTGACCGTCCGGCACGTGTCCCTGAGCGGCGATGGCGAACCCACCTTGTCTCCCCATTTCGTCGAGGCGGTGCAGGCGGTCGTTCGCCTGCGGGGCACGGAAGGATATTTCAAAATTGTGCTGCCCACCAACTCCACGGCCTTGGACCAGGCGCCAGCCCAAGCGGGCCTGGCTTTGCTTCGTCAGGACGATGAAGTTTGGGCCAAACTCGACGGGGGCACGCAGGATTATTTAAACCGCATCAATGGCTCACCGGAGCCCCTGGACAAAATCCTCGGCAACATTTTATCGGTGGGTCGCCAGCGTCCGGTGGTGGTCCAGAGTTTGTTTCCCGCGATCAATGGCGAAGAACCGCCGATCCGCGAGATTGTGGAATACGCGCAACGACTGAAGGAACTGAAGGAGGCCGGAGCGGACATTCCACTGGTCCAAATCTATTCGGCCAACCGGCCGGCCGCGAGGTTGGGGTGCAGTCACTTGCCACTAAGAACCTTGTCGCAGATCGCCCAAACCGTCCGGCGCGTCGCCGGCTTGCGGGCTGAGGTGTTTTGACCCGCTATTTCAATTTATTGTACCGCGCAACGCCCTTGCGAATGGTGGCTCTCGGAAGCACCCTCGCCAATTGCACCAGCAGTTTATTCTTCATGCCCGGCACCTGAACGCAATGGCCGTCCCGGAAGGCACGATGCCCTGCGTCGGCCACTTCTGCGGCGGACATTTTCGCCGCCTGGAGTTCGCGGGTCTGGTAGCTGCGCGCGACCCTGGTGAAATTCGATTCCGTCGGGCCGGGACAAAGGTTGGTTACACTCACACCCGAGCCGCGCAATTCTTCAAACAGCGCCTCGCTGAACGATTGCACGAACGCCTTGCTGGCGTAATAGACCGCCATGTTCGGACCCGGAATAAACCCGGCCACCGAGCCGACATTCAAAATGCCGCCGCGGCGGCGCTGCACCATGCCCGGGAGAAAAAGTCCGGTGAGGGCCACCAGAGCCGCGAGGTTAACCTGGATGATTTCAAGCTGCCGGACCAGGGGCAACTCCACGAAACTGCCGTGCAACCCGAAGCCGGCGTTGTTCACCAGCACGTCCACGGTGGCTCCCCTGCCCTGCAATTCATCGAAAATTGCGCGGGGCGATTCCGGTCGCGCCAGGTCGGCGGTGATAACGTGGACTTCAATTGCGTGTTCGCGCCGCAGTTCGGCAGCGAGCGTTTCCAAGGCCGCCGTGTTGCGCGCCGCGAGAATCAGATTCGACCTGTCGGCGGCAAAACATTTCGCCAGTGCCAGCCCTATGCCGGAAGACGCGCCGGTAACCAGAACGGTCTCCTTCACTTCACCGATTCCCCCAGCCGAAACGCGAGGTAATCGGCCAATACACAAAAAACGATTTGCCGATGACATTGTGGGCGGGAAACGGCCCCCAAGCGCGCGAATCGAAACTATTGCAGGTGTTATCGCCCATAACCATGTAGGAATCAATGACCTGACCTTCACCGGTGGCCAAATCGGTCATTTCAAAAAGTTGATTCGTATAAATCGTTTCCTGGTCGGGAAACAGCGGCGCCAATTCAATGTAGGGCCGCGTGTTCAAGCCGTATTTGTCGGCCACGGTATCATTTACATGGCCGGAGAACTGGCTTTCGCGCGGCGGCTTGTCGGGATTAAAGCCATAGACATTTTCAAAATGCGGCGTGGATGCGTCGAGCCGCTGGCCATTGATGCGCAAGTGCCGGTCATCGCCGATTTGCACGTGTTCGCCGGGAAGCGCCACCAGTCGCTTGATGTAAAACTGGTCTTGTTCCATGCGCGGATTCTGAATGCCCTTGGTTTCAAACACGGCAATTTCACCGCGCTCGGGTTTGCGGAAATTATAGGTCAAACGATCCACAAACAAATGGTCGCCGGCTTGCACGCGCAACTTCACCACCTCCTCGCCTTGGTGATAAATCCGGCCGGGAAAAATGCCGCCGCGATGCGCAATGTCCGACTCGCCAAAATCCGGCGGAAACCACAGGGTATATTCCCTGCCCGGCGAATCGTCATTGGGGTTGCCCAGCCACAAAGACTGCTTGATGTTAAAAATCAACAGCTTCGACATGGGGCTGATACGTTTGACAGACCCGTCCTCCTGGGCCACGACCCGCACATACGAGATGCCCTGGAACCACTCTTTGACGCGGTCCCATCCCGTGGGAATGACCAGCGCCTTTTGCACCTGCATTGCTTGTTCGTAGGCTTTGTGGACCGTGGACTGCTCCGCGCGCAGATTTTGCAGAAGAAAAACCGGTCCGTAGTCCGGCATGGACGTCACCCCGAACAACGTCGGCTGCATGGAGCCGGTGGGAATCTTGAACGGCTGCAAGAAGAACGTGCGAATGGCCATCGCCACCGCCAGCGCCACCAGCAGGACTTCCACGTTTTCGCGCCAGGCGGCGTGGGGATACGGCTTGAGCCATTTCTCCGCCGCGAACTGTAATTCCTCAGCCGTGATATTGATCCGCCCTTTGTTGCCTACCTGGATGGCCCCGCGTAATTCATCCAGCTTGGCCTGCACCGGCGCGATAGCCTGCGGCGACAGCAAGTCGCGCTGCGCAGCCAGGAGGCGACGGTAATGCTTGTGCACCGCCAGCGCTTCGCGGACGGTCTTGGACATGAACCAGCGAAAAATCATATGTTGTTGCAGTTGGACACGAACTCCCTTCGTGCCCGCAAATTTATTCGCGGCAAAATACCCGTAATGCCGGCGAAGGAAAGACAATTCCCCGTCCAGCGGGCGTGTCGAGGATACTTGCCGGACGTAGAGATGGCATCCCTGCCGCCTGGAAAAGATCGTGGGCCGCATAATGTTGCACGAAAGTTCTAACGGCTTTGGCTTGCGTTCGGTTTCTTCCGCCGGGCGGGGAAGGCCGGCTCCACGGCCGGCCCCGAATGCTTTCGGGGCAGGCAGGATGCCCGCCGCTACCGAGGTTCACGAACTGGCGCTCGTGTAATGCCGCACGGAAAAGCGCCAAAACAGTTCCGAAATTACGGCCCAAACCAGTCCGATGCCGATGAGCGAAAGCCAAATCGTGGGATCCATGATTTTGTTCGCCAGCACGCGAACCGGCACGTTGCTGACCAGCAATACCGGCAATCCGAAGGTGAAGACGGCCTTGAACGCGCCCTTGAAAGCCTCGTCCGGCATCCGCGCGATGTTGAACAAATTGTAGTAGCCCCAGACAATCCCTTGCGCCCGAACCGTCCAAAAGCAAATCGTGGCCAGGATAAACATGAGCGAGTAGTGGATCAGCACGCCGACGAGGCACAGCGCGCTGAAACCGGCAAATTGCCCCGCGGTAGGGTGGAGATTTAATCTGGCCGCCGCAAAAATCATCACGCACAACCCAAACAGCGCGTTGATGAAGGCACCCAAATCCACCACGCGAAGCGAAACCAGAAACCGCGTGTTCACCGGCAGCAGCAGAAGAAAATCCATCCGCCCAGTGCGAACTAACTCGGAGAGGTTCGTGCAGTTGGTCAGAAAAAAGGCCTGATACAACTGCTGGATGAAATTGCTCGCCCCGACCAGCAGTACCATCTGCCATTTTGACCAAGTGCCTACCGATTCGGTTTGCGAATACACCACACTGACAAAGCTCAATTGCAACCCGAACCACAGGAGTTCCACCACGATCCACAAAATAAAGTTGCCCTTGAACGACATCTCGCGCGCCACGGAATTCTTCCATAGCGCGGCATATAGCGTCAAATGTCGTTTAAGATTCACGTCAGTTCGCCTGCTCCTCATGCTCCTCCTCACTCTCGCGCGTCAGCTGGTTTGAGTGCATGTCAGTTCAGAGGAAGGTCCGGCGTCAAGAAACCACGACCGGACATTTCGCGCGACGATTCCTACTTAATACCACCAGCCCGAGCCTGCCTCCCAATTTCAACCAAGGCAAGCCATTTCCAGGGCGAGTCAACGGCGCGGCCTCGGAACTCGCGAGCAACGGGTGGGTTATAAAAGCCGTCATTCCATTTTTCGATGTCGGACACAATTTTATCAATTCACGGTAACCGGCATTCTCCATTAAGGTTGCGCCATGAATATCAACAAGTCAAAACGTCCCTCTGCCGCACCCCGTCGAAAAACATGTCTTGTGGTGTTTTCGGCACTCGTCCTGGCCTGGGCTTGCCTCCCGGCCCGGCCCTTCCGCCCCATTGAGCCGCTGCCCGCCGGCATTGTGGACATGCACTGCCACATCGCCGGCCTCGGCGCGGGCGGCAGCGGCTGCTTTGTCTCGCCGCGCTTGCGCAACAACTGGCGGTTCAACATCTACCTGCGCAGCTTCGGCCTCACGAAGAGGGAAATGTTGGAACAGGGCGACGGCCTGGTCGCCGACCGCATTTCCCAATCGGTCGCGCAAAGCCAATACGTCAGCAAGGTCGTGCTGCTGGCGCTCGATGGCGTCATCGGCGCGGACGGAAAACTCGACACCAACCTCACCGAGGTTTATGTGCCGAATGAATTTGTCGCGGAGGTCTGTGCGCAGCACACCAATCTACTGTTTGGCGCCTCGGTAAACCCGTATCGGCCAGATGCGCTGGCGCAATTAGCATGGGCCAAGGCCCACGGGGCGGTCTTGATAAAATGGATTCCGCCCATCATGGAAATCAATCCGGGCGACCCGAAGTTGATTCCGTTTTACAAAAAGATGGTGGAGTTGAAATTGCCGCTGCTTTCGCATACCGGCGAGGAAAAATCGTTTTCGCGGGCCGACGAGGAATTCGGCGATCCTGAAAAGTTGCGACTGCCATTGAGCCAGGGCGTCACCGTCATCGCCGCGCACATCGCGTCTTCGGAGAAATATCAGGGCGAACGCGGCCCCGACCGGCTGGCGCGGCTGATGAGGGAGTTCCCAAATCTTTACACGGATATTTCCGCGTTGACGCAGATCAACAAGGCGGGCTGTTTGCAGGAGGCGCTGACCAAGCCGGAATTCTCGGGGCGGCTGGTCTATGGCACGGATTTCCCGCTCATCAATACCGCCCTGGTTTCGCCCTGGTATTCCTTTCACCTATCGTTCCGGCAGAAATGGTCCATCTGGCGGACAAAAAACCCGTGGGACCGGGACGTGATGATGAAGCACGACCTTGGCGTGCCCACGGAAACGTTTGCACGACCAGGAAAATTGTTTGAACAGCCAGGGGCCCGGGAAATGAGTCGAGTCGAGGCCAGCGTCCGCATTGGGGGTTCTTAGGAGCGCGGATTGTCTCAATCCGCAGCGCGTGAGTGGCGAACGCGGTCTGAAGCAGGGCCAGCCTGAGATTGCGGCGGCCGCCTGCGAGATGGAACATCTTTGCTTCGGGAACGCCGCTGCGCGCATGGTGCCAACGTGCAAAGCACCGCCAAACCAAACCGCCTCGGAAATCCAACACGCCTCCAGCAACCACGCGCTGCGGATGGAGACAATCCGCGGTCCGACAAAGCATGCCACTACCGAATTGACACGCTGGCCGCATTTTCCTAGCTTCTTCCGGCAAAGACCCCACCGCTTTGCCCCGGATTTTCGTCCGGGGATTTTTATTGTGAACACCCGGCGGCGTGGTTGCAGGCAAATTTATGGCAAATACAATTCTCGTTGGCGCCCAATGGGGCGACGAAGGCAAAGGCAAAATCATTGATGTGCTCACCGAGCAGGCGGATGTAGTCGTCCGCTACGCCGGCGGCAACAACGCCGGCCACACCGTCATCGTCAACGGCAAAAAATCCGTTCTGCACCTCATCCCGTCAGGCATTTTGCGGAAAAACAAACTGTGCGTCATTGGCAACGGCGTGGTGTGCGATCCGCTGGGTCTGGTCAGCGAAATGGAGGACCTGCGGAAGAACGGGGTCAGGGTGACCCCGAAGAATTTCGTGCTGAGCGAAACCGCGCACGTGGTGTTTCCCTATCACCGCGAGCTTGACGGTGCGCGGGAACTGCTCAAGGGTAAAAATAAAATTGGCACCACAAAACGCGGCATTGGCCCGGCTTACGGCGACAAGGCCGCGCGCGTGGGCCTGCGGATCAACGATCTGATTGATCCCGCCCGGCTCGAGGAAAAGCTGGCCGCCCGTATCAAGGAAAACAACGTCGTGCTGAAATCGCTCGGCGCCAAGCCCCTGTCGTTCAAGCAGGTGTTTGCCGACTATAATGCGGCCGGCCGGCGCCTGAAACCTTTCGTGCAAAACACTGTGGTGCTCCTCCACGACCAGATGCGCCAAGGCGCGAATATTCTGTTTGAAGGCGCGCAAGGCACATTCCTCGATATTGATCACGGCACGTATCCGTTCGTCACTTCGTCAAACACCACGTCGGGGGGCGCCTGCACCGGCTCGGGCGTGCCGCCGAACCGCATGGACCGCGTCGTGGGGGTCATGAAAGCCTACACCACGCGTGTCGGCGAAGGGCCGTTGCCAACAGAGAACCAGGAAATCTCCGATCTGCTGCACGGCATGGGCCGCGAATTCGGCGCCACCACCGGACGCGCCCGCCGCTGTGGCTGGTTCGATTCCGTGGCCACCCGTCACGCCTCCATGGTCAACGGCATCGACGCCATCGCCATCACCAATCTCGACGGCCTGGACACGGTGGAGAATATCCCCGTCTGCGTGGCCTATCGCCACGGTAAAAAACAGTACGATTACGTGCCGAACGACGCGCAAATCCTAGCCGAATGCAAGCCGGTTTACGTGGAGCTTGAGGGCTGGCGCACCTCGACGGAGAAGTGCCGGACGTTCAAGCAACTGCCCGCGAAGGCGCGCGCCTATGTGACGGCGATTTCGGAATTGAGCAACGCGCGGCTGTTCATCGCGTCGGTCGGGCCGGGCCGCGAGCAGACGATTTTTGTTTGATAAGTGAGCGCCGCCGCCAACAGCTTAAGCGCCGAAGCCGTCCTGAATCTCCCGCGTCACGTCGCGGTGATCATGGACGGCAACGGGCGCTGGGCCAAGGCGCGCCACCTGCCACGCATCGAGGGGCATCGGCGCGGTGCGGATTCAGCCCGCGAGATCATCCGCACGGCGGGTGAGATCGGCATCAAGTATCTCACCCTTTATGCGTTCTCCGCCGAGAATTGGAACCGTCCCAAGGACGAGGTGGACGCGCTGATGAAGTATCTCGTCCATTACCTCAAGACGGAGACAAAGGACCTGAACAAAAACAATGTCCGACTCGAAGTCATCGGGCAGATTCACCGCCTGCCGGATCAGGTGCAGGAGCATTTGCAGAAAAGCATTGCCGCCCTTTCCAAGAACAACGGCCTGACCCTCATCATGGCGTTGAGCTACGGCAGTCGCATCGAAATCGTCGAGGCCGTCCGGCAAATCGCGCAGAAGGTGAAGTCCGGCAAGCTCGATCCGGCTGACATCACGGAGAAAGTCATCTCCGACCACCTGTGGACGCGCAACGTGCCGGATCCGGACCTGCTCATCCGTACCAGCGGCGAAATGCGCGTGAGCAATTTCCTCCTATGGCAAATCAGCTACGCCGAACTGGTCATCACCCCGACACTTTGGCCGGATTTCAAAAGGCAGCAATTTTTCGCGGCGCTTGAGGAATATGCCAGGAGGCACCGGCGGTTTGGGGGGATTTGACTCGAAACCAGAAGGTCAAAATTCGAAATCCGAAAGAAATCCGAAGCCCGAAGCCCCAAGAGCGGCCACCGAATCAGCGGATTTGCGCGAGCATTCACCCACGCTTTTTCAGAGCAAAAATTCATTTCGACAGTCAGATTTCGGGCTGCTTTCGGATTTCGTGCATTCGAATTTCGAATTTCGGCTATAGCGGTCGCTTGTCCGCGCTTGCATTCCGGTCCTGCCTAATGCAAGTTGACACCGCAAAGCAGGTTTAAACCAATACCAAATAAAAATTATGGCACATGAACTACCTCCGCTGCCTTATGACAAGGCCGCACTCGAACCCCACATTGACGCGCTGACGATGGAGATTCATCACGACCGTCATCACAAGGCTTATGTGGATAATCTCAACAAGGCCATCGCCGGCAACGCCGCGCTGGAGGCTAAATCGCTGGAACAAATCGTCAAGGATTTGAGCGTGGTCCCCGACGCTATCCGCGGTCCGGTGCGCAATAACGGCGGCGGCCATTGGAATCATTCCTTTTTCTGGAAAATCCTGGGACCACACGCCGGCGGCACACCGACCGGCAAACTTGCCGATGAAATCAAGGCCGCATTCGGCAGCTTCGATGAATTCAAAGCGAAGTTCGAGGCGGCCGGCTTGGCGCGCTTTGGCAGCGGCTGGGTCTGGCTCGTGTCCAACCAGGGCAAGTTGGAAATCGTTTCCACAGCCAACCAGGACAATCCGCTCATGGGCAAGGCCGTCGCCGGCTGTGAAGGCACGCCCGTCATCGGCTGCGACGTCTGGGAACATGCCTATTATCTTAAATACCAGAACAAGCGCGCGGATTATCTGAAGGCGTTCTGGAACGTGGTGAACTGGAACGGAGTCCACCACTAGATTCAATGGAACAAACGCGCCGGGGAACACCGGCGCGTTTGCTGATTTAAGATAAACTACTGCTGCCCGTTTTGCCGCGCCGAGGCGAGGCATCCACCTCCCCGCGCCTGCCGTCCGCTGCTTTGCCTCCCCCTTTTCCCGGCCTTTGGCGTTCATCGCAGTTCGTCATCGAAGATTATCGTGAAGATTATCGCTTGCCAGACGTGGCGTTTCCGGTATCTTCATTCTGCCTGAACGCCGCGTGTGCGGCGATTCATTTAAGGCTGAGAAAAGTCGTTAAACCAACAACCTAACCTTTAACCTCCGTTGCCACGGCAGCGCTCGTTAGTTAGGCAATGGAGTCTTCCAGTCCGCGGGTTTCGCCTGCGCCGAAGTCTCCCGCAGTTCATAGCAGAGTTCAAATTATGTTAACCATGGAAGAGGCCCTGAAATCGGGCAGCAAGCTCGTCACCCAAGGCGAAATCGTCAAGGGTACCATCATCGAAGTTCGTCCCAAGGAAGTCCTCGTGGACATTGGCTACAAGAGCGAGGGCGTAGTCCCCATCAACGAGTTTTTGGAACCCGAGTCCATCAAGCTCGGCGCAGAAATTGATGTGCTCGTGGAAAAACTTGAAAACAAGGAAGGCACTGTCGTCCTGTCGCACGAAAAGGCGGAGTTCAAGAAGAACTGGGAACGCATTCTCTCCATTTGCAACGAGGGCGGCCGGGTGATGGGCAAAGTCAAATCCATCGTCAAAGGCGGCCTCATTGTCAACGTCGGCGTCGAGGCATTCCTGCCGTCTTCGCAAATTGACATGATCACGCCGAAGAATCTTCAGCAATTCGTGGGCAACAGCTACGAATTCAAGGTGGTCAAGATCAACCAGGAACGCCAGAACATCGTGCTCTCGCGCCGCGAACTCATTGAGGCCGAACGCAGCGACAAGCGCGCCAAACTGCTCTCGGAAATGGTGCCGGGCGACATCCGCAAGGGCACCGTCAAGAACATCACTGATTTCGGCGCGTTCATTGACTTGAACGGCCTCGATGGCCTGCTCCACATCACCGACATGAGCTGGGGCCGTTTGAACCATCCGTCCGAAGTCCTCAAGGTCGGACAGGAATTGGACGTGGTGGTGCTGGACGTGAACAAGGAAAAGGAACGCGTCAGCCTCGGCCTCAAGCAGAAGATGGCCAACCCGTGGGACAACATCGAAACGAAGTATCCCGTCGGCCAGAAGGTCAAAGGCAAGGTCGTCAGCCTCGTGCCCTACGGCGCGTTTGTGCAACTCGAACCCGGTGTGGAAGGTCTGGTCCACGTCACCGAACTTTCCTGGACCAAGCGCGTGGCCAAACCCAGCGACATCCTCAAACCGGACCAGGAACTGGAAGCCGTCGTCCTGGGCATCAACCGTGACGAGCAGAAGATTTCCCTCGGCATCCGCCAGTTGGAAAGCAATCCGTGGGACAATGCCGAAACCAAGTACGTCGTCGGCACCAAGGTCAAGGGCAAGGTCCGCAACCTCACCAGCTATGGCGCGTTTGTGGAACTCGAAGAAGGCATTGATGGCATGGTGCATGTCTCCGACATGTCCTGGACCCGCAAAATCAATCATCCTTCCGAAATGCTCAAGAAGGGCGACGAAGTGGAGGCCACCGTGCTGGAAGTGGATCGCGCCAACCAGCGCATCGCGCTGGGCCTGAAGCAGCTCGAAGTGGACCCCTGGGAAAACATCGAGAAGCTCTACCGGGTCGGCGACCTCGTGCAAGGCAAGGTCACCAAGCTCGCCAGCTTCGGCGCCTTTGTGGGCCTGCAACACGAAATTGACGGCCTTGTGCATATCTCGCAGATTAGCGAGGATCGCGTCGACAAGATCAAGAACGTGCTCAAGGTTGGCCAGGAGGTCAATGCCCGCGTGGTGAAAATTGACCGCAGCGAGCGCCGCATTGGCCTATCCATCAAGGCTGCCAGCTATAGCGACGAGCAGCTCAAGGAAGAACAGAAAATCCTTGATGCCCTCAAGCCCGGCGAAGATCTCGTGGCCCTGCAACACGCCTTCGACGCCCTCGACGACGTCAAAGTGGCCGACAAGCAATAATCCCGATCACCGAATTCAAAACGGCGGACTGGCAACAGTCCGCCGTTTTTTGTTGGAGTTCACACTTCATGCCGCAGAAGAATGCTGGCGCGTTCCCCAACTTTGGCTGTTGTGGTGGTCGTGGGTGGCAGGATCTGTATCTACAAGCGCACTATTGGCGTCCCTGATTTGGTGGCCCAAAACCAGAAGCACCGGCTTTATTGCAACAGTGATCGATGGCGGTAATGCAGAATCTTGAACTCCGACTCGTCCCGGATTGTTTCCACCAATTCAAATTTATCCTCGAATGGCGGGAAAAATGTGTCTCCTTCCACCTCGCGTTTCACCAGTGTCAGGTAAAGGTCGGAACAGAACGGTAAGGCCTGCTCGTAAACCTGCGCGCCACCGGCGATGAAGAATTCCAGGGGCGAACTCGACGGGTCCAGCTTCATCACGTCCTTGATAATGCGCAGATCCACCGTGGCCGCGCCGCCAACTTTGGGCAGTTCAAACTGATGCGGCCGGTCGGGCATGTGGGTCTTGCCGCGACCCACCCAAGCGTTGCCGAACACTTCGGGAAAGTCGCGCTGCAACCGGCCCGGATGCCGACTCAAGACGATGTTAATGCGGTTCGGCAGCGGTTTGCCCAGGCTCTCAAACGTCTTGCGCCCCATGATCACCACGTTGCCGGAGGTTAACTGCTTGAACCACTTGAAATCATCCGGCAAATGCCACGGGATTTTGTTGCCCGCGCCGATCACGCGATTCAGGGACATCGCGGCAATGGCTTTGAAATGTTTCACTTGCGAAAGGCGTTGAAGTATTTCACGGCGTTGCTGCGGAAAGGAGAATCGGTTCCTCGGGCCCAAGAAATTTCGGGCCGCGATGCAGCACGTACAAATCCACCGCGCACCACGAGCGCGCCAATTGCTCGCGGAACTTGGCCCGCAGCGCCCAGCTTTTCAATCCCACATCCGGCGCGGCAAAAGCAATGGCGTCCAGTCCATGCCGCTGCGCGATCCACAATGCGCGCGGACAATGAAACTCCTCCGAAATGATCGTACAATTCGACAATCCGAATATTCTCCCGGCACGCACCACCGAATCCAGCGTGCGAAAACCCGCATAATCGCACGTGATGGCGCTCGCGGGCACGCCGGCGGCAATCAGCGCCGCGCGCATGTCATCCGGCTCGTCATAGTTGGCGGTGTGATTGTCGCCGCTGACGAGCAAATGCCGGACTTTGCCCGCGCGATACAAATCGGCGGCGGCCGCGATACGCTGGTTGAAATGGAGATTGGCTCTGCCGTTGCGAGTCTCCTTGCTCGTGCCCAGAAGCAGGCCCACTTCGCGTTCTGGCACCGCGGCCACGGAACGAAACACTCGTCCGCTAGCCGCCTGCCGGCAGGCATGGTCTGCGTACGTCATCACGCCGGCCGCAGCCAGCACCAGGAATACCATGCCAAGGACGAGGCTAACGCGATTTGCTTTCAAATAGGGAATCATTTTAAAGTCATTCATAATTGCATTGTAAAAACCAGCCCCCATCCGGAGCGCGAGGCCCGTCCGCGCGTGCTAAAAATTCTGCACTCCGCATTCCGCACCCCGCATTTGCTTTAGTTTGCCGGCACGGTCACAGCCTGCAATCGTTTTCGGAACAATTCCGAATCTGGATTCAGGCGCACGGCCCGCCGATACGCGGCCACCGCCGCCTCCATTCTATGCTCCGCCGCCAGAGCGTTGCCAAGATTATAATAGGCATCGGCATAATCGGGCTGGTCCAAGATGGCGCGCTCATATTCGGCGATGGCCTCGTCAGTCCGGTGCTGTTTGTTCAGGACGAAACCCAGATTATTGTGTGCGTCCGCCTTCCCCGGCGCGATTTGCAATGCCTGGCGATACTGTGCAATGGCCTCCTCCAGCCGGCCCGTTTTGGCCAGCAAATTGCCGTAGTTGTAATGCACGCTCTCCGCGCCGGAATAAATAGCAAGGGCCGTCCGGTAGTGCGCTTCCGCGTCGTTGAATTCGCCCCGTTGTGCCAGCAGTCGGCCAAGATTGGTGTGAGCCATCCAGGATCGCGGATTTTTTTCCAGCGTGTCAGCCCACAGCCGATCAAGGCTCCGGTAAGCCCCGCCTTGCCGCCAAGTTAGAATCCCCAGCACCAACAGCAGCGCCGCCGCCATGGGCGCCTGCCACCTGCGGCCGGCCGGCCAGTTCTCTAAAAAATGCACCGCGAGGCCGGCAGCCAGCGCAATCAACCCCACACAGGCAAAATACTGGTAATGGTCGGCCACGTAGGAAAAATAGAAGGTGTACAGCGGAATGAACCCCAGCATCGGGGACAACGCGGCCACAAAAAAAATCAATGCGGCCGCCGGGCCTCGCCCCAGGCGGATGCGGCTCAACCACCGGAGCGGCGGCCTCCCGACCCGGCTCGTTGCCGGCTCTTGAACCAATCCGACCCGCCCCAACCACACCAAGGCTGCAACCACCAGACCGGCCACGAGCCAACCGTATTGGCGCCAATCACCAGCGTTAATCTCCCAGCGTGGATAACTGAACGTCAGGTTCGCCGGCCAGAATATTTTTCCGGCGTAAAACCACACAGCGTGCGTGGCAATTAGCAACCGGTCCAGCGGCCCGCCGAGCAGGTGAAACTTCGGTTCGTAATCTCCCAGATGATTTTCCCACCAGACCGAGAGCAATCCCAGGCTGAAACCGAGCAGCAAGAAAGGCAGCGTCTGAATAACCCTGCGCCACGTCAGCGGCTCGTTTTTCAGCCACAACACCAGCAGCAGCGCCGCCGGAAGAGTGCAGGCGGTGGTTTTCGCGAACAAGGCCAGCGCGTGCAGCGCCAGCGCCAGCGCGTAAAACCAACGGCCCCGGCCCCCGCAGAATTGCAGCCATGCAAACACCGCCAACAGATAAAACAACGTGGATTCCGTGTTCTTAAGTTCCGTGATCCACGCCACCGTTTCCACCTGCACCGGATGCAACGCAAACACCGCCCCCGCCAGCCACGCGCCCGGCAGCGCCAAGCGCCGCAACAGCGCCCAGACCAGCAACGCATTGACGATATGCAGACCGACGTTGACGATGTGATAGCCGGCCGGATTCAGGCCCCAGAGCGCGTATTCGCAGCGCAGCGTCGAGTACACCAGCGGAAAATATTGCGACTGCGAATGCGCCGAAAACCAGATGCGCGACCATCCGTCGGGCGCGGTCAGCAGCGTGTTTCCCGTCACATACGCATCATCATCCCAGATGAATCCGGTGGAAAACACCGGCCAATACGCGGCCAGCGTGGCCACGACGATGCACAGCCCAAGCCAGAACCATCCGGGCGGCGTGGTCAAGACCTTGAATTGTTTCACTTCGGAATTCACGTTGGAATTCAAGCTTTAGCCTGTTCCCTGTCGGGAGGTTGACATTGCATTGGAACAAGCCAAAGTTTGAACCCCCTTTCGATCTACACCGCCACTTGCGCCTTGATCGCCGGATGTGGGTCATAGCCGGCAAGCTCAATGTCTTCGAACTTGAAGCCGCTAATGCTCGTCACCGCCGGATTCAATTTGAGCCGCGGCAGCGGCCGTGGCGCTCGCGACAGTTGCAGTCTGGCCTGATCTACGTGGTTGGCATACAGGTGCAGATCGCCGAACGTATGGACAAAATCGCCCGGCTTCAGTCCGCAGACTTGGGCCACCATCAGCGTGAGCAGCGCATAGCTGGCGATATTGAAAGGCACACCGAGAAAAACATCCGCGCTGCGCTGGTAAAGCTGGCAGCTTAGCTCGCCCTCGCTCACGTAGAATTGAAACAGCGCATGACAAGGCGGCAAGGCCATGGTTTCGATCTCGCCCGGGTTCCATGCGCTCACTATTAGCCGGCGGCTGTCGGGATTCTGCTTGATCTGCTCGATGACGCCGTCCATCTGGTTGAGCGAGCGTCCGTCCGCCGTCCGCCAATCCGTCCATTGCGCGCCATAGACGCGGCCCAGGTTGCCGTCTTTATCCGCCCACTCGTCCCAGATGGTCACCCCATGCTCATTCAGCCATCTGACGTTGGTGTCACCGCGCAAGAACCAGAGCAGCTCGTAAATGATGGACTTGGTGTGGATTTTTTTCGTGGTAAGCAGCGGGAACGAGTCACGCAGCGAACAGCGGATTTGCGCACCAAACACGGAATAGGTGCCGGTGCCGGTGCGGTCGGCCTTGAATTTACCGTGTTCAAGGACGTGCCGCAGCAAATCGAGGTATTGAATCATCGCGGAAAGAATTTAACCACGAACGACGCGAAAAACACGAAAAAGATTGCCAGCTGGGCCGCCTTCCAATCTGACAAGTTTCCCAAAGAGTTTGAGCCTCCTCACGCTGAATCGCTACAGGTCGTAAGGGCAACTTCGGCCGGCAGGTATGAAGTGAGGAGTGCCGCGGGCAGGAATGTGACCGAGTTCGTACTCGTCGCCGATCCCCGACAATAATGGCGGCGCTTTGCCGAGACGCCGTTACGGGTCAAAACTCCCAGTGCATCCGCGCGCCGAAGACGGAAACCGGCCCGCGATCCTGGTTGAAGGCTGGGTCCGTGATGAATTGATAATCCAGCGCCACGTGAACAGTCTTCCACACGCGGCAGTCGTAGAAGATTTCCACCAATTTCTCCCAGCCGTAATTCAACCCCCCATCGCCGCCAAGAATGCCCAAGCCGCCGGCGGCGAGGAACTTCTGCTCTGCTTTGGAGCAGCCGCTCATCACGCCTGCCAGGCCAAAGGTGTCGTCCGGTCGGTGCCAGGCTTCGCCCTTGAGGCTTAAACCGAGCGAACCGGCGTAGCCCACATCGCTGAACAACCAGCCCTCTTCCTGATCGTCATTCCAGCCCAGGCGCGAAAATACGCCCACGTTCTTCACAATTTCCTGTTCCCAGTTCAATCCGAAGCCGTACTTATACCGGTAGGCACGCGCCGCTGAAATATCCGCTCCCGGCCCGTTCGCCAGCAAAATGGCGGTCGCCGCCGAGTAGTCGGCCATGTTCGCCTGGTTGAGAAAAGCCAGCACACGAATGGCCCCCGGGTGATCCATGAGGCTGTAACGGCGCTCAAATTCCCCTACCATTCCCCACGAATCCAAAAACGGGCCATCTTGCGCTGAATCGTCAAACGGCCATTTGAGAAACCGGTCGTCTCCGGTCAAGCTGTTCTGATATCGCGGCAACTGGAAGAATCCATAGCGCAAACTCCATTTGGGCTGGTTCAATTCCACGGTCAGTCCGGTGGTGTAGCCGATGGCATCCGCGGGATAATCCCAAGCTTCGTTGGCCATCAGCCCCCAGCTCATGAACTGGGTGCGCGGGTCGTTGGCGTAGGCGTTGTTGTCGAAAACATCCTTGGCGCTGAACCGGCCGACGGTAAACGTGAGCCGGGAAACATCCTGTTTGCCCGGGAGGGTGAGCTGGTCATCGGGCACCTCCTCCTGCTCGCCGCCCAGGCCGATGGTCTGGCGGATAAATAGACGCGAGAGGGTGCCGTTAGGAACGTCGGTGCCGAGACGGAAGGCTTCGCCGTTGGGGAAGGCCTCGACGCCGAGAGTGTTGTGGAAACCAAATCCCTGCCACATCATGCCATCAATGTGCGCCTCCGCGCCGGGCCACAACCGGACTCCCGCCATCAGATCCAGGGAAACTGATTCGCGCGTTTCGCCGCCGGACGGCAAGCTGTTTGGCCCGGAATATTTTGAGGAAAACCCAGGATACCCCTGCACGATGTCCGTGTTTTGCACGTGCCAGTTCCAGCGTTGCGGCGTGCCGGCCGAAGGCGCTACCAAGGAGGCAACCGAGGGGGCGTTGGTGGCCAGCTCCGTGGAAAGAGCCGGGGTCCCGATTCTCGGGAGCGCTTCGGGCGCTGAATTGGTGGCAAGCTGCGCCGCCGCCGTGGCCGCACAGGCGAGGGCCGCGATGGCGGCGCTCACCAGCTTGAGCGGGTCCTGTGATCCTAGTTTCATTCGCAAAATGTATCCTATGCTACAACTTAAACAGTCGTCAACTAAAATTGTCATTGCCTCGACAAACCAGTCTCTGCTAATCAACGCAGGTCATGCTGAACCAAATCCAATTGTGGCTGGCGGACCATCCGCGCTGGACGCTCATGCTGCTGACGAGCGCCGCGCTGGGCCCGTTCCTGGCCAAGCCCTTCAACCTGGACGATCCGCTGTTTGTCTGGCTTGCGCAACAGGTGCAAACACATCCCGGAAACCCTTTCGGCTTCGACGTCAACTGGTATGGCCGGCTTTCGCCGATGTGGGCCATCACGGATAATCCGCCGCTGGCCGGATATTATTTCGCGCTGGCCGGGAATATTTTTGGCTGGAGTGAAATTGGATTGCACTGGGCCGGATTGCTGGCCGCGCTGGCCGTCATTCTGGGAACGCACCGGCTCGCCCTGCGCCTGTCCGGCCAGCCGCTGCTGGCGGCTGGCGCCGTTTTGAGTGCGCCAGTTTTTCTCGCCTCGGCCGGAACCGTGATGTGCGACGTGCTGATGCTGGCGTTTTGGATCTGGGCGGTGGCCTACTGGGTGGAAGGACTGGAAGATGATCGCCCCCTGAAAATATTCGTCGCCGGCCTGCTCGTGGCGCTGGCGCTGCTGACCAAGTATTTTGGCGTGGCCCTCATCCCTCTGCTCGCCGCGCATGGCGTCTTGCAAAAACGCCGGCTGGGCGGCTGGACCGCCGGCTTGCTGATCCCACTGGCCGCGCTCGGCGCGTATGAATGGCTTACGCTGGATCGGTACGGCCATGCATTGTTTTCCACAGCCGCCGGCTTTGCCGCCTCGGCCCAAGGCGAACTGGGATTCTCGAAGCTGACCAGCGGCTTGATAGCGCTGGCGTTCACCGGGGGCGGCATGGCCAGCGCGCTGTTTCTCGCGCCGTCGTTATGGCGCGCGCGAACCATGGCGACCATTATCGGCGGCACCGCGGTGCTCGCTGGCGCGCTTTTTGGCAGCGGTCTGCTGCTGCATAAGTACCCGGCGCTGGCCAGCCCAGCCGCCCGGACGGAGGTGTCCTTGCAATTGTTTTTTTGGGCCGTCGGCGGCGTACTGGTGCTGGCGCTGGCGGCGGCGGCGGCGTGGAGGAATCCGCGTGATCCCCGCTCGTGGCTGTTGACTTTGTGGGTGGCGGGAACTTTTGTTTTCGCCGCGTTTGCCAACTGGACCGTCAATGGCCGCTCCCTGCTGCCCATGTTGCCCGCAGTCGGAATTTTACTCGCGCGCCGCTGGCAACACGCCGGAAAATTACGACCGCGAGCTTTGGCAGCGGGCGTGACGGCGAGCGCGCTGCTGGCGCTGCTAGTGGCGCAATCAGACTTCCAACTTGCGGTCGCCGTCCGTCGCAGCGCGCAGGAGTCCATGGCCAGATACGGTCAAAACCAGGCCGCCGTGTGGTTTGAAGGGCACTGGGGATTTCAATACTACATGGAAAAGTTGGGCGCCACTGCGGTGGACAACAAACATTCCGCGCAGCATCCCGGAGACATCCTGATGTTGCCGGCGAACAACACCGACACCTCCGAACCGGCACCGGAAATTGCCGTTCGCCGCGACGTGATAAGCATCCCCAACTCTTCCTGGCTTGCGACCTGGCAGGCGGCCAAAGGCGCGGGATTTTACGCCTCCGTACTCGGTCCGCTGCCATTCGCTTTTGGCAAGGTCCCGCCCGAAGGCGTATTCGTTTACGAATTCAGAGGCCGGCAAAAAGTGTCCTCGCTCGAAACTTCAGGCAAAGAATGAATGCGACCAGCGTAATCCCCGCCGTCGGTCACAGAATGCGCCGCATATTTTCTTCCGCGGTCGAGAAATCTTCGGCGCAATTGTGCCTCTGTTTTTTGGACACTACGCCATCCGGCAGTGGAAATTCCCGCGCCGCGCGCTCGGTCCAGAAATCCGGACAATCCTTGTCTGCCGGTGACCATTTTTCTAATCGCACGACCAGCGGGTTTAGCAATTGATCCACCTCGTCTTGGGGCATTGTCATAATCCGCTCATAAATCCCGCGCAAAAGCATTGCTCGCCTTGCCGGATTGCTTCCCGCCAGCAACAATCGCTGGCGAAAATCCGGCACCAAGGGCCGCAACTCAGCCACCGCGTCCAGCGTGTCTGCGACTTCCTCAAGCGGACGGAATCCGTGCAGCATCCAGAAATCCGTCAGCGCAACGTGAACTTCCGGCTTGTGATTCCGATCCTTGTAATTGCGGTTTAGGGATGTGATCGGCACACCGGCCTTTTCTTCGGCATCAAACCCCGCCGCCGCCTGTCCCAGGTTGGATGCGCCTGGATGGATAGCATCTTTCGCACATCCAAGACTTTGAACAAATACGGTAATTGGCCCTGAAAACGCAAAGCGACGGACTCACCCAAGAACGTCGTCGGATTGGCCGCGATCAATTCTGGCAGCGGTGTGGATGATTGGTCGATTTGTGCCTGCGCCGGTCCAGCGGTGTGGCTCCCCAGCCACAATTCCGCACAAGGCACAGGCGACGGATGCGGGTGTGCTAGCAATTTTGGAATAGAATCAAACCCGCCCCACTCATAGTGTTGCACAACTCCCCTCAGTTTAAATAGTTCAGGTAAATTCACGGGTTAGGTATCGTTTTGGGGAAGGTGACTTCCAGTTTGCGCAGAATTTCGTAGGATTCAACTATGCCCATCTGAATGATGATCAACCAACTCAACCCCCTTGAGCCGGCTGCGGGTGATTCGCCGCAAGGTTTTTCCGCCCGCAAAAGTGATGCCGTGCTGCATAAATTTTAGGCGCTTTCTAAAAGTATGTTGGCGTATTGCGTCGTGTCGCCGGTACGGATCAAACCAATCGCGTGCGGTATGCGCTTTTTGAATTCAATATGCGGTTCATGGGCCAGCTCGATTCCTTCCAATGCCTCCGCGAAGGCGGCGCTAGTTCGGGAGTCATTGACTTTCAAAAACTCCTGCGCCATCCACGCCTTGCCAATCTGGAAGTTCGGACGGACGGCTTGCAACAACTGCAACACCGTAGGCAAATTGTCCACCACGGAAAGGTCCACCGTCTCGATCATGGGCCAGAACGGAAAGCCCCGATCGACGATGACGAGCGTGTTGGTGTGCCGCACGCGACTGAGCAGCGAGTTGAGTTGCGGATTGAGTATGCCGGTTTTGAGCATGATTTAGATAAGGTAGATATTTTTAAAACCCTCGCAAGACGGTGCTGCCGCGTTGCGACAGACCTGGCGCGGGTGTTCGCTTGAGGACGCGGCGAAACGAACATGGCCGGAGTGAAACCAATCGTAACAGCCGGTGGCCACAACCTTTTTTTTGCCGGGCGCGGAGGGCATCGGCGGCGGTTCGCGAAAACCGGCCAACTCGTGGGCCGTAAACACCCGGTGGGCAAAATTGTTTCCGCGGCAAAACCGCTCACGCTCCGGGTTGGAGGAGGTCTCCACGTCGGCCCAGAACTGCGGGCGCAGGCCGGGCATTTCCGGCAGCGAATCCGGCGTGGCCGAGCCGCCAAGCGTGACAATACGGGTGACGTAGCGCACGGCGTTCAGAAAATAACTCCGCTCCGCCAGCGGAAATTCCGGCGGCTTGCCGCTGAACTGTTGGATGGCATGATCCGTCCACAGCAAGACGGTGAGCTCGCCCAGCTTGGACGATTCCTCGAGAAAACGCAGGTCGCGCGACTTGAGGTCATCGAAGGCGCCACTGACCACGACCTGTTGTTCTGCGGACATGTTTAAAACCTGATTTTCAGCGCGAAGGCGATCTGGCTGGGCTGCTTTTTCGGCAGCGTTAGGTGCAAACCATCTTCATCGCGGGTAAATTTCAATCCGCCCCTATGGCCAAGCTGCCGTACGCCGCCGATCTTGCCCGGCCAATCCGGCGAGTTTCTGGCGAGCGATTTGATAGTGACCTGCCCTTCGGTCGGCAGCGCCAGCACGATGGCGTAGAGTTTCTTGCCGTCCTTGGACTGCGTGAACCGGATGTCTTCCGCGGTGAACGGCTGCTTCTGGACGTCCGCCTGGCCGTCGAACCGGCCTTTTTCCACCACTGCCGTCGAAGGTCCTTCGCCGTAAATTTTCCACGGTCGCGTCGCGTAAATCGCCTCGCCGTTGATCTTCATCCAGGCGCCAATGCCTTTGACGACTTCAATCTCGTCACTGTCCGGCTGGCCGTCGCGCTGGAGCGGCACGCTCAGCATGAGGTTGCCGTTCTTGCTCACGATGTCCGCGAGCATCCGCACGACACTCGCCGCGCTCTTGTAGCCATGCCGTTGAAAGATGGCCTGGTCGTAATGCCATGAGCCGATGCAAGTATCGGTCTGCCAGGGTTGCGGCAGAATGCCTTCGGCCCGGCCGCGTTCGATGTCATAGACCAGCGCGTGTCGCTGCGTCGGATTGAGAAGCTTGGCGGTAATTACCGCCTCATTCAGGCCGTGCCACTGGAGGCTCGAATTATAAAAGTGGGAATACAGGTTTAAGCCATATTTCTCGCTGACATGGAGATAGCCCATGGGAGTAACAGCTTCGTCGAAGTAAATCAGGTCGGGCCGGTAATCATCCCACAGTTGTTGGGTACGGCGGTAAAACCGCTCGCAATAGGCCTGGTCCGGGGTGGCGCCCACAGGATGATTCTGCGCGTAAAGATCCTGCGGGTCGAGACCATCCCACCACTTGCCCTTGCCGTCGGATTTCGTGAGTTTGCCGTCGTAAGGCAAGCCCGCCAATGGACCGTTGGTGTCGGCACCCTGCGCCGGTTCATACCACCGCCAAGTCCAGCCCCCGTTGTGGACACTGACACCGAAGCGCAGGCCGTTCTTGCGCGCCGCTGCCGCCCAACCGCCGATCAAATCCTTGTGCGGCCCAAGGTTTACCGAGTTCCATGGCTGGTATTTAGAATTCCAGTTGTCGAAGTTGTCACAATGCACCGCCAGCGCCATGAAATACTTCGCCCCGTTCGCCTTGTAAAAAGCCAGCAGCTTGTCCGGATCAAAATGCTCCGCCTTCCATTCTCGGATCACATCCTTGAAACCATTGGTAGATGGATGGCCGTATTCCACGAGGTGCGATTGGTAGTCTGCGCTGCCCTCGAGATACATGTTGCGCGCGTACCAGTCGCCATGTTCCGGCTCGCACTGCGGCCCCCAATGCGCCCAGATGCCGAACTTGGCGTCGCGAAACCAGTCGGGAGTCTGGTAGTTCGCGAGTGAATTCCAGTCGGCCTTGAACGGGCCGGAGGCAATCGGCGACTGGTTCAACGAATTGGTTTGCGCCTCCGCGGCCATGAGCATCAAGCCCAGCAGCATCACGATCACCTTTCTGGTGGAGATTCTCATGGCTTATGTTGCGATGCGGACCCTGACTGTGAATGCGCCGGGCACCGGCGCGGAGGAAACGACGATCAGATAGCCGCCGCCGCAGCCGGAATACATCGCCCCAGGGTATTGCCGTTGATACGCCTGGAGCAGCGGTATCAGTTCCACGCGCAGCAGCGGATGTCGGACCACATGCGGCAGGAGCATTTGCCAGCATTTCATGTTGAGATTGAGCGCTGCGCCCAGGGCCCCGGCGTCCATGTTGACGATGGCATGGTAGCAGTCCTTACCTGACTGACCGAGTTTGGTAACCCATTTCGGCTCAAGTTTCTTGATGCCCAGCGGGCTATAGCCGTCCGGGCGCGGCTCGACGGGAATCAAATGCAATACCTTGCTCAACCACCGGGCCACCCTGGCGTTATTGCAAGATTCGATGTGGCACGGAAAAACACCGCCGTGGACCTTGAAATCGTAGTCCAGCCGGTTCACCCCGGGATAAACCAGGCCGATCATGTCCTGCGAACCGCTCGGCTCTGATTTACCCAGGTTCTCCGCCTCGTAAAGTTCCCGCACCAAAACTTCGGGGGGCCGCTTGGGCAGTTTGCCCCGCCAGAGCTTCAGGGCGATGGCCCGCGTGCCGCTGGCGATGCCCGAGCGGTCCATCGGCCGGAAATCTGGTTCAATTTGCACCACCACCATCGAGCCGGGCGGCTGCGGGTTGCGCTGCGAAACAAACGGTTGGTCTATCCAACCGCCCGCGAGTTGCAGGCGGTTGGGAATGGAACCGAGCAGTTTTTCTATTGGTGAAGTTTTCATCAGCCTATGCCCACGCGTTCGCCGGCTTTGCGCTTTTGGTATTGCTGCTGGATCCACGCATACGTCTCCGCCAGCCCCTTGTCCAACTTTGTATTCGGCTCCCATTTGAGAACCTTTTTGATGAAGGTGTTGTCGGAATTGCGACCGGCCACGCCCTGCGGCGCCTTCAGGTCGTATTGCCGGTTCATCTTCACGCCGGCAATCTTCTCAATCTTGGTGAGCAAGGTGTTAATGGAAACCATCTCACTGGAACCGAGGTTGATCGGCGTGGCGATCAAGTCGTCGCTGTGCATGATTTGGTCAATGCCATTCACGCAGTCGTCAATATACATGAAGCTGCGCGTCTGTTCACCGTTCCCCCAGATGGTGATCTCCTTCCTGCCGGTGCTGATCGCCTCGATGACCTTGCGGCACAGTGCGGCGGGTGCCTTTTCGCGGCCCCCATCCCACGTGCCGTGCGGCCCATAGACATTGTGAAAGCGGGCAATCGCCGTCTTCAAGCCGCGCTCATGCCAGTATTCCTCACAGAATTGTTCGGAAATCAGTTTCTCCCAGCCGTAGCCACGTTCGGCCATCGCCGGATAGGCGTCGGATTCTTTCAACGCCCGGACATTCGGGTCTTGTTGCAGAAGGGTGTTGTAGGTGCAGGCCGAACTGGAGAAAAAATAGCGGCGCGCGCCAGCCCTGTAGGCCGCCTCAACCATATTTGTATTGATGAGGATCGAGCGCAGACATTCGACGCGGAAACGTTCGATGAATCCCATCCCACCCATGTCGGCAGCCAGATTGTAAACCTCGACCGCGCCTTCGCACACGCGATGGCAGTTGACTTCGTTGCTCACGTCGAGACAGAGGTTCTCGACGCCTGGGACGTGCAGATACCACTCATAGAGCGGTTTCTTGTCCACCGCACGGATGCGCGTGAAGCCTTTCCGCTTGAAATAGAGAGCCAGGTTGCCGGCGATAAATCCACCCGCGCCGGTAATAACGATCAAGTCATCTTTTTTAAGCGGGGCGTCTTTTTCGACAATTCGTTTCTTGTCTTGCATAGATATATTTCCTGTTTGCGTTCGTTCTCGAGCATGGCGATCATTGGCCAAATCACTCTTGATGCATCCACAATACCTTGGACAAGGCCTTACTGGAATGGCTAGAATTGTCCATCGCATGGATATAATTGACCTTTTTACGTGAAAACGCGGTTTACACCAACCCGGTCAAAGGCGACTCCGCCGGAGTTCTTTTCCTCCGACGTGGCGGCGGCGCGGAGATTCTACCTCGACCTGAATCCGCGCCAGACCCAACCGCTGGTGGTGGTCTGTGGCGGACTCGAACACTGCACCCCGGACTACGCCATTCGTCGTGACACCTTCCCGTTTTGCTCCCTCGAATATGTGGCGCGCGGACGGGGAGAAGTCAAGCTCAAGGGCCACGTTTTCTCGCTGCAACCCGGCAGGCTGTTTTCCTATGGCCCGGCGGTTTCTCATCACATCACCGGGGACATCGGAAATCCGCTGGTTAAGTACTTCGTGGATTTTGCCGGAACAAACGCAGTTGATTTGCTGCGTTCATGCGGCTTGGCACCTGGCCAGGCTTCCGAAGTTTTCCCGGCAAACTCGCTGCAGCCGCTCTTTGATGAACTCGTCCTGGCTGGACTGCAGGTGCGCCGTGAAAGCCCTTTTTTATGCGCCAAATTGCTGGAGTGTATCGCGCTGCGAATCTCCGGGGCGAGGGCGCCATTTTCGGGGACAGGGAGCCTTGCCTTCACAACCTATCAGCATTGCCGCCACCACATTGACCAGCACAGCCAGCGGCTGCGGACGCTGGCCCAGATCGCCAGTGAGTGCCATGTCAACAACGCCTATCTCTGCCGCTTGTTCCGGCGCTATGACGATCAGACCCCTTATCAATACCTGCTTCGCCTGAAGATGAGCCAGGCGGCCGAAAGTCTGCAAAAGCCCGGGGTCTTGGTCAAACAGGTGGCGGAGGAATCGGGTTTCAGCGACCCATTTCACTTCTCCCGGGTATTCACTTCCGTGTTCGGGGTTTCACCCGCTAGCTTTCGTGGACTGCGGTAGGACAATAATGTGAATTATCGGCTGCCCGTTCTTGACGATGAAGGTCATTATATGCCTGTCAGAATTAAAATCGTGATGGCCTCAAGGTCAGAATTCCAGAGCCACCCGCGGAACTTTGAACGGAACTTGCCCTCCCCTATCGCTCCTGTGCTATGTCGCCCATGACTCCCGGCTCGTCCAATAGCTGGATCGAAGTGGCCGGCCCAAGGTCCGGATTTTTCCATGACGACAACGCCCAAACGATCTTTTTTTCCGGCGTCACTTCCAAAACCTGCACGGTGCCCGGCCAATGTAACGCGTTTTTGTCACCTGCAATCCAAAAGCACATGACCGTGTTGCCGTTGGCCAATCGGTCAGCCGTCTGTAGATTACCCAGCTTGTAGTCGGGCGCGTCCGCTGGGGTGAACTCCCAAACTGTCTCACCCTTTGGGTTTACCTCGCGTGCGTACCGGTTCTTGTCGCCTGCAATCAAAGTATTGCCATTCTTGAGCCGAACCGCTTGCCACGGCGATTGGGCCGGCACGGACCAAAGCACTTTGCCGTCCAAATCATATTCAACGACTTTGCCTTCCCCGAGATGCGGCACAAGCAAGGTCCCTGATTTGGTCATGCGAATATGCCGAAACTGTCCATGCGTGCCAGCGACTGTGGTTGGAATTGGAACCTCCTTTTCGATCTTGCCAGTCGCAGTATTGATGATCATGGCTTGGGCTGGATTTCCGTTGCGCATAATCAGAACGCGATCGTTGCCAATGGACTGGCACGAGTGGATTTCCGTCCCGGGCGGTGCGGGATAGTCCCACAAAAGTTTTTCGTCCGGGCTGACCATGCCCGCACCCGACATGCGCGAGAAAATCACGTTGCCGTTCGTCAGCAGCGTGGCATCGTCAAACTCCTCATTGCCGCCAGTCGCCGTTTTGATCGGCAGGGAATACTGCCAGACAATTTTCCCTTCGCAAACAATGAAGATGGATTGTTCCAACGGTTTGCGCGTGTCCCATTCGCCGGCATACAGGAAGGGATGTTGCCCCACGCCTCGGCCAGGCAGCACGGCAGGAGCGACTGGTTTTGCCCGCGCCCCAGCCTTGGCTAGAGCGGGTAGTTGTTCTGGTGGCAGGTAAATCAGCTCGATTCCTTTGCCGTTTGCCGGCTCAAGGTTGCGCGAGTAACGCCTCGTTGAATCGCTGTCCCAATGCTCGTGAACGCCGAGGCTGGCCACGGCCTTGCCGCCCTGCCGGTAAAGTGTGCCAGACGGCGGATGGTCAGCCTGCGCCATTTCAAACAGATAATCATCTGCGTTAGCGCGGATCAAAATGCGTGGATGGCCGTTCGTGTCAATGTTGTTTTTCGTTTGCGCAAACAGAATATCCAACCCGACGGAATCGAGCGCCACGCCGTCCAGCGACGCCAACACGCTCGCCGGCCAATCCGAATTCTCGTAAGGCTCCACGCGGTTGTTGAAGGGCGGATTCGGAAAATGCTGCGGATATGACTGCCACTTCCGTCCGCAATAAAGTCCGTCGAGAATATACAAAATGGTTTTCGCTCCCAGATTCGGCGAAGCGGCCAAGTCTACTAGCGGTGAATAAAAATGTGGCGCGGCTTCCAAATCAGGGTTGATTATGGAATGCAATTCATACGGTCCCTTGATCGAGCCAAAATGATTTTTGCCGCACATCGAAATACCGGTCTGCCCGCTGTCTCCGCGATCCATTTCGTTGTAGGGATACGAATGCGCTTTCAAAATCGCCAAATTGACGAGATACGTCGCGTCCTTGATTTGCTTCGGGATGAGCCGCGCGTCCTTGTATTCTTCATTATTAAGCGAATAGGCGATGCCCTCGACCCAGTTCACTTTTTCCAGATTGTGGTAGTCTCCGGTCGCGGGATTTTTCGGCTGTGGCTCCACCGGCGTGGATTGCTGGACAAACCGCACGTCCGGAAAATCGATCCAAACCTTGCTTAAAATGTAAGGCGGAATGTAGCGGCGCACATCATAAACCACGATGTCCTGCGGTCGCACCTTCGCCTCGTTCACCAACTGGCGCACCATTGCCAAAACCGTCTGTGGCGTGGCGTCAATGTAGTTATCCATTTTGCCCGGCTTGGTGCTGTTGTTTAAATTGACCTTCACCGCGACGATTTCGCCGGGCTCGTAGCCGCGGGCTTCAAGCTGGCGCGAATGGAGATTGAAATATTCAAAAATCGCGCGCCATGCGCCCGCACTATTCGTTTTGCCGGTAAGCTTGGTCAACGTGCTGGCGAGCAAATTGTCCACGCGCGTCTGATCGGTATTTTCGTCGAGCCACCACTGGTCGGTTTTTTGCTGCCAGTGGCCGGCCCATTTGGTCGCCAGCGGATCGCGCGCCCAGACCACGCGGCCAGGGAAAATCCCGCGCGCCTCGCCCACCGGTTGATTCGACGGCGCGGGAATGAAATTCCAATCCGTTGCCGGTTTGCCCGCATTCTGCGCGTTGCCGTTGCCGATGAACGAAAGCAAGGTCCACGCTGCCAAAGCCAGCATAATTAGCAGGCTGCAGCAAGCCGCGAACTTGTCGCGCCGGAGCCGTTTCAAACCGAATTTGATCGCCATCACGCCGCATAGCCAGATGACAAACGCGGATGCGACCGGGAAAGCGGCGCGCTGGCACGGATAATTGGCCCGGCTCGGCTTGGGAATCACCCTCACGAGAAACCAGAGCAGTGCCAGCGCACCAGACAATTTAACCGCCAGCCACAGCCATGAATCAGCCGCCCGCATACGTAGATGATTTGCATATCGGATGATGATTTTTTTCATAAAATAGGTGTCGCGTCAGGGTTAAAATTTGCTTTCCTCCTTCAGTGCAAGGCATTCCACGCCCCGCCTTTGTCGCCGGCCTCGTCCAGGATCAAAGCGCTCGAAATGGTTTTTATCTTACGGCCCCCGAAGAATTTCCACACGACTCGTTTGTCGGGCGTGACCTCAATCAAGTCCGCCGACTGGCCAAACTGGTTGCGATGGCCGAGCCAGTTGGCCATCAGCGTATCGCCGTTGGGCAACCGCTCTAGGCCGGCCATGAAACGAAGACTCACGCCCGGCAGCTCGTCGCCCTGCACCTGCCAGACGATTTTGCCGACGGCATCCACCTCAAAAACGCGAGATCCATCCGGGCCATCGGCGCAGGAGATGAGCGTGTTGCCATTCGGCAGGCGCACCGCACTATGTGGGCCACCCGGTGCAGGGATTTCGCACACAACCTTACCCTCCGGATTGTATTCGCGAACGACATTCAAGCCGTAATGGGCAACGAGGTAGTTCCCATTTTGCAGTCGCCGCGCGTTGCGCATGAACGCGTGGCCACCATCCGTGCCCAGTGGCAACAGCCGGACTTCCTTCATGATTTTTCCGGCTGGATCCACTTCCAGCAACCGACCGCCATTGCACTCGCCAATGAAAGTGTTGCCGTTGGTCAGCCGCTGACAGGCGTAAATTTCGCTGTCTGATTCGTAGTCGAAAACCACTTTTTTATCGCGCGTGACTTCCTTCACGCCGTGACCGGTGTTAAACAACAAATTGCCGCCGGGTAAAACCCAAATGTCGTTGCATTGGGTTGCCCCGTCAAATTCCCACTCGATTTGACCAGTTTGCGAAACAATCAGCACCTTGCCTTGTGTGTAGTCCGTACAAACAAATGCATGTTCCACCCGTCTGGAACCCTCCTCGGCGAGTGCGCTGGTCGTCACGATGTGGGCGAACAGCGGCGCGACCGCAATCCATCTCAGCCATTCGCCGAAAATTGCTTTCGCGTTCATTCTGTCCGCAATGATTGCGGCGTTTTGTTTCGCAACTGTTCCAATTGCGGTTCCTCAATGATGGTGGTGGCCCAAAGAAAGCCCGCCACGGCTTCCTTGGCGTTGACAGACTGTTTGAAATGGATGTAGCGGTCGTAATTGTACTGGACGCCAAGCCCGTCACAGGCGCTGTAAATGTCCACCAATCCCTGCTCGTTGACCTTAGCATTTTCGGTGATGCCCCGGTATCCGTTCTTCACCACCTGCGCGTATTCGCTATTATCCAGCAGTCCAAGTTCGATTCCTCTGGCAATGGCGTACGTGAACATCGCGCTGCCAGAATTATCGGTCCAATTGTCCGCACGATCACCCTTGTCCACAACTTGAAACCAACGGCCAGTTTTGGTATCTTGGGTGTGTTTCAACCCGGCGGCCAGATGCCGAAAAACACCCTCCATTTCGGCGCGACGCGAATGGTCCTTCGGCAATGGCCGCAACGTTTCGACAACCACCAGCGCATACCAGCCGAGACCTTCGCTCCAGACTTCCCGTGACAGTCCGGTGGTTGGGTCGGCCCACGCCGGCACACTCCCGCCGTGGCCAGGCTCATAATAGGCGTGCAAATAAAGTCCGGATTCGTCCCGCTGGGCACGCTGGGCGAAAAGGCAAATCTGTTTCGTCACCTCGTTCCAGCAATATGTGCTGTCACCGATGGATTTGCCGTAGCGGAGAAGGAACATCTGACCCATGAAAACACCATCAATCCACATCTGCCCGTTCATGTGTTGGTTATGCCAGAATCCGCCGTCCCGGTTGCGCGGATAATCGTCGAACGCGCGACGAATTTTGTCGGCAGCCTTCTTATAGCGGTCATCCTGGGTCTCTTCGTACAGCATGACCAGCATGTTGCCCGTCATCATGTTGTCCAGGTTGTTGAAACTTGGCCGGTTCGTCTGGCCCTTGGAATTGACGACCGCTGTGAAATCTCCTTCAGCGTCAACGCACTGGTCGATGTAGCGCTTGAGGTAGCTGAAATATTTTTTGTCGCCGGTGGCGCGATACAGCATTTCAAACCCATACAGCTCGTAGCCGTTCACATAAGTCCAGCCATTGAAATACGCTTTCGTGAAATCCGGCCAGCGCGCCATGACGGTATCTGCGGCAGCCACTGACCAGTATCTCGGCGCCTCACCCGGCAGGTAATTCAAATGCGCGTGCGAATCAGCTGACGTTGCGTTTTGTGCGCTGATAGTTGAGGCTCCGGCAAACGGCAGCGCCAAACAAAGCAAAAGGATCCGAGTTTTCAAAATGTTAAAGGCGAATTGCATGACCGGAAGAATTATTTTTACCAGCCATTAAAAGTCTCGCGCGGGCCAGCAGCACTGCGCCGAGCCTGTGAAGATCATCCTCGGGTTGCGGATGGTTACTGCAATAATCCGAGTCGGTTCCGAAGATTGTTCTCTGACTAGTGCGGGTCCGTCACCACCACCTTTCCGTGCCGTGTACGCGGTCCATTCAGTTGCAATTTCTGTTTTCATTGGCTTATAAAACTCCATTCTCTACCTGCCGATCCAACAAATCAATCCGACACTCCTTCCCAAAGCCAGGACGACGAACAACACGGTCATAAACCGCATCCGTTTCTCATGGAAGGAGAGGCTTCGCTTCCGCCGCCTTGGTTGAGGCTCCATTGTTATATAATTGGAGAGCTTGTTGTCTGATTGCCAGCCTCCAAGGTTGTGAGAACTGGTGTCGGCAATCGCGTTTGCGACGGCAAAAGCCCTGATTTTCAAAGGCGGAAATCCGGCTGCATTTCTGCGAAAAGCGTCATCCGATTAACCTAGCAACTATAAAAACATTTGCATCCCCCCAATGGGGGGATGGTGAAAGCGCCTTTCATTCTGGCAACCTGTTGTCCCATGCCTCACGTAAACCTCAAACCCATTGACTTGATGGTCATGGCGTTCTACGTCGTCGTTCTGATTGCCTGGGGCCTGTACCACTCCAAACGCAAAAGCGCGGAGGATTATTTTCTTGGCGGGCGGGGGATGGCGTGGTGGCTGGTGGGGCTTTCAATGTTTTCGACGGTGGTCTCCAGTTCGTCGCTGGTCGGCTGGTCGGGCGATTGCTACAGCACCGGCATTTCCGTTTTCAATTACGGCATCTCGGCCGCCATTATTCCGATCATTTTCGTGCTGGTGTTCTTCCTGCCATTTTATTTGCGTAATAAGGTCTTTACCCTGCCGGAGTTCTTGGAAGGGCGATTCGACGTGCGCAGCCGCTACTACCTCTCCACCATCGCGCTC
>Ga0302320_10000735_pt1 | contig 77384 bp, 75 predicted proteins | sample Bog_T0_3_FD_202130 | JGI IMG/M metagenome (GOLD analysis project Ga0302320, IMG submission 202130) | Peat permafrost microbial communities from Stordalen Mire near Abisko, Sweden - Bog_T0_3 | ecosystem: Environmental > Terrestrial > Soil > Wetlands > Peat | place: Sweden: Abisko, Stordalen Mire... | reverse complement strand
CAACGCTCAACCCAAGCCGTTTAGGTGGACAGCATCGGCTGAGTCCATTATTGAGAAGGTCAACCGATGCCGGGAGATTTACGAGACACTACACTAGAAGTTACCTCCCGTCGCGCCATGCGATTAGAAGTCATCGCAATTACGCAAAATCACCCGATTGCCTTGGTCAAACGATAGACCATTTTCTTATGTTATAAAACAGGTCAGAGCAATGTGTTAATGGAATGTTATTCGTCAATTATCTGAGTAATAATGCCATTACTGCTGATAAGATAGGGATTAGATTGTGATCGCAACCAACACAGAACCAACAGAGACTTTTGAAATAGCTAATGGTCTAACGTTTGCCTTAGCTGGGGCGGGTGGTCGCGGGAACATGTTTGCGGAATGGCTAAGGTCAAACGTTTGCGCAGGTGCGATTACCGCGATAGCCGAGCCAAATAGCGAGCGGTTGCGCTCGATCGCGGAGATGCACCAAATCCCGAAAGAGCGCCAATTTCGTTCATTCCAAGAGATGTTGGAAGTTCCCAAACTCGCGGACATTCTGATCAACACAACCATGGATTGCGAACACATCGCGTCTGCCGTGATGGCGATGCGAGCCGGGTATCACATGCTCCTTGAGAAGCCGATGGCGACATCGCTGGCAGATTGCGCGACCATAAACCGGGTTCGAATCGAAACAAATCGATCTGTGAGCGTCTGTCACAGCCTTCGGTATAACTCGGTGTATTCCGAAGTGCGTAAGATCATCCGGTCTGGGGCGATCGGTGATATCGTGTCTTTGGACCAGCTAGAGGCAGTGGAAGTGGTTCATCAATCGCATTCGTTCGTCCGAGGGAATTGGGGCAACGAAGGCCGGAGCACCTTTATGCTCCTCTCCAAGAGCTGCCACGACCTGGATATCATCATCGACCTCGTCGGTCGGGAATGCATCAGTGCCAACTCATTTGGATCGTTGTACTACTTCCGACCCGAGAACCAGCCCGCTGGCGCTCCGGATCGTTGCGTCGACGGTTGCCCGGTTGAAGAAAGCTGCCCTTACTCCGCCCTTAAGATCTATGCCGGAGATAATTCATGGAGCCAGCATGCCGGTCTCGCAAATCTAACGATGGCGGAAACCCACGAGCGGCTCCGAACGAGCCCGTACGGCCGATGCGTGTTCAAGACCGATAACGACGTGGTCGATCATCAGGTGGTCTCCCTCCAATTTGAGGGCGGAGTCACGGCGACCTTCACGATGACCGCGTTTACGCCGTGGGGAGGGCGTTACCTTCGGGTTCACGGCACCAAGGGTTACATCGAAGCTCGAATCGATCAACGGACGATCGAATTGTATGAGTTCTGGGAGAACAACAAACACAGCCATATTGAGATCGAAGAGAGTGAGGGAGCCCATGGCGGCGCGGACTCGATCGTCATTTCGAGCCTGATCAAGGCTGTGTCCTTGGATGACGCCTCCGCGATCTTGACCACAACCGCCGAGTCGCTTCGTTCCCACGCCGTTGTCTTTGCCGCTGAACGGTCTCGACGCGAAGGCAGGCAAGTGTTCTTAAGCGAACTTAAAAGCGAAGTGGCCTGAGCCTAGCGAAAAGGCCGGCAGCTTTCCCGTTCCACGATTTCTGGAGCGCCTTCCACTTCCCTTCGATGGAATGTACCTCCCGCTACGAGTTCGAGGAGGCATTCGACCGCAAGCGCTCCCTGCGCCCGCGATGGCATCCTAACCGTCGTAAGTGGTGGGCAATTCCATTGGGCGTCAGGCCCGTCATGGTAGCCGATGAGGCTAATATCTTCCGGAATTCGAATCCCGCGTCGGTTCAACGAATCGGAGAGTCTCTTGGCGGTGAGGAGGCTTGCGGTGGCGATCGCGGTCGGACGATCCGGTCCCGTGAGCTGGTCGACAATCGTAGCCACGTCGTCCCCTTCAAAGTGGCAGTGCCAGATGTGCTTTTTGGGGACGGAGATGCCTCGCGCTTTAAGCGCTTTCAGAAATGTCTCACGACAGAGAATGGAAACGTCGCTTTGCGGCTCGACGCCGATGAATCCAATCTGCGTGTGCCCCAAATCGGCCAAGTAGTTAGCCTGACGAAGAAACCCGTCTCGATCGTCGAGCGTTACACACTGCCCCTTCACATCGGAGTACCCGTTGAGACAAACAAACGGGACCTGAGCATCGATCAATTCCTGTGAGAATCCCTTGTATGGCAGGTCGTCCCAGAGGATGCCATCGACCCGTCCCTCCTGTACCATCGAGATGAGAGAGGGGCCGGCGGTTTCCCCCGAGGAGTATTTCAGAAGAAAGAGACACGTGCCGTGCCGTTCGGCTGCCGTTTGCGCACCGTCGATAATCTCTGGGTAAACAAAGCCGTTCGTATCCCGCATCGCCATGACGATCGCTCCAGATCGCCTCAGTCGAAGGCTTCTCGCAAGCGCATTGGGACGATATTTGAGTTCTTTCGCGGCGGCAAGGATCTTATTGCGAGTATCTTCCGCGACACGGATCTCCTTCCCATGAATGACTTTGGAAACCGTGGAGACATCCACGCCGCATCTGTCGGCAATTGAGCGAAGGGTGACCATGCGTTTCCCTGTAAGAAGGCAAGCATACCATCCTGGACTTGTCGTTACCCACACTTCGTACTTGACCGGCGATTTGAACTCAAACGTACCTCACGTGGGAGGATTGCACTGAGCCCAATGCCGAACCGGCTTGCCGTCTGTTATTCCAGGCATTGTGCGGCACGTTTCTACCCGCTACTCGATGCTCATCTCGACTTCGGGACGTATTAGCATGCAACCGTTCCTCCCATCTCCAGCCGCATAATCCTGGCCCTCCTATTTCAGGGAAGTGACGCGGAGAGAACCATCGGCAATGTATTAGTTTGACATGGATCGCAAGATGGTTGCGCTACTTCGGAATGGGTTGCTTTGTGAAGGGTACTAGGGTCGATGAATCGACTGTCAAGAGGATACGCTGTCGTTTTTCTCGTAGTCGTGGAAGCAAGTTTGCTACGATACGCGGTACGTCATCAAGCGATACCATCCAATTGCGGATGCCCCATGACTGCAGGATGAACGAGTTAATTTTGGCTCTGTAAACCGCTTCATCGAGGAATAACTGTCCAGCATCATTGCGGTTTGTGGTACCGCAAGAAAAAGTCTTCCCGATATAGAGGGACTTCGAGGCGGATTGCTTCATGGCAATGTTGTTCTTGCTGACAACCTTAGGCAAGTTTGGCGTAGATCCTTGAGTGCCTGAATTTACAGCTACGGCGAGGAGTAATGTGCCAACAAATAAAATCTGGATCGGCGGCTTCATAGCCCCAAGATAGGGGAAGTTTGAGAGTTTTCATTTGCCTCCGATCCGTTACCTGAACCATCTGAATCTGCTTAAATCCTCTATGGCATTTCAAATTCAAAGCTCAAGACAATCATGTCTCGCATCGTGATTCCCCTCCAGATGATCGGTTCCATCTCCGGAAACTGCTCTTTAAAGTAGTCCCTCCGAACGTGGTCCATGCGAAATCCGCATTTTTGATAGAAGAGGATGTTGTCCATCGACACGCTTGCCGTACCAACCAAAAGTGTCCTTACCTTCCGGCGCCGTGCTTCTTCGATGATTTCCAAGACGATTGAAGTTCCATGTCCAAGCCCCCGCCAGTCTTTGGCAACCCCTAGGAGCACAATCTCGCTCGTCTCCTCCCATCGAACGGCAACTGAACCGATCAATTCTCCATCGAGGGTTGCCGCGTAGGCCGTAACGTGGGAGGATGCAAGCTCCGCACGTAGGCGATCATCGAATGGCAATGCATCAAGGAGAATCGGTACGAGCCGCTCAACCTCGACGGTCGGTTGGAGGAGGATCGGCCGTGCGTTCATTTATCCAATACGGTAGCACCGAAACGCCCTAAAACTCTCCCGAAGTGGGTATATTTCCCTTCGCCTGCCGATGTAGCTCAGTGGTAGAGCAGCTGTTTCGTAAACAGCAGGTCACCGATTCGAATTCGGTCATCGGCTCCAGGATTTAGGTTCAAAACCCCGCCAACAAGGTGGGGTTTTGTCGTATATCGCTGCCGCGTGCACGAACGAGCGTAAGAAAGGACAAGCCGGGTCCCGGTGTACGACACCCTGCTACTACGAAAGGGCGACGACGTTGTTGCCTCTATGTGCATCATCGTAGATATCTGCATGGGTCGCCGAAAAGGCAGCTATTGAGAATATAAAAATCAACCTGACGTTTCGGGAGCTTCCGTTGCTTTTGACTGTCGATCAGGCGCACTTGCAGTCGTACATTTTGCTGGTCCTGCTTTGGGGACTCGATCGGACGGGTGCGATATGGAGCCCAAAGCAGGTGACTCAATGGAGTCCTTAGGTCCTTTTGCCATGACGGTTCTATTCAACGCCTAAGCTCCCGTACGTTTCAGTTTGAAATAGGGCGCAAGGAGCTTGTGGCTACTTGTTTGGTCTTCGAATATTGTTCGCCTGCTGCAATCGAACGGCATGAACGCAAAGGAAGATCATGGCGCCAGGAAGTGCAATGCCCGACGTGCCAAGGAACCAATCGAGGCTATCACCCACGCCAAGGCGAAGAAAATCCCCTGTCTTCGAATGCGAAGTACTTCCGGCAACACCCTCAGTATAAGGGGCGTTCTTGGCAATCCGCCTTGAATCGTATCGATCAATCCTCTTGTTGATAAGCTCATGTAGGGCGGTTAGCCTCATGAGTAGGTCGCCGTGTTCAACTAGCCTGACCACTAAGACAGACACAAATCGATTGTTCAGTCGGCAGAACATCTCTGACGTTCGACGTTCGGTTGGAGTTAAGCCGCGCGTCAGGCTGTAGTCTGACGGCAATTCTCCTGTCAAGCGGCCATCATTGTCGGCGCATTGTTGGCGGGGTTCGACGCGGAGAAGGCGGCGGTGACGAAGGCCGGGGCGCTAGATTACAATCGGAACCGCTACTTCTCGGCCGCTTCACCTTGCCTGCCGAAGGAAGTCGCGCGAAATCCTCTGCGGCGACGAGTAGACGCGAGCATACAGACGCTTAACGCCACTGCACCCTGAGTCGCGGCGAACAGCACGTCGAGCGCCCATCGGTGCTGGAATCTCGAAGTGTTGTCAAAAACCATGATGGAAAACACGGCGAACATCGGCCACGCGACGGCGATCCAGCGGAATGACGACCGACGGGGCAAACCGAGCGCAAACAGAGCGGCGATCACGATCGAACCCCACAGTGAGAGAAGTAGGTTATTGTCCCAGGCGATCACGGGGACCTCCGCAGGCACGAGGATCGCGGCCACGATTGCGGCACGCCAAATCGGCCAAGAGGAGTCGTCCGTCGGCACGATCTCGGCTGTTTCGGGCTTTGCGCTCTGTAGTCGGACGGCTTCGCGTATGAACCGCGGCTCGATGCCCGCCTCCAGCGCCGCGCACTCCAAGTCAGAGAGCGTTGCCGTCAGGCCCGCTTCGCGCTGCAGTTCTGCCGCACACGCAATGATTGCCGCCTGTTCACGCTCACTGAACCCCAGATCGAGTGTGTCGTCTGATGTTCGAAGTTTTTCCATGGTACCAACCCAGTTACACGTTACAACCTGGTAGCGGGTTCCAAAATATCGGCCAAAGGCCCCGCCGTCGTTTCCTAACCTTCGAAAGGCAATGTAAATGAGATAAACGAAAATGGTGATACAGCCTTGAAGGAGGCGACTTCCTCGGGCGATCTGGAGACGGTCAGGGCGTTGGTCGATGCTGGCGCCGACGTTAATGCGAAGGGAGAAGACGGCATAACTGCGTTGAAAAAAGCCGGAAATAACCCTAAGATCTTGGGCTTACTGAAGGCAACTGGGGCAAGAGAATAGAAGGGTTTGTCGGTGCGTGTCCCAGACGCGAGACACCAAAGCTGAAATCTAACGGCATGGGCCGTAGCGTGCGACAGCGATAAAACTGAAATGATGTTGTGCATCTGCGAGATTGGAAACGGATGCCTCTGTGTCGATATGCAAAGACCCAAAGCAGCCCTAAAATCTGTTGGAATTCTTGAGATGGGTCGTAGAGCCTTCTCGAACGCGTTGGAACGGAGCCCTAGATTCACTGATACAGGGTTGGCAGGCAGAACCAATGAAAAGATGCTGAGAACACCGAGCACAAGCACAAGTTCTCCGGTTTGGGGTTGGGCACTTACTTTGTCGATTCCGTTCCACTCCGAGCACCTGTCATACGACGCAGCGGACAAGATACGTCAGTCTTGTGCATGGTTCGAGGACGACCGACTTCCTCCAAACCCGCATTCACGAACCTATTGTTGACTGGATGGTAAGCCAGTTGAGTAACGTGTGTCCCCGTTATAATCAGGACGTGCTTTTTCGAATCGCTCTAACCTTCGTGATGGGTACATGCCTTATCGGGGACGCATGTGCCCAATCAAAAATGACGCCCTTGCCCGCAGACCATTGGGTGTTCAAGAGGTTTAAGGAGCTAAAGCGTGCGGGGCTTCTCCATGGTATGGAAAAGGATCTTGCGGATGGTCGCGCACCTTTCTTGGGCCGGGGCGTCGCGGGTGCTAACCGGTATAACGTGGCAATGGGCGCTTATGGCGTGGTTACGTTGCTACAAGAGTTTGCCCAAACCTTGGATAGCGAATGCGCGAGCATTGGCCATATGCCAGCGGGCTCAGCGGCTACCACGCTCGTCGACAAGGCGAATCATGACCTTAAGGTCCGAAACTCCTATGTCTATGGTGGACAAGTTGTGGTATCGATCATCGATTTTGCAGCCCCCCAATTGAAGGAACTTGGGGCGGACGCGAAACTGCTTAAACAACAGGTGCATATCGCAGTGGCAAAGCTTGAGCGAATTCGTGTTCCAAATCCGGGTTCGGACCTCGTTCAATTCGCCGATGTGTCGCCATCTCATTGGGGAGCGAGTGCCATCCTGGATATGCGCAGGCTCGGCCTGATCGCAGGCTATCCAATCGGCACGTTCCAATCGCCGTAGCGCGGTTCTCCTATTACTGGACTGTCTCGATTGTGGTGATGCTCAAGGGCGGACTTAGGTAGCTGAGGTTCTGGCCTTGAATCGCTACGTCGGAGGCTGACGGGTTGTCGAATCCATGGTCCTTAATGACGAAGGCTCTGGCGCCCTTTGGATGAAATCCCCTGAGACTTATGAGCATCGGCTCTGAATCATGAGTTTTGTTGATAACGACCAGCGTTATGCGAGACGGGTTCTTTGAGTCGACTGCGGCATAGATAGACTCATCGGCAGGGTTCACGCCGGTGACCGCGAGTTCTCGATCTCCGAATTTTGATCCACCGCGATCGTAATTGGTAAACGCTTGGAAGGCCGCCATCACCGGCTTCTCGGTGTGGTTCACGCCCCAGTGACACGCGGCAAAGAGCCCATAGCGGCCGAAGACGCCAAGAGCATCGGCTTGGGCAAGCGCTCCGCTGATCGTGTTTCTCCCCCCAAATTCGTACTCTGTGATCGCGAGTTTGGTGCCCGGGAAATGCTTCTGGATCCGGTCCATCATGTCGGGGAGGAGGCGAATCGGCTTATGGTCGTTTGAGTTCGTAATCCAGCTTTGTTCGACATAAGTGGGGTCCCAAAGCGATCGAGGAGCCTGGATACGGGCTTCGATGGTGCCTGGCTTCTCGGGGCCGCTACCGTAGATGATGCGAGCGCCGTCACCGGTTGCTTCCGGGTACCAGTGAAAGTCGTAGACATCGACCAGACGCTTACCTGCCTTGACGCTTGCCTCTCGAACCGCATCGAGATAGGTATCCACAAAGACCCTTCCCTTCGCGTCGGGCGCGCCCTGGAAGGCACGGAAGCCGTACCAACCATAATTGACCGGCCCGAATACCAACGAATCTGGAGCAACGTCCTTGATCGCAGAAGCATAGTCCAAGTTGTTCTTGATGATGTCGGCATAGGTTGGCGCTACCGGATCGATGCGCAGATGGGTGCTGTGCCAAAGGTCAGGCTCGTTATCCAAAGAAAACCAAACCGGGGTCTTCGACGATTTCACAGATTCGACCCAGTGAACAAACTCGTCCTGGTAAACCACCCGGTCGGAAACATCCGGTGGATAAACAAAGTGCCCCCCTGGCTTTCGGGCGACGGATCGGTAAAATCGATTTTCGATCCAGTTTTTGGTGTGGTTGACATCTTTGCCACCATCACGGTTCGTGTCTTTGTCCGCGGAGACGTAACCAAGTGTCGGAACTGTCAGGAGCACAGCGGCGCCGGCAGACTGCACATATTGTAGGAACTTACGGACCGCCCAGCCTGGTTCATCGCTTACCGCCAGGTAGTCGTCGTTCTCAAAGAAATAGTCGTTTCCGGCGTTGCTTGCGTTGGTTTCCCAGTTGTAGGCGGTAAACCGATTGCCACCTTCGCGAGCCAGGGTGAAACCGTCATGATATTTGTCCCACTCCGCCAGCCAATCGTAGATCCAGGTGTCCGGGTAGTTGACGCCGTAGATATAGGGAGAAATCGGGGTTTGCCGACTGGCATCGACGGTGAAGACCCGTGCCCCAGGCGTAATTTGGACAGTGAGCGCCGTAGAGAGGGCAACTAACGCGACAACTGACATGAGGTCTATATTACAATCCTCGCCTGACCGATACGCACCGATCGGCTAGGGAATAAAACCCGGAAGCGAGGAGTAAGGTTAATGACACCCTGCCGAGTTGATAGACATTGTGGCGGCACCTCGGATTTCAATGTCTCTGGACCCAAAGGAGGCCATATGTCGTCCATTCCTGCACGGAACCTATCCTAATGCCACCAGCGTCTTGAATAATGAAACCTATGGACCCCGGCGCCTTTGACGCGCAGTCGAAAGAACAGCGCATTTTAGCCGCGATCGTCTTTACGGACGTCGTAGGCTTCAGCAAGCTGGCGGCTCAAAATGAGGCGCGGGTCTATGCTGCGTTGCAGCGGGACATGGGAATTATCACCAGTTTGTGTCGAGCCCATAGTGGGCAGGTGTTAAACACGATGGGTGACGGGATGCTGCTGTGCTTCACCAGCGCCGTCGATGCGATGTCATGCGCAGTTGAGATTCAACGCGCACTGCATGCCCAGTCTCAGACGATTCCCGCCACTGATGTCCTTCATCACCGGATCGGCGTTCACCTTGGGGACATCATCATGAGTGGCGACAACGTATTCGGAGATGGCGTAAACATTGCGGCAAGGCTCCAAGCGGAGGCAAAACCGGACGCGATCTGCTTTTCGAAGACGGTTAACGACGTCATCAAGAACAAACTCAACCTGGACGCCCAATACCTCGCGCCGAGGCAACTGAAGAACATTGGGCGCGTCGAGGTATGGCAGGTGCGGCCGATCGAAGAGGCCCGCCAACAAGCGATTTCGGATCTGCTCAGCGCACCCCTCGAACTGAAAGACGACGCGGGCGGGGCAGTCGGATTCCGATCCATTGCGCTCGTGGTGGCGGCTCTCATCTGCCTCGTTGCGATCGTGTTCCTCGTGCGGATGGCTGCCCACAAAGGGGTACCTCCGGTGGCACAGGCTGGTTCTTATAAGGATAACCCTAATCCGCGTCTCCTGAAAATCGCCGCTAAGGTCAAACAGAGCATGGCGGAAGGTTCGGAATCTCCAGCGCCGGACTCCTCTAAGTCGGGAGCGGGCAACGGAAACAGCGCCCCATCCGCCGCTGAGTTGCAGGCTAAATTGGACTCGCTCAAGGGCACGTACGCTTTCGATCAAGCGGCGATGTTTCTACAGGGCGAAGGCAAGTCCCTTCCGGACGCCGCCAATTTAGCGCAGTCGTTCGCTGACCTGGGGGACATGAAGAGGTGGCTCGATGCAGAGGTTGACGCGGCGACCGCCAGCAACAAAATCGCATGTTCTATGACGGTCAGCGGCGCCCCGACTGAGGTTGGAATTTATCGCGACCCGACCGGCTCCGGCTACATGGTTGAGACTTCATCTGGCGCGAGCCCTGTGCCGTTCACGCAGTTCACTCCTTCAAACATTGCGGCTATCATCCAGTCGCTTATGTCCCACCCCATTACCAACCCGCAGCCAAGGGCCCAAAGCTGGATGGGAGAATTTCAGCAGCAGTATCCGGGCTGAGCAGTCTCGGGTTTGTATTTCCTGAGAGGATGTCCGCTTGTGTTTTTGACCAATCGGCAAATCCTCCATACTCTCTACCAATAACTTCCCGAGGTTACTCAATGACGCAGGACACCTTCCCTATTCGTCGCATCGACCACATTCGCTTCTATGTCGGCAACGCACGCCAGTCGGCCTTTTTCTACCGTCACCTTTTCGGGTTCAGTGTCAAGCAGTTTCATGGGCTTGAGACTGGCCTCAAGCACGAGGTCGACTATCTGATAGAGCAAGACCGCATTCGCTTTCTGTTTTCCGCACCGGTTCGACCTGGTCACCCGATCGCCGAGCAGTTGGCAGTGCATGGGGACCATGTACAGGATGTTGCGTTTGAAGTCGACGACGTTGATTGGTCCTTCGAGACGGCAGTTGCTCGTGGCGCCGTTCCAGCTCGACATCCCTATACGCTGTCGGACGGCGATGGTGAGGTTCGTCTCGCTAGCATCCACACCTATGGCGACACCCTTCATACATTTATCAACCGCGATAACTTCCGTGGGAATTTCCTTCCCCGCTTCGTGGACCGAGACGAGCCAGGCGTCCCAACGGGACTGATTGAAGTTGATCACTGCGTCGGCAATGTGGAATTGGGTGCGATGAACAAGTGGGTGAAATGGTACGAGGATGTGCTCGGTTTCTCTCAGTTGATTTCATTCGATGACAAGGACATTTCGACCGAGTACACAGCCCTCATGTCGAAGGTCATGTCCGGCGGAGATGGCCGCGTGAAGTTTCCGATCAACGAGCCTGCCGAGGGCAAGAAGAAGTCGCAGATCGACGAGTACTTGGAGTTCTTTGGTGGCGCAGGAATTCAACACATCGCCCTCCGGACGGCCGATATTGTCGAAACCGTCACCGAGTTGCGTCGTCGCGGCCTGCAGTTTCTTCGCGTGCCGGCAACCTATTACGAAGACCTGCCTAACCGAGTGGGGAAAATAGACGAAGATCTCGCCGCCATTCAGGATCTCGGCATCCTGGTAGATCGCGACGACGAGGGATACTTACTTCAGATCTTCTCTAAACCCATCACCGATCGGCCAACCCTCTTTTTTGAGATCATCGAGCGCAAAGGGGCGCGGAGCTTTGGAAAGGGGAATTTTAAGGCCCTGTTTGAAGCAATCGAGCGTGAGCAAGAGGCCCGAGGAACACTCTAGCGAGCCCCCATAGCGGAGATTGGGATTCTCTAACCTGCCGTGTTCGCCACGGTTATCGGGAACTTCCGACGGACGCAGGACATTGTTAGGGTCGTTAAGGACGCAACGGGCCCGTGAAACGTCGTATGGAAATAAGTGTCATTATCTTTGTCGCGAATGAGAAAATGGCGTGACACGTAATTCTCTCGCGTCCAAAGTGTCCCAGTCAAATCGCATGAAATCCCGAATGTTGAAATCCTCGTTTCTCCTCGTTATTCTAGGGCTGCTCTTCTCGATCTCGTCGGCTCAGCAGGCGGTTACGTGGACCAGCCATCTGGTATCGGGTGAGGCAAAATCGGCAGCAAATGTCGTGGTCGAGCTTGACGCTACCATCGGACCGAAATGGCATCTGTATGCGTTGCCTCCTACCAAAGCAAGCAATATTCCGACGACGGTCTCGGTGAATGCACCCGCGAAGCTGGCAGGAACGGTTACCCAAGAGAAGCCCGAGCTTAAGTTCGACGGTAATTTTGGCGCCCAAGTTGAGTTCTTTGAGAAGTCAGCCAAATTCAACGTTCCGGTCGAACTTGGCCCAGACGGTAAGGCGGTGTTAGCAGTGCGGTATCAGGCCTGCAACGATCGCATGTGCCTGCCACCCACGACGGTATCGGTCCCGGTTGGCGGAGGCGGCGCCTCGGTTGCGGCTCCCAAATCTGCGGCGCCGGAGTCGCTTTCAATCGATCAGCAAGTCAAGCGCGAACAGGAGAAAGGGCTCATTTCTTTCATTGCCTTCGCATTCGGAGCAGGATTGCTGGCTCTACTCACTCCCTGCGTGTTCCCGATGGTGCCGATCACCGTTAGCTATTTCTCCAAGCAAAAGGCAGCGGAGGGTGAAAAGACCAGCATTGCTCAGCCTGTCGCCTATTGTCTCGGCATCATTTCGGCATTTACGGGTTTCGGATTGATCGTCACGATCCTATTCGGTGCAAGCGGTATTCAGAAGTTCGCCACGAACCCAATCGTCAACCTAATATTGGCCGGAGTCTTTATCGTTCTCGCCCTAAACCTCTTCGGAGTCTACGAGATTTCCCTGCCCGTTTCGCTTCAAAACCGTTTCTCCCCGCGCGGAAAGCGAGGTCTGGTCGCACCTGTCCTGATGGGGTTGACGTTTACCCTCACCTCATTTACCTGCACGGTTCCGTTTGTCGGAACGATCCTGGTCAACGCAACTCATGGCGACGTGCTGTATCCATTTGTCGGGATGCTTGCATTCAGCAGTGCTTTCGCCCTTCCTTTCTTCCTCCTTGCTTTGTTTCCGCAGTACTTGGCGAGGCTCCCCAAGTCCGGTTCATGGCTTTCTGCCGTGAAGGGCTTTATGGGGTTCATCGAGATCGCCGCTGCCGTCAAGTTCTTCAGTAACTCCGACCTGATTTGGGGAACCGGCATCTTGTCTCGGACGGCTTTTCTCGGAGTTTGGGTGGTGACATTCGTCTTTGCCGCTTTATTTCTCGCCGGCGTGATTCGGCTGCCCCATGTAGATATGCCAAGGAGCTTTGGGCCAGGCCGAATGGTCATGCTTGGCCTTACGGTCTTGACAACCGTCTATTTCGCCTATGGAATGACAGGTGGGTCGCTCGGAGAAATGGAGGCCTATTTGCCACCCAGCAAGAGTGGTTGGTTGGAGAAATACAACGAAGCGGTCGACCAAGCCAAGCGAACCAATAAGCCTATCTTCATTAACTTCACGGGCGTTACCTGCACGAACTGCCGGATGATGGAAAAGAACATGTTCCCGCGAAAGGACGTCACCAACGAGCTAAAGCACTTCGTCCTTCTTGAACTGTACACAGACAAGGAATCGAAGGAAGATGAGGACAACCAGGCACTTGAGCAGAAGTTGACCGGAACCGTCACCCTCCCTATCTATGTAGTTGTCACACCGGAGGGCAAAGTGGCCAAGATGTTCGGGTCCTCCACTCGGGATGCGAACGAGTTTGTCCAGTTCTTAAGAGATGGAGCCAAGGCCGCCGGGGGTTAGCGCCGCTACCTACTTCCCTTCTGTAAACGGGTGAACTCGTTGGAACTCGGAAAAGACCTCAACTCGGTTACGGCCATTTTGTTTGGCCGAATAAAGTGCTTGGTCAGCGGCGGAGACTAATTCCGACAGCGTGGTGATGTTCGTTCCGCAGGTGGCTACACCAAAACTCGCGGTGATCGGACGATCGGGCCAGGTCGTTGCTTCGATGGCGTTCCGAAACCTTTCCGCCGCCACGACGGCCTCCGAACGCGTACAGCGCTGCAGAATAATCGCGAATTCTTCTCCACCATAACGTGCCGGAAGTTCGTGCCTCCGAGCATGCTCCTTGAGCACGTCGGCGACAATTTTCAGCGCCATGTCGCCGGCTTGGTGTCCAAATTGGTCATTAAGGCTCTTGAACCGGTCGATGTCCATCAGTACGAGCGAGAGCTGATCCCCCACTCTCATATGCTCTTCAATGCCCTCTTCGAGCATCTCCTGAAACCGTCGGCGGTTATAAAGGCCGGTCAATGCATCGGTAACCGCCAGATGATTGAGCTTTTCATTCATGGCCTCCAATTCGGCCTTCTGCCGTTGGACCACTTCTTCGGCTTCCAAGATGCGCAGGGCGACTCGGAGACGGATATGGAGTTCGTTTCGGTCCAGCGGCTTAGTCATGAAATCGTCGACGCCTGCATCGTATGCTTCTACTCGGTCCGACTTTTGACCCTTCGAAGTGCATAGGATAAAGTACACGTAGGGACCGCCGAGGCCTCGGAACGCTCGACAGAGATCGACACCGTTCATTTCCGGCATCATCCAGTCAGATAAGACAAGCCGGTACCGGTTCTGTCGATGCAGATCGAGTGCGATAGCTCCGTTCGTAGCATGATCGAGCGGCAGGTTTTGCGCATGAAACATCTGCTGGATCAGGTACGCGGAGACCGGATCGTCCTCTACGAGCAACACGCGTGGTCGTACGGAGACCATTTCGACCTCGTTAGCGCTTAATTCCATCAAGTGATTCTTATTTCCCTAAAGTAGCCCGAACCATTATTCCTTATCTCATCTACGTCTAGCTAAGGAAGCACATCATTATTTGGCCGAAAACCCTTCAAACTTAATCCCGATCGCAATATTATGCGGTAAGATGCCTAGTTGAGGCGCTAGCCAGCCGGGGCTTTTAGTCTGCGTCTCCTATCAAAGTTGTGGCAGGTTCCCTTCTTCTAAAGGTTGAGCCCGCCAGGTCCCCATATTGGCTGACGGATTGACGACCCGTCCTGTCCGCTGACTAAGTCGATACCGAGACCTTCGGTACGGTTGATTGGATTCGGAAATATGTTCCGCTTGAACTCCAACGCCGTGCCTACCGTCGTCGGTTTGTGTTGTCTCTTCGAGGAGGGACTTAAATGGAAATTGCACCCCAAGAAGGGAGTGGCGCGACCGTGTCGCCCAATCCCCTAGATGACGTACTTATACGTTTGGTGGCCGACTTTGCCGAAGATGGCTCGTTTGGTCACCGAACCCTGGAAGTTACGAAAGAGAACGTGCGCGTCCTAGAGATAGGCGACGCACCGTCGTTTGTCATTCCGATATCCGACATTAAGACCGCGAGGAACGAACCTCTCGTCGGCGGTGGACGGTTGGAAGTCGTGGCCAAGACCGGAGAGATCCTTCCGATCCTCTCCTATTCTTTGACGCTTGCGGCCAAGTTCAGCGAAGCCGCGCGAGGTATCGAGCAGTTGGCCAAAGGCGAGCCATTGCTCATCAACATGAAGGTTGAGCGCGTTCGGTGTGCCAAGTGCAACCGCCTTCTTCCGGAAAAGGACGGCGTGTGTCCCGCTTGCGTCAATCGAAGCAAGACGATGATGCGGATTGGGCAGTACCTGTATCCCTACCGGAAACAGGCCTGGCTCCTTGCGCTCATGTCGCTCGTGACGACGCTGCTAAACCTCTGTCCGCCGCTCATCCAAGGCAAGTTGATCGATACGGTGTTGAAGAACCACCGAGAGCTGAACACGCTTTGGATTCTGATGACCTGTTGGCTTGGCGTTCTCATGGTAAACGCGACGTTGCAGATCCTAAGCGGACGTCTGATCGCGTTTCTCGCTGGAAACATCGCCGCCGATTTACGATCTTCCGTATATCGAGCGATCGAGTTTCTTCAACTGACTTTCTTCGATAAAAAGCAGGTCGGCGCTATCGCGTCTCGCGTTACTCAAGACACGGACCGAGTTTGGGGCTTCCTGGTGGAAGGGGTGCCTTACCTTCTCCTGAACGGCCTGATGTTCCTTGGGATCACGATCTTCCTGTTTTACACGAATGTGATTCTCGCGGCTTGTATTTTGTCGCCCATCCCATTCGTCTTGGGAATCGGAGCGTTCTTTTGGCGACCGATGTCCCAGATGTTCCACCGAGTCGGTCAGAAGTGGGCGCGATTCCACATGCATTTGAACGAATCGCTTTCCGGCATTCGGGTCGTGAAAGCGTTTGCGAAGGAAGACCTGGAATTCGGCAAGTTCCGGGGCCGAAATAACGAGCTTCGCGATGCAGGAATGGCAGCCGATGGGCGCTGGTACACCATTTTTGGGGCGATGACGTTCTTCACGTCGCTTGGCACGTTGATCAACTGGACAGTCGGCGGCTATATGGTGTATTCCAACCAGATGACCTTGGGTGGTTTCTGGAAGGTCAGTGCACTCTTGGGGCTGCTGTACGGACCCTTGCAGTGGTTTGCCGCTGTGAACCAATGGTTCTCGCGGGCGATGGCTGGAGCAGAGCGGATCTTCGAGGTTATGGATACGGAATCCGAGAAATATGGCTCGAAGGAGATCCACCACGACATCGTCGGAGAAGTCGAGTTTAACAATGTACGATTCGGATATGACAAGTCTAATCCGGTCCTCAAAGGCATCACTTTTACGGCGAAGCCAGGGGAGATGATTGGCTTGGTTGGTAAGTCTGGCGCGGGTAAATCGACCACGATCAACCTGATCTGTCGATTCTATGAACCGGATGCCGGCTTCATGCGAATTGACGGGATCGACTATCGGGACATCGCGCTTCAGGACATGCGTGGACAGATCGGGATCGTTTTGCAGGAGCCGTTCCTCTTTAACGGAACGATTGCGGAGAACATTCGGTATGGCAAGCCCAGCGCATCGTTCGACGAGGTGCTTGAAGCGGCAAAGGCGGCGAATGCCCATAACTTCGTGCTTTCCAAACCTGACGGCTACGACACGATGGTTGGCGAGCGCGGTTCCAAGCTGTCTGGGGGAGAGAGACAGAGAATCTCGATTGCCCGAGCCATCCTGCATAATCCGCGGATTCTGATTCTGGATGAGGCGACGTCTTCCGTCGACGTTGAAACCGAGAAACAGATTCAAGAGGCCATTGGGAGGTTGATTCAGGGACGCACGACATTTGCGATCGCCCACCGGCTCTCCACCTTGCGAAATGCCTCTAGGCTAGTCGTCCTCGATAAAGGCGAGATCGCCGAGATTGGGACTCACGCTGAATTGATGGAAAAGAAAGGGGTGTTCTTCAAGCTGGTCGAAGCACAGAGCGCGATCAACGAAATTATCGGGGTTGGAACCGGCGGCTAGGGCCGTCGGCGCCCCACAGCCAATTCTAGGGAGAATTATATGACTGCGACAGAACAGAATCCCAAAACCTATCGACTCTTTCACTCGCCAAAGGATCGCTTGCGTCTGACCGTAGACGATGATCGAAGCTACGTAACCGTCAAACCGACTTGGGCAGCTCCTCTCTCCTATCCGAAGCTGTACCTTTCGCTGTTGAACGGCAAGGGTGAGGAGATCGTGACAATCGTCGAGCCGGAGAAAGACTTGACGCAAACCTCGTATGAGGCAGTTCAGATCGAAATCGCTAAGCGGTATCTAACGGCAACGGTTGGTTCAATCCTCAGTGCAAAGGGTGAATTCGGATCTACCTATTGGCACGTGGAGTCGAACAGAGGTGAGCGCGACTTTGTCACGCAAAGCCTTCAGGAAAATGCCCAGTGGCTTTCACCGACTCATCTCTTACTGATTGATGTCGATGGGAATCGCTTCGAGATACCGGACACGACCCTATTGGACCCAAGAAGCCGCGGAATCCTTGAGTCGATTCTATAAATCAGGCGTCACAGAAAGCCTTTTGTCCGTCCAGATGCCTATGCGCTATGGACGGACATGCAATTTTCTGGGTTGGATGCAATGGCCCAAAAGGGGCCAATATCCCTCGCCAAGAAAGAAAGTCATTCCGTGCCACGTTAACGGCCAGCGTCGCTCCAGGCTTGACGGTATTTGGTGTGAACATAGCGTGCGACCATGAATCGATTGGGTGAGTGCTCGGCCGGGTTGAGTCGCTCGGTGAATGCCATCGCATAACCGGCCGCTTGAGCAGCCTTGGCCACTCGGGTATCGAATTTCCCATTCGGATAGGCAAGGAACCGGATGGGATGCCCTAGCATCTGTTCCAAGACTTTCTTGGAGCCGGACATTTCTTCTCTCAGCCGCTTAGCGTCAAGTACTCGTAGGTCCGCCGGGTGAGTACGAGTTTGGGAACAGATTGTGACGAGGCCCTCACGGTCGAGTTCTTGCAACTGACCCCAAGTCATCTTCGGACGCCCATGCTGGTCTCCCACGTAGTCGGTGTGGACAAACATCGCGACTGGCACGTGATACCGCCGTAAAATGGGCACTGCACGCAAATAGAAGCCCTCATACCCATCCGCAAAGGTTATTGAGATCGCGTTTCTTGGCAAAGCGGCGCCTTTTACGAGATGGTCGAAGACCTGGTCGATTGTCACAAATTGGGCGCCTCTTTTCTTGAGCCATTGAATTTGCTCCTCAAGTTCTGTTTGGCTGCAGTCGAACCAAAGGGAGTCTTCGTTGCGGGTTTCGATAACGTCGTGGTATGTCAGGATGGGAGTCTCAGATCGAAGGCCGGGTGCCAGGTCCCAACTCGATTTCGCTGCGGCCTGTGTGCCCAACGCTGATAAGTGCGCGCCAGTCTTCGCCTCGAGCACATCTTGCCCTCCAAGCATCAAACAAACTCCGACAAAAACGCTGGCAAATGTCCGCACAACCGTATTGTGATGGGTAGGTCCCGAGGAGTACCGCTTTGGATTAACTTCGTTTGTTTGAAATCGACCGTTGTTCCATTCGTCAATGTGGCGGCAGGCATTCAGAACCGAACTAAACTGGTCCATGTTCGCAGTAACCTTGATCCTCGGCATGATCTACGTAAAGGACCAATCCCCGCTTCCAAAAAGCCCGATTACCCAGGTGGTTTTCCTTGGCACGGGCACCCCAAACCCCGATCCAAAACATCAAGGCCCGAGCCTTGCGATCATCGTCAACGGCCAGCCTTATATCGTCGATTGCGGGCCCGGATTGGTTCGCCAGGCGACTGCGGCACGCGAGAGAGGTGCGACCGGGTTGACCATGGAACACCTTACGCGGGCGTTTATCACCCACCTTCATACGGACCATACCATTGGATTGCCCGACCTTATTTTTACTCCGGCGGTCACTGGGCGTCTAGAAGGACTCGAACTGTATGGCCCCCCGGGTCTTCGGAACATGACAAACCACATTATCGAGGCGTACCGGGAGGACCGAGATATCCGATTTCACGGAGGAGAACCCGCAATACCGGCTGCCTACAAGGTCACCGTCCACGAAATAAAGGAGGGTTGGATCTACAAAGATGCCAATATACGGGTCAAGGCGTTCCACGTACATCACGGCAAGTGGAAGACCGCATTCGGCTTTCGATTTGAGACACCAGATCGCGTGATCGTACTGTCCGGAGACACGACCTTCTGCCAGGAAGTCATCGATAACGCTAAGGACTGCGATATCCTCATTCATGAGGCATATTCAGCTGAGGGGCTCAAAAAACGCACTGACGACTGGCAAGCCTATCACTCCACCTACCATACGTCGGGTCCCGATGTTGGACGGATTGCCAGCGCCGTAAATCCAAAGCTCCTCATTTTGTATCACGAACTCCCATTTGGTCAGCCAGCCGGGGAGATCCTAAGCGAAGTCCATTCGACGTACACCGGCGCCGCCGTGGAAGCGGCTGACTTGGATTCCTATTAGCTCGAAATAGGCTGCAGGTCAGTTGTCTGGTTTATCGGTGATCTGAGCCTCTTGCCCATGGTCGTCCACCGCAACGATCTCAAACCCCAATTTTGAACCCTGCATCTTGGCTCGGAGGTCCCTGCGGGAGAGTTTTAGGCGTCTTGGGGGATCTCCATTTCGATATTCGGAAAACCACGACGGAATGGTGTCGCTCTGGGTCCCGACTACTCGGATCCCGTAACTCGCGTCGATCACCACGTCGTCTCCTTCGATTCGGATTGTCGGTTTGAGATCAGGTGAAGGCGCCAAAACGGAATCCCGATCCGGCTGAAACCATGGACTGAAGTTCAGACGGGCGGCGAAGAACGGGTCCCAGTGCGGCAACTCCTCTGGCCTGAATGGGGTTGGATCTTTATGCCCCTCGCATGGCGCCTCAATAGCGGTTAGGAATCGGCTAAATAGGTCCGCGCCGCGAGACATAATGCAGCGAGTATCAGGCGACTTTCCCAGCCCGAAGGTGTAACCCAAGGACTGCAACAACGAGCCATAGGCGGTAGAGACATTTGCCCATACTGCATGGCGATCTCCACTCGCCTCGAACGTCGTTGCGGGATCGATGGACTTTGGATTGGCTAGCGTTAAGGGAAGCTCCTTAAGTGAAGACGGCCAGTATTCCATGCTTGCCGCTCCAAGCAGCGCATGACCTCCACTGGCGAACGCAAATTGGCCGGACGCCTTCTTGGTAGTCGAATCGAATGAAGCAAATCCCAAAAGTCCGCACCACTTTCCGTTTGGGTCTGGAAACTCGCCCTTAACTAGTTCGAGCACATGAGTTAGAACGGAATCGGGCTCCATGGAGCTCAGTTCAGCACCGGACTTTAAAGACTTTACAAAGTGAACGAGCACTCGACCCTTCTGATCGAACTCGAGAGGAAAGGTCTTTCTCCCATATCCAGATCGAATCATGGCGTCTGCCGCAACCGCTTGAGCAAGCTTCATGGCCACATTCAGCTTTTCCCTAATTGGGTACTTGTCCTGTTTGTTGGTGGTGTAGTAGGTTTCGCCTTCGTCGGCTGCCGAAACATAAACCGTGTAGACTTTGTAAGGTCCGGACATTGGCTTATAGTCGAGCCGAAACTTCATAGTTTCAGAGCCTGCATGCAATAGAAGCATGTTTATGCCTGGTTTGAGCTCGACGACGGCCACATATCGTCTATTGATCACCGGGAAGCGAATGGCAGTCGCCCAACTGGTCCCAACCGCCATCTCTCGACCTTCGGCGCCCCCCCTCAAAATGACAAGTGGATAGCGCACTTTCTCCGCCGGCTGGAAGTTGTCGATTGTCAGATCGCCCCAGGCGGCCATGCCACATGCCCCTAGGCAGGCGGACAAAACCAGACGGCCCACAACCTTGAGACATCGCACGAAACAGATATACCGATTTTCCTTGTTAAGGAATGCCGATCAATTGCGAAAAATTTGGTCCGTAAGGGCAAAAACAAACAAGCCCAAGCTCACGAACCCGTTGAGAGTAAAGAACGCCATGTTCACCTTGCTGAGGTCATCCGTCTTTACCAGGCTCTGCTCGTATACCATCAATCCGGCTGCGCCTACCACTCCTACATACCAAAATAGCCCAGCCTGAACTAGAATTCCCCCCGCGATCAGCGAAGCGACGGCAAGTCCATGACAGATACGGCTGACCATCAGAGCTTTAGAGCGACCTAACGTCTGCGGCAAAGATCGGAGCTTTTGCTCTCGGTCGAAATCATCGTCTTGAAGCGCGTAAATGATGTCGAAGCCGCTCGTCCACAGGATGACGGCAAGCGTAATCGGTCCGATTGCTATCGCAAGCTTTCCAGTTGCCGCGATCCAAGCGGCAGCAGGCGCGATTCCTAACGACAGTCCGAGAACAAAATGACAAAGCGGCGTGAATCGCTTTGTCATCGAATAAAAGAGTGTGACTCCGAGAGCCAGCGGGCTCAACGAAAGGGCAAGAGGATTGAGCGCGCCGGCAGCGACAAAAAACAGCACACAACTACCGTAGAAGAACAGGTTCGCTTGTCGGAGTTGCAGGATTCCGGCTGGAATTGCCCGCATTTTCGTTCGCGGGTTCAGAGCGTCGATGTTCCTATCCGCGATTCGGTTAAAGGCCATCGCCGCACTGCGACAAGAGACCATTGCAACGACCACCCAAAGGAAAACCCACCAGCCGGGCCATGCCGAGTGGTTTGCGAATCGGGAACCCCACATCATTCCGATCATCGCAAACGGAAGGGCGAAGATCGAGTGCTCGATCTTGATCATCTCAAGATAAACCCTAAAGGCCTTGACTCCTTGCACACCCGTCGTCATCGAATTATTCTGACGTATCGGAACGTTTTCGAGTGATCAAGGCAAGAGGGTCTCGCGGTAACTTGGAGCGCAAGTCGATGACTTTTAACCTCGATCGTGAGAAACCCACGAGGGACGACAATTCGTTAGGCAGTCTTCGTCAAACCCAGTCAAGGGTATCCTGAACCCCTTCTATGGGATTCGTTCAGCGTACCAAGACCTGCGGCGAGCTTCGCGCAGAGCATGAAAATCAACAAGTTAGCCTCAATGGCTGGGCACACAAGGTCCGTGATCTTGGAGGGGTTCTTTTTATTGACCTACGAGATCGAACCGGATTGGTCCAACTTACCCTTGACCCTGCCTCTTTCCCAAATCGAGGAGAGATTCGGAATGAATCGTGCCTTTCAGTGACCGGTATCGTCAAGGTTCGGGCAGAGGAGACAAAGAATCCGAAAATGTCTACCGGCGACATTGAGGTTATCGTTACATCCTACAGCGTTCTCGGGTCGGCAAAACCGCTGCCCTTCCCGGTAAGCGATGAAGACCAGATGGAATCTGTGAATGAGGAACTTCGAATCAAGTACCGATATCTGGATTTGCGTCGAGCTTCCATGTATCGCCGAATGGCGATTCGTGGCGCCGCATTGAGACGCATACGGAATTTCCTAGACGCAGAGAAATTCGTCGAGATCGAGACGCCGATTATCACCAAATCTACTCCTGAAGGGGCACGAGACTATTTAGTGGCGTATCGGCTCAATCCCGGCATGTGGTATGCCCTGCCCCAGAGCCCCCAGCAGTACAAGCAACTCCTCATGGTGGCCGGGATCGAACGATACTACCAAATCGCCCGCTGCTTCCGAGACGAGAGTTCGCGCGCCGACCGCCAACCGGAATTCACGCAACTAGACCTTGAGATGTCGTTCGTTACTCAGGAAGACATTCTGCAATTGGCCGAGAAACTAATGATCGATGTCGTCAACGGATTGATTGACGAATTCGCTTTGGATAAGGATAAGGTTGAGCCATTCGAACGAATGACTTTCGACGAGGCGATGTACCTGTATGGTTGCGACAAGCCCGACCTCCGATTTGGTTTGCGGCTGTTCGATTTGACCGAGGCAGTCAAGTCTAGCGAGTTTGGAGTCTTCAAGAACACGATCGAAGCCGGCGGAATGATTCGCGGCGTTCGATTTCCAGGCGGTGCGAAGTTATCGCGGAAAGAGGTCGGGCAGCTCGAAGAGTTCTGCCGTGAGTTTGGCGCCAAGGGAATGGCGTCGATTGCGGTCGAAAGGACGGGCCCCGATACGCCGGCTGGCACGTACGTCAGTCCAAAAGGACTGACCGTACGCAGCAGCATCGCGAAGTTCTTCACTGAAGAGCAGTTGGATGCCATTCTTGAAAGCGCAAGTGCAGAGGCGGGCGACCTTATCTGCATGGTTGCCGATACTTATGCCACCGCCAACAACGTCCTTTATCGCCTCAGACTGGAGATCGGCAATCGATGCGGCCTTCGGGACCCGAGGAAGCTGAAGTACTGCTGGGTCTTGGACTTCCCTCTTGTGGAGTGGGATGCCGAATCGGGACGATGGAGCCCATCGCATCATCCGTTCACGTCGCCCAAAGAAGAAGATTTGATCTACTTAGATACCGACCCAGGGCGTATTCGGGCAGATTGTTACGACATCGTTGTGAATGGAATGGAGTGTGCGAGTGGTTCGATCAGAATTCACCGCAGCGACGTTCAAGCCCGAATCTTCTCTCTCTTAGGCATCGACGCCAAGACTCAGCAAGAGCGGTTCGGACACATGCTAGAGGCATTTTCGTTCGGCGCTCCGCCCCATGGCGGCATCGCTCCGGGCATCGATCGATTGGTGATGGTGTTGACCGATACAGAGAACATTCGGGAGGTCATCGCTTTCCCGAAGATCGGAAGCGGATACGATCCGATGATGGATGCTCCGAGCACGATTGACGCCCAACAATGGGCCGAACTTGGCTTACGTCTCAGCAACTAGAATAGGGCCCTCTCTTGGGCCCGACCTTTTCCAAGATAAAACTCCGCCGCTCTATTTCCCGTCGTTCGACAGTTTCTGCTCCTGATTATTTCTCACAAAAAACGCCCAATAGGTAAACGCGTACACCTCATAATTGGAGGCATGCTAGCAATGTTGCTCCTCGGCATGGCGTGTCGAAGTGACACCACAACCTCATTATCACCCGTTTCATCGAGTGTCGCTTTAGGTGGCATGCGGCAAAGCAGCCCGTTGATCCTAACGGTCGATACATCGAAGGTGATCTGCATGATCTCGCCCTACGTTTATGGCTCCAACGAGAACGACTGGGATAAGAGCGGCAAGTACTTGACATTCGGGCGCCAGGGCGGAAACCGAATGACCGCTTATAACTGGGAAAATAACGCAAGCAATGCAGGTAGCGATTACCAGAATCAAAGCGACGACTATCTCGGGGGAGGAGACATTCCTGGCGAAGTGCCGCGAAAGGCAGTTGCGGATGCCCTGGGACATAGCGCCACTTTCTTGGTGACGATTCCTCTGGCTGGATTCGTCGCCGCCGACAAGTTGGGTGGCGGGGACGTCAACAAGACCCCTGACTACATCCACGTCCGCTTCAAAAAGTCAGTGCCCAAGAAAGACGGGCCGTTCAAATATCCTCCTAACTTAAACGACGACACGGTCTACCAAGATGAGTTCGTCTATTGGCTTGAACACAAGTTCCCCAACCGACAGGTCGGCGCCGATATTTGGTACAGCCTAGACAACGAACCCGACATTTGGTCGGGCACACACTCCAGGATTCATCCCCAAAAGGCGACGTACGCCGAGATCATCGAAAAATCGGTCGCAATGTGTAAGGCCATCAAAGCGGTTGCCCCCAAGACGCTTATTTTTGGCCCGGCCAGCTACGGCTGGGAAGGATATGTGCGGTTCCAAGACCCTCCCGACGCAAATGACCGCGACTTTCTGGAGTTCTACCTGACCAACATGAAAGAGAGCGGGCTAGATGCCGGAAAGCGGCTTCTTGACGTCTTAGATCTCCATTGGTATCCGGAAGCCAAAGGGGACGGAAAGAGAATCGTGGAACCAGATTCGACTCCTGGAATCGCAAAGGCCCGCATGCAGGCAACTCGTTCGCTATGGGATCCGACTTACGTCGAGGACAGTTGGATTGCCCAGAAGTTGGGAAATGAGGGAATCAACCTCATTCCGAGAGTAAAGCAGAAGATCGCCAAGTGCTATCCCGGAACCAAGTTAGCTTTTACGGAATACCAATTCGGTGGTCCCAATCACATCTCTGGAGCAATTGCCCAGGCCGATGCACTGGGGATCTTTGGCCGACAGGGTGTCTTTGCGGCCGCACTTTGGCCCTATGGTGGGGACGCTTCCTATGTTCACGCTGCGTTCGATGCCTTTCGAAACTACGATGGAAACGGGGCACAGTTTGGAGATCTGGCTCTGGAAACGTCGAGTCCGGATCCGAATCACCTGAGCATTTATGCCAGCAAATTCTCGAGGGGAAGCAATACTCTGGTATGCGTGATTATCAATCAATCATCCTCCACCCGACCATGTTTGCTATCGGTTGTCGGAACGAAGACCTCGTCAGATCGTGAGTTCACTCTCACCGGTGACAAGGCCACACTGGTACCCAGCCACATCGGAGTGCGCAGGGGGGACAACCTCGCGCTGACCATTCCCGCCCTCAGCGTTAACGTGGTGGAACTGAAGTAGAGCACCCCCGGCGCCGCAAAATAAATCACGAATGCCTGGGCTCCATGAACCCAGGCATTCTCGTTGCGATTTACTCGAACTACCAGGCGTAGTGCTCAGGAGACGTCTTGAAACCGGGTAAAATCTCGTCCAGTTTCGCAAGGGTCTCTGCCGAAAGCTTAATCTCGATCGCACGAAGCGATTCATCGAGCTGCTGGTTGGTTCTCGGCCCAATGATCGGGGCGGTTACGACTTTTTGGTGGAGCAACCATGCCAATGCGACGTCGGCCGGGCGCTCGCCCAGTTCGCCGCAGAGGCCCTCCCACTTTTCCAGTTTCTCTCGATTCTTCTCAATCGCCTTTTTGGTATGGTCGTCTCCCCGTCGACCGGAATGCTCCCCAGTAAGGACTCCTCCAAGAAGCCCGCCGCCCAGGGGGCTCCACGGGATCAATCCAAGTCCATAGTCTTCGCAGGCAGGGACTACTTCCATTTCCACCGTTCGAGCGTTGAGGTTGTAGAGAGACTGTTCGCAAACCAACCCTAGGAAGTGTCGTGCTTTCGCGGCCTCGTTCGCCTTCGCAATATGGTAACCGCCAAAGTTACTGCTACCGGCATAGAGGATCTTCCCTTGCTGGACCAGGACCTCAAATGCCTGCCAAATCTCTTCCCAGGGTGCGGCGCGAAATACGTGATGCATTTGGAAAAGATCGATGTAATCCGTCTGTAGTCGGGCGAGTGAGGCGTCGCAGGCCTTTCGGATGTGCAGCGCACTCAGACCGGAGGTATTCGGCCAGTCCCCCATGTTGCCATAGCATTTCGTAGCGAGCACGACCTTGTCTCGTCGGCCTCCGCCTTGTGCAAACCATCGCCCGATGATCTGCTCCGTTACTCCTTCTCCGACTTTCCAACCGTAGACATTGGCGGTATCAAAAAAATTAATGCCGTGCTCAAGGCCACGGTCCATAATCGCATAGCTGTCCGGTTCAGTTGTCCTGGGGCCGAAGTTCATCGTTCCAAGACAAAGGCGACTTACTTTGAGGCCTGTTCGGCCAAGCGTTGTGTATTCCATCAGATCTGATCGTTACTCCCAAAGAAGACAAAAAGCTCAAACAGCTTTCACGCCACCGAATCCATATAGAAAGAACCCTTCTGTTTGATGGACGCTCGCTTCAAAACCCATTTTGGCGAGCCTCTCTTGCAGTTCATCGGGCTTGTAAAAGAGCTTGAATATTCGAAACTCGCGACCATCGTTCAACTTTCGAACCAGGGTCTCACTATCATCTTCGCTGGGAAGCACATGATCGATAGCAGTCGACTGCGTTTCCTTTAAGGAATCGATAAAAAAGAACTTCCCTTCTGGTTTTAGACACCTTCTAACTAGATTCCAAAACTCTTCAAATCGCTCGGAAGGCACGTGCGACAGCCAAAAGCTAAAGAACATGAAGTCGAATTGCTGGTCCGGATCGAACTTGAAAATGTCTTGTTCGATATATTTCACGGGAAGGTCGCCAAGACGTTCCCGGTTGATCTCGATCATTTCTCTCGACGCATCGACAACCGTAACTTGATCCGAGTGCGGAGCGAGGCGGATTGTCCATAGTCCGGTACCGCCCGCGAGTTCCAATGCCTGGCCATACGGGGCAAAGCCTTCAAGGTCGGAGACGACCCTCTCCACTTCACTAAACCACCGTTCAGAATGCTCAGAGCCACGCGCATATCGGCCTCTGCGAAGAAACCACTCGTCGTATTCACTCGCCCGAGCTCGATAGTAGGCCTTCTGCTCTTCCAGGGCAATTTGGATGCTTTCCGGTGAAGATGATGAGCTTTTCACAGCATCATATTTACCCGCCCAATACAAATAAGACCAAAAATAGAGCCCATGATTTCGTATCCAATTACCAGGTTTTGATGCGGTGTCAATCCAGTGCTCAATCGGGCGCCTTTAGAACAAGAGTTTGATTGCCGCAGCGGCGGCGAGAACTTGTATCGATGCGTTGAACGGCTTCTGTGGAATGTACGGGAGAAGCCACTTTCCAGCCAGTGCTCCAACCACGATGATTGGGAACATCTCCACGTTAAACAGAAAAGTCGGAGCAGTTATCATCGGCTTACTTGGGTTATCCCAAGTCAAGAAAAGCAGGAGGGGCACCTTAGATAGGTTGAAAATAAAGAAATACCATGCGCTTGTACCCATCAGTTGTTCTTTGGGCATTCCGGTCGCGGTCATGTAAATCCCCATAATTGGTCCGGCAGCGTTTGAGACCATGGTGCTAAACCCGGCAACCACTCCCGTCACCGCCGTTCCTTCCTTGGAGTGGGGGACGAGTCGGTCGCCCAGTTTGCCCCGCAGTAGACTGAGGCCGAGCATCAAGAGCACGAGCACTCCGATGACGGGATTCAGAATGTCCTTCTTGCCGTTTCCTTCGCCAAGGTAGCGCAGTAAACCAGTACCCATAAGCAGCCCGCCGACCACCCAAGGGACCAACTGCCGCAGTCGATCCCATTGGGCGTGAGTTCGATAAAACGCGACGGCGAAGCAATCAGCGAGAACCAGCATGGGAACGGTGGCTCCCACTGAAAGTCGTCCGCCGAATACTGACGCCATGATTGGAACCATGAGGATTCCGGTGCCAGGAACTCCCGTCTTTGAAAAGCCGATGATGATTGCTGCGACGGCTCCCCATGCGTATTGCCAAGCTTCCAAATGCACGGCAAAGTATGGGCATAGAGAAGATGCTTATGCATTGCTCGCATGCTCCACAATGAAAAGATGATCACGATTGTGGGTGGCGGATTTGCAGGGGTCGAAGCTGCCTGGGCAATTGCAGGTCGAGGCGGTCGGGTTCGACTGGTCGAAATGCGTCCGGTACGCGAGACCGGGGCACACAAAACGGAGTTCCTAGCAGAGCTTGTCTGCTCAAACTCGTTCAAATCTATGCTTTCAACGTCTCCGGCTGGCCAACTAAAGGCAGAAATGGTGGGACTCGGTTCGATTGTGATCCCAACCGCTGAAGCCCACTCCGTTCCAGGGGGCGAAGCTTTATGCGTCGATCGCGATGCTTTCGCCGGAGCGATTACCGCAAAAATCGAAAGTCACCCGTTCATTGAGGTCGTTCGCGAGGAGTTTACGCCCGATATGGCTAATCGGATGCTCGGGGACGGAGATATCTTGATCGTCTGTACTGGACCTTTGACCAGCCGACCCCTCGGAAAATGGCTCGCTGGCCTTACCGGACGGAAGCACCTTTATTTCTACGATGCGGTGAGCCCGACGGTGGAAGCCAGTACCCTCGATCGGAGTGTCGTCTTTGCCCAAAGTCGATACGGCAAGGGTGGGGACGACTACTTGAATTGCCCATTCGAGAAGGAAAGCTATCTCGCATTTGTTCACGAGTTGGTACATGCCGAGAGAGCTCTGCCGCATGGTGTTGCGGCGGAAGACGAGACGCTCGAAAAAATCAAGTACTTTGCTGGCTGCACTCCGATTGAAGCAATTGCAGAGGGAGGAGAACGTTCCCTCGCGTTTGGGAACTTCAAACCGGTTGGACTGACCGATCCACGCACTGGTAGACGACCCTATGCTGCCCTGCAGTTGCGCCCCGAGAATCGTGAGAAGACTCTTTACTCCCTCGTTGCTTGTCAGAATAGGCTCAAGTGGGGAGAACAGAAGCGGATTTTCCGGATGGTTCCGGGGCTTGAGAACGCCGAGTTTGTGCGATTCGGGGTCATTCATCGCAACACCTATATCGATTCGCCTCAAGTGCTCGCTCCCTGGCTTGAGATGCGCGACTACCCCGGCCTGTTCATAGCCGGGCAGATCACGGGAGTGGAAGGCTATGTCGAATCGGCGGCAATGGGAATCTACGCGGGAATCGCGGCCCTTCGAAAATTGCGAAATCTGGATCAAGTCGTGCCTCCAAGACCTTCGGCATACGGCTCGCTCATTTCACATCTCCAGGACACAACTCCACGGGAATTTGCGCCGATGAACATCAATTGGGGCCTCTTCCCTGACCCAGAGCCTCCGGTTCGCGATAAACAGGTCAAGAGAGACTGGAAGCTGAGCGAAGCCAGGAGGGGGTTCGAGCAATGGGCGCCGGAACTTAATCGCTTTGAGGTGATGATCCCCAATGGTTCCACTGGCTGAATATGAACGAATGAGGGTGCGCCCAGACGGCAAAGCGGTCATGACTCAGAGATGGCGATCCCTCTCGTTTCTGCATTTTGCGGCTGACCCCAACGCGATTCAGAAACTCCTGCCAAAAGGTCTGTCGGTTGACACCTTCACGGACGAACAGGGGATTGAAAGAGCCTGGATAGGAGTGGCGCCGTTTCGCATGGAGGGAGTTACCTTGTCACGATGGCCGGAGATTCCCGGAATTCATGCTTTCCCAGAAACGAATGTTCGTACCTATGTGCATCGTGACGGAACCGAACCAGGCGTCTGGTTCTTCAGCCTGGACGCCGCCAATGGGCTGGCATGTAAATTTGCGCGTTGTTTCTTTCATCTTCCGTACCACGAGTCGGAGATGGTCGTTCACGAAGCAGAGGATCGGGGACGGATAACAAAGGTCACATACGTCAGCGAACGAAGAAGTGGGGGCCAGAATTTCAGTGCCGTCGTTTCTCCCGCAGAACTCCTGCCAAATCCGCTGCCGGGCTCATTCGAGTTCTTTTTGGTCGAGCGATACCTGCTGTATTCCTGGTCCGGAAGCAAGCTGAATTCCGGTCGAGTTTTTCACCCGCCTTATACGATTCGCAGAGCGCAGCTGAAGGCGGTTAACGAGACGTTGGTCTCCGCATCGAGAATTGAACCGAAGCCGTTTAGCAATGTGCTATTCAGCGATGGAGTCGATGTCGAGGTGTTTCCGCTTCGAGCCTCCTCGTCGGCTAGAGTAACTCCCGAAGCGGTTGGCTATCCTTGGTCTTCTTCAGGAGGATCTTGACCGTCATCTCTTGCTCTATGGTCAGCGGCTTGAGAGAAGGCTTGAATGCCAAGATCTGGGTGAGGGCTCGCACGGCGGCTTCTCGGATTGCCTGTTCCTGTCCAACATTGCCCTTGCGGGAATGTCTGGTTGGAATGACGCTGATTAGCAACAGAACAAGGGCGCATCCGGCGCCGATTGCCGTCTTTGTCGTCAACTCCTCATACTTGACCGGCAAGACGAAGCGGGCCGCAATTCCCAAAATGCCAACTGCCGCCGCGATCCAGGCGAACACCGGGTAGTTTCCAAGTTGTCCACGCGCATCAAGCTGTTCTCTAGTGATCCTCAAAACGGCGGAAATCGACCTCATTGAAGGATCTTCGACGCACGTTGTAAACAAGTCCTGGATCTCCGAAATAGTGAGACCCTGATACCGTCCGTAGCCTTCACCGCGTCCATCCAAGTCTGGGCTCATTTCTCTCTTCCTACGGGTTCGCCGACCATGGCGTTGTCCTTTTCAAGGCATCGCTCAGCATAATCTCAAATGCCAGGTGGGGCACTTCGAAGACGCCTAGAGAATCCAAGTGTGGATTCATGATCTGAGCGTCGAAGATAGTAAAGCCGAGTTCGCGACACTGTCTCACGAGAGCCCACAGGGCGACTTTTGATGCATCGGTAACCCTGTGAAACATCGACTCGGCACAAAAGCAGGTTCCCAGTGCGATGCCATAGGCGCCGCCGACCAACTCTCCGTCCAGCCAACACTCTGAGCAATGAGCCCATCCCTGCCGGTGGATTTGCCCATAGGCCCGAATGAACTCCTCACTGATCCAATTGTCGGTAGGGCGAAGACAGCCGCGCATGACCTGTTCAAATGCCGTGTCGAACCGAATCTCAAATTTCCCGCGCTCGATCGTCTTTGCGAGGGATCGGCTTACGTGGATCCCTTCGATCGGAAAAAGGCAGCGTTGTCGAGGCTGATACCATTCCACCGATCCGTCTTCAAGCGTCATTGGGAACGCGCCTCGCTCGTAACCGTACCGGATTAGCCAAGGAGTTAACTCTTCACCGCGCATGGTCGAAATGCCACCTCAGGTTCTTGTTAATGCTCAGATCTCCGATTCTAGACGTGCCAAGCGCCTCCATTATCGAGCATTTAAGAAAGCGCATGTAGTTGGGTTCCCCTTGGCCGTTGATTCGATCGTTTTCTTAGTCGGAGGCCCGCACCCTTCCCTAGGATTCGAGCAGCGAGTCCGTATGGGAGATTATGGGTAGATTGGAAGGTGATGACGGCAAAAGAATTACTCAGAAAGCAGATTGACGACGTATCTTATCAACTTGAAAAGGTTCTGGAGGGCGTTTCGGATTCAGATCTGGATTTCAAACTCGCACCAACGGTGATGACGGCCCGAGAGCACGTCGTACATTTATGCGAAGTTTACACGGCAGTCGAGGAAGGCTCTCGGGGCGTGGAGCACGCATGGGGAACATACGACGTCGCAGATCGATCATGGACTCAATTGAAGCCATTGTTTGAATCGTTGCGAGCAAGAGCAGTAGAAATCGTGACATCTTCGGACGACGACAAGTCGCTCTTGAGTGGAACTGGCTTCATCGTGAATCATGACAGCTACCACGTAGGACAACTCTCATCTATTCGAATCGCGCTCGATTCGACATGGGATCCTTATTGCATATACGCGCATTAGCGTTTCGAACTTTCTGACTTCAGTTGCCTGGAATCTAGTCAGATTGGGCATAGATCCTTTCTGAATCAACCTAAAGGAAGCTGTCAATCTGTTTGAAGAAGAACTCAGGATCGTCAAACATGATGAAGTGTCGTGCCTTGAACGACATCCTTAATGTGTGGTTGGGAATCGCGTGTATCTGAGCCTCATAGTTGGCCAAACCGGTTTTCTGGGTAGCGGGGGTGATAAAGAAAGCACCTTCCGCAAGCATGAGCACGGGTGCTTGTACTTGTGACATTAAAGGTCTTAGGTCTGTGGAGTAGAGTTCGTACATGGCCTCTCCCACCGACTTGGGATCGGATTTCGCGCTTGTGGCCAGGATGCGGTCAAAATCGCTTGGGCTCGTCACCATATATTGGAGGGACTGCTTCATCCCATTTACAAACGCCGCTTGATCCATTGTTGCCATCGAATCGCGAAGGAATGCTCCCGACTTGGTGGCTGACGCCATGGTGGCTGAAGGATTGGTCAGCGCTGGAAGCCATGGTACACCATCGACCGACACGACTTTCCCGACCGATTTCGGCGAGGTCGCGGCAATCCACAGAGCCATCATCCCTCCCAGGCTATGTCCGACCACTACTGGATGATCCAAATGCTGATTTGAAATGTAGGCAATGACTTCGTCTCGTACCCTTGGGAGGATCGGTGCGGCTATCGGCGGTTGACCGGCAAACCCAGGAAGCGTCAAAACCCGGATTTCATATCGATCCTTGTAATGTTCGACGGTGGCATCCCAGACATCCCCACTACAGCTCAGCCCTGGAATCAAAATCATCGGCTTGCCATGCCCTACGACTTTGACTTGAAACGAAAGGGGGCCATGAGACGGGAAAGCCGTTCTCGTGGTCGCAGTGAATAAAGCCATGGCGAGGCACTGAGTAATCATCTGTTTCACAAGACGGATCAATCGCCCAAGGGGTTGCTTCGTTGCGATTGGTCGTGTCGCGCGTCCATGCTCGTCCGCACGCGAGTGCCAGAACGTGCGGACCGTCGCACGGGACAAGGTATAATTTCCATCGCAAACCCAATACACACGAGTTCGGTTGCGCGACCGGGTCCCTTCTTGGAAGGGTTGTCAGCGTAAAACCAAGCCGGCTCGGAGGAACAACCTGGAGGCATATCATGGCTCAGCTCAGCATGAAAGAGCTGTTGGAATCTGGCGTCCATTTCGGACACCAAACTCGTCGCTGGAATCCGAAAATGAAGCGCTATATTTATGGCGCTCGGAACGGCATCTATATCATCGATCTTCACCAGACGATCAAGTTATTTGAAGACGCGCTCAACTACGTCAAGAAGGTTGTTGAGGATGGCGGAACAGTTCTGTTTGTCGGAACCAAGAAGCAAGCCCAAGCGGCGGTTAAAGAGGCGGCTGAGCGCAGCGGTCAGTACTTTATCAGCGAAAGATGGCTTGGCGGCACGCTAACCAATTGGAAGACGATTCAAGGGCGTGTTGGACGATTGAAGGAACTTGATCGCATGGAAGTCGAAGGTTATTTCGACCGACTGCCCAAGAAGGAAGCCCTCAAGCGACGCGAAGAGCGCGACGAACTTCAAAAGTTCCTCGGCGGAATCCGAAATATGACGGCGGCGCCGACGATCATGTTCATCGTTGATTTGAACAAGGAGTCGATCGCAGTCAAGGAAGCCAAGAAGTTAGGAATTCCGATCGTGGCAATCGTTGATACCAACTGCGATCCCGACTTGGCCGATGTCGTCATCCCCGGAAACGACGACGCGATCCGAGCAATCCGTCTTGTCACCCAAAAGGTGAGCGACGTCATTCTCGAAGCGCGCCCCTTGAGCGACGCGCTAACCGAAGGCACGATCACCGAAGGCGCCGATTTGGCCGAGGCCGAATCGAACCTGGACTATGCAGCCACCCCTCTCGATGCAGAGCTATTGAGAGCTTTCGGCGCAGACGAGGATTAGGTCGGCGATTCGGTCTTGCAGTATTACGGTATTGGGAAAGGAGATCAGCCGGGCCAAGCTCATGGTCTCTTTTTCGCAGTGCCGTGAACTCACGAGCCGGTGAGACTCACCCGATTTAAGGAGAAGAAAAGTAAATGGCGAATTACTCAGCACAGGACGTAAAGAGATTAAGAGAGGACACCGACGCACCCATGATGGAGTGCAAGGCAGCTCTCGATGAAGCCGCAGGCGACTTCGAGAAGGCCAAGAACCTCTTGCGTGAAAAAGGAAAGGCAGCCGCGGCCAAGCGTTCTGACCGTTCTACGGCAGCAGGCGTTGTCGCGATCGCGACGTCGGAAGACGGGAAAACGGTTGGAGCAATCGTTCTCGAAAGCGAAACCGACTTTGTCGCCCGCAACGACGATTTTATTGCGATCGCTCAGAGCATTGCCGAAATCTACCGGGACAACGAAGCGATTGATCCGGCCGTGATCAAGGAAATCGTAGAGGCAGCAGTTGGAAAGATCCGAGAGAACATCAAGGTTTCGAAGGGCATCCGACTGGTGTCGAGCAACCCGATTGCGACTTATGTCCATCATGATCGAACCAAGGGTTCGGCCGTTCTAAGCTCAGGCGATCTGAGCGATGCGGTTCATAAGGTCGCGGTACAGGTCGTGGCTTTCCCGCCAGACGTCCTCAAGAAAGAGGACCTGTCTCAGGAGAAGCTGGCCGAAGAAATCGAGATCGAGACTCAGCGAGCAATCAACGAAGGGAAAGATGAGAACCTGGCACGCAATATTGCCAAGGGTCGCGTAAACAAGGAGTTCATCAAGCGAGCCGTGCTTCTTGAGCAGCCTTACTATGTTGATCCAAGCAAGAGTGTCGCCCAATTCCTTGCCGAAGAAGCTAAAGGAACGACGCTTACAGGATTTGCTTACCTTGCGGTAGGTCAAACAACATAAGACTTCGACAACGGGCTTCTCTAAAACAGAGAAGCCCGTTCAACTTTCCTCCGAGTTCGACTCACGCAACTCGAAATTTGGTCGGAGATGCTCCTTCGACCGGGCTCTAATCGGTAATGTGCTTCTAACCTCCTCCAGAATCCCTATGAATATTCAACGAAAACCCTTCAAGCGCGTACTCATCAAGCTTAGCGGCGAGGCTCTTGCGGGCTCGTTCGATCATGGCCTGGATCCACAGACGTTTCGATTCATTGCGGAAGAAATTGCCAAGGTACGGAACGCGGGAGTAGCCGTGGCCATTGTGGTCGGGGGTGGGAATTTCATTCGAGGGGAGACATTCTCGGTAGAAGGTGGAATCGATCGGACCGTCGCAGATCAAATGGGGATGCTGGGTACCTTGATGAATGCACTAGCCCTCCAATCGGCACTCGAGAGTTTTGGAGTTCAGACAAGGGTACAGAGCGCAGTCAGCGTTTCCCAGGTCGCAGAACCGTTTATCCGCCGTCGGGCAATCCGACACCTTGAAAAGGGGCGTGCGGTCGTTTTTGCGGCTGGAACCGGCAATCCTTACTTCACGACTGACACCGCCGCTGTGTTGAGAGCATTGGAGATCGACGCCGAAGCGATCATTAAAGCAACAAAAGTTGACGGTGTCTATGATAAGGACCCGAAGAAATACCCGGATGCGGTTCGATACGACACACTTGAGTTTAGTCAGGCAATCGAACAGCGACTCGGAGTGATGGATCAAACGGCATTTACGATGTGCCGTGAACATAAACTCCCAATAATTGTCTTAGATTTTAATCAGCCCGGAAGCCTTGTCGACGCGGCGGTCGGTGGCACGACGGGCACGCTAGTAGGAGGCGAATAACATGGCAGTTCAAGATATCCTCAACGATGCTGAGCATCGTATGCAATCGGCACTCGATGCAATGAAGCATGATTTCTCGACTTATCGGACGGGACGTGCGTCTCCCGCAGTTTTGGAGCGCGTACACGTAGAGTATTACGGCGTCGAGACTCCCATCAGCCAGATAGCGAATGTGAGCATTCCTGAGCCGCGCCAACTTCTCATTCAACCCTACGAGAAGTCCCTGACTCCCATGATTGAAAGGGCCATCTTAAAAAGCGACTTGGGGATCAATCCCATCAACGACGGAAGCGGAATCCGCCTCACCTTTCCTCAAATGACAGAGGATCGTCGAAAGGATATGGTGAAGCAGGTACACACACGAACAGAACAAGCGCGAGTTGCCGTTCGCAACGTCCGAAGGGACGCTATCGAACACCTAAAGGCGTTGGAAAAGAAGAAAGAGATCACTGAGGACGAAGTTAAAGCCAACGAAGCAAAAATTCAAAAGTTTACGGACCAGAGCGTTGCCAAAGCCGATGAACTCGGAAAAGGGAAAGAGTCCGAATTGATGGCGGTTTAAGCGAGAGCGGTAGTCTTGTGGGGAGCCTCGTCGTTTGTCGTTTCATGACCAGGTTTAGGCGGTCGCGATTGGCTCGAGGGTAGTCGCCGCCGGTGAAATCCGTCGGCGAACTCCCAGGAGGTGTTCATCCGTGGAACCTCTTGATAAACTATGTTTAGGAGAACCGTAAACAGAATGGTGGTTAATGAGGATGCGATGGCCGGCAATTCAATGCTTGTGATGGGTTGCTTGGGTCAGATAAAGCTGGGAGCCTGCCGATGAGCCGTAATACAGGTTTGCCCACAAACGCTCCAACTCTTCCACGTCTGAATACCCTGCAACAATCCGCTCAAGCGATTGGCATCAACCTGGGAGCCCTTCCCAGTCATCTTGCCATCATCATGGATGGCAATGGGCGATGGGCCAAGAAGAAAGGCCTAGCCCGGCTTCTGGGACATCGAGAGGGTTATAAGACGCTTCGGCGTATTTTGCTGGATGCTAGCGAACTGGGAATCAAATACTTAACCGTATACGCATTCTCGGCTGAGAACTGGAGGCGGCCAGAAGACGAAGTAGCAGGTTTAATGCGACTCATCGAAACGGCAGCTCGAGACGAATTGCGAGCGATGCATCAAAATAACGTTCGAGTTTGTGTCGCGGGGCGCATTGAAGACGTGCCTACCGGTCTCAAAAAAGCCCTGGAACATGGGATCGACACGACAAAGAACAATACCGGCATAACCTTTACGCTTGCCGTGAATTATGGCGGGCGTGCCGAGATTGTCGATGCGGTTAAGTCCATCATCGATGCGAACGTGCCTAAAGAGTTGATTACAGAAGAACTGATCTCCAAGCACCTTTACAATCCGACTCACCCGGAACCCGACTTGATGATTCGCACCGCAGGCGAAATGCGCTGGAGCAACTTTCTAATCTGGCAATCAGCCTATTGCGAACTCTTCGTGACAGAGGTTCCGTGGCCGGAGTTTTCCAGCAAAGAAATGTTAGAGGCCGTCCTGACATACCAACAAAGAACTCGGAAGTTTGGCGCGGTTGTGGAATGAGAAAGCGCTGTGTCCAGTCTAACTCGTTGGACTTGGGGCGGTTCTGGGTCCTAGCCCTATAAAACTCAAACGTTTTTTACTTTGTTTGCATCCCACCCGATTTACCAGGTAAAAACACCGTTAGTATTGAGACGTGTCGATGAAGACTCGTGATCAAATAGTGTAGATTACTGTAACTCTTAGGAGGCCTCCAAATGATTCTGTCCCTAGCAATCACCTTTGCGGTTATGGCCACCGGCCAAAACGCAAAGCCAATCGTATGTCCAATGACCGCGGAAGCGGTCGGTACCCCATTTGCAAGCATTGATTTTGCTGGCACTCGCTATGAAATGTGCTGCGGTGGCTGCCCAGACGGTTTCAAGAAAGATCCTGCGGCGGCTCTTAAGTCCGACAAGCTCAAGGGGCTTACGGTAGGTACGTTCCTCTTTGATCCGATCTCCAACAAGAGGATCGAGCAGAAGGACGCAAAGTGTGGATCCAGTGATTTCAAGGGCACACGCTACCTCTTTGCAAGCGCGGATGAGAAAGCGAAGTTCGACGCTAACCCGAAGTCGTTCGTCAAGAGCCCGACACAGGAAGTGCTCTACTGTGCGGTCGCCGGCCATGCGATCAAGAACTACTCGGTCGCAGGCGGATTTCTCGATATCGGGAACACTCGCTATTACACTTGCTGCGCGAACTGCCTTGCCAAGCTGAAAGCCGATCCAAGCGCCTACACTTCGAAGGCTACCGATCAGGTCAAGACGCCGGTTGCTGTGGATGCACCCAAGCCAGACGCCAAGTAGGCCAGGCAATAAACGGTTAAATGTGCCCAAGGGGTTTACGAATCCCTTGGGCTCTTTTTTTATCGACGCTCAGGGTTCAAATGCGCTCGAAGTAGACATCCGACCGAACTACAGAATTCGCGCGCACGGTCAATATCCGCGTCAGTTCAAGAGAAACGCTCACTTTCTGGGGGTGAATGTCATCCAGAACAATCCCGTGCCCCACGCCATTCCTATCTTTCGGTCCATCGACACCATGCTCTAATCATCCAACGAATACCGTCGCGACTGCATCCGTCCTAAAGTAAGCGCTCTTTCGCGCTTGGGAATCTCCGATCGCTTGGTGAACTTCCTATTCACTTCAGTCGGCGTTGGGAATGTCCAGGCTCAGGACAAACTCGGCAAGTGCCTGTTCCAACGGTCTCATCGGGGCAATTCCCAACTGCTCGATTTTTTCCGTGGACAGTACGCTGTATCGAGGGCGAGTTGCCGGAGTTGGGTACTCCTCGGTGGGAATAGCGGCAATTTCGATTGGCCCATCGATGCCCTTGAGGTCCGTCCACGCCTTGATTGCCATCACGGCAAAGTTGTGCCAACTCGTGACTGTCGTTCCGCATGCATGGTAGACGTCTGGATAAGCGTTAGTCTCAACCAGGTCGACGAAGACCCGGGCCAAGTCGACAGTGAATGTAGGGCAGCCATATTGGTCGTTAATGACTTTCAGGCTTTTCCCCGCCTGCCATGCTCGAATAATCGTCCTGGGAAAGCAGCTTCCATTCACCCCATAAAGCCATGAGGTTCGAAGTATCGATGCATTCGGGTTCGCTTCCCGCACTGCCAACTCGCCATCTCGTTTTGTCCGACCATATACACTCAATGGGTTTGTTGGCGCTTCTTCACGATACGGCTCTTCAGCCGCACCGTCGAAGACGAAATCGGTGCTAACGTGGATCAGTTTGATGCCCGCCATGCCGCAGGCGCTCGACAGATATCCAGGCCCAAAGGTATTGATCTCCGTAGCCAAGCGAATGTCAGTCTCCGCCTTGTCGACAGCCGTATAGGCGGCACAATTGAGACACCAGTCATAGGCTCCGAACCTGGCCGCAAGCGCACCGACCGAGGTCGGGTCCGTAATGTCGAGTTCGGCAGAACTTGGAGCATCGACGTCATGACCGCGACGCCTGGCCTCGTGCTGGAGATCGGTCCCCAGCATCCCTGAACCGCCAATAACTAAGATTCTCAAAGGAATTCACTAAACCTAACTAAGGCTGAAATGCGAAATGAAGACTCAATGACAAGAGCGACGGGATTTATGGCGAACGGAACTGGCTCCCGTTACTTGCTTGAAGCGTATTAAGCAATGCCGTCTTCCGGGCCCCATTTTATTCTCTATGCCGTCGTCACCCTGCGGACGACTTCGTCCTGGTAATCGAGGGTGGTTGCAGTGCCTCCCATGTCCCCGGTTAAGATCTTGCCCTCTGAGAACATGCTCAGGACGCTCCCGCCAATCTTGTTAGCGATTTCCGCTTCGCCGATATGTCTGAGCATCATAAGAGCACTAAAGAGAAGTGCAGTAGGGTTGGCGATTCCCTTCCCTGCAATATCAGGAGCCGAGCCGTGCACGGCCTCGAAAACGGCACATTTCTCCCCGATGTTAGCTCCGGCGGCAAAGCCCAAACCACCCACAAGACCGGCACACAGGTCACTAACAATATCTCCGTACAGATTCTCGGTCACCAGAACGTCGAACTTATCGGGATGGGTGACCAACTGCATGCAGCAGTTGTCGACGATAATATCGCTAGCCTCGATTTCTGGATACTCTTCCGCTACTTTATAGAATTCCTCTAAGAACATTCCGTCGGTAAGCTTCATGATGTTGGCTTTATGAACGGCGGTGATCTTCTTTCGGCCTTGCTTCTGTACCATGTCAAACGCATAGCGGCACAGCCGGTGGCTTCCGGGGCGAGTAATGACCTTGATAGCCTGAGCCATATCAGGATGGGGCTGGAATTCGATGCCCGCATAGAGGTCTTCGGTGTTTTCGCGAACGATTATCAGATCGATCTTGATGTCCTGGAAGAATCCCTTAAGTCCAGGTAAAGAACGCGTGGGTCTAACGTTGGCAAATAAATCCAATGCCTTCCTCAGAGCCACATTTGCGCTTGTATGTCCTTTACCAATCGGGGTGGTAGTAGGCCCTTTCAAAGCAATGCCGATCTCACGAACGGCATTCAAGGTTTCAATCGGCATCGCCGGCTTGCCCTTGTCGATGGCAGGCTGACCCGCTTCCAAATACACCCAATCTGCTTCAAACCCGGCCGCTTCCAATATTGCGATCGTAGTCGACATGATCTCCGGTCCGATCCCGTCACCCGGAATCAATGCTATTCGACGCTTATCCATTAGCCTATGTTGACGCATTAGGGGCCTAATCCGCACGTCTCGACTGGTTGCGATTAAAGGCTCAGCGGCGAACCTGGCATGCCTATCGGATAGACTCGCAAATCACCACCCTATCCTTAGGTGCTCCATTCTTGCTTACATACCTTTAAGCTTCAATTCCAACGATCTTTTTGACCTACAATACACGTAACACACGACGTCGTTAAACGTAGTAGCGAATAAGGGATGATTCATATGAGAGACGGCACATTCAAAATAATATGCAGCGCATCGATTACGATGTTCGTTGCCATAGCGCTGGCGCAGACCCAGGATCACGGTTCAAGAAGCGGAGGGTCCGGTTCTTCTTCATCTTCTTCGACAGGGCGCTCGTCAAGCGGTTCGTCGTCCACTCGCGGCGGATACGACGGTGGATACAGCCGTGGTTCCAACGGCGGAAATTATCAAAGAAGCGGTAGTGGTTCTTACGGAGGAAACTCGCAGCGATCGTCTGGCGGCAATTCGGGTCGCGGTTCCTACGGTTCAGAATCGAGCCGAGGCAGTTCCAGTTACTCGAGCAGATACAGCCAAGACCGAAGTTATTCGCGATCGAGCGATACGTCCACGTCACGCTATTCCAGATCGTCAAATGTTCGTGAGTACGGACAAGAACGAGGTGGCACTCAGGATCGTGGCGTCCAGAACCGCAGCGACTATTCCAATCGGGGCGGATATTCAGGAAACAGCCGATTCAGCGGTGGACAGGGCTCAGAGAACCTGAGACACACCGGGCCATCCAGAAGCGGAAACGTAGCTTATCCGGGTACGAACAATTTCAATCGCGCAGGCATTGGTGGTTCAACCAGCCAAGTCCCAACTCACACCGTAATGGCTCCTAGAGGACCTATTGGACCAGGAGGACTTGGTGGGAAGCTCTTTGGCGGAGGGGGAGGCGGAGGTCTCTGGCACGGCGGATATCGATATGGTTACTACAGCTACTGGCCGGGTTGGAGAGACGGATTCTTTGGCTACCCGTTCTATGTATTTGATCCGTTCCTCGTAGCTTGCTATGCCAGCCCATGGTATTACTATCCATGTCTGCCCGCATACGTCGCTGCACCCAGGGTGATTATTGTCGACTCGTACCCGAGCACCAACTGGTCCGGCAGCGATTACGATTGGCAGCCCCCTCAGGATAATTCCAAGGCTCAAACCGACCTGGATTACTCTGTTGACGATATCGTAAACGCGTTCCAGAACGATGACAAGAAGGCCATCGATCGGCTCATTCCCCAGTCAGGCAACGTCAACATCTACACCGACGGCAAATATGGCTATTCGCTCGGAGCAAACGACTTCTTCGACACTTATGTCGATGGTATCGAGAGCACTAAGACCGATCGATATGAAATCTTGGATGTCAAGGCCAAGCCAGACGGGACGGCTAGAGTTACTGCAAAGCACATCTATACGGACCCATGGGGCGCCCGAACGTTTGTTTACCATTCCTACTTCCTAGTTCACGAAGGCGACGAGTACGTCATTCGAGAATTCGGAACCAGCAACTATCAGGCCAACTGATAGAAGCGAGTACCCTCCCATCCCCCACGAGGCCCCTGAAAAGGGGCCCCGTTCTTTTTTGGGGGCCGCTTGCTCGAATTTCTGATCTCCTGGTCAAGATGAGGGCATTTCCCCTGCGTGCCTCGACCTTTAAGCAGTTCCAATGCCCGGGAACTGGTCACATTGATTGCTGCTTAGGTGAGTCGCTCTTAAGATGGGCCCCATTGAAGTCGCCTTGGGACCCTGATTCCCACGTTTTGGGCCGTCTCGCGCCTCCCGTTCGCTGGATTTGGCATGCAAGCTAACGAGCCATCCGCTAAATCGCTTCACACAGTCCCAGCGTGTAAGTTATTGAATGAGGCGATACCCTCCTCATTCAATAACCTGAAACGTGAGTGAACTAGGGTTCTTCTTATCGTGATAGATCTTCTGGTCTTGGACAATCATTTTGGTGGCGTTCTTTATTGGTTCGGCCGTTCCAAGGTTTCTCGCATAGAGCGGGAACATCGTGCTGTGCAATAAGAGCCCGACGCGGTGGCCTTTCTTGAATTGATGGGAAACATCCCAGAGCCGGATTTTGGCTTGGTATATTTTGCCCGGATGCAAAGGCTGCGGATTGCTGAGTCCAGAGAGATAGGAGCAACGGATCTTGCCAGGCTGACCCCATGCTTTTGTCACTCCCTGCTCATCGATATCCACAAGCGATGCAAAGAAATCAGTGTCTCTTGCCGAGGTCGAGAAGCGTAAGTCGAATACGATGGGACCTGCGATCGACATCGGTGCAACCATTGGGTCTGACTTGAACAGAAGCAAACCGGTGGCCTTCTTTGGAAGCTCGACTACCAAAGAGGCGTGATTCGGGTCTGGATCGGACAGCTTTTTGTCGATCTCCGCAACCTTTGGGTCGTAGGTGTACTTTGATGGCTCCTGTGCTGCCTCCGAGTGCAGCAGTAGCCGTCCCTTCGAGTCGGCGCCATCGGCTGAACCACTTGCCGCCAAATAGAGCGTCATTGGCTTTGAATTAGGAAGGGGCCAGTCAGATGACTCAATCCACTTGTTAGATCCAGTGACGAAGACGCGTACATGGGGCAGTTTCTCCATTCCAACATCCTTGTGCTTTAGCCAAGTATCGAACCAGCGCAGATAGACAGAATCCAGGTCGATCACAGCCGTCGATCCAAAATCTTCATCTCCGATCTTGGAGGTGCTGTTGAATAGATGGGTCCACGGACCATAAACCAGCCACTGGTTTTTTCGTCCGAGACCACGCATGATCTCCCAGTTGGTCATGGTTCCGATCTCATCTCCGTCCCACCAGCCACTCACATTCAAGGCAGGAATGGTGACGTGCTTTAAGTCGTCTTCGTAGTTGAATCCGCTCCAATCGCTTGCCTTGTCCCGACTCAACCATTTGTCATAAAAGGCGACGTGGCGCCCAAGCACTCCGATATCGACTTTGGAAAGAGGCAACGTCTTAAACTGATCGGGATGCGGTAAAGCAGACATAAACGACGACATGTCCGCACTCTTTCCGGCAACGATTTTGGACCACCAAACGGCGCCCCAAAGGAAGAACACTCCGTTGTCGTAAGGAAGGTTTAGAAACGCGTCCGGAGGCGAGACTTGAGGCACAATGCACTTGAGGGCGGTCGGGCGTTCAGCGGCGGCGGCCCACTGGACGAATCCCAGATAACTTCCTCCGATCATTCCGACATTTGCGTCGCACCACGGTTGGTTAGCGACCCACTGTACGGTGTCGTACCCATCCTTTCTCTCGTGCACAAACGGATCCCACTCGCCTTCACTATCGTCTCTTCCCCGGCAGTCTTGGACGACAAAGGCATACCCGCGCGTTGCGTAGAAGGGACCCTCCACCGCGGATGAACCACGCCCATAGGGTGTTCTTTCCAAAATCGCCGGAAACTTTCCCGGCGCATCCGGTCGGATGATGTCCTGGACAAGGGTCACGCCATCGCGGGTCTTCATCTTGACGCCCTTATCGACTCGGTATTTGTATGTGACCTGACTCAGTTCGGGATAACTTGCAAGCGGATCCTTGAAGAGACCTTCCCAACCGGGAGTCAAAAACCGTAGTTTTTGACCAGGAACGTCCATTGCGACCACGTGCCCCAAGCTATCGAGCGCGTATTCCGCTGCAACCGGCGCGAGCTGCATGTCGAACATTCGCGCAACACCAGAAGCCGTGATACGTTCGCCTTCCGGTGTGAACTTCGGCGACAGAAACACTCCCAAATCTGGGCAGAAGCACTTCAGTTCCTGTGATGATTTCTTAGCGAAATCAACGGATGAGAGTACGGAAGCCGTGAATTGGGGATGAAGATTGCCAAAATAGGGCTCGTCCTTTATGATCGTCGGCAAGTCCTTTTCTGACGATCCATTCGATGCATGCAGTTTTCCGTTCTTGAGCGATATAACCGTCTTGACCGTCTTGCCAGGCGGCGTGCTCTCGCATTGGAATTCGGTAATCCTCTTCCCAACCCACTTGCCTGTCATGTCGCTCTTGATCTGTAAGGTTCCTAGAATGAGCGTCGTATTCGAGGTGAACGTGCCGTCTTCATTCACGACATAGACATTCTCTCCGGCCGGGCTGCCAGCAAAGGTGATGGCCAATCGAGTGGTTTCAGCATGTAGGGTTCGGGTTAAGCAGACGAGAAGGGATAACACTGGTGCGAGTTGCCGCATGAACACTTATTACCCTTGTTCGGCAGGTTCGGTTTTGGAATAGTGTGATAATTATTGTGCACCCGTCAAAATTCATCCCGTCGGGGTCTATGAGGCGGTAGATCTACCCAATTGTCTGTATGCCGCCGAGCAAAGTCAGGGCTAAACCTCGGGAATGCGGGCCATGTAGGGTACCAATGAAGCAGACATGATTCTGTCCTTGGCATTTGCGTTCACGGCATTGGTAACTCAGGTTCAGGCGCCAAAAGAGGTTGTCGATCCGTCACTGCACCCCGAACAGATTGTATTCGGGCAGATGTTTGCGTCTGGGCCCGTTTGGACTCCCAGCGGGCATCTTCTATGGAGCGATACCTTAGGGGACGTCGTTTATGAACTGGAAGGCGCCAAGGCGGTTCCAGTGACCCAGCACTCTCAAAGGGCCAATGGCCATGCGTTTGATCTCGAGGGGCGCCTCGTGAGCTGTTTGGGGGGCGCAAGGTCGGTCGTGCGTCGGGAATCTAGCGGGCAAGTTACCACTCTTGCCAATTCCTATGAAGGCAAGAAGCTGAACGGACCGTCAGACTTGGCGATCCGCTCCGATGGATCGATCTACTTTACGGATCCCGCAATCGCAAGGAGCTCATCCAAGCCGGAGCTTGGCTTCAGTGGGCTCTTTCGAATTGCGCCGAATGGCAAACTAGAGGTGGTCACCAAGGATCTCATCATGCCAACCGGCCTCGCCTTTTCCTTGGACGAAAGGCAGTTGTACGTCAGCGACCCTATCCGGCATTACATTCGTGTGTACGATGTGGCCCAAGATGGGTCGGTATCGAATGGGAAAGTATTCGCTTACCAAACCGGCGAACTGGCAGGTGCGCCAGGGGGAATCAAGGTGGACGCCAAAGGCGACGTATTTTGTGCCGGCCCTGGAGGAGTTCAGGTCTTTGACTCCTCAGCTAAGTATCTTGGCCTAATCTTTGTAAGGGATGCGGTGACGAATTTTTGCTTTGGGGATGCGGACAGAAAGACGCTCTACATAACGGCTATCCACGGCATCTATCGGATTCGATTGAAGATCGCGGGAAAATAGAGACTGTGGTCGGCACTTTGATTGAATTCGTCAATCTCCTCCGCCCAAGTCTGGATGGTTGCCGCCGAGGTAACCTTTACAACACCTTATGAAGCTTCACGAGTACCAATCGAAAGAGTTGCTTGCGCGTTTTGGCGTGCCTGTCCCAGCCGGCGACGTGACGTCCGATCCAGGCGAGGTGAAGGTGATCGCCGACAAACTGGGTGGGAACGTCGTGGTTAAAGCGCAGGTCCTGATGGGAGGCCGTGGCAAGGCGGGCGGCGTAAAGCTCTTTACGAATTCGGATGACGCAGCGGCGTTTGCCAAGGAGCTAATCGGGAAGCGATTGGTGAGCATTCAGAATCCGACCGGCATGGTCGTAGACAAGATTTTGATTGCCGAAACGGTAGACATCGCGAAGGAATTCTACGTTGCTATTTTGCTGGATCGAAACATCCAAAAGTCGATCGTCATGATTAGCGCCGAGGGCGGTATGGAGATCGAAGAAGTGGCCGAACACCATCCGGATGCCATCGTCAAGTTGGCCATCGACCCGGCATGGGGCCTGTGCGACTACGAACTGCGTCAGGCGATCAAGGACGCAAAAATACCCAAAGAAGCCAGAAATCAGATGGCATCCATGATCAAGAATTTGGTGAAAGCCTATGAGGCCGCCGATGCAGAAATGGTCGAAATCAATCCATGCGCACTGACGCCAGACGGAAAGCTGATCGCGGCAGACGCAAAGGTCTCCATTGATGACAATTCCCTTTTCCGCCACAAGGATTACATGGAGACGAGCAGCGATAGCGCGGAAGACCCTATCGAGGCAGAAGCGAATCGGCGAGGTATTGCCTACGTAAAGCTGGGTGGTTCGATAGGGATCATCGGAAACGGCGCCGGTCTCGTAATGCAGTCGTTGGACGAAATCACTGCCGCTGGAGGAACTCCTGCCAACTTCCTTGACGTGGGAGGCGGCGCAAAAGAGGATCGCGTCCGAAGCTGTGTTGAGCTAATCCTCATGGACGAAGCGGTCAAGGGCCTGTTTATCAATATCTTCGGAGGCATCACGCGAGTTGACGAAGTTGCCAAGGGAGTTCTCGCCGCATTCGAGCAGTTAGATACGAAGATTCCAGTCGTGGCGAGAATTGAAGGCACCGCGGTTGAGGAAGGGCGAAAGATCCTTGCCGGTTCGCGCATCGTGCCGGCTGCCACCGTGCAAGAAGGTGCGAAACTGATTGTCGAACTTGCCCGTGGGTAAATCGATCGGCTCGAATCTTCGGCCTTAGGATCGGTGATATGAAGCTTTCCAACCGACAAAGGATCGCCCACTTACTGAGGCGTTTTGGGTTAGGAGCTTCGGAAGCGGAACTGGCTCACCTGGAGCCGATGGGCGTCGACGGAGCCCTCGAATACCTTTTCGACTACGAGAAGGAGGATGAGGGCTTTGGTATCAGTCCATGGGAAATCTGCCATGAACCGGACAAGGCAGAAATCTACTTGGATGGGTACCGATTTGCGAGTTGGTGGGCTTTGCGCCTCCTCATGACTCAAAGACCGGTCGAGCAAAAGATGACGCTCTTCTGGCACAACCACTTTGCCGTAAGCGGTGAGAAAGTCGAGTTTGGGCCAATGCTCCTCACCTACTTAGAGACCCTTCGCATCAATGCGATGGGAGATTTTTCCACTCTCCTAAAGGCGGTCAGCAAGGATCCTGCCATGCTTCGTTACTTGGATGGCGACACCAGTATCAAAGGTCATCCAAACGAAAATTTCGCGCGCGAATTACTGGAGTTGTTTACCGTGGGAAAGGGCAACTACACGGAGCAGGACATCCAGGAGTCAGCGCGAGCACTAACCGGGTGGGGAAATCGGTACATCCTGTACGAAGATCCCTCCGAAGACGAGCAAGCCAAACTCAAGAGCTGCATTGCACGAGGAGTTCCGCTTGTGACGTCAAGCTTCAGTCCGGATTTGTTCGATCACGAGACGAAGACGATCTTTGGCAAACAGGCAGCTTTCGACGTGGACTCTCTTCTCGATTTGGTGGCGATCCGACCCCAAACCGCCTATCGAATCACACAGAAGATGTGGAAGTTCTTTGCCTGCGACCAAATATCCGGTCCGCTTGCCAACAAATTGGCGTCGGTGTATTTGAAGTCAAATGGGAACACTCGCGCCGTGTTGCGAGAGATCGCCATTGCCGACGAATTCTGGAGCGAGGAGTGCATACGTCGGCAGATCAAGAGCCCCGCTGACTTTATCCTCGGCATTTTGCGCCAAATCGGCCTTTATCCAATACTTGTAAGCATACACGGCAAGACTGCCAGCCCGGAGACCCCACTCTGCAAGCCACTGCGAGACGCCGCTGGCTTGGTATTGAATCCAATGCTCAAACAGGGGATGACCCTGCTTTTCCCACCGAGTGTAGGGGGTTGGCGTTGGGGCGAGGCATGGATCACGCCGAATAACATGATGGCTCGCGTCGAATTCGCGGACATGATCTTCGGAGTCGGCCAACCGGAACAACCGCTTGCCGCATTCCTTGGCAAGCAGATCACGGACAGCAATCCGGGAACTTCTTACAACGCAGTTATCCGGTTTCTTTCCATCCTCGATGCGGAGATTCCACCGGTCAAGCAGTTCCTGCTGATACAAGCCTTCGACCAAGCTGGCGGAGTGGCTTCGCTGAAGACACCCTCCGGCGCATCAAAGAGCCTCAGCGCGATGGCTCGATTGCTTTTCTCTACTCCAGAGTTTCAAGTTTGTTAGTGATTGAATGACGATGACGAATCTAACTGCCGTTTCACTTCCCAGAGATACTAACCAAGCACTTGGTATTGGCCAATACGCGATCGACTTCCTTAGTGGCCGTCTTGGAACCGGCCCTTCGCAGGCCGTTTTGGACAAGACCCGCCTTCTTCACACTGACGCGTTACTTTGCGGAGCATCTGCCTTGGCGCTGCGTACCAATGCGCCAACTATCTTGCGGCATGAAGCCTTGGAGTATTCAGATACGTTTGGAGCCACTCCTTTGGGATCCTCGATCACAGTCAAGGCTGAGAAGGCGATCGTTGCCAATGCGAGCGCGATGCGGGAATGGGATAGTAACGGAACGAACTTCGGATATAACCCGGCGCTTGGTCACAATGCCGGCGAGTTTGGTCACAACGACTTCTATTCGGTGGTGATTGCTGCCTGCCAGCAGCAGAGACAGAATGGAGCGACCGCATTGAAAGCGATGGTTCTGCTTGACGAAATCCGGGGTCGACTGGCTGAGGTCTTCAGCCTGAAATCGTATCGGATCGATCATGTCGTCCACGGGGCAATTGCTTCGGCCGCAACCTATGGCGCATTAATGGGAGCGACTGCCGAACAGATTGAATCCGCGATTGGAATGTTCGTTGCCCACTACATTCCCTGGCGCGCCATCCGGGCCGGCAAGCAGTTGAGCGATTCCAAAGGCGCAAGTGCGGCCATCAGCACCGAAGTGGCCGTTCTCAGCATGAAGCGAGCGATGGCTGGATTCGTGGGTCCCAAAGACATATTTCGAAACCCAGAGAGCCTATTCCGCCAGTTCGAGAAGACCAATGGTGATTCTCCCTTTGACCTTGTGTTCGGTCACTCCGGAGACGATTTTGCGGTTATGGGAATGCACTTTAAAATGGGCTTGTACGAGCATCAGTCGGCGGGGGCGCTCCAAGGCCTCCTCGACTTGATTGCCATACATCCAGAGATACTGAAACCGGATGCGATCTCAAGAATTCTTGTAAAAGCGTACGAACCCGCATTTGGAATCATCGGTGATCCTGCTAAAGGGGATCCCCACACTCGGCAGTCCGCCGATCATTCGATGGTCTACATCGTTGCCACGATGCTGCGCAAGGCGATTGAAGCTCAGGACACCTTGCCTGAATACGCAGCGACCGATACGCTGTGGCAGATGCTGATGCTTTCTCCATACGACTACAATCGCGATGCGATCTTCCATCCAATGACAAGGGCACTTATGGCGAAGATCGCCTTTGAACATGGTGGTCCGGAATATGACGCCAAATACCCGGATGGAATCCCCACGTCAGTTGTCATTACAACCGAGGATGGGCGAGAACTAGATAGCGGACTCGTTATGTATCCCGCCGGACACGCTCGAAACACTACGGCCGACCTGGCTGCGATATTGAGGCACAAGTTCACACTGCTAGGAGCCTTGGCCCTTCCAGATGGCGCGGACGTACCGCGGTTGGTTGCGCACCTAAACGAGCTTGAATCCTTGTCCGCTGAGGAAGTGACGGAGCTGTACTCTTTTGAGATCGCTCACCGCGAAGGCTACGAATAGTCAGCCCTCCAAGGCGATTATTCCCTCCCGGAATCTTGGTTACTGGCGTAAATCTGCGCTTAAAAGACAGTCGTAAGCTCGAGCTGCCTCTGCGTCAACCATTCCACACCATGGTCGGTAACCAACACCATTTCCTCCAATCCAAGATAACCACGCTTCTCCATGATCACCCCTAGCTCCAACGTGTAGACCTCTCCCGCTCGAATCGGAATGCTCGGAGTGCGGCCATATCGCTCCCATAGAGGACCCAGGACCGCGCCTCCATCGTGAGCCGTGCGACCGACCTGGTGGCCAAATGCGTGTAAGTATTCGTCGTAACCACAACCCACGAGATAAGAGCGTGCCGCTGCATCTACTTCATGCCCCAACGCACCCGGCGCCAGCGCTTCTGCTCCGGCTGAAATCGCCCCGTTTACTGCGGCCACGACATCCAGAACGTCCTGGGGGATTTCTTCCCCACCGGAAACATACCAACAGCGCTGAATGTCGGAAGAGTATCCGTCCTTGATCACTCCAAGGTCGATATGAAAGACGTGACCCGGCTGCAACGTAATCGAATCGGATGCCAGCCCATGTCCGATCATGGAATGGGGGCCGCTGTTGACGATCGGGTCAGCGGACTCGTCCCAGGCAAAACCTAGCTTCCGCTCCTTGATCCTCTCATGCACCATTTCAAATACCGCCCTTTCCGTAACTCCGACAGTGGCAAAGGCGCCAATTTCGGCAAACAGCCGGTCCGTTTCTACAATCGCCCCACGCATGTTCGCAATCTCTAGGGGAGTCTTCACGCCCCTAAGAGGCATCAGAATATCCTCAGCGCTAACCAGGGCCCCCTCGAATCGGGTTCCATTCAGATAGTCTTGAAGCAGAAGGAACATTCCGTGACCGATTCCATCGGATTGGACGTCATTCTTCGAGAAATTCACCGCTACCTTTCCGTTTTCCGGCGCCAACCGCTCCAATTGCTCCAGCAGCGGCTTGCCAATGCCCTGAATGTACGGGACGATCAGATCCCAATTGCCGGATGTTCTCAACGGATCGGCGTCATAGTTTCCGACGATTGCGACCTTCTCTCCAGTACTCGACACCATCAGTGCGCTCTGCCATGTCAAACCGCCTTCCAAAATGAGACCCAACACTGGATCGCCGCTGACAGCCGTTTCACGCACAAACGTCAACCAAACGTCGCACCCCGCTGCCCGTGTGAGCCCAACTGCCTGAGAAAGCTTTTCGCCTGTAAGAGATTTCATCGCATGGGAATGCTACCGAATTCCCTGTCACTTGCTCTATTCCATTGAGTCGTGATTGAGCCCGTCCCATAGGAATGAGAGGCATGGGAACATGAATTCCAACTCTGCGAAAAAGAATGCTTCCGCATGGACCGATTCGCTTCACAATAGGAACGAGTGACTGAACCTGATGTAATCGTTGTCGGCGCGGGGGCAGCCGGAATCATCGCTGCTTGGCGGGCCGCATTCCTGGGAGCGAGGGTTGTTCTGTTAGAAAAGACTCCTCGGATTGGCACCAAAATCCTCATATCAGGAGGAGGAAAATGCAATATCACTCATGACGGACCGATCGAGACGGTACTGAAAGCCTTCCGTCCCAACGAAGCTCGTTTCATTCGACCTGCCTGCTATCGGTTCCAGAATCATCAAATCGTCGAGATGCTGACTAACCGAGGGCTCACGGTTTACACCCGACCCGATGGTCGAATCTTCCCCGTCGGTCAGACAGCAAAGGACGTGGTCCATATCCTCCACAGTTATCTGGACGAAGTCGGCGTCGATATATGGCTGGAGCATCCGGTGACCGGTCTGATAAGCGAAGGCGCCCGACTCACTGGCGTTCGCTATCGATGTCCCGGACAGCCGGAAAGGGAAATAAAATCGTCTTCGATCATTGTAAGCGTAGGTGGAAGTTCGTATCCAAACAGCGGTACGACTGGCGACGGGTGGGCATGGGCAAGACCGATCGGCCATACCGTTGTAAAGGTCCGCTCAGCTCTGGCCCCGATCTATTTGGAACTAGGCCAAGACCTTCTTTCGAGCCGCTCGGGGATCGCGCTTCGGAATTGCGTGGTTAAGGCGAGGCAGAATGGAAAAGAGATCGCTCGGTGGGAGGGAGATCTGCTCTTCACACACCATGGAGTATCGGGCCCAACAATCCTGGGAATCAGTCGCGTGGTGGCAGAACGTCAACCCGATGGTCCCATCCATCTCGAAGTTGATCTCGCGCCGAATAAGACATTCGAAACCTTGTCATCGGATCTGCTCTCGAATGTTAACCAGCACCCAAAACGCTTGGTCGCATCATTTGTGGAGGAGTTTGTGCCAAGAAGCCTGGTTGACTCACTGATGGCAGACTCCGCGATTACAAGGGACACGGTGGGATTCCGTTTCGAAAAGAAATCGCGTAACCGACTTGTAACGACTCTAAAGGGTTGGTCCATTGGTCCAGTTCGGGCTGTGCCCCTTGAAAAGGGCGAAGTCGTAGCAGGCGGGATCTCCCTGGACGAAGTCGATCCTCATTCCATGGCTTCACATGTGGTGGGCGGACTCTATCTATGCGGCGAAGTCCTCGACATTGCAGGCCCGGTCGGAGGATACAACCTCCAAGCAGCGTTTGCAACCGGTTTTGTCGCTGGCGAATCAGCGGCAAAGGCAACTTTCAAGAAAACCTGAAATCTCTTACACTGACCAAGTAAAATGAAGACCTGATGGCAACTCTCGCACCCGAACGTCTTCACGGTATTTCGATCGATACGATTGCGGACAAGGTTTATGCCGGCGAGCGACTGACGAGCGACGACGCGATTTTTCTGTTTAACCATCCGAATCCCCTCGACCTCGCAAGTCTGGCCAATTTTCAGCGACAGCGCAAGGCGCCGGGAAACACAGTAACGTACATCATTGGCCGGATTCTCAATTACACGAACGTCTGTTGGGTCCGCTGCAATTTCTGTGCCTTTTACCGGGTTCCTGGACATAGCGAGGGTTACGTTCATTCTGATGAGGCGATCCTGGAGAAAGTTGGCGATACCGTCGAAAAGGGGGGAGTCGAAATCCTGTTCCAAGGAGGTCTAAACCCCAAACTCAAGATTGACTACTACGAGGGAATTTTCGACAAGATCCGGAAGGCTTATCCCGATGTCATCCTACACGCCCTTTCCCCTGCAGAGATAATCTATATCGCCCACATATCCAAGTTGAGCCTGCACGACACGTTGAAACGCCTCCATGCCGCAGGTCTGCACTCCATTCCTGGCGCGGGCGGAGAGATTCTGGTTGATCGAGTGCGAAAGATCATCGCTCCTTACAAGGACACAACCGACGAATGGCTTGAGTGCATGAGGACCGCCTCCGCATTGGGTATCCGAAGCACCGCATCCATGATGTTCGGCCACGTCGAGACGATTGAAGATCGGGTGGAACACCTCGGTCGAATTAGGGATCTGCAGGACGAATGCGCACCGTTCCGAGCGTTTATCACATGGAACTTTCAACCTGAGGACACGAATCTCCCGATCCCTCGGAAGGCAAGCGGGCTCGACTACCTGAAGACCGTCGCCGTGTCTCGGTTATTTCTCGACAACTTTGACAACCTCCAAGTCTCGATCCTAACTCAGGGGCCCAAGATAGCTCAGACAGCGCTTGCCTATGGAGCGAATGACTTCGGATCGGTGATGATTGAGGAAAACGTAGTTTCTGCTGCGGGCAACAAGTTTATCCTCAGTGCGGAAGAATTCGAGCGCATCATCACGGACGCCGGGTACGAGGCAAAACGCCGCAACACCCGGTACGAGTTGATCTAGCCCACGATTGATTGGTCCTCTCTAGGACGTTGGACCGATTACTTGTTCATGACCAGATAACCCTTGGAAACGAGGCTTGAAGCTTGCCTGCGAGACAACCAATCCAGTGAATCCCCTCCGGTTTTGCGGCAACTTCATAGCAGATGTGCCTGAGAACGAAGGATGTTCTCGCCGCTAGATTCGATAGAGTGGCTCATACTATACAATTCGATTCGAATCATGTAGCTAGTAAGCGCTTTTCTCGCCTTATCTCGGCCGTCTACCTCGCTCCGTGGGCGGATCATTGTCAGATCGCAATGGCATTGCGCATCGACTGTCACGATGCTCTGACCCTAACGTCAGGATCTAAAACTAGACCTGAGAATTCCGGATGAGTAATGCGTCGATGACGCCAACATCCGTCGATGTGGGAATTTCTTAGCTCCCTGCAGGTTCGTAGCTGACATCAAACACGTCGTGCACCTGCGCTTGGATTAGAACTCAGGCTACCGTTTAGTATCGCTTTTGGTACCGCATCATGCTCTCTGTTATTACTTAGAACGCAAGATATGTTGGTCCACTAAGTCTATTAGAGTAGTTAGATATAAGCGCTTGCTTGCACTGAGAGCCCACTTACTGTATAGGATAGTATCGGTAGATGTCATTCCCTCCCAGACTAGTGGGTTTAGAAGGACAGAACTACGAAGACCACAGTAAGTTCGCACATTGTTATTGCTACGGAATGCGCAAAAAGCAGACCTACATTCAACTCATCTGCTGTATGATGTACCGACTAGAGGGGATGTTCTCTATTAAGGATACATAAATCCTTTAGCATGAGGCGCTTAATCGATGGAGACAAGTATCAGATGAAGGCAAAGAAACTCGCACCGATAGTACTTATTTGCGTGGGAGGGGTCAGCTGTGCGTTTGCATTCTGGTTGAAGCCTGGAAAGATAGGACCGTTGTATCAGTTGCCGTCCGAATTGTCGTTGAGCGGAGACGGGAAACATTCGGTAACTCAGAGTCTGTTGCTATTCAATGCGAGCGACAAACAGGTGTTGGTGCAAGTACAGCCGTCATGCGGATGCACCACATTTCGACCGGCTCAGTTTCGATTGGCTCCAAACGGGGCCCAAATGGCTGAGGTAACCGCGGACACCTCCGTAATGCCTGCCGGATACAACGAAAAGACGATTCAGCTCTCCATCCGAAGCAACTCCTCTTCCTGGTTCGAATCGATTGCACTTGGCGTCACCGTCAACCGGGGGCGCAGTTAGGAGGAACCGAAAATGAAAAAAGCATTCTTAATTTGTTCAGCCCTGGCACTTGCACTTGCCGTGCCAGTCAATGAGGCCCGAGGTCAACAGTTCAATTGCAGCACAATTTATTGTGCTCCCGGGAATGTTAACCTGCAGGGCACCACTTGGTCCAACTGCTGCCAGGCGATCGTCTACGGACTGGGAGCGTATGACGGTTGCGAGAACACTGGTTCTGGGTATGGATGTATTACGATAACCAGTCCAAGCGGTTCGGTCAACGGCGCCTGTACTTACGGCGGGTCGCCCTACAGCTCGTGTACTGCAGTAATCGTACAGATTAACTGTACGGTTAACTTCACGCCATGTTCGGCAGACAGTGGTGGAATTTGTGGATGCTTTGGCAGCCCCACGTATTCAGGCAGTTGGACGGCAAGTTTGATGACTTGTAGTTAAAATATGAAAATATGGCCATTGATTTCAGTTTTGCCATGTTTCGCTTCACCGATGGCATTCGGATCTGACAAATCAGACTTCTTTGGCCAGCTTGCTGGACGGGAGGCTAGTGTTAGGGAGAAGACGTTGAGATATTCGGTTCAACAGTACGTCAAACAGCCTGCCCTATCTCTGCCTTCCGAACTGGCAAACAAGATGGGGGTCCATGGCCCACTTACCATTCCAGCCATGGAGTTCACGTTCAATGGGCAGTTGACGGTGGCGGACGATGGAACCGCAACGTCGGTCATCGGTCAATACCCCGAAATCCTGCCGGGCGGAAAAGTCGAGTCTCACAAACTTGAGATGTATTTTGGGAACGACTGGCAAGGAGGCGTTTATCTTGATACATCTGACAAGCCGGTAATGGCGGTGTTCCTTCGCACGCCGGGACCCGGCATATTGTCGGACTACGTGCTTTGCCCGTCGCAGGTTTACAGTCCAGCCGCAATGATGTTCCTGGATGCGCGCTCTCCTAAAGACCTATTTGGATGGAAAGCGGTCGTACAGAGCACTGCATCGGACCGGACAGTCGTTTCCGTAGCCAACAACAGTGGTCCCCCGAACTTTACTCCTCTGCCGGGCGCGGCGCCCCTGACCGAAACTTGGCGATTTGCTTACGACGTGAAGTCAAATCGGCCGATTGAAGGTTCCATCTTCATTTCCAATCCTATCGTGGGAGCCGATGACGCCATCGAGACATGGAAAGTCCTCTCGTATGCCCATTATGGAAATGTCGACTATCCAAGCAAGATTGTATCCGAACAATTTGTAGCCCACAAACTTGCCAGGCGCAACACTTTCACATTGTTATCGGTAGGTCATACCGATGAGATTCCCGTCCTCGACTTGTCTCGAAAAACGAAGGTCTCAGACTTCAGAACTCAGGTATTTAGGGGGATTCGAGGGCATTTCCCTCCCGCCAATCTCAAACGAGTCGCCTACTACTGGCCAGGCAAATTGCCAGCGACCTCCGAGCTCTCCAAGTACGACACGTTGCCGAAAAAAGAAGAAGAAACAAAACTGCCACTCATTATTTCGGTCACGATCATGCTGGCTGGATTTGCCTGGCTTCTTCTCTCTCGAAGGCGCGGATCGACAGATAAGCCATGAAACTCTATCCTCTCATCCATTCCTACGCACTCAAACAGTGCCAAAGTCAGTGTCGGCGGTTACGGTGGCTATCGCTTGCCGGTCTTGCGCTTGCGGCAGGCTGCGGAGACTCTAAGAGCCTCGTTGGGACGTGGGTCACCAGAGACTTTGGCGAAGCCAAATTCACGTTTAATGCGGACAAGACTCTGACCGTTGAAGTCCCTGCAAACGTGATTGCGCCATCGGCTCCTGCGGTGAAAGCCCATGGAACCTACGAACTCACCAAACGCGACTTCATTTGGACCTACACCGATTTACCAACCGGGCCTGGGATGCCTGAGCATTTCGTGAGGTTATTCAAAGTCCTCAATGGAAAACCTGAGCATGCATTCCTCGACTGGGATTCCAGCGACAAGATGCACTTGACCGAAGGCCAGAAGATCAGAAAGTTCGTACGCACTCAATAGTGTTAGCCATGCATAAAAGACATGGCGAGCAAAGAAATAAAGGGAGGTGCCCAACCAAAAAAACAACGAATGTGTGAGCGACGTATCAAGGATTCAATTGACCAATTCCCTAAGGAGGGCTATAGCTATGACAAAGAACAGACGTATGGTAGTGGCGGTATTCGTATTGGTTTTGATGCTGGGAGCGGCATTAACGCCCATTGCGAGCGCAACAAGGGCTGTCAATCCCTGCGGTACCGACTACGGAAGTCCAAGCTAATCGCAACTCGGCAACTCTTCTATCCTTCAACGAAAGAGGAAGGGTTGCCACCAATTTAGATCACATCACGTCGGGAGTGAAGTACAAGCTCTTACGGCCCAACCTCGAAGCAAATTCGAGGACTTGCATATGGACACACAAATAAAGAGTAACGGATTGCGACAGGTCATGTTCGTAAGGGTGGCGTTGTTGGGCTTCTCACTCGCTGGGTTATTCGTTGCTTGGATGCTCAGTTTCGCAAGGCTCTTCGGCGTACTCATACCATGCGGAGCAAGTTCTGGCTGCGAGACGGTCTCAGAGAGTTCAGCAGCGGTTTTCCTGGGGATTCCCATTGCCTATTTAGGATTGATTGCCTATACCCTCTTAAGTTTAGTCTCTTGGTTCTATTTGCTCCACGGCAATAGGAGCTTGTCTCGTCTTGGGTATGCGATTTCGATCGTAGGGGCCGTGGTTAGCACCGGCCTGACCTGGTACTCGATTACGGTCATCCATGCTAAATGCCTTTGGTGCCTGTCTTCGAACGGGATTATGTGTGTCCTTGCCATCTGCTTTGCGGCGACTGCGAGTTCCGCGAGGACCTCTGAGCCCAGCAACCGCACTACTTTGGTGGCTATTGGTACGGTCCTGACATTAGTGGCCGGGTTTGCAATTATTCGCGGCAGCACATTCCTAATGAGGGGTGCATCCTATGCCGTGTTAGACAATGCGGCCTTGCGAGCTACGCCAAAGACGGAACTAATGCCATCGAATGCGTTGGTCATCAACCCATCCGCAAGTGATCTGACCCTCGTCGTATTCATCGATCTGCTTTGTCCGACGTGCCATCTTGAGGTTCCAAAGATCATTCGCTTGGCTCGGGGTAGGAACGTGCGCGTGTTCCTATTGCATAACCCACAGGAGGTTCATCGGGGCTCTTTCGATGCCGCAGTGTTGGAGCAGGAGGCCACCGACAGGGGACAGGGAGCCCTGTTACTTGAGGATGCATGCGATTCCGACGTCCATTCAGTCGAAGCGCTAGCCAAACTCAAGGAGTGTGTCTTGGGAACAGATGCGGAGGTAGAGCAAGCCAAGCGGCAAGTTACGAGAGACATGGACCTAGCTCGAAGACTCGGGATTGTATATGATCCGGCGATTATCGTGATACCAAAAGGTAAAGCAGCCGTTGGAATTAGCCTTAGTGATTTCGACCGACAGTATTTCGCACAGGATGGTGCGTAGTTTGGTGGCTACTTTACGTCGTTGGATCTTGATGCAGGCACGCTCTTTTGTGATGAGGTCCATTGCCTTTCGTGCCAAATTCGGTAACCGGCGGTCTGTCCTTCGTCAGGGAAGCCGTTGGAATTGGCCGAGTACCCGACTTACAATGGCAAGCGGCTTACACAGGAATGCGAAATTGTGAGAACAATGAGATTCGTCATCATTATTGGAAGTACGGTTGCCATTCTGGCAATCGGATTTGGGATCAGCAGGAAGGGCCAACAAGCCTCCTTAATTGAACGGCAGTCGTGCCAGATCCCGCTGGAGGCTCGATATCCGATCAGCTACGACGTGCTCTCTAAACCGTCAGGTCCCGAACAATCGTCCTTCAAACCTAATGAGGTTCCGTTTTATGGTCCAGTCCGTTTAAGTAACGGTAGGACCGTCCAACTTCGCTTTGTTCAGTGTCTTGGCCCGCAAAACCGCCAGGCTTGGCTACCGAATGGCAATCCCGTTATAGGATCGGACCTAGATCGGATCTTAGACCTCGGGCCGCAAGATCGAAAGGAGCGGCGGGTGATGCTGCTCAGAGTTGATGTCGATATGGCGCCAGACGAATTCGATTGCTTGGTAAGGGTCCCTCATAAGTCTGGCTGGAATATCTACCAAACCTATGCGGACGTAACGGCCACTCACTTTCTTGACATGGTCAGCTTCCAAGCGCCGAACACGATGAAAACAAGCGATGTCGGATTGGAACTCGGTTTCGGTCCGTTCAAGGATTACGTGAGTTCCAAGATTGGCGGTGGAATATTAGTGCCGCACGTATCGAATCAGGCATCGCCGGCAGTGACAACGATTTTTGGACATAACTGCCAGATTACATGCGCCATTTCGGTTCGAATTCCGCCTTCCTTAGAGGGCAAGGACATCCGTCTCGATGCTTTCGATTCAAGTGGAAAGAAGACCGAGACGCGTGCCTATACTCCGGAGAGTATTAGAGAGCCCGACGATCCGAACCCGCGGAGAACATTTTTGTTCGGAGACTTGCAACCGGAAGCCGTGCGCTATGTCACTCTGACGGTCAGGGACTTCGAGTGGGTCACGTTTACCGGGGTTCACCTTTGGCCAAACGTCAGATCGTAGATTCGTTACGGTTTGCTTCTTCATGGCTCGATGCGTTGCCATGCACTAGCAGAGATCAATTGATCGGGGGCGCCCATCGTTTCCCTACTACTCGGTGACAACAGTTTGACAAAGGCCAGGAGCAGTTGCGGGAAAGTTCAACACTTCCCCGCCCCGTCCTCGAGCCGTGACATAATATTCGATTCCAACATTGACGTCGCGGTCCAGGTGAAGCGTTGCTCGGTAGACGCCTCGACCGAGGTGGGTTAGAGGCTTCCTTTGGAAATCTCTCTCCCCAAGTCGACGCCACATGAGGGTTGCACGAGGATCGGCTGCTCCACCCAGGATCAACACCGGAATCGTCAGCAACTCTTTGGGCTCGATAAGGTTACGTACGGTCGTTACGACTATTCGGGGTTTCCCTCGATACGCACGTTCAGGTTCGAGATCGTGAGGAAATGGCGTTCCAAGGGCTTTTCGGATCTCTGCGTCGTGTAAGGTTAGAAACTGCTCCTTGGCGCGCACATGCTGCTCTAGGTTGCTTACCGTCCCCAGTTCGCCTGCACTGCCCACAGCCTGCAGAAGGTGGGTCATCATTTGGTTCCACGCCCGGGTAAGTTGGCTCCGCACTTCAAGTGCATCGCCTGCAAGTCGCTTTTTATCGGCGTCTCCCGTGACTGATTGAAGATTCTTTATGATGTTGTCGAGCTTCCCTCGAAGACACCCCGCCTCTGCCATGGACTTCATATAGCAGAATGTCTCAAGCCAGTAGTCGAAACGATGGCGATTTCCGGCTCCTTCCAAAGTCATGCCGGCGCGTGTCAGTCCGTCTATGAATTTATACTTTAGATGCTCCGAGGACCACGGATTGGGGTTGACTTGAATTCCGCCTGGTCCGTCGATCCACGCGGCAGGCAGCGGTAAATTGACGCCATCGATTTTGGCGAATATGCCGCCCACACTTTCGGCAACATTTGAACCAAAGTTGGCTTTCGCAAAATCGACGTAGAAGTCATGGATGGGCAGGGTTCGATTTCTGTCATTCCAAGCATCACCCATCTCATCAGACTCATAGCCGATCACGGCGGGCCCCCCGCAGTTAATTCGACGCGACATGGCCCCGCTTGTAGCGACGATGCCGCAGATTGCAGGAAGCCCGTTCTTAGGCCCAAATCGTATTTGCATGCAGCCGTTACGAACGATTTGGTCGCGGAAAGTGTAATCGAGGGCTCGGTCCTTGCCGACTTGGGCAAAGATATCAAGGTCAGAAATCATCCGCTTTCCGTCCACTAGGACGCTAAATACGCGCTGGCCAGAGCGGTTGTAGAAAGGCTCGCAGAACTTCAGGGTGAGCGTATAGCTATTGTTAGGCAGTCTCAGGTCGTAACCGGACATACCATACCGGCATGTCTGGTAAACAAGCGGTTCCTCAGTTCCAGCGATCGCCTGCGGGAATTTCGCCAGGCTTCCGCCAATCGCGCCGGAGGGGTTGGATATCTTCTTAGGTGCGACGGTTCGCGGATCGGTGAGAGACGGATCCCAGGCTGCCCGGGCTAGGGATGCGATCGTAGGGCCAAGGATTTTTGTCCGCCAATGAATCCCCAAAAGACCGTCACAACCCAACCGATAGGCATCAGCAGCATCGTATCGCATCCTCCCCGCCCACAACTGAGGAGCAGTGAGAGCTGGATCGTTCTCCATCCAAGGAATCGCCCATTTTGATCGACCGTGAATATCCCCGAAACCAGGTTCGACAGGTGCATAGCCGACATCTCGATTGATCGTCGACATAGGAACTGACTTTGGAAGGATTCGATCGAGAGCGGCTCGATCGTTTTGGGGCCCAAGAACCCATCCAGAGGTTGCAAGCTGCATCGGACCGCCTACCTCCTTCATCGCTTCCTCGGCTGCCTTGAGGTCGTCGATTGTGCGCTTGAATTGCGTGGGCGAGTTCCCGCTCCAAGTCCAGTCTTCTGGAGTCCAAAGCCAATAATAGTCGGTGGGATAGGCCCGCCGAATTCTGGTGAAGACGCCTCGGTAGAGGTCGCGAACCACAGTTGAACTCGATGGGTCCCTTCCCTCTTTCGAGAGGCGGTCGCTAACCATACGGGGTATCGTCAGCGGAGTTTCGGTGCCGACGCAAGTCTTGACGCCTAACGAATGGGCGAACTCGAATGCGCTCGCGAAGAGACGCCCGGATGCGTTGAAGACTCCGTTGTCAGCATCGAATTCCGACTTCGCCAGATGTGGGGTTGATGCGACTTCCGAGCCGTAGAAGTCACCCGGAAATATCTCGGAGGCGCCGTTGCAGAATCGACTTGTGGGCATCGCGGCATATCCCCATCGATCGATCCTTGTCGTTGAGGCCCACTCCGCGGGGTAGCTAAAGCCGACTGTGCCATCGGGCCGAATATCGGACGTTTGCCCAATCCAAACCAATGGCTCAGGACCAACACCTCCTTCAGGATAGGTGTGGAAGCCGATGAAGTTCATCCGAAGCTTGGCAAGTTGGCCGATGACCGAGCGGTATTCCTCCACGTTCCACCAGTCTGGACCTTCGGGAAAGTCGTGAAAAGGCTGGATACCTCGAAGCAAGAAGTTAGGTTTGCCGATTTCGTCCAAGGTAGGCAGCGCAGGTGGAATAAACTGATCCGGAACGGTGTCCCCGTCGAGATAAAACCGCACACCGAGGCATTCCGCAAATCGATAGGCTCCGTAGAGTGTCCCTATCGGGTCCCCTCCGATAACGAGGAGCTTCGATCCTTGTCTTCGTAGAAGGAACTCTTGGGGCTTCAGGGATTCGATCTGCTTGGTCGTTTTGGCGCCCAGATGAAGGCCATGCAGAATGGGACGATCTTTCGATGCAACTACGATCATTGTCTGGCGAGCATCGACGGGGTGGCTGTCGATCTTAAGCAAGTGACCGGTTCGGACGTAGAAATAGCGAACTACTTCCCGTGAAGCAAGCGTTTCAAGTTGGGAGGGTTGCCTGGCGACGACTACCGTGATTGGGCTTGCTTGGCCAAGACCACAGGCAGCCACGAATGCGATGATCAGCGGGGTCAGCCGGTATGGCGAGAGGTACTGAAACGGTTTCAACGAATGTTCCGGCAAGAAGAGACGGCCACCCACGCCCTCACACGATCTTACAAGCTAGATCTTTTCAGAGCGGACCGAAAGACGCATGCGCTTTCCCACACGCGGGCAACCATCTCGGTCGCAGGTTACCGCGTTTATTGCCGGTTGCAACGTAGGGTCGGCAACAATCTTCTGATTGCGTCGTAACCCGCCTCCGATAGTGTGCAACACTGGGTCGAAGCGTCGAAATGGACTCAAAAGAAAGGCTCGTTAGTCAAACTCTTCATCAAACTGCAGACCATGTACCCACCATCGGAGGATGGATCCTGGGCGCAAGGAATCTCGCAAGAATTGCCAATTGCAGTTTGGAGCAGTACTTGCAAGCTCCGTTCGAGGGTGTCATACGCGCCCACCAAAACCTGAACGTCGATGGGGTCGTCTCGTGGGTTATCACTACGGAAGCAGATCAGATCCGAGCCGGACTGGTGGAAGAGGCGAAATTTGAGGGAATCGAACCAGAAGCCCTCCTCGATGCAGCCGAACGGATCCCGGATTCCGAGGAAAAAATCCTTGCCGGGTTTTGTGCGGAAGCGGAAGCGGCTCGATATCGCTCCCACTTCGCTAACGCACTTGAGTCGTGGGGAGGCATCGTTCATCTTCCGAACTTCTGGGAGATTGGCGGACATTTTCCTCTATACACCCAGTACGGTTACACCGCATTCCTCAGTGCTTGCGCACTCTATCCGGAAGCGGTCAGGAGAATCTGGTGGGCGAAGTCAATTCGATCGCGGGAACGAGCCAAAGTTCTCGTTGAAATCTACAAAGAAATGGGCTTGGTCCCAACGATGTTCTGCGGCGAAGACCTTTGCTCGATGCAAGGCCCAATGTGCTCCTTAGACTTCCTTCGTAAACAGTATTTTCCAACCGTTGCGATGATCATCGAACCGCTCGTGGAGTCCGGGGTTCGACTCATTCACCACTGCGACGGAGACATTCGCCCAATCGTGAATGACATTTTGAGGCTAGGATTTCGAGGATTCCAGGGGTTTCAGTACGAGTGCGGCGTCTCCATACGCGAACTGAGATCCATGAGAACGCTTTTTGACGAGCAGCCCTTGATCTGGGCAGGCATGAGCGTTTCCAGATCCTTGCCATTTGGCTCTGAGGACGACGTTCGTGCGGAGATCGATGGTTTCTATCGAGACACCGACGGTGGTCACGGCCTCTTTGTCTTTACGAGCAACGTTAGCGGAGTTGATGTGCCAGCGGAGAACCTGGTGGCTGGTTACCAGCATGCTCGTCAGTTGAAAATTCGGTGAAACGGAACTTTCCCTCGTTCCAGAAGACTGGAACGAGGGAAAGGCGCCTTACTTGGCTTCCTTGAACTCGGCGTCGATGACCTCTTCGCCGTTTGGACCGGTCGCACTTGCGTGGGCGCCCGGCTGCTCGCTGGCATCCGCCGCCGCACTCGCGCTCTGATACAGTTTCTCGGCGATCGCGTGACTCTCTGACTCAAGGGAGTTGAAAGCGGCTTGGATTTCTGTCTCGTCGCCACCTTGAATCGCCTTTCGAAGGACTTCAATTTTCTCGGTTGCGCTTTGACGCGCCGATTCGTCAACTTTGTCCCCCGCTTCGCGGAGCGTCTTCTCAGTCTGATAGGCAAGGCTCTCAGACTTGTTCTTCAGTTCGATGAGCTCCTGCTGCTTCTTATCGCTGTCAGCGTTCATCTCAGCTTCGGTGACCATCCGATCGATTTCCGACCGGTTCAGATTTCCGCTGCCAGTGATCGTGATGCTTTGCTTAGATCCGGTTCCCTTCTCCTGCGCGCTGACATTGAGAATGCCGTTTGCGTCGATGTCGAAGGTGACCTCGATTTGAGGCACCCGGGCAGGAGCCGGCGGAATGCCGGCAAGGTGGAACCGACCGAGGCTCTTGTTATCGCGGGCCATTGGACGCTCACCCTGCAGGATGTGGATTTCCACTTCCGGCTGGTTATCGGCCGCCGTCGTGTAGACCCGACTCTTCTTCGTAGGGATAGTGGTGTTTCGCTCGATCAGCTTATCAAAGATCCCGCCTTGGGTCTCAACTCCCAACGAGAGCGGAGTGACGTCCAGAAGAACGATGTTCTTCACTTCGCCGCCGAGAACGCCTGCCTGAATCGCGGCGCCGACCGCAACGACTTCATCCGGGTTCACGGATCGATTCGGTTCCTTGCCCGTGAGCTTCTTAACCAACTCCTGAACCTGTGGCATTCGGGTCGAACCACCGACCAAGATCACTTCGTTGATGTCGCCCGGTTTGAGCTTTGCGTCTTCCAGCGCCTGGTTGAACGGCTTCTTAACGCGCGCCATCAGATCGGCGGTCAACTCTTCGAACTTGGCCCTCGATAGGTTGTAGTCCATGTGCTTCGGCTCATTGTCGACCGCCGTGAGATACGGCAAGTTGACCTGAGTCGACATTTGATTCGATAGCTCGATCTTCGCCCTTTCGGCGGCTTCGCGCAATCTCTGAATCGCGGCCCGGTCCTTGCTCAGGTCCACGCCCTGGTCTTTCTTGAATTCGGAGATCAAATAGTCCACGATCTTGTTGTCGTAGTCGTCCCCGCCTAAGTGGCTGTCACCGGCCGTACTCCGAACTTCGAAGACTCCCTCACCAACGTCGAGCACCGAAACGTCGAATGTACCGCCGCCCAGGTCGAATACCAAGATCGTCTCGTTTGCCTTTTTGTCCAGACCATATGCCAAGGACGCGGCGGTCGGTTCGTTGATGATTCGAAGCACCTTCAACCCCGCAATCTCGCCCGCATTCTTGGTCGCAGTTCGTTGCGCGTCATTGAAATAGGCCGGAACCGTAATAACCGCCTGATCGACGGTCTCGCCTAAATACGCCTCAGCGTCCGCCTTCAGCTTCTGAAGGATCATCGCGGAAACTTCTTCGGGCGTGAGATCCTTGCCAAGAGCCGGTACAACCGCGACTGCTTGTCCGTTCTTTCCCGATTTCATCTTATAACCGATTCGACCGATTTCGTCCGGCACTTCGGCAATCGTATGCCCCATAAACCGCTTGATCGAATAGATCGTATTGTCGGCATTCACAACGCCCTGTCGTTTTGCCGTGACACCGACGAGCCTCTCGCCATTCTGCTTGAACGCCACTACGCTTGGCATCGTCCGAGAACCTTCTGAGGTGCTGATGACGACCGGCTCTCCACCTTCCATAACCGCGACTACAGAATTTGTTGTTCCTAAGTCAATTCCTACTGTTTTACCCACTCAATTTGCTCCTGTTCTAATGTCAGTAGAATCAATCCACTTGAGCCTACTGCACTCAATGCCTATCTATACAGATATTGTACTCGAATCGTTCCCCATCGGTTGCATCGTCGAGCGAAATCTGGGGAATAGGCCTGGCACGGTCCAATCTCGCAAGTGGTTACAACCTGAAACACGCGTCGTAGACTCGTTGTGCACCGAAAATGTTCAAGCCAAGGTTATCGTAAAATGACTTTTCTGTCCCTTGATCACCGTGCGGTACAACTCCTGGGCGGCATGGTTCCAGTCGCTCCCGAATCAACTTCTTTGTCCAAATTTGGGCTCCCGACGTGGTTTGCCATGCTAACATTGGGCCAGTATCCTCAAGCCAAGGTCGGTTTCGGACGGAGAAGAAAAGGTGAATAGCTTCTGCAGCAGTACTTTCAAAAAGTTCATGCTTTCGACTGGACTTGCGATAGCCGTCTTTGGATCGGCTCGCGGTCAGATTTTCAATTGCTATGAGGGCCAAGGCGTCCTTGAAAACAACTGGTCAGATTGGTCGTGGTGTACGGACAACCTGCAAAGCTACAGCTACATCTACGAAGGGAATTCAAGTATTCAGGTGACTTATACGGGCGCCTGGCAGGGGTTCTCGCTTGAGAGCGGAGCAAGCTTTCCGGCCGGCTACTTCACCGCCCTAAGTTTGGCGATTAACGGCGGGCCTACGGCGGGCCGTTCGATTCAGGTGTCCCTTACCGTGAATGGGACTTCAACCAACGCCGTCAACTTGAATAATTACGTTCAAGGGAACCAGGTCGCCGCCAACGCATGGAAATTGGTTTCGATTCCACTATCCGCGTTTGGTTTACAAGCGACCGATCAAATCAGCCGACTAACCTTACAAGAAGCGTCTGGGAACGCCCAGCCCTCGTTCTGGATCGGGGAAATTGGGTGGACTCCAGCCCCTCCTCCTTCATCGGTCAATATCTCAGTGAACGCAGGAGCGAGCCTTCGAACGGTGGACCAAAAGATGTTCGGAGTCAATACCGATGTCTGGATCTCGAATTTCAACTCCGGCTTCTGCAAGACTCTGATCAATAACGCGGGATTCAAGGCGTTCCGATTTCCCGGCGGCTCTGCTTCCGACGGCTATAACTGGGTGAATAACAGCAACACGAGCAGTACCGGCACGTGGACTTGGGCGACCAATTTCGACCAATTTGCGTCTGTAGCCGTACCCATAACCCACGGGCAGTGTTTTATCACCGCGAATTACGGTACCGGAACTGCCGCCGAGGCCGCCGCATGGGTCAAGTACTCGAATATCACAAAGAAATATGGGATGAAGTATTGGGAGGTCGGTAACGAGGTCTATGGAACCTGGGAGCAAGACTCCCATACGCTTCCGAACGATCCGATCACGTACGCCAATCAATATGCGTTGTACTACAAGCAGATGAAAGCGGTTGACCCGACCATCCAAGTCGGCGCGGTTTCGACTCCGGGTGAGGACAACTATGCCAACTACCCCAGCGAATTGGTCACCAATCCGGTGACCCATGTCCAACACAGCGGATGGACTGCAGTGATGCTATCCACGCTTGCCAGCCTCCACGTCACGCCGGACTTTATCATTTACCACCGCTATCCCGAGTATTACAACGAATGTGACTTCACCCTTCTTATCGGGAATTCCGGTTGGTACAGCGATATGGCTGACCTGCGCACCCAACTCCAGGACTACCTTGGCGCCGCCAGCGCAAAGACGCAGATCATGTGTACGGAGAACAACAGCGACGCGGGACCTGAAGGCAAGCAGATGTGCAGCCTGGTTAACGGGGTGTTTATGGCGGATGCGTTCGGAACCATCCTTCAAACGGAGTGCAACTCATTTGTATGGTGGGACCTTATCAATGGACCCGACTATAACGCGGACAATGGGTCTTGGCTCTACGGCTGGCGAATGTATGGCGACGAGGGAGTTATGTCCCCAGATTTTTCCCAGACGTATCCCGTCTACTATGTGGAGCAGTTGCTCAATCAATTTGCGAAGGCCGGAGACCAAGTTCTGCCGACAACCTCTACCTACGGCCTGCTTACGGCGTTCGCCACGAAGAGATCGGACGGGACCGTCCGAGTTTTGATCATAAACAAGAACCCGACCGCCGTCCTGTCGACGCAAATCTCGTTCACTGCTTTCACTCCCGGCGGCTCAGCCACGCACTACGCATACGGCATGCTGCAAGACAACGCGGCAAGAATCGGCCGACCTCAAATTGTAACTGCGACGGCCCTCAAAGGCGTAGCCAACAACATGCCCCTAACCTTCAGTCCCTACTCGGTGAATGTGATTGAATTCGCCGGTAAATAGGACAGGGCGCCGATCGTTTGCGGCGCCACGAGATTCAGGGGCGATTACTTTGAGCGGGTTTCCGCCTTGCTCAACTCTAAACGAGTAAGTAGATTCGATTGCCGCAGAAAACTCGTTGCCGTCGAGACGTTCCCTGGAGCCCCGGGAGAGTGAGCGGATTGCCTGATTTACTCGATTGCTTTTAGCGAAGGGGGGATTCCCAAGCGGGCGCCTGGCTTGATTCCGAGTCTCTTGGCGGTGCCTAGTTTGAGTTCAAGCACATATTTATAGGGGCCCTGAGGATACAACGAGGCGTCATCCATTGCCTTCCCTGCGCAGATGTTGATCACTTTCTTGGCCGGGCTGATGTAGATGATGTCCAAGGGAATGAGGGTGTTATGCATCCAAAACGCGTACTTTCCGTTGTTGGGTTGGACTGTGTCGAACACAAAGATCATGCCCTGATTGCTCTTCACCTCTTTGTCGGTAAGGAACATCATCCCCTCTTCGCGCTTTTGCTCATTGTCCATCACCCAAGAATCGATGTTATGTCCAGCGGCTTCGATCTTGACCACTTTCAACGATTTCAGTTGGTGAACTCGGTTTGGATTATTGCCTTGGCCATAAGCGGCCGCAATCGGGCTACTGCATCCAATGGCCGCAACGAAAAGAAGGGCGTACCCGAAAAGGGACTTCATACGCATATTGTGCATCAGTTATCTCGCCGGAACAAACGCATTATGCTTCGACTCGAAGTCATCGATCTCCTTTGCATAAATCAAAGTTGTTCCAATGAGATCGAGCCCCGCGATCAACGCCTGCTTGGTGGCTTCATTGATTTCGAATCCTATCGTCTGCCCGTTAACCGTAATCGTCTGGTTAGGCAGGTCGATTCTTGAGGTCGCCCCGGTACCCGCGCCAGTAAGGACGGCGTGGTCTTCCCCATTGCACTCGGCAAGGAGCAACCCGCAATTGGCTGCGTTTTGGCGAAAAATATCGCTGTAGCCCGGCGAGGCGTCCGTTTTCTTGGCGATAACGGCGCGGTATCCACCCTGCTGGATAGCCCAGACTGCATGCTCCCGGGATGAGCCGCAACCAAAATTCGTACCCACGACCAAAATGCTCGTCCCCGACGCCTCAGGCTTATCAAGAATGAACTCGGGCCCTCGAACGTCGTTGAAAAGCAGCTCCCCGTACCCGCTACGGCTGACTCGGGATAGAAATCGAGCTGGAATGATCCGGTCCGTGTCGATATTGTCCCCTGGGACGACGGCAATTGTGCCGGTATAGGTGGTGAATGGATCCACGACAGTAGTTTGGCACAGGGAGTAAGTCGAATTGAGTTACCGGCCAAGGCTTCCTAACTCGATGTCCACCGAACTCCCGAGCTTCAAAGCAGATGCGACCATCGTTCGCTGACTGCAGGCTTATGTTTTGTCCCGACCCTTGCTCCACCGAAAAGCGGGCATAATTCAGACCCATGCTCGTGCCAAGCAAAGAACAGTTTTTGAGCCAGACCGGAGGAGTCCGGTCGATGGCGGTCTACCGGGACGTACTGGCGGATATCGAGACGCCGTTAAGTGCTTATTGGAAGTTGGCGCACGATCAAACGTACAGTTTCCTGCTTGAGAGCGTCACCGGCGGGGAGCAGTTGGCTCGGTACTCCATTTTGGGCATCCGACCCAAGCTGGTTTTGCGCACGAAGAACGGCGAGGTTCGGCGTATCCGAAACGGTCATGTTGAAACGGAGACTCTGCCTATCGGACACGATCCGCTTCATTTGCTGAAGCAGTCGATGTTAAGCGACGTTCCGGTCCATGTCCCGGGTCTTCCATCATTTGCTGGGGGCGCAGTAGGACTTTTGAGCTACGACATCGTCCGGTACTTCGAGAACCTTGGCGATAGCACCGTCGATGATCTGAACGTAGACGATATGGCGATGATGCTTGCCGATACGGTCGTGGTTTTCGACCATGCCAAAAACGTTATCCGGGTGATCGTCATGACCGACGGCAGCTCAACAAATTATGACGAAGCGGAAATCGAGATTGACGAGATCCTGGCCCGCCTTGCCGCACCGCTCCCACCCTTGCCAACAGGCAGTTATCCCGTGCATCCCGTTCATTCGAACGTTTCCAAAGAGCAGTTCGAATCGATGGTGAGCCGCATGATCGAATATATCACCGCCGGCGATGGTATCCAGATGGTCCCCGCTCAGCGATTTTCCACCCAAACCGATGCCCATCCTCTGACCGTTTACCGTTCGCTGCGGTCCATCAACCCCTCGCCCTACATGTTTTTGCTCCGGTTCGGAGACTTTGACCTCGTCGGCGCCTCGCCGGAGCTCTTGGTGAGCGTCCATGGACGTAAGTCGCGCGTAAGACCGATCGCGGGGACTCGATGGCGTGGGAAGACTGAGGAAGAGGACGCAGCATTGGCCGAAGAATTACTCGGCGACGAGAAGGAGCGGGCCGAACACATCATGTTGGTCGACCTGGGCCGAAACGACCTAGGCAGGGTCTGCGACTTCGGCTCCGTCGTGGTTAACGAGCTCATGGTGATCGAGCGGTACAGCCATGTGATGCATATCGTAAGCGACGTCACCGGCACGTTGGGCGCCGACAAGGATGCTTTCGACCTCTTTCGCGCATGTCATCCTGCCGGCACCGTTTCTGGCGCCCCAAAGGTCCGTGCGATGCAGATCATCGACGAACTTGAGCCGACTCGTCGCGGTTCCTATGCCGGGAGCGTCGGCTTCTTCAGCCACTCCGGGGACCTGGACAGTTGCATTGCCATCCGCACCATCTACATCAAAGACGGCATCGCCCACATCCAAGCAGGCGGAGGCGTCGTTTACGACTCCATCCCCGAAAAGGAGTACGAAGAATCCCGAAACAAGGCGAAGGCCGCCCTCAAAGCGATCGAAATGGCGCAACAGGGGCTTTAGGATCGCCATTCGCCCGTTAGCTTAAGAAAATCCAATCGATTCTCGATTCAACGGTGATCCAAGCGTCAGTTTCAGAACCGCATAATTCCCAATATGCTCCCGCTTCTCCCGAACCTGTGCGTCGCGTTTCAGCCGAACGGACAATGGACTCTTGCCAACGGGACGAGCGCTTCGTTCGTGTTCCTCGACCCGGCCTATAAGGCAGCTTGGCGACCGGATGGGAGCGCGGCGAATCTGGATACCCTTATCCGAAACCTCGGCCCGAGCTATGTGGATGCCATCGAGCAAGCCACGAGTCCCATCCTGATCGTTTGGACACGGGCGCCGGCTATCGAACCGATGCCGCCTACCGTCCGATTCAAGTTTCCGTCCACGTCGCAAATCGGCGCGTCTTTTGTAACGCTTGCCCGCGACAAGAAGTCCTACATAAGCGGAGGACCCTTTCTAGATCGGCAGCCGACCCAACAGGATGTTGCCATCGGGATTGCGGATGGCGGATGGACGGCTGCCGGATCCTTGACCTTCGAGCCCCATCGTAACGGCATCAGGCAATCCGGCCGCAATGGCGTCGCCTTCAAAGTTTCCTTCAAGTCAGATCGTACAAACCCAACTGGCGATACCGAGATGTCCATCCAACCCACCGACCTATTGTCCGACCAAGACATTCGGTTCGTGATCAGGGATGGGCAAGACGTGGAGATCCCGAGCCACGTTGTGAATCGGCTCCCTTCTTCCAGGGATGACCTGCGGTACCGCATTGAAGGTAATTTGAAACGCATCGCCAGCGTCCAGTTGCAGTCCCGGCCATTTGAATGGCATACCATTCTCGCTGCCCACTTCCACGGGAATCTGGACCATCCGGAACTCACCCGACACTTTGGCCCATAATTCTCGGCATGTTTCCGATCGTTTCCATGTTCCTCTTAGCAGGTCCCTCATCCGGGCAATGGAGTCTAAGCACCGGCACGACCGTCACGCTAGAGATTCTTCAGCCTACGAACAAGCAAGCTTGGCAGGTCAATGGGGGCCTCATTGACGCAACACCGATCTACCGGGACCTGTTGCAAAAGAAGTTGGGACTACAGGGCGTTTTGGACCGGATCGTGGCGCCCGTCATGGTCGTCTGGACCAAGCACGCCTCTGTCGCGGGAGATATGCCGAACTTAAGGTTCAAGTTTCCCGCGACGGGCCAGATCGACTTCCCACTTACCGCTCTGGCTCACGATAACCGCTCGTGGCTGAGCGCAAGTCCTGTTCCCGCCGGTCAGAAGAGCGTGGGCAATCTTGAAATCGGCGTCGGCGACGGCCCTTGGAAGCCAGCCGGGTGGGTCTCCTACGTAGGAGGTATCGCATCTAAGCATGGCGGCATTCAATTTGGCCCTAAACTCGAAGCTGCACCTACTCGATCCAATCCACTGCCCTACACCTCGCTTACCGTCAAGGCGCTAGACGCCTTATCCAACGTCGCAGTTCGATACGTCGTCAGAGACACCATGGGCAAGGAACTCACCGGTGGCGGCTACATCCGCCCAAAGGGCACGGTGGGAGTAACGACGTTCTTTTACGTAGGCGACTACCGGACGGTAGGGAGAATCGAACTCCAAACTCGCCCTTACGTCTGGACGACTCTCCACAACGTCCATCTCGCGCCGAACTAGCGCAGTGCTTCTGAGTCACCCGGTCAATCACCGTGTCCCTCGATCCGACCCATTCCGCCTATAATGAGCGAGATGGTAACCTTCTCCGTTCTCCTCTTTCTTGCCAATGTGGCTAGTGGCCAATGGACCCTGAAGGACGGCACCCAAGTTTCGCTCGCATTCTATCAACCTAGCAAAAAGATGGCGTGGAAGCCGGATACGAGTCTGGCTGATCCTAATATGATCCAAAGGAACCTGGATTCACAGATCTTGCCAAACGACAAGAATCTCTTTCTGATTGCCTGGATGAATCCGCCAGCGAAACTGAAGGACCTACCCGAAGTGCGATTCAAGTTGCCTACCACCGAACAGCTAGACGCCTCGTTTACTTTTCTTGCGCGGGACGAGACACGCTGGATCAGTGGTTTGGCAATACCGAAGGGCCAACCGTCCCAACAGGATGTTGCGGTTGGAATTGCCAAGGGCGCTTGGAAGGTCGTCGGCGCCATAAACTATCGCCAGTCGAAGACCGGAATCCAACCGTCAAACCATAAGGGAATACCGCTGAACCCTATCGTCGAGGAGCGCCAAGGGCCGAAGGACGTCGCAACCGACTTGCCGACGACATTGGTCTCCGATTCTGCCGCCGAAAAATATCCCAACCAGGCGGTGCGTTTCGTCCTACTGGATGAAGACGGAAAATCCATGACACCCACCGGCGCCGTCCCTACTCCCACCGGTAAGCCAAAACTGGCATACTCCTTCCGAGGCAAACTTCGCAGCGTCGCCCGAATCGAGTTTCAAGTCCGCCCTTACGAATGGACAACCGTCCGAGCCGCCCATTTCCGCCCAAACTAGCAGTTGGCGCATGGGGCACGCAGCCGGGACAGGGGCCTTTACATTGAGTCTTGTGTTGGCAGCTTTGCCGAATGGTAGGGGAGAGATTTGCAGACGGAGGATGGGTTTTGACGACGTTTGGAACTGGTTTAGGATCATCGTCCGTAGATGTCGCCAAAAGCTCTGCGACACGGTTAGTACCTTGCAGTTTGCCCACGCCGGGAGTTACGGTGCTACATCCATGAGCAAGACCATCCATTGGTCGCCTGGCTCAGTTGAACGTGTGGTTCACTCGAGTATCGGCTTCAGGAGGAACCCAAAACGATTCTTGAGACGTCAAACCGCTCGAATAAGTCCTTGGCAAATATCCGTTCCTTTAATTGAAGTTTGAAGGCCGATGGAATTGCGGCTTTTGCGTTTGAGCCAACTACGCCATCCCAGTAGGGCTTCGGCAGAAGCGCCTCAACCGACGGGCTGGCACTTGCCGTAATCAACGACTCAACCAAAGCGTTTGGAAGAGACTTGATCCGGTCACCAAGCCGCATCCAATAATTGGTGACCTCGGCGTTTGCAACGCACTGGCGGGCGGTGTAACCCTTGGGAACGGATGTCACGGCGAATCCCTCGTCGCGATCTGGGACAGGAATAAGCAATGCTCTGAACACCCACCGCGCCGGGGGCAGCCGAAGCGGCAGACGCCGATTCGAGATCCTGCACGAAAAACGAAGGGCTCGCGATCGGGCTCAGGCTGTTGGCACTGTTATTCTTGGATTCAATTCCCCAAACAATCACACCTCCTTCGGTGTACGCGTAGGCGCTGATCAGCTTGCCGAGAATGCTTCGGCCATCGTCGGTAAGCTGCCCAGTCACTTTGCCTTGCTTGTCCTTCGACTCCTTAAAGTCCAAATACTGACCTTCCGATTCGTTTGAGTCGACGCATCTCTGGAAACGTGCAATACCGTCCCTTACAAATTGTTGAAATATGTCCCCAACGGCGTTTAAGCTAGAAGGGTTAGCCATGATCGGATCGATTATGATCCTCAGGCGGGATTCCAATGCGAATCGTTCCGTGCCCGTTTCCCGTGATGGGCCCCTTCCCCCGACCGACCGAAGGCAGGATTAAACGTTCGCTCTGCTATGCCGGAGTTTTCGTCGCAGGTCCAGCCCTGCAAGGACGCACTCGGTTGGACTGCGTGCACCGTAAGACGGGCTATTCACGTCTGTAATTTGGCATCAGATAAAAGTTTGAGCCGCATGACAGCTATGCTCACGTTAAGACGGGTCTTCTCCTTCACGGACTTCTTAAGGAACCGCAAGGCTGTGCTTGCCCAAGTGGCCGAGGGCCGGAGTCCGGTTGTGCTCACGGTCAAGGGAAAGCCGTCTGTCGTATTGCAAGATGCGGACAGCTACCAAGACCTCCTGGATCGTCTTGACGAACTTCAGACCACCTTCCAAGCCAGCGATGCCGCAAGACGTTAAATCACAATGCGCACGAATAAGAACCCCCATTTGACTGAAGAACAAGTAACCGATCTTCGACACCGAGACGCAAAGCGGAAGAACATTCCACCAGCCGGAATCGCGGCTAAGGGCAACCTCGTCAAGGAGTCAAAGGTCAAGTACAGCTACAATCCCCACGTGCCGCCTGCGCTTCGGTTCGACCCCGCTGGGCGGGCTGATCGGGTCAACCAGCTATTGGCGAAGCTGGCGTCGGCAAAGTCGCTAAGCGACGACGAGATCTCGGAACTTCAGGCGTTGGCAAAGGCGGACCCGTGGCTGGAGTGGAGCGGCAAGCGCGAGCAACCAGAGTGCGTCGTCGACCCGGTGGCATTACAGGTTCATGAGCGTATCAGCACCCAAGCGATCTTGCGAGTAGCAGCACGCGACGATGTGCCCCGCACGCTGTTCGCTGATCCCGAGCAAGAGTATCGTGACGCGGTGCAATTCTACCGGCACGACGTCGATTGGGCGAACCGACTCATACTCGGCGACTCCCTAGCCGTGATGGCGTCACTCGCTCGCCGGGAGGGGCTCGCCGGCAAGGTCCAGATGATTTACATGGACCCGCCCTATGGCATCAAATACGCCAGCAACTTCCAGAGCGAAGTTGGCAAGCGAGATGTCAAGGACAGGGACCAGGACCTTACCCGCGAGGCAGAGATGGTAAAGGCGTACCGCGATACGTGGACCCTCGGGGTGCACTCGTATCTTTCCTATCTCAGAGACCGCCTCGTTCTTTGCAAGGAACTCCTAGCCGACACTGGGAGCATCTTTGTCCAGATTAGCGATGAAAACCTCCATCGGGTTCGAACCCTTTTGGACGAAGTATTTGGCGCCGAAAACGCCGTGACAGTCATATCCTTCGCGACCACGGGTGGCTTCGCAACGAAGTTCCTCAGCCGAGCTGGCGACTACCTGTTGTGGTATGCCAAAGACAAGGAACGAACTCGCTATCGGCAACTTTATAGGCTGAAGGTCGAGGGTGCGCTGCAGGGTGATGACTATCGGTTTTTTCAAACCGAGGATGGTGAAATTCGAACCGCTGAGGATTCTAATCGAGGCGCGGTGGACCTAATGCGTTTGGACAATACTGTCAGTCAAGGTGCGGCTTCCTCGCCCCAATCTCTAGATGTTTGTGGCAGAGACTACTCCCCGAACGAGCGAACACATTGGAAGGCTCAGTATCCAAGTGGAATGTATCGCCTTGTTCGAAGCGGTCGTCTGTTCGCACGTGATGGGAGCTTGGCCTACAAGCGGTTTGTTTCTGACTACCCGGCGTTCGAACAGACAAATTTGTGGCCTGACACGTCAATCGCGGGCACCTCTGCCGGCAAAGCCTATATCGTCTCAACTAATCCAAAAGTAATCGAACGGTGCATGTTAATGACGTCGTCCCCCGGAGACTTGGTGCTCGATCCGACCTGTGGAGGAGGCACGACCGCAGTCGTCGCCGAGGAGTTGGGCCGACGATGTATTACCGTCGACACAAGCCGAGTCGCACTCAGCATCGCCCGACAGCGGCTACTGACCTCACGATACGACTCTTACAGGATGCGACCGCTTAGCGGAACTGACTTGGAGCATAACCCAAATGGCACGTGGTTGACCGATCCCGCTGGCGAAGTTCCGGGTCCTTGCATTTTCGACTGCAAGACCATTTCGCACATTACACTCAAGTCGATTGCTCAGAACCAGGCGCTAGTGTAGTGTCTCGTAAATCTCCCGGCATCGGTTGACCTTCTCAATAATGGACTCAGCCGATGCTGTCCACCTAAACGGCTTGGGTTGAGCGTTGTTGCACTTGAGGTAGTTCTCAATGGTTT
>Ga0302320_10000734_pt1 | contig 77432 bp, 56 predicted proteins | sample Bog_T0_3_FD_202130 | JGI IMG/M metagenome (GOLD analysis project Ga0302320, IMG submission 202130) | Peat permafrost microbial communities from Stordalen Mire near Abisko, Sweden - Bog_T0_3 | ecosystem: Environmental > Terrestrial > Soil > Wetlands > Peat | place: Sweden: Abisko, Stordalen Mire... | reverse complement strand
CAGTGCCTGTACGAGCCACCCAGCACCGGCCTACCCAAAAAAGGCGCTTGGGGTGTAAGAAGAGGTCGAACAAACCAAAGTGTCCTCGCATCGAACCAAAGGGGTGCAGTATGAGACATGATCCTTGGTGTTGCCGGTCAAACTGCCGGCCTTCTGCTTGGCCGTGCCGACCATTTCGTCAATCGTGCCCTTCGCTCTGTCCTTATTCATATGTCACCTCCGTGAATTCGACTCAGTCCGAGCCGGTTGTGACCGGCTGCAACGATTCTCAGTCTAGAGACGCGCATCGCGTTCATCTGAGCCGTTTCGACCACCCTCGGTCCGCGGCGTGCATACCTCCGGCGATCGTTGCCGCACTCTCCATCTCCGCCTTTATTCGGACGCCTCGCTGTCTCCGGGGTCCTGCGTGCAACCTGTCTTGAAACTATTTTCCGGATGTGAGCAATGCGGCACTGTGCCTCGCCCGCGTTCATGCCATCCTTAGAAGTTACGCATCCATCCGTTTCCGGCTGCTTGCCCGTATCCTTGATCCGCGCAATCTGTTCTCCGATGAGTATTCCGCACGCAAGTCCACACCTGAAGAACGCAGGGTATTCGCCCATCCCCGCATGATCCTGTCCAGCTTTGGGGCGAACAGTGCAAGGCTTCACATTCGTTCGTTCTCCAGAGCTCTTGGGAAACGAGGAAATGGTTTCGATGGAATACTCGAGGTTCAAGTCGTTACTGCGCCGGGTGATTGTGGTTCCCATATTGGTCACTGTAGCTTTTGCTGGATTGCTGCTGTGGGAGACCTTCGACTTGAACAGATCCTTGCAATGGGTGGACCACACGGATCGGGTTCTCGACCAATCCGGACACCTGCTCAAGCTGCTCGTGGACATGGAGTCGGCCAAGCGCGGATACGTCGTCACGGGCGACGAGACCTTCCTGCAACCCTATCTTCAGGGCACAAAGAAATTCGATCCCGAGTATCAGGACTTGTATCGGATGGTGGCAGATACTCCTCAGCAGCAGCAGCGCCTGAGCGACATTCACGCCGGCTATAAGGAGACCGAGGAGTACGACAGTAGGATTATCGCTCTTAGCCGCGCAGGGAAGGCTGACCCCACCGTCCTTGAGGACCAGTTCAGAAAGAACAGAATGGATGTCCTCCGCGAGCAGTTCGCGGTCTTTCAAAGCGTCGAGCAAGGGCTCCGCATAGAGCGCGTTCAAGCCGCCCACACACGATGGATCGTGATGGTGTCAAGCTGCCTCATCCTCGGATTGGGCTCCGGAGTCTTTCTCGCTCTGTTCACGCGGTATCACGTTGAAAAGCTGGGCACCAAGCTGTTGCAGAGCGAGGAGCGGTGGACCGCAACTCTGGGCAGCATCGGCGAGGCCGTGATCGCAACGGACAGCGAGGGCCGGATTACCTTCCTCAACTCGATCGCCTCGGCTCTCACTGGATGGCCCTCGGAGGAGGCTCTCAACCAGCCCATCGGCAATGTGCTCAATCTCATCAATGAAAAGTCCGGCATGACCGCGGACAATGAAGTACTCCGGGTACTAAAAGAGAAGAAGGTTCTGGCCATCGCCAACCATGTGGACCTGGTTACAAGAGATGGCCGTGAGATCGCGGTCGAGCACAGTGCCGCGCCCATCCTCGCCGGCCAGGGAAAAGTCATTGGCGTCGTGCTGATCTTCCGCGACGTGGCGGAGCGCCGCCAGGAGCAGATAGCGACGGCGGAACAGGCTGCCCTGCTCGAACTCACGCAGGATTCCGTCTTCGTGATCGACATGGAAGGCAGGGTCCAGTTCTGGAGCCGCGGCGCAGAGGCCATGATGGGCTACACCAAGGTAGAGGCCGCCGGCAAGATCGCGCACGAGATGTTGCACACCGAGTTCCCGAAGCCGTTCGCTGAGATCACTGCCGAGCTTCTGCGCGTGGGACACTGGGAGGGAGATCTCATCAAGACCGCACGGGACGGCAGACGCGTTGCGGTGGCTGGCCGCTGGGCATTGCAATGGGGCAAGCGCGACCAGGCGCCCCGCGTACTGGTCATTAACAGCGACATTACCGAACGCAAGCGCTCGGAAGAGTCGATGGTCCTGCAAAGAGAGCAACTGCGGGCCCTGGCGGAGCGTCTGCAATGGGTGCGCGAGGAAGATCGCAAGCTCGTCGCTCGCGAGTTGCACGACCAGATCGGGCAGATTCTCACCTCCATCAAAATGGATATGATGTGGATGGCTCGCCACCTGCCGGACTCGCAGGTCGAGGTGCTTACGCGGCTGGCTGAGTCCATCCGGTTGATCGAAGATGGCGTCAAGACAGTGCGCACCATCTGCAGCGGGCTGCGCCCTGGAGTCCTGGATGACCTTGGGTTGGCGGCAGCCATTGAATGGCAGGCCAACGAGTTCGCCTCCCGGAATAGTGTTCAATGCCTGGTCTCCGTTCCTCCCCTTGATCTGCACCTGGATGGTGACCGCGCCACCGCGACGTTTCGCATCTTCCAGGAGTGCATGACCAACGTGATTCGGCACGCGCAGGCAAAGTCTGTCAGCATTACTCTCTGCCAGGAAGAAGACAACATCCTGCTGGTTGTCGAGGACGACGGCATCGGCTTCTGCGAGTCCGACCAATCGGGCGCATTTGGATCCCTGGGACTCCTGGGCATGAAAGAGCGCGCGCAGTTCTGCGGAGGCAACGTGCAGATCTCGAGTTCCCTTGGCAACGGGACGACAGTGACCATTCGGGTTCCCGTGGACACTCCACGAGCTGAGAGGAGCGAGCTATGCACATCCTGATCGCGGATGACCATGCCGTGGTGCGCCGCGGCCTGCGCGAGATTCTCTCCGACGCCGTGCCCGGTGCGAACTTTTCTGAAGCCGGCACCGGAGATGAGGTGCTGAGCCACCTGGGCAAATCCCAGGTAGGGCTGCTGCTGCTGGATATCAGCATGCCGGGCCGCAGCGGCATGGACGTATTGCGCGACGTTAAGCACGCCTATCCGCGGTTGCCAGTCATTATCCTCAGTTGCCAGCCGCAGGAGCAGTACGCCGTGCGCTGTCTGCGGGCCGGCGCAGCCGCCTTTATCAGCAAGGACAGCGCCTCCGAAGAGCTGGCCTTGGCGACAAAGAAGATCCTCGGCGGCGGCCACTATGTGAGCTCAAGCCTTGCGGAAAACCTGATTGCCAACCTCGACGAGTCCGCGGGCAAGTCCTTGCATGAGGCGCTCTCCGACCGGGAATTCGAGGTCATGAAGATGATTGCTGCCGGCGTCCCTTTGACGGAGATCGGCGAAAGGCTTCACGTCAGCGTAAAGACCATCAGCAGCTATCGAGCACGCATCATGGAAAAGATGAAGACGAAGAGCAATGCCGGACTCACCCGCTATGCCATGACCCACGGTCTGATTGACTAAGGCCTGTCGCGCTGCCGGTCCGAACTGTAGGAAAACACCTACGACGGCAACGGGCCAAACCCTACAAGAATCATGGCCCATGCTGATGGAAATCCCTCATCGCATTCGCTACAGTAGCTTCAGGTCAGAGATGCGGCCGGCAAGCAGGCACAAGAATGAATTTCCTGATAGCTGACGATCATGCGCATGTGCGACGCGGCCTGAGAGAGCTCGTGATGGATGCATTTCAGGGCGCTCAATTCTCCGAGGCTTGCAACGGGGCCGATGTGCTTGTTTCGCTGATTGCGTCTCAGCCCGACGTACTTTTGCTCGACATCAATATGCCGGGCCGTAGCGGCTTTGAAGTGCTGAAGGATGTAAAGCAATTCTACCCGTTCCTTCCCGTGATCATGGTGAGTGTTCAGTCCGAGGATCAGTATGCACTGCGTTGCCTGCGGGCTGGCGCGGCCGAATACGTGAACAAAGACAGCGCCTCAGAACAACTGGTTCCAGCGATCAGAAAGATCCTTGGCGGCGCTGTGGATCCCACGCTAAGCGCGGTTGGCGTCTAGCTCCGGATTCTCATCGGTCCGTTGGCCGGTTCCGCGCGCGACTTTATCATCCATCCCGGGTCACTAAGTCACAGTGACACGGAAGTGGGCACGGCCACCGGGTGCGTTCAACTCCGGCCAACGCTCTCTCCAAACGCGCCAGGCCCCGATCGACACTCCGGCACGACAGCAGCGCAATACCGGGCTGCCGCGCCCTTATGCCTTGCCTCATCGTCCCTCAGCCCTAAGAAAACCCCTACACGCTCCGCGAGGAAAAGCCTACAGAACTCGCAGTCTTCGCCGATGTTCACCGCCTCTCTGAATTCGTACTGTGGTTCTATCGACATCGCAAAGGGCAATGGCAAGTTACACCTTTGCATCACCCTGAACCACTGAAAGGTAACGATCATGGCCACTAGCTTCGCAACGATGAGTAGCACGGCTCCCAGGATTTCACCAGGACGCTCCTTCCCCTCGCATCCGGTCGAGCATCGTAAGCTGAAGATCGTTCCCACCGGCATGGACGCTGTCACAGAGCAGAGGACCGCATCCGACTTGCACGGTTTCCTTGACAAGTTCATGGCCGGGAAATCCCGGCGCGAATACCTCGAGGGTGAAGCCGTCTTCTCGCAAGGCGATCTGGCCAATGCGGTTTTCTACATCCAGACCGGCAAGGTCAGGCTCACCGTCGTATCCACCAGCGGCAAGGAAGCCGTGATCGCCCACCTTCCGGCGGGCAGCTTCTTCGGCGAAGCCTGCCTGGCAGGCGAGGCGCAGCGCATGGCCTCTGCCAACGCACTGCAAACCAGCTCCATCGTCCGCATCGACAAGGCGGTCATGCAGAACCTGCTGCAAAGTGAACCCAGGTTCGCAGAGCAGTTCCTCGCGCACCTTCTCTGCCGCAACAACCGCATGCAGGCCGATCTCGTGGACCATCTGTTCAACTCATGCGAAAAACGCCTCGCGCGCTTGTTGATGCTGATGGCGAACTTCGGCCAGGAGACGAAGCCCATTCCGGTGATTGCCAAGATCAGCCAGGAGACTCTGGCGGAGATGATTGGCACCACGCGGTCGCGCGTCAGCTTCTTCCTGAACCGGTTTCGCGATCTCGGCTACATCGATTACAACAGCGCCGGGATGCTCATCAACAGTACTTTGGTCAAGGTCGTGCTGCACGACTGAACCGCACCCCGGCCTCGGCGCCCGTGCGCAGCGAGAGGCTTGCGCATCGTTGCATGAAGATGAATCTACCGGAGGCGCAGGACGATTCCGGTGCCGATACGGAAGGCATTGACATCGGCAGTCCCACCGATGAGGCCGAGGTTCTTGAGCGCGCCAAAGTCAACGTGGACGTACTCGTAGTCGGCCTGCACGATGCGCCAGGAGATGCGGTTGTTGATTTTGGGCAGGGGTAACCGGTAGTCAACGCTTCCGCCGGTGGTGAGGCCGAGGCCCCAGGTGCATTGCTGAAACAAGGGACCGCCGAGCCGGGCAGCACCGGCATCTCCATGGAGCGAGGTGGTCAGGCGCGACCGCCGGCGGAAACGCCAGATGGGGCCGGCTTCGACGCTGCTGAGGCAATCGTTTGCGCCGCCTCCGGTGATGTCGCCTTCAACCTGAAGGCCGAGATGCGGGTTGAGATAATAATCAAGGTCGACCAAGGCGCCGGCCGGCATGTTCTTGTAGGGGTAGCCCGAGATACTTCCGTTGACATCCAGGTAGTGATAGGCGCCGGCAAGCTCGACGCGGCTGGGCGCTTCCGGGGCGGCGTTCTGCGCATGGAGAGTTGGCAGAACGACGGCAAGCAGAGCCGCGGTTGCAGCCACATATCGAATCGAATGGAACATATTCACACCAGCCTCGTCAAAACGATCTGAGAAAACTATTGAGCAGGACCCTGCAACGTGAATGTTATCCGGGTAGACAGGTCCTTTGACGCAGTTTTGGGTTGCGCCGTGGTTTGGATATTGACGGTGTAAGTCCCGGGACCCAGGACGCTCTGAATGGTGGGCGGGCAGCCGCAACTGGTCGTGGCCAGCAGCATCGACGACGCCAGAATCACCACCAGCATGAAGTATTTCCGCGACCTGCGCAGGCCAAATGCCAGAAGGCCGAGGGGAAACGGCCAGAACAATGTGCCGAGAATAATGGTCGTTACATTGAAGTTACTTGAAAACGTAACCGGGGTGTCCGTCCCATCCACAAAGACGGTGTTGGGCGTATAGGTGCAAGCGATTCCTTCCGGCAGTGGGGTTGTCGTTCTGCATGCGTTGGCTACGTTGATGGTTCCCGTATATCCAAAGGCCGGCGTGCCGGTGTAGGTGACCGTTTCTCCGTTTGTCTGGTAGGGATTGCCTGAGTAGGCCTGGGTGTAAGTCATGGTGGGCACGCCAATGGTTACCCCGTTGGGGATAGCAGAGGAAGGATAGTAGTTAGAGTCGCCCAGATAGGTGACGTTGAGCCCATCGTTTCCAATGGCGTCGATGGTGAAGACCAGGCCGGGTGTGCTTGCCGCGACCTGGGCCTTGAGAGCTCCCAAGGTGTCCGTGATCTGGATAAAGCCGGAGGGCGGCGTGGGGCCCACATGCTGGAAGTTGAAAATCATGTAGATCGGGGTGTCGACGTTGAGCAGCGATGTCGGCCCAAAGTTCTGCGTGGGTGAAAGCGTGTAGGAGATGTAGGTTGGGCCTTTGTCAATCGCAATGGTCGCCTGCCCGGACGCGGAAGCGTACGTGGTTGTGTCGGTGGGCGTGAATTGGACACTCAGTGGATGCTGCCCAGCCGGCAGTTTCGTTCCCTCGGCCGGCGTGTACACATACGTTCCGGGCACCTTGTTTTTGGTCTGCGGGTCCACCGCGGTTGCATCCAGGACCCCTGGACCCAGCAGAACGCCGTAGGCGAGATCGGACGGCTGCGGCCATTGGATCAGGGGAACCTTCTGGACTACGATCGTGCGGGTAACCGGGGTTGCAGCGTCATAGGTGTTGTTGCCGGCCTGCGTGGCCGTAACACCGATGGCGCCCGTGCCGGTGACCGTGAGTACGGAGCCTGACAGCGTGGCGGGGCCCATGACGCTGTAACTCACGGGTAGGCCGGAACTGGCGGTGGCGGCGAGGGTGATGGGGCCAACGCCCAGCACGACCGAGCTCGGGGGCGCAGGGAAGGTAATGGTCTGGGTCAGCAGTGCGACATCGAGCTGGATGCCGATGTTCCTGGCGGCGGAGTAGTTGGTGTCGCCGGCGTAGCTCACCGTCACCGTGAAGTTGCCGGATGGCAGGGTTGAAGAGATGGGAATTGTGGCAACGCCGCTTGCAATCGGCGCTGTGTGCGATGCGCCGGGTCCGAAGTTGTAGGCAATGGAGCCGCTGGGCGGCAGAATTCCTACGCCGGTATAGGGACCCGAGACCGAAATTGGAATGGAGCCGCTTTGACCCACTCCCAACTGAACCGGCTGCGTGGCTGGGCCGGCCAGTACCGGAGTTACCTTGTTGACTGTGTAGCTCACGGTGATTGAAGACGAGGTATTGTTGTCGGAATCCCCTGGATAGTTGGCGGCAAACGAGTGCGGACCGACGGCGAGAGTGGCCGCGGAGTTTGCGTAGCTCGCGGAAGATGCTGCGCCGGCGCCGCCAACAGCCTGCCCGGTGAGAGGGCCGGAGAATAACGGGCTTGAATTGTCGGTGATCGCGAGGATTCCGGTGGGAGCCAGGAGAGCGATGGTGTTGGCTACGTTGGTGCCGACCTTGCTGCTGAGCGAAACGGGCTGGCCGTAGACCGGCGAGGTGACCGGCGAGACTCCCAGCGAGGTTGTCGTGGCAGCCTTGTTGTTGGTCAGCGAAAAGGGGACGGTCTGGCCGAACTTTCCGTCGGCGACAACGGAGAAGTTTCCGGCCGCGGCATTCGCCGTAATCGGGGTGGTGGCCAGGCCGTTGCTATCGGTTGGGATGGCCGCGCTGGTCTGGCTGCCGAAGAGGCCGGAGGCACCGCTGGCGGGCTCAGTGAAAACCACCGTGTGACCGCCGATCACATTGCCGTAGAGATCGGTGACCCTGGCGGAAAGATCCGTGGGATAGGCCGTACCGACCGAGGCGCTTTGCCCGCTGCCGGAGATCAAGTCGAGATGGATGGGGACACTTGCGTTGACCGTGGTGTTCTCAGAGGCGGAGATCGAGGTGCTGACGGTGTCTGCCGCGGTGACGCTTTGCGAGCCTAACGTCTCCAGTGTCACGTTGAAATTGTGCACGCCAGCGTCGGCGGTGGTGTAGGTGTAATCCGCGGGCAGAATCGCCTGGCTGTCGCTGCTGGTGAAGTGCACCGTGCCGGTATAGTCGGTGGCGACCACGGAGGGGCTGCTGTATGCGGTCAGAACCACAGTTTCCTGGATTCCAGCGGTCTCGCTGTCCGGCAATCCGGTCATTCCCATGTCGGCGATAACGGCCAAACCGGTTCCGCTGAGCGGAATGGTCTGCGTACCCGGGGCGGCATTCAGCGCGTCGTCGGTAATCACCGCCGAGCCGTCGTCCTTGCCGCTGCTCACGGGCTTGAAGTCGAAAGCGTACACGCAGTTGGCGCCGGATGCCAAGGGCCCGTCCTTCGATCCAGAGTTCAGATTCGGGCAGGTGGTGGACGCCGTGTCGAGCAGAAAGCCGCTCGCGACGCTGGGATTATTCCCCGAGGTTGGAGCCGGGAGCGTGAGCGCCTGGTTCCCGATGTTATTCAAGGAGACACTCTTCGGGCCGTCCTTGCTGTCTGAGCCAACTTTGGTGGAAGCAAAACTTAACGCCGGCGCCGCGGCGGCGATCTTGCGCAAGACGCCGTCGTTGTGGTCGGGAAGGTAGATGTTCCCTACAGCATCCAGCGAAACGCCGACGGCTCCGCCGAGCAGGGCTGCGGTGGAGGGACCGCCGTCTCCCGAGTAGCCTTGCGTGCCGTTGCCTGCCAGCGAAGTAATGATGCTGGTTGCGGCCGTAACCTTGCGTATCTGGTAGCCGCCGGAAATGTAGATATCCCCGGCTGGATCCACGGCCACTCCGTAGAGGTTCAACTGGTTGTTCCCGCCGAGCACCGCATCGGTGGCCACGCAGCCATCGCCGAGGAGATCGACGGAGCCTGAGCAGGTGCTGGGCGATGTGCCCCCTCCGGCCACCGTGCCGATGATTCCAGTTGCCGCGGCGATCTTGCGAATCAACTGGCCGTTGTTTGCGTTGAACGGACCTCCATCGACAAAGTAGATATTCCCAACCGCATCCAAGGTAATGCCGGCCGGATAGTAGAGGCCCGCGCTGGTGGCCAGCCCGCCGTCGCCTGTAGAGCCGGGGCTGCTGGTGCCGGCAATCGTAGCGATCAGGCCTGAAACCGCGCCGACTTCGCGAATGCGGCTATTTTCCGAGTCGGTGATGTACACGTTGCCGGCGGCGTCTACGGCCACGTAAAAGGGATCGTTCGCCTCCGCGGTGTTGGCCGGCTTGTTATCCCCGTTATAGCCTTGGGTGCCATTGCCGGCCAGCGTGGTAATGATTCCGGTTCCGGCGTTGACTTCGCGGACGCGGTTGTTGGCGCCGTCCGCGATGTAGAGATTGCCGGCCGCATCGATGGCCACGGCGGTCGGCAAGTTCAGCTCGGCGCTGAGGGCCGGTCCATTGTCCCCTCCATACCCGGCTGTCCCGTTGCCCGCGACGGCGGTGATGACCCCGGTGACCGCGTCGATCCGGCGAATGAGACTGTTGAATTGATCGGGAAAGTAGAGATTGCCGGCTGCATCGACCGCGACACCGTATGGACCGGACAGCGTGGCATTCAGGTCAGTGCATCCGTCGCCTACGGAATCCGTGGAGCCCGGGCATGTGCCCGGCGAGGCGCCCCGCCCGCAATGGTGCTGATGATGCCCGGCGTGAACGCGACCTGCGGGCCGGTGCCGACGCCCGTCAAGCCGAAGGTAAACGTGCCCAGGCTGGTGATGGCCGTGAGCGGAACGCCGCGCAATCCCGGGTAGGCGGGATTGAAGATGATGGGGATGGTGCAAATGGCGCCGCCCGAATTGGAGGTGGTTCCGTTCACCGTGCAACCGGTGATCGTGCCGGTCTTGTATTCCTGTTGACTGCCTTGTGAAATGCCCGCGGTGATGCTGGTGATTGACTGGGCGACGTTCAACTGGAACAGCACATTCTGCGAGATGCTCGTGCTTCCCACTGCCGTTGTGGGAAATGAGGCAGTGGAGATCTTGCGGACGCGGTAGTTTGTGGAATCGGCAACGTAGAGAATTCCGGCAGGATCCATGCCAATGCCAAAAGGCAATTTGAATTCGCCCAATATGGCCGGGCCGCCATCCCCGGCGAAGCCGCCGGTTCCCGTACCGGCAAAGGTGACGATGTTGCCGGTCGAGGCCGAGACCATCCGGATATTGTTGTTCCCACTGTCGGAGATGTAGAGATTGCTCGCGGCGTCTAAGACGACGCCATACGGGGAATCGAGTTCAGCGCTGATGGCGGCGTGGCCATCGCCGCTGTTGCCTTGGCTTCCGTTGCCCGCAAAGGTATATACATTGCCGCCCGAAACTTCTCTGATCACATGATGAAAACTATCGGGGAAGTAGACATTGCCGAGCCGATCTACCGCTACGGATACAGGAGGCTGAAGGAGCGCGCTTGTGGCGGGAGTTGGCGAAGCGGTGTAAAGCGTGGAGCCACCGCCGGCGATGGTGGCGATGTAGTGATTGGAGGCGAAGACCTCGCGGATGCGTTCGCTTTGCGTGTCGGCGATGTAGAGATTGCCTGCGCCGTCAAAGGCCATGCCATAAGGGAGATTCAGCTCAGCCGACGTGGCGGGCCCGCCGTCTCCACCGTGCCCGGCGGTGCCGTTGCCGGCGTAGGTGGAGATGTTTCCGGTGGACGCAGAGATCGTCCGGATGACGCTGTTGCCGGTGTCAGCGATGTAGACATTGCCGGCGCTGTCCACGGCCACACCCCCGGGATTATCCAAAAGAGCGTTGGCAGCCGGGCCACCATCGCCCAAGTAGCCTTGATGCCCATTTCCGGCGATGGTAGAGATCTTTCCGTCGGGTGTGACTTTACGAATGACGTTCTTTTCAAAGTCCGCGATGTACACATTGCCGGCGTTGTCCGCGGCAACGCCAAACGGGGAATACAACTCGGCGCTGGTCCCTGCCTGCCCATCTCCTGTCCTGTATAGCCCTGGGTGCCGTCTCCGGCAATCGTGGTGATGGCCGGAACAAGCTGAACCGGCAAGGCCTGCGCCCAGGAATGGCTCGGGCCGGCCAGCAAACAGAGGGCCGCAGCCAGGGCCGCGGTCAAGCAAAAAGGGAAACAACGCACAAGGCAGGCTGAGGAGAGAGATTGCATCGGTCCAGACTCCGTCGAACAAGGATGGAGGACAGGGTGCGGTCTCCCGCCCATCTGTCCGTCACAGGAAAAGAGCTCTTGAAGTCCCAGGAGCGCCCCACAAAGATGGGATGCCGGCACCGCGAATGTGAACGTTTCAATCGGCGCAAGGCGGGAGGGGAAGAGAGAACTCCAGCGCGCCCAAACCGAATGCACGACAGGTGAAAAGAACGGGGAAGCAGGGGTAACGCTGCCAAGGCTGTGCAGCCTGCCTGATGAGGAAGCTCAAGCAGGCGGACGGCCTTCGGAGCAGCAGGACATCGTCTATTGAGATTATTTGTAGACTAAAGTAGTCCTGAATATCAAGGAAACTTTGGTTCGTTACCTTCGAACGCGGAGCAGTTACCGGGGTTATTGCGCGCTGAGCAGGGCAAGGTTGAATCGGGGTCGCGGACGCGCTGTTAGAGGACGATCCAGATCAAGATTCTGAGGGTCAAGCTACCCTTTGTGCCGCGCCAGACAGGAAACCCGATACCACGGCGAGCAGGTGAATCTCCCGCCGGAATGAACGAAGAGGCTGCCGGATCCGATCTCAGAAGTTGTACCGGAAGCTCACCTGAATCTGCCTTGCAAGCTCGGAGGCACTCAGGGCAAACCCCCGAATTGCCGATCGAATCACTGGATAAAAGCCGAGCTGGCCGCAGCTTGCACTACCCTCTGAAACTCTTTCCAACTGCACGAGCCATCGGCCCGGCTGCAACCCGGGACAAAGACTGGGACGCGTTCGGGAGGGCTTTCGATGCTCAGGGGCGTGGCATTGCGCATCTGCTCGAGCGTTTGCGCCATGTAGAAAGTCTTCACGAAAGGCTCCCCGGTCCCGCGCCTCTTCCAAAGCTCAAATACCAGGGCGCCGCCGGGCGGCGTGTCGTCGCGCCGGCCGTCGATCAGCCAGGACAATCCCAGCGCTCCGCTAATATTGGCCAGATTCGTGTCGTGGCCCACCAGTATCAGAAGACGGTCGCCGGGTTGCGTGAGCGCTCCCGTGACCGGATGCGCAGTGACTGCCTGTTCGATGGACATTAGAGCATGAGAGAGAAGACTCGACGATTGAACGCGGGCAATGTAATCGGTCCGCTGGGCGATGTCTTCATTTGCGGTATGCAGTTCGAGAAGCTCGCGCAGTGTGTGCAGGTCCACGCGGCCCCAGCCGACGTTCGCCGCCTCCATTCCCTCCGTGTACTCGAGCAGCAGATTCTCCGCCATGGTTGAGGCAGTACCCAGCGGCGTGCGCAGCTCCACCAGATGGTCGCCTTGCCCCGGCGCGATCGAAGACGGTATGTCGAAGAGCGACTGAGGAGCCGGCTTGCCTGCGCCTTGACAGTCCGTGCCAAGCTTGCAGCCGCGCAACACCTCTTCGAGCGCTTCAAGCTGCGGCCGGTAGGCCTCCGCGAGGCCCGGCGGGTTGGCTCCGATACGGCCGGAGACTGCGGCAGTGGCCAGCAGCTTATCCGGCTTCCCAACTCCGGCAGCTAACGAATGAAACAGCGGATCTGCTGTCCCTTCGGGAAGCGCCTTCACTGCAATCGCGCATCCCGGAGCAAGGCCCGCGGCCAGCGCCTTGCCGGTTTCGCGCGTGCGCTGGTCTGAGTCGGCCACGATTCGTATGTGAGCCGCGTCTTCACAACCAGCCGGTTTGAGTAGGCCCTCGGCGGCCAGCAGATCGCGGTCGTAGCTGCCAAACAGCGTCATCAGCCGCGCCCCGTGCTCGGTCAGGTACCCCGCGGGAACGCTCCAGGCCGGCCACGGCTGTTGCGAGTACTGGTTCAGCTTCTCCGGCTTGCCGGTCGGCGATCGCACTCCGTGCCGGCTGATCAGCAGAACGAATTGCAGTCGATCGTCCTGCTCCGCCGCGTTCTTCCCCACAGCTTGCGATGCAGCCTGGGCGCAGAGCGGCAACCCTGCGCCCAGGAAGAAACATAGAACCATGCCGCTCAAAGCCGCGCAGGCAATCCTCTTCATCGTCTTCCTCACGGCGCCACGGTGGAGTACACGCGAATCTCGGCGCAGTGTTCCGGCGCGCTGGGAACTCCAACATAAAGCAGATTCTGCGACGCCACAAACAGCGCCGTCCTGGCGCCGGCAGCGGTTTTCAGAACTCCCAGCGAGTGCACCGCCCTGGTCCGTTCCACCCGGTAAGCATCCACCTCGCCCGCTCCACTAATCAAATAAACACGGCGCAGCGCTGGATCGTAGAAGAGGTCGTCGGCTCCGCCCGCCGCGGCGAGGCTGCCAATTTCCTTGCCGGTCGCGGCATCCAGGGCGATGAGCGTTCCCGGTGTCCGGCAGGCAACAAACAAAATCCCGTCCTCGTTATCCAAAGCGAGCGGCACGTTATCCGAGGCTTTGGTCAGCTTCCAGCGCGCGGCGATTGCCTGGGAGTCCGCGCCAATCACGGCAACCTCGTTCGCTTCGGCAATATTCGCAAACACGCGCCGGCCCGCTACATCGATCTCAAGCGCCTCAGGATGCGTGGCCACCGGTAGATTTGCCAGGAGGCTCATGCGCCGGGCATCCACCACGGCAACCCTCGCCGGATTGGCCGCATCGCTGCCGCCATGCCCCACATACAGCAGATGAGTCTGCTGGTCGTAGACCATGTCATCCGCGTCGTCAGAGAGTTTTACCTTGCCCGCCATATCCAAAGGCGTGCCTTTGTAAATCCGGAGTTCCCCGAGTGCGCCATCGGCCACAAACAGGCTGCCTGTCTCCGCAACCCATGCCAGGCCGTGAGGCTTTCCAAGACCGGTGATGCTTTGCTGCACTTTGCCGCTCTTCAAATCGATGACTTCAACGGAATGATTCCCGGTGGCGGCCACGAACAATCGATCATCCGCCGCGTCGAAGGCAAAGTGGTCGAACTTGCCCGAAACACCAGGCAAGAGAATCGTTTTGGAAAGTTGCAAGGCCGGCGCTTGAGGCTGCGCCGGCAACTGCGCAGCAAGGCACACCATGAGCGAAAGGAACGCGCCGGCCAGAAAGCGGCAAGCCGCGCGGCGGGAGAGTTGCCTGCGAACTTCGAGATGCATGCCAGTAGAATTCAATGTTTTCTCCAATACAAGAAGCGGCGGATAGCGGCTTTGCTCCGTTTGACGGAGCCAAGCCGGCTATCGCGATGTGTACCCGCGGAGGTTACGCGGATATCATTTGTCGCGGTGAGAGGTCCAGCGCAGACCGCCGCCATAGGTAGGGTGATAATACTCGCGCTGAACCACATACTGCGCGCTGCCGTAGTAGAAGCCGAACACCTCGTTGGTCAGGTTTAGCCCCTGCAGGTAGAGTTCAAATCCTCTCGGCAGACGATAGCTCATCTGGGCATCCACCTGCATGTGGGGGTAGAGATAGTTATCGCCGGCAGGACCGCTCACTCCGCCAACCTGGGGCTTGGTCAAGATGCCTCCACTTGGATTCGCGGCCAGGTCCTCATACTGGTACGAGTAGATGCTGGCGCCGTTGTATTCGAATCCCATGTGGACCGAAACCCGGCCCCGGTCGTAGCTGGGCCCAAGGTTCCATGTGTTCGGCGTCTGGCGCAGCAGCGCGGGGCTGTCGGTGCGCAGCGGATCCACGCCCTTGGCTTGCGAATCGCTGTAGGTGTAGTTTCCTGAGAAACCCAGGCCGCCCAACATGCCCGGCAGAAATGAGAGCCGCTGTTGGTAGGCAACCTCAATTCCGTATACCCACGCGCTGCCGCCGTTGTTCGGCTGCGTTTGCAGGTAGCCTTTGAACTTGCCGGAGGTCACGTATCCCTGGTTCACCACCAATGGGTCAGTGAGATCCTTGTAGAAGAACCCGGCCTGTAACAGTCCGAGCGGAGTGAGATAGTGCTCATAGAGCAGATCGAGATTGTTGGCATGCTCCGATACCAGCGCGGGGTTGCCGACAGATTCCTTTGGAATGGAACCGGAGGTGTCCAGCGTGATGTAGGGGATCAGGTCCTGCGGGTCAGGCCGCGCAATTCCCCGTCCATAAGAGGCGCGCACGTCGGAGTTGTTGGTGATCGGATACCGTGCCTGCACGCTGGGAAGGATGTCGAGATAGGACTTCGATCCATTCACCGGAGTCGTCCCGCCCCACGAGCCGTCGGAATTCGTGATGACCTGGTATCCGGTTGTTTTTACATTCGTCTGCTCGAAGCGCAACCCGGCCTGAAGATGCACCTTTCCAAGCTGCGTGGTGTTCATGAGGTAGCCTGCGGTGATCCGCTGCTCCAGGTTGAAGTTGCTGGCGTCGGATCCCACATGCGTTGCATCCACATCGAGAGGGCCAATCTGGCCGGCATTGGCGTTGGCAAAGGCAACAATCGAGGTCCAGTCAGTCAGCGGACCAAGCTGGTAGCTGCCGTCGTAGAAATTCTTGTTCTGAATCGGGCTTGTGAACTGGCTCGCCAGGATCGTGGTCGTCTCGTTGTCATAAACCGGCGAGTACGCGAACTGCCCCTTGTGCTGATTGCGAATCTTGAATCCAATTTCAAGCGTGGAAGCATGCCCGCGGGCGTTATAGTTCATGCCATAGGAAGCAGAGCCTTGCAGGTTGATCTGCGCGGTCTGCCCGCTGGTCAGGTCCAGCTCCGAAAGGTACCACTGATTCTGATCGAACACAGGCGTGCCGGCTGCCGTGCAGGCCGGGTTCCACTGCGGCCGGTACTCGGTCAGGTTGGCGCCCGGATCGTAGTAGCAGGTGTTCTCGGCAAAGCTCTTCAATGCCTTTGTTGGCTTGAAGGTAGCGCCTGGATTGCCCGCGGCGGCCAACTGCCGGGCGCGCGATACGGCCGCTTCCCATTTGAACCAAGAGTTGGTGAACAAATGGTTTCCGCCGAAGGTGGCCAGCCCGATTCCATAGTCCGGCGCGCGCCTTGAAGTCTTGTACCCCGGCTTGTCGCCCGCGAACGTCGCAGGGTCGCCGGTGGGGCTGCTCGGATTCGGTGTGACCACATCGTTCAACGTGTAAGTCCACTTGTCGCCAAAATCCTGAAAGTCCGAGTAAAAGCCCTTGGCAAACAGCAGCGAGTTATCGGAGACCTTGTAATCGACGCTGGTGGCCGCGCCCCAGCGGGTGCGGTCGTAGCGATATTCGCGCAGGTCGATGCTGTCGTAGCTCGGTGTCAGTGTCCCGGTATCGGGCGTGGGTTCAATGTCGTCAATGCCGCGGCCATTGTAGTCATAGGTGAAGTTGCCCAGGATGCCGAGCTTTTTGGCGGCCATGAATCGCTTGCCCGCGGTGATGCCATACTGGCTGGCATGGCGGCCATCGACGATGTGCGTATAGCCGCCGTTGGCAAAGGCGGTCAGGGTCGGCTGCTCGCCCGCTGACTTGGTTACCAGGTTCACGGAACCGCCGATCGCGTCCCCATCCTGATTCGCCGATAGCGTCTTGTTGATTTCCACCGATTCCACCAGGTCGGCGGGGATCGTATCCAGTTTCACCTGGTTCACCGTCGACTCGGGCGATGGCACCAGCACCCCGTCAATGGTGGTGTTGCTCAGGCGCGGCTCGGTACCGCGAATCTGCACATACTTGCCTTCGCCCTCGTCGCGCTCGAGCGTGACGCCCATCAGGCGGCCCAGCGCATCGGCCACGTCCGCGTTGGGAAGGCTCATGATCTGATCGTTGGTCAGCACATTGAGAATGTTTTCCGAGCTGTCGATGCGGTTGATTGCTTCGGCGTCTCCATGCGCACCGGTAGCAGTGACAATAATCTCCTGGGATGCCGAGGCGACCTTGAGCACCGCGTCAAGGTGAGCCGGCTTCCCGGCCGCGATGGTGACAGTAGTCGAAAACGGCGCAAAGCCCACGAATGAGATCCGCACTTCATACGAGCCCGGCACCAGATTCGGAACCACGAATTCGCCTTGTGTGTCGGATACGTACGAGGCAGAAGTCTGAATGATTTGGACCACGGCGCCTTGCAACACGGCGCCGGCGTTGTCGGTAACCCGTCCGGTCAATGTCCCTTTAGTCGTCTGCCCCATGCCGGCGAGCGAGATGACCAGCAGCAGAAAGATGGATAAAGATGGCAAGCGTCTCATAGAAGCCTCCTGGCGCACGCAGAACCCGGATTCGCACTGTGGCGGCGAGGTTTTCTGGTCAGCGCTGAAGCCCACATTAGCCGCCCATGTTAAAGCCCGGTTAACAATGCGGCGAATTCTTCCTAAGATTGCGCATTGCGTGATGACGATCACCGGGAGGTGTGTTGAAATCAAATCATCCGGTTGAATGAAGAGGTTGTTTTCCCGCCAAATCTTTGGCACAAAGCCTATGCGCATCCTTGTCGTTGAAGACGAATCCCGCATGCTTGAGCTGTTGCGCAAGGGACTCTATGAGCACGGATTCACGGTGATGACCGCTGCCGATGGAGTGACAGGCCTTGAGATTGCCACCCATCATGAGTGCGATGCCATCGTGCTCGACATCGGTCTGCCGCGGCTCGACGGCTATCAATTGATGCAGGCTCTTCGCGCCCGATCGCGCGCGACTCCCGTGCTCATGCTCACGGCGCGCGACGCGGAGGACGACATCATCCGCGGACTCCATCTCGGCGCGGACGACTATCTCACCAAACCCTTTTCCTTTCCCGAGTTGGTGGCGCGGCTCAGGTCCATCACGCGCCGCCAGCGCGAGCAAGGCGACGGCGCCATCAAGGCCGCCGATGTCGTCGTCGATCTCATGCGTCATACCGTCACCCGCGCGCGCGACAGCGTCGACCTCACCCGTCTTGAGTTCCGCCTGCTTGAGTCTCTTATCCGCCGCGCCGGACAGTGCGTGCCCCGCCAGGACCTGACGGAATCCATCTGGGGCGCGGACCATCCCGTGGGCCCCAGCGCGCTCGAGGTGCTGGTCAATTCGTTGCGCGCCAAGCTCGACGCGCCTTACCCAACCAAGCTCATCGGCACCCTCCGCGGCTCCGGCTACATCTTTCAACTCGCCGCATCCGCGCAAGAGAGAGAACCATGATCGGGCCGCTCCCCCTTCGCATTCGCCTCACGCTCTGGTACTTTGCCATGTTCGCCTCGGCCGCGACTTTGTTATGCCTGGCCAGCCTGTGGATGCTGCGCCGAAGCGTCGACGAGACCGAGTACCACGAACTCCAGGAGCGCGCCGAAGATGTGCAGCTCGTCCTCAGGCACGAAGATCCCGCGCAGAGCTTGAAACAGATAGGCGACGGCTTTTCCTCCATCTATGAGTTCAAGGACGACGGCAAGTACCTCCAGGTTCGCGACGATCAGGGCAACTGGATCTTTCGCTCCCGGCGGATGATCGCGCAGAATCCTGACCTGCCCGCCCCCGGCCGCCTTCCCAAAACCGGCATCGTCACGGAGTTCCGCCAGGGAACGCGCCACGTGCGCATTCTCGCTTATCCCATCGAAGTTCATGGAAAGCTCTACGCCGTCCAAACCGGCATCGCGTTAAACAAGGCCACGGCGCTGCTGGTCAGTTTCCGCACCAATCTCCTGCTGCTCACGCCCATCGTGATTCTGCTCGCCGCCGCGGGCGGCCACTTTATGAGCCGCAAGGCGCTCCACCCCATGGCGGCTCTGGCAGCCGAAGCGCGCGGCATCAACGAGCGCAACCTCGAAACGCGCCTGCCCGTGCCCCGCGCGCAAGACGAGGTCTCAGACCTGTCGCGCACCCTCAACCAGATGCTCGAGCGCATCGATCACGCATTTGCCAGCGTGCGCACCTTCACCGGCAACGCCTCGCACGAGCTGCGCACGCCCATCTCGCTCTTGCGAACTGAGATTGAAGTGGCCCTCTACCGCCCTCGCGCTGCCGAAGAATACCGTCAGGTCCTTCGCCGCCTTCACGAGGAGGCCATCCGCATGACCGGCCTGGTTGAGAACCTTCTCTCCCTGGCGCGCGCCGACGGCGGCGCCGAGGCGATTGCCCTTGCTCCCATCCAGGTCCATGCGCTGTTCCATCAACTGGCCGCGACCTGGACTCACGCAATGAATCAAGCCATGCTCGATTTTCATGTCGACGCCACTGCCGACGATCTCTTCGTGCTGGGCGACAAGCAAGGCATTCCGCGCCTGCTCTCGATTTTGCTTGAGAACGCGAGCAAGTACACGCCTCCGGGCGGAGCGGTAAGGCTGTGCGCAACCGTCGAACCAGAGCGCGTCCTCCTATCCGTGTGTGACACCGGCATCGGAATCGCCTCGGAACACAGGCCGCACATCTTCGAACGCTTCTACCGCGTGACATCGGCCAGCGAGAATATTCCCACAGGCTCGGGCCTCGGCCTCGCTCTGGCCAAGTGGATTGCAGACCGTCACGGTACGGAGTTGTTGGTTGAGAGCGAGCCGGGAAGAGGAAGTTGCTTTTCATTCTCGCTCCAGCGAACTTCTCCCGATCTTCCTGTCCACGATGCACTCAGCAACGCATCCGCAGGTTCCGCGCGAGGCTCGAAGTTACCTTCTTCCTGCGCGCTTTGATGTGCATGATGACTGGCCGGGAATTACTGCGGCTGAGCGCTTTCTGCCGGTTGGCCTTGAGCACCGGTTGGCTTCCGATCGTCCGGAAGAACGAACGGGTCCGGGCTTAAATGTCCACCATGGCAGGTGCCGCATGTTACCGGAACGCCGGAACCATCGATGCGGCTCACGTATCTTGTGTTGATCTCTTCGGTCATTTGGAACATGATGCGCGCGACGCCCTTCAGAGGCTTGGAGTCGGCGGCGAAGTCGAGCAGCGGTTCGCCGCCCGCATCGGTTTTCTCGCGGTCCTTCGCATGGCAGAGGCTGCACCGCGTGCCAAGGGCGGCCTGCCACTGCTCCATCAAAGCATTTACCTGCTGTCCTGTCAGATCCATGGGCAGCACTTTCAGGTTGGTGGGAGCAGGAAAGGTGCGGCCCGGCGCTGGACTTGTTCCGGTCGTGCTTTGCGGCGCCTGGGCAGCCATGGCTGCGATGAGAGCGGCTGCTGCCGCCAAGGTGACAGCCCCGGCGAAAAATGGCTCGAACAATGTTCCCATGCCAATAACCTCGCCTCGCCGGTTACCAGCTATCCTTGGCCTTCTTCTCCTGCTTTGACCAGAGGTAGTCGGAAATGCGGTGAATATCTTCATCGCTGAGGACGTTTTTCCACGAGGGCATGTAGAGCGGCGGGGCTGGGCCGGCTGCATTGTCGAGCGGCGGCGTTCTGCCGTTGCGGATGATGGCGATCACTTCATCCTTGGTGTAGTCGTCGGAGACGTGAAGCAGCGATGGCACTTCGCCGCCCTGGGCATTGGGATTGGCGACGCCGCCTTGCAGCTCTGTGCCGTGGCAGCCGACGCAGCCGAAGCGGGCGAAGTCCTGCTTGCCGGCTTCGATGGCCACTTCCTCGGCAGAGAGCGGGCGGGTTCTCTTGGACAAGATCAACTGGAGGTCGTCCGGCGTGGCAATGACGAGGTAAGCGAGCAGAGCCTTGCGGGCGTTGGCCTCCAGATCATAGGCAGGCATGGAGCTTCCGGGGTATACCAGCTCGGGATTGACGAGTTGCTCATCGAGCCACTCGGTCGAGTGCCTCTTGGTGACGCCCAAGAGGTCAGGGCCAGTCTTCGCGCCCACGCCGCCCACGGCGTGGCAGGTGATGCAGTTTTTCTCGATGAAGAGCTGGCGGCCATACTCGGGTCCGGGGATGAGGCGCACGCTGGCATAGTAGGAGCCCATCTCTTCGCTGGTGAGCGAGAGCATGTAATAGGTGAGGGCGTGCGCCTGCTCCTTGGTAAAGTGGAAATCGGGCATGGCGGAGCCGGTGGAAACCTGGTTGGGAGCGAGGAAGTGGCGCTCAAGCCATTCGGGCGCGCGATGATTGGCGCCTTCGGCGGTGAGGTCGGGGCCAATGCTGCCGCCCACGCCGTTGAGCTTGTGGCAGCCGCGGCAGCCTTGCGACTCAAAGAGGCGGCGGCCCTCGGTGAGTTCTGGCACGCCGGGCACTTCGCCTTCCTTGTGGCAGCGGCCGCACGAGGCGCGAACGTAGTCCTTGCTCAGGAGCGGATTGGGCCAGAAAGCGACGTTGCCGTGCGCAGCATCCTTGTCGGTGGCCAGGCCCTGGCCGCCGTGACAGATGGTGCAGCCGAAGCGGGAGGGAACATGCGGCGCGAGGTTGGCGTGATAGCGGAAGGGTTCGGGCGCGTTCTTCATCGTCGGATCTTCGACGCCCAGGTGGCAAGTGGTGCAGCGGTCAACGCGTTGCAGTCCGGTCAGCATCACCTGATGGATTTCCGGCGGCGTGGCCAGCACCGCTGCCTTGGTGACGGCGTTGGGCTCGCCCTGCGCTTCAAGCTGCAGGAAGTTGCGCTGGTAGGTCTTCCACGAGGGCGTGTTGGCCTGCCAGGCCGCGGCCACAATCAAGGCCAGCGCAAGAAAGCTGAGAGCGAAGAAGATTTGCTGGAGTCTGCGTTCCATTACTCAGCCCCCCCGACAACGTGAACCCACGGTGGAACCATCGCCCAGCCGGGTCCGCGAAAGAAGGTTCCCACAACGATGAGGACGATGTTGGCTACGACGAAAAAGGTAAAGAGCCCCAGAACCCATTTGCGATCGCCCGGGCGCCGGCTGGGGTTCCGGTCAATATAGGGAATGGCGATGAGAGCCAGCACCATGAGCGCCGGCGCCACCACGCCGCCCAGCAGCGCGGAGTGGCTGACCAGTTCTTGTAACCCGAGGAAATACCACGGAGCCTTGGCGGGGTTCGGCGTCTTGGCTGGGTTGGCCAGCTCCTCAAGCGGCGCGTTCAAAAACAGAGACATCACCATGATGGTGGTGACGGTGGCCATCAGCGTAACTGCTTCGCGAACGAAGGCGTAGGGATACGAGAAGACTGTGTCTTCCTCTTCTTCGGCAGTGACCGTCTCGAAGATCGGTTTGCCGGTGACCACTTCCATCAGTCCGTACGTCTTGGTGGCGGATGCGGCCTTGGCTCCGAGCGGCGCTGTGGCAGCGGGCGCGCCGATGGTGACCAGGGGGTCCGTCGCGGGCTTCAACTTCCATACCGGCCGCGAGAGCCCGCCGTCCTTGCGTACACGCCAGAAGTGCACGATGGTCAGCAGAATCATGAGCGAGGGAAGAACGGCAACGTGCAGGACGTAGAAGCGGACCAATGCGGCCTCGCCCACGCTGTGACCGCCGAGGAGAAGCTCGCGGAGCTGGCCGCCGATCAGCGGCGCGTAGCTGCCGATGTTGGTGCCGACGGTGATGGCCCAATACGCGAGCTGATCCCAGGGCAACAGGTAGCCGGTGAAGGAGAGCCCCAGCGTGAGCAGCAGAAGGAGAACACCGATGACCCAGTTGAACTGGCGCGGCTTTTTGTACGAGCCGGTATAGAAGACCCGGCACATGTGAAGGAAGACGCACACCACCATGCCGTGCGCGGCCCAGCGATGCATGTTGCGCAGGAACGGCCCCATGAAGACCACGAACTGGAGGTCTTTCATGTCCTGGTAGGCCTGCGGCGGGAAGGGCCGGTAATAGCACATGAGCGCAATGCCGGTGGTGACGAGAATGAGGAAGAGAAAGAAGGTGATGAAGCCCAGGTAGAACGAGTGCCTGAACTTCATGTTCTCTTTCTTCACCTTGGCGGGATGGATGTGCAGCCAGACATTGAGAAAGACCAGTTCGGACTTTCCCTTGTCGGTGGACAGCGGATCGCGCCGTACGATGGATTGCCAGATTTCGCGAATGAGATTCATGGTTACACCATCAACCGGTAGCTGGACGGGACGGTCTTGTCTTTGTCGACGCGCAGCTGGCCGTCGCGCGCTTGCGTTACTTCGAACCATTCGAGGGCGCGGGGAGCGGGACCATGCTGCACGGAGCCGTCCGCCGCAAAGACGCTGCCGTGGCAGGGGCAATGGAACTTCTGATCGCTGGAGAAATATGCCACGGTGCAGCCCAGGTGAGTGCAGACCGCGCTGGCCACGGCAAATCCTTTGTCACGATCGCGGAAGACGAAGATCTTTTCGTCGACCATGAATGTGGGAGGGCCAAAAGGGAAATCCGCGGAGTCGCCGATCTTGAACGACTGAGGCGGCTCGTAGAAAACGTTCGGCATGAGAAAGCGGATCACCGCCGCCAGGCTCACTCCCACGGCCGAGACCAGGGCAGTCACACCCACAGCGCCATAACTGAACTTGAAGAAATCCCTTCGATTCATTCCCTCGTCTCCCCTATTCAAAGACTTCGCGTTCCTGCTGTTCCAAAGCTTCCATGGTGATGGAGCCGGTGGGGCATCGCGCCGCGCAGAGGCCGCAGCGAATGCACTTGTCTTCGTTCTTGATGATGGCGCCCGCCTGGCCGGCCTTGAGTTCGGCTGCCGGCACGCCGTAGCGCTTCTGAATCAGCGCGTCGTACCGCTCGTCCCCGCTCACTTGCACAAGGTCGACGAGGCGCAGGCAATTCTCAGGGCAAACATCAACGCATCCGGCGCAGAGAATGCACTTGGAGCCGTCGAAGATGGTGTTCACCTGGCAGTTGAGGCAGCGCAGGCCCTCGGCGCGGCCCTGCTCCTCGTCAAAGCCGAGCTCCACTTCCGCAATGCCGATGCGGCGGTTTGCGGCGAGCACAGGCATCTTCTGACGCGGTGTGCTGAGAAAGCCGCGCGGCATCTCCCAGTTGGGCAGAATGCGGAAGCGGCTGAGCACTGTCTTCTTGGTTTTGCCGGTAAGGAAGACGTGGATGGAGCGCGCAGCCTTGTGGCCATTGGCCACGGCTTCCACCAGGATCCGCGGGCCGAAGGCTACATCGCCCCCGGCAAAGACGCCGGGAGCAGTGGTCATCAGATTCTCGTCGATCTTGAGGATTCCGCGCGGCGTCACCTGCACGCCTTCGTCGCCGCTAAGGAACGAAAGGTCGGCCTGCTGGCCGATGGCCAGGATCACGCCGTCGCAGGGAATGATCTTCTCTTCATCGCTGAAAGCCGGATTGAATCGGCCATTCTCATCGAAGACGGTTACGCAGCGGCGAACCTTGAGACCGGTCACAACGCCGTTCTCGCCCACAATCTCTTTCGGGCCCCAGCCGTTGTCAACCACAATGCCTTCGTGCTCGGCCTCGTCCACTTCGCCCTTCCATGCGGGCATCTGCGCGCGCGATTCGAGACTGACCATGTCCACTTGCTGCGCGCCGGAACGCAGGGCCATGCGGGCGGCGTCAAAGGCGGGCTGCAAGCCTTTGGCATCTTCTTCCTGTTCGGGAAACGTAACCGCCTCCTGCACCAGGCGGACCGCGGCACGCGCCACATCGATGGCCACGTTGCCGCCGCCGACCACCACGACGCGCTTGCCCAGGTTGATCTCAAAGCCGAGATTGACGTTGATGAGGAAGTCGATGCCGTTGTAGACGCCGGCCAGGTGCGCGCCGGGAATGTTGAGTTCGCGCCCCTTGTTGAGGCCGGTTGAGAGCAGAACCGCATCGTAATTTTTGCGCAGATCAGAGAAGGAGATGTCGCGGCCCAGCGTCACGCGCGTGTGCAGCTTGACTCCCATGGCCAGGATGCTGTCCACCTCCATCTTGATGATTTCGCGTGGAAGGCGAAACTGCGGAATGCCGAGGTAGAGCATGCCGCCGGGAACCGGAGCGGACTCGAATACTTCCGTGTCATAACCGAGCAGCGCCAGGTCGTGTGCGCAGGTGAGGCCGCAAACGCCCGCGCCGACAATGGCAATCTTCTTGCCGCGGCGGGCTGGGGGAGGGAGCTTCTTGCGTGCCGGGTCGTGGCCCTGGCCTAAGTTGTGCCGGTCTGTGGCGTAGCGTTTGAGCGCACAGATGGCAATGGGTTCGTCGATCTTGCCGCGCCGGCAGTTGTCTTCGCAGGGATGCGCGCAGATGCGGCCCAGCACGTAGGCAAAGGGATTGGGCGCACGGGCGAGAAGATACGCTTCTTCATCCTGAGAGATCCCGATGGCCTGCACATACCGGCCGCATTCCGTATGAATGGGGCAGGCAGAGCGGCAAGGAATATTCTTGTCGAAGTATTCCTGGTCCGGGACCGTGATGGGATAGCGCATGAGTTCCCCAATTCTGTTGAGTGTGCAGAACCTGTACGCTGAGGCCGCTACCCGCGGATAGCGGCATCAGGTGAAGAAGAACCCCCGGCGAATCATGTTGCCGTGTACCGAGGGGATGGCCGCAAAAGCAGCTCCTAGGAGGGAAAGCGACCTTTCGCGGCAAAAGCCCTTAGTGTTGCGCCGCCTTCAACTTCTCGATCTCTTCATCGCTGAGAGCCTTGGAGAACGCGGAGGGATTCTTGTCCTTGCGATTTTCCTGGTCGTAGGCGAGGAACTCGTAGATCGCCTTGCCCTGTGTGTCGCTGATGCCGGAGTTGGGCTTGTGCATCATGCGCTTCACATAGCGGCTCCACTCATCCTTGGTCATGGTGGTGTTGATGGGTCGCGCGATGGTGTGACACTTGGCGCACTTGTCAGTGAAGACCTTGTAGCCCTTCTGCTGGTCGGCCGGATAGCTTGAGACGTTGATCTTGTCGGATCCCTTGTCCTGGGGCAGATTCACGTTGCTCTGCGCCGCGAGAAACAGGGGCGTGGATAAAACGGCGAGGGTGATGGTGCGAATGGCTGCGTGCATTTTTGTTTTCTCTCCTTACCACATGTAGCGGATGTCGACTTTGAACAGCTTGTCCGTGGTGCCGGCCAGCGCGACGGGGTCGCCATCGTGCTCCTGGTTGAAGGCTGCGCGGAGCACGACGTTGCCCAGCGGCGTAAGGGCGTGCTCGGCGCCGATGCCCCAGGCCTGGGTGTGCATTGCCGGGTTGGGGGCAATGGTTTCAATCGCTCGATCGTACCTGGCCATGATGACTGTGCCGGTCTTGAGGTAGTAGTCTGCCTCACCCCGGTAGGTATTGGCAACATAGTGCGACATGGCGCCGCCCTGGGTCCACTGCCAGTCGTCCTGGCTGCGGATGTAGCCACCTAAAATATCGAGTTTGTCGAAGAACAGGTAGTTGCCGAAGACACCGGTGCGGTAAAAAGTTGGGCGATAGGTGAACTGGTTGGTGGTGGAGAAGTTCTGATCCTGATCCTTTGAGCCGCGGTACATCATCACCGTGACGCCGCCATCGGGGCCAAACCAGTAATCGGCGTCGGCCCACACATCCTTGGAGTTCTTCGTGGAGCTGTCCAGTATCTCGCTGCCGTCGGCGTTGAGGCCGTTGGTTACCTTGGCCGAGACGGCGAAGATGTTCTTGAAGTAACTCGATGCCCAGGTGTAGCCCACGTCCACGCCGACAGGATGCTGATCGAGCGAGAAGCTGATGGGATCGACATTGGTGAGTGTGAAGGCCGGGTCGGAAAAGAGGTTATAGAACATGGCAGCGCGGGTTCCTTCTCCCTCCTGCATGTGGATCATGCCGGCTTTGACGAAATAGCTGCTATTTGCCCGGCCGCGGGTGTAGACGCCGAAGCCCTGTTCCAGATTTGTGCTTCCGCCCTGGTAAAGCTCGTAATGGCCGAAGTAGGAGAAGCCGGAGTCAGGAACAGTTCCGGCAAGGAAGAGCGCCGCTTCGTCCATGTTAAAACTCGAACACGAAGAGCTTTGCTGGGCGCCGACTGTTCCGCTGTTGCAGGAGGAGACCGGAGATGCCGAGGTGGTGTTGCCCTTGTCAGCCACGGTTTTGTCGTTAGTGACGCTGGCCTGGAGGATCAGTGCCAGAGAGTGCGTGATGTTGAACTTGATGTCTTTGTCGATGTCGGCGATCTTGGGGGCCGGCTTGGATCCGTCCATTTCATCGGGCGGCATGCGGTAACCGAGCCGCTTGAACATGTAGCCGTTCTTGTTCAATGCCGGTGGAACGGTGTGGCAGGTGTAACACTTGACGCCATACTTCCGGGCGAATGCCGGAATTGCCTTTGCCGGCTGGGGCATAAGCAGCAGGACGCCCAACGCCAACAGAATTGCCTTGAAACCAACGGTCCATATCTTCATTTGCGGCAGCTCCCTGCGTTTTCATTAAGCATGCCGCGGGCCAAAGTCATTCTTCTATTGTTTCATTCACTTGCGCTGGGCGCCTGGCAGGGTTTGGGGATTTCATTCCCCGCTTTCCAGCCCATTGTGGGGAATCGATTCCCCAGGCTGTTGCTCCCGTTCCCGCTTGAGCAGTAGGTAAAACGTCTTCCGGTCAACACCCGCCTCGCGCGCCGCCGCGCTCACGTTGCCGTCGCAACGCGCCAGCACCGCCTGCGCATAGGCGCACTCGAAGCTCGCCAGGTATTGCTCGCGCGCATCCTTCCACGGGAGCGACGAAAGCCCGCCCATCGACTCCACGGGCGGACGGCAATCTTCGGCCACATCGCTCGCTTCAAGCACCCCGCCGGGATGAAGAGCCGTTAGCCGCTCCATCACGTTTTTCAACTGGCGCACGTTCCCCGGCCAGGGCTCCTGCAAAAGCGCCTCGTAAAACTGCGGAGAGCCAGTGAGGCTCTTGCCGTAGCGGCGAGAGAACCGCTCCAGGAAGAAGCGGGCGAGATGAGGAATATCCTCGATACGCTCGCGCAATGGCGGAAGTTTGACCGTCACCACGCTGAGCCGGTAGTAGAGCTCCTCGCGAAAGGTACCCGCCTTGATCTTGGCCGGCAGGTCCTGGTTGGTGGCGCACAGGATGCGGCAATCGACGCGGACGGTGGAAAGGCCGCCGAGCCGGCGCAGTTGCCGCTCTTCCACAAAGCGGAAGAGGCGCGTCTGCAACTCGACGCCGAGGTCCCCGATCTCATCCAGAAAAAGGGTGCCGCCATCGGCCGACTCGATAAGGCCTTTCTTGGTGCGATCCGCGCCGGTGAAGGCGCCGCGCTCGTAACCGAAAAGCTCGCTCTCAATCAGCGATCCCGGCATGGCGCTGCACTCAACGGGAACAAAGGGGCCGTCCTTGCGTTGGCTTTGGTTGTGGATGAAGCGGGCGGCCACCTCTTTGCCCGTGCCGCTTTCACCGAGGATCATGACGGTGGCATCGGTCGCGGCCGCGCGGCGGCATTTGTCCATCTGGTTCAGCATGACCGCGCTGCGGCTCAGCGCCGCGTCCGTTTCGCCCAGGGCCTCCAGCCGTCCCATCAGCACTTCCACCTCGCGCTCAAGCCTGGCATGCGCCAGCGCTCTCTTGACCACCAGCAAGAGATCTTCGCGCTTGAAGGGCTTTTGCAGGAAATCGAATGCGCCGTTGCGCATGGCCAATACGGCGCTTTCCACCGACCCGAACGCGGTGAGAAAGACGATGGGCAGTCCCGGATGAACCGGATGCAGCTTGGCAAAAATCTCTTCGCCGGAGATGCCCGGCATGCGCATGTCAAGCAGAACCATGTCAGGCGGGTTGGCGAGACACTCAGCGACGCCTTTGGCCGGATCGACGAAAACTTGCACAGCGGTTCCCGGCAAGCGCAGCATCCGCTGAATGTTCTCGCCCAGTGCGGCTTCGTCGTCGATGACCAGAATGCGGCTCACGCTTCGGCTCCTCCGGCAAACCAGTGGTAAGGCTGGCCGCGGGTAAATCGCGCCGGGGGCAGTTCGACAACAAAGCTGGCCCCGCCGCCTTCCCTGTCTTCATAGCGGATTCGGCCATCGTACATATCCAGCAGGCTGGCCGACAAGAACAGGCCCAGCCCAAGATGTTCCCGGCCGGCTCCCTGAGAGATGAACGGTTCAAAGAGGTGTTCACGGATGCTTTCAGGAACGCCTGGCCCGTTGTCTTCAATGCGGGCTACGACCCGAGCGCCGGCAGTTCGGTAGGGTGTAAGCTGGACCCAGATTGTGGCGTCTTCACGCCCTTTCAGGACCTCGATGGCGTTGGTCAGCAGGCAACGAACCACTTCGCCGGCCACGTGCTCCGGAACATTCACGCGCGGAGCCTCGCCGAACTCCTCCACCAGTCTGACGCCCTGTGCACTCGCCCGCAGCTTGAGCGCGGCCATCGCCTCATCGAGAGCTTTCCGGGGATCGGAGGCATCAAAAACCTCCGCACCCCGCTCGCGGCGCAAGGCCTGCAGAAGGGTTGTGGCAATCCTGCTCATGTAGCGCGTCTCCTTGAGCATCTCCTCGAGATCGCCGCAAAGCGCGGCATCCTCTTTGCGCTCGTCAAGCAGTACTTCAATGCGCCCCGCCACAATCGCCAGCGGGTTGTTGAACTCGTGCATAAAGCCGGCGGTGAATTGACCCAGAAGCGTGAGCTGGTGCGAGAGCCGCGCTTGCCGGTCGGCGGCTTGCAGCTCTTCGCGAAGGCGCGAAGTTCGGTAGCGTACTGTCTCCAATTGCAGCTTAAGTTGTGCCGCCTCTTCGGCGGCAACCATGGCGCCGGCAGCAATGCGTGCTTGCCGCCGCCGGGAGTAGAAGAGCGCCGGTAGCGGCGCAAACAGGAGAGCAACGACAGAGGCGGCGATCCGGAACGGCGTGGTATTGGGCAGAATCCAAAGGAAGAAGCTCCACACGGGAAGAACCCAGGCGCCACTCACCCAAAGCAGCAGACGGCCCCGTTCAGTGGCGCGCTTCGGCTCCTGACTCTCGTTTGGCTTTCCTTCCATATCGCTCAGTGTAGAGCCTGCAGGCCGCTCAGCATAGCGGTGGCCTCCGGCTAAAGAAGCGGCGCTATTGCTTCAGCCGCCTATACTCTCAGCCGGCCCACCGCGGCCGGACCCATCCTCTCATCTCCCACCGAAACGCACATCTCGGCGCAGACGGTAACCTCCGCCGGCTCGATGCCGGGCGCAGTAACCAACTAAACGGCCAAGGGCACAGTCCCATCAACCAACTTCAACCAACTATCCAACTTGTCCAAAATCGATGGATCTTCATGCTTGTCACGGAGTCGGACTGGACCGATGCCCCGCTCTCTTGACGGTTCGCGCATCCAAACAATGTGCGCCGCCGCCTGCTCACACGCCGAGGCGGCTGCGGCGCGCCAGCTCACCCAGCGTGAAATTCGTGAGCGGCCGGTAGCCCTTCAGCGGCAGGATGCGCTCGTGGATCGCATCGAGCAACCAGTCAGCCTGCGGAAAGAACATGGCTTCCAGTTCCGGCGCGGGCGTGATCCAGTTGCGCGAGCCCACGACGACGGGCGGCGCGTCCAGCGAGTCAAAGCAGAGCTGCGTAAGGTTGGAGGCCACCGTCTGCAGCACGCAACCCCGCTCCACGGCGTCGCTGATGAGAATCACCTTTCCGGTCTTGCGCACAGACGCAACCAGTGTTTCGTAGTTGATTGGATTGACGGTGCGAAGATCGATAATCTCCGCCGAGAGACCGAACTCTTTCTCCAACCGGATGGCGGCTTCCACGGCGGTGTAAAGCGCCGGCCCCAGCGTGACGATCGTCAAGTCCTTGCCCTTGCGCTTGATGGAGGGCTCGGAAAGATCGATCTCGTAGTGGCCCTCGGGGACACCTTGCTCTGCAAACATCTCGCCGATGTCGTAGATCTTCTGGCTTTCGAAGAAAATCACGGGATCGGTTCCGGCCAGAGCCGCGGCCATCATACCCTTGGCGTCGTAGGGAGTGACCGGATAGACCACCTTCAGGCCGGGGATGTGACTGGCCAACGCCGTCCAATCCTGCGAGTGCTGCGCGCCATACTTTGCGCCGACGGAGATACGAAGCACCACCGGCATCTTCACATCGCCGGCCGACATGGACTGCCACTTTGAAAGTTGATTGAAGATCTCGTCGCCGGCGCGGCCCATGAAGTCGGCATACATCAACTCGGCCACGACGCGGCCGCCAGCCATGGCATAGCCCACCGCGGCGCCCACAATGGCCGCCTCGGAGATGGGCGAGTTGAACAGCCGATGGTAGGGCAGCAACTCGGTAAAGCCGCGATAGACCGCGAATGCGCCGCCCCAATCGCGATTTTCTTCGCCGAACGCGATCATGGTGGGATCGATGGAGAACCGGTGCAGCATGGCCTCAAACACCGCATCGCGCATGTTGTAGGTCTTCATCTTCGGAACGCGTTTGCCGTCCTGAGTGGCCGTGCGGATCTTTCCGGCAATCTGCCGCACGCGCGCATTTTCCTCGATCGGCTCGAGAAACTCCGGCTGGCGATCGTCGAACTTTTCCACACGCTGGTTGGAGAACATCACGCGCTCCACGAGATCGGAATCGATGGTGATGCGCGGACTGCGCTCGAGATCGACGGCCAGGTGGAACATGTCAAAGACGGTGGTCTCGATGTTCTCGCGGGCGCTGTCGAGTTCGCGATCCGTGAGGATGTGGGCGTCGGCCAGGCGCTTGCGGAAGGCGGTAATCGAATCGGCATGCTGCCAATGGTCGATCTCTTCTTTTGAGCGATAGCTGGATGCATCCGAGGGCGAGTGGCCGCTGATGCGGTAGGTGATGGTGTCAAGCAGAACCGGGCCGCGGCCTTCGGCGAGGATTTGCTTCTTGCGGCGGAAGGCGTCGATGACCGACAGGGGATCGTACCCGTTGACGCGCTCTGCATGCATCTGCTCGGGATTGACGCCGGCGCCGATGCGCGCGATGAACTGCATGCCCATGGTTTCGCCGTTGGGCTGTCCGCCCATGCCATAGAAGTTATTCATGCAGTTGAAAATGATCGGCAAGCCTCCGCCGAGCGATTGATCCCAGAGCTTGGTGTACTGGTCCATCGACGCAAAGGTGATGCCTTCCCATACCGGGCCGCAGGCGAACGAGGCATCGCCGATGTTGCAGACGACGATTCCCGGCTTGCGGTTGACGCGCTTGTAGAGCGCTGCGCCGGGAGCGACGGAACCCGAGCCGCCCACGATGGCATTGTTGGGGTAGATTCCAAAGGGCGTGAAGAACGCATGCATCGAGCCGCCGAGGCCGCGCTGGAAGCCGTTGTCGCGGGCGAAGATTTCGCTGTAGGCTCCGTAGAGGAATGCACGGAGCGCCGTCTCGCGCACAGGCCCCTGGAACTCGCGAGCCACGGGTTCCAGCATGGCGCCGCCACGGGAAGACGCGATAATGTCAGCCAATCGCTGTTCGGGGATCTTGTGGATGCTGGACAACCCCTTGGCGAGAATTTCGCCGTGGCTGCGGTGCGATCCGAAGATGTAGTCTTCCGGCGAGAGCAGAAATGCCATGCCCACGGCGGCCGCTTCCTGCCCGATGGAGAGGTGAGCCGGCCCGGCATGGTTATACGTCACGCCTTTATACGCGCCCTTGATCTTGATCTCGTTCAGGATGGTTTCGAACTCGCGAATCGCGCACATATCCTGCCAGATGTGAACAAAATCTTCAGTAGAATAGTGGACCAGCTCTTCCTCGATCGGGCGATCGTAGGCATTGATGGGGATATCGGTGAGGCGGATGCTGGACTTCGAAAAGACGTTGCTCGGCTCGACAACGATTGATTTGGGCATAATCAAAACTCCTAATGGATTGCGGCAATCGCCTCTTTCAAGGCTTCGGAAACTGTGGGGTGCGGGAAGACCAGTTGGCTGGCGTGCGTGGCGCTCATCTCGGTCTCAACCATCATGGCCGCCGCGATAATGAACTCGCTGCTGGCGTCGCCGATGGCATGGACGCCGAGGATCTCGCCGAACTCCGCGCCGCACAGGACCTTGACGACGCCGGTTCCATCTTCGTGCTCGACAAGGTAGCGCCCGGCCACGGCCATGGGGACAAGCGACTTTTTGTACTGGATGCCGGCGGCCTTCAGTTCTTCTTCCGTGCGGCCGACCATGGCCATTTCAGGATGGGTGTACACAACGGCGGGCAGGGCGTTGTAACGCACCGCGTCTTTCAGGCCGAACATGTTGTTGACGGCGACGATGCCTTCGCGCGTGGCGGCGTGGGCCAACATGCGGCGTCCGGTTACATCGCCGCAGGCCCAGACGCCGGGAACATTCGTCTTGCCCTGGTCTGAGGTCTTGACGCCTCTGGGTGTAAAGTCGATGCCGGCTTTCTCCAAGCCGATGTCTTCGACATTCGGGCGGCGCCCAGTGGAGTTGAGAATGGTTTCGGCCTCAATGCTGGATTGCGTTCCGTCCTGCGCGGCAAAGTGGAGCGTGTGGCCCTCAATGCGGAGCACCTTTGCGGAGAGATGAAACTGGATGCCCTTTTGCGTGAGGATGCGCAACATGCGGGCGGAGATTTCAGCGTCGGCGCCGGCGGCGATATCGGGCAGCATCTCGAAGACGTGGACCGACGCGCCGATCTCCTGAAAGAAGCAGGCGAACTCGATGCCAATGTATCCGCCGCCCACGATGGCGATGGATTTGGGAACCTGCTGCAACTCGAAGACGGAGTTTGAATCGAGCGTGTGCTCGGACTGGATGCCGGGAATCGGCGGAACCGCCGGGCGCGAGCCGGTGGCGAGGAGAAGGTTCGCGGCCTCGTAGCGGACGTCTCCCACTTCAATGGTGTTGCGCGCAACCAGCCGCGCGTGGCCGGTGATGACTTCAACGCCTGCGCGCTTGAGCAGGCCTTGCACGCCTTTGGTGAGCGTGGCCACGATGTGGTTCTTGCGCTCGACGACGGCGGGCATATCGAACACCGGCGTGCCCACGCGCACACCGTAGGCCGCGGCTTCGCCGCACTCGCGGAACAAGCGGGACGAGCGCAGGAAGGTCTTGGCGGGGATGCAGCCAACATTCAGGCAGGTTCCGCCGATCCACTGTTTCTCGACCAGCGCAACCTTCTTGCCCATCTTGCCGGCGTGGATCGCGGCTTCGTATCCTCCGGGGCCACCGCCGATGACGATCAGATCGTACATATTTGCTCCACGTTTTCGATTTTCTCCCGGAGAACTTTGAGGAAGCGCGCGCCGGGCGCGCCATCGATGACCTGGTGGTCGAGGGTAAGCGAGAGGCCGATGGAATCGATGAACTCCACCATGCCTGCCTTGCGCACCGCCTTCAGTTGAATGGCATTGACGCCGAGAATGGCCACCTGGGGCGGATTGAGCACCGGCGTGAACGACTCAATTCCCAGTCCGCCGAGGTTGCTGATGGTGAACGTCCCGCCAGCGAGATCGTCCGCGGAGATGATGCCTTCAACGGCCTGGGACGAGAGCTCTTTGATGCGGGCGGCGAGCGCCGCTGCGCTCAGTGTCTGCGCATCGTGCACCACGGGAACAAGCAGGCCGCGCGGAGTGTCGCAGGCAAATCCGATGTGGACGCCGCGACCCTGGCGAATCGTCCCGTCGACGAAGAGCACATTCAGATGGGGCGCTTCGAGTAACGCTTGCACGGTGCAGAAGGTCATCAGGTCGTTGATGTTGATCTCCGGCGCCGATGTGGAGGCCTTGATGCGCGCACGCAGCAGCAGCAACCCGCGCGCGTCGGCTGAAGTGTTGAGCGTGTACTGCGCTGTGCCGGCGAGCGACTCGCGCAGGCGGCGCGCAATCTTTTCGCGAACACCGGAAATGCGGCTTTCAGGCGCTCCCAGATCGGCAGCGAGAACCATTCCGCCAATCCCCGAGCCCTCGCGGGGCGCGATGGCCCCGTTGCGCACTCCCTGGCCAGCCGCATCGGAAACCCTTGCGGAGGCGTGGTAAAGCGCGCGCAGATCGTTCTCAAGAACGCGACCGCCCGGCCCGGAGCCGGCGACTGCCGAGGGGTGAAAGTTGTGCTCATCGGCAAACCGTCGCGCCCTCGGGCTCCATGGTGCTGAAGAGGATGCTGCGGGAGCATCGGCCCCTGCGCGCGCAACGGGCTGGCCTGCCGTTTGCGGACCATGCTCGCCGGGTGTCTCCGTGTGCGCCGCGTCTGAAATGGACGGCGCGCCCGCCGCTTGCGGGCGGAATTCTTCCACGCTCTCGCCGGGATTGCCGATGACAAACAGCTTGGTAAACACCGGAACCAGCGCGCCCTTCGCAAAGAATCGCGCCAGCAGGATGCCGGCATTCGGGGCCTCGACCTCAAAGCTCGTTTTGTCGGTCTCGATTTCGACCACGGGTTCGCCGGCAGCTACCGTCTGGCCCTCTTCCTTGAGCCATTTGCCGATCAGGCATTCTTCTACTGTGTTCCCCAGCTTCGGGATTTCAACCGCAACTGCCATAGATGTTGTCCTGATTCCTTCCCTCTCGCCGTGCTCTTGGTGCCTGGTTACCCGCCGGAGGGGGAACGGCTGACCAAGACGCCGATGACCCGAACTGCCGGCTTTGGGTATCTTCGCTCGATCCAAGAGAGAATACGCCTGAGAATTGAACCCAGACTAGAGCGTTTACGAACGATTGTCAACCGTCAAAAGACTACATCTGATCGAACATGTGCATTTTGTTGTCCGTTTATGACCAGCTTGTGATCCAGCAGAGCGATTGACGCTACCTTGTGCCCGCGATCCCTTCAATCGGTCACCGCGAGATGCAGCCCGCCGAGCACTCAACTAGAACAATCTATTTGGCTTAGATACAGGCTTCAGGGAGATGCGCATGGTCCGCCCTGCCGGGCCGCTTACTTTACATCCGCCACCAGCACCTCGACCTTCGCTTCACGCAGTTGGTCGATGTACTGGGGATTTGTTCCGGAATCGGTGACGAGAATATCGATGTCGGTTGCCGGGCACACGTAGGCGAAACCCTGTGATCCGAATTTGGTGTGGTCCGCCAGGGCGATGCGGGTCTTGGCCGCCTTGAGGATCATTTTCTTGATCTGCGCCTCTGCCTGCCTTGAAGTGGAGATGCCGTAAGCCGGGTCGATGGCGCTGACGCCGATGACGGCCTTGTCCACGCGGATCTCCGACAAGGCATGGCGGGCCCAATCGCCTGACAGGTAGAAGGTGTCCTTCTGGAGATCGCCGCCGGTGCACAGCACGGTAATCCCGGCGCTCTGCTGCAGCTCGCAAACAATGCTGGGAGAGTTAGTTACGACCGTTACGCGGTTGCGCTGGGCGAGCAGGCAGGCCAGCTCGAAGACTGTCGTGCTGCTTTCCAAAAAGACCGTATCCCCATCGGCGATCAGGTGCACGGCCCGGCGCGCAATGGCTTCCTTCTCCTTGCTGTGGGTGCGGAGCAGCATCTCATAGGCGGGCTGAAAGTTGGTGCTGGACATGCGCGAAGTGGCGCCGCCGTGGGAGCGGACCAGCAGCCCCTGCGCCTCCAGCGCCGCCAGGTCCCGGCGGATGGTGATCGGCGTGGCGCCGAGGATTTCGCAAAGCTCGGCAGCGGCAACGGTCCGGCGCATGGAGAGAATCTCGCGAATGCGAAACCTGCGTTCTTCGGCAAGCATGGCGGAAAGGGGCCTTCCTTTCGAACAAAAACGAACATTTTCATTCGTAATTGTTGCTGGCCCGATCTTAACACGCACGGTCAAGCCCACGAGAAGGGACAACACGGGGCGATTGGCCTGCGGTAGGGCTCATCCCGGCGCGTTCATTCCACACCAGGAGAGCCTGCCAGGGTTCTTTAGATAAACTCCGTCCTGCGGATAATCTCATCCTGCAAGGCGCGATCGAGTTCAACAAAGTAGGCGCTGTACCCCGCGACCCGCACCACCAGGCTGCGATACTCCGCCGGGTTCGACTGGGCCTCGCGCAGGGTCTGAGCTGAGACCACGTTGAACTGCACGTGCGGCACGTGCAGGCTGCTGAAGCCGCGCAGCAGCGAGACGAAGTTGGCCAGGGAGCGCTCGCCTTCAAAAAACGCCGGCAGAAACTTCATGTTGAGCAGCGTGCCGTTGGATGCCAGCGACAGGTTGGCCTTGCTGACCGAATTCAACACGGAAGTTGGCCCTTTGACGTCCTGGCCCGAGTTGGGCGAGAGGCCGCCATCGGCCAGCGGTGCGCCGGCGTGCCGGCCGTCGGGCGTGGCTCCGACGGTCGCGCCCATGGGCACGTGCGCGGACACGGTGTAGAACCCCGGCTGGTACGACCCTCCGCGGACGGTCGAATAAGCGCCCACCAGCTCGCTGTAACGGTTGGCCCACTCGTGAGCGAAGCCGTCGACGCGATCGTCGTCGTTGCCGTACTTGGGAACGCCGTTGATGAGCCGCTGGCGCAGAATCTCGTGGCCCGCGAAATCCCGGCGCAGGGCATCCAGCAACTGCTGGCCGGTGACCCAATGCTCATTGAAGACCGCGCGTTCAACAGCGGCCAGGCTGTCGGCCACGTTGGCCACCTGCACACCCTGCACGCCGGAAAAGTTGTAGTGCGCTCCGCCCGCCGTCACATCCACGCCGCGGGCAACGCAATCCTGAATGACCAGCGACAAGAACGGCGAGGGCAGCACCTCGGCATGGATGCGGTCGACGATGTTGCAGCCTTCCACCATGAGGCGGATGAAGTGCTCAGTCTGCTTGTCATAGCAAGCCTGCAACTGTTCGAATGATGCAATCTCATTCAGCGGCGGCGTGGGCAACCCGATCTGCACGCCGGTGTTTGGGTCGGCCCCGCCGAACAAGGTCAGTTCCAGCACGCGGACCATGTTGAACATGGCTGCATCGCTCCAGCCCAATGCCTTGCCGGGGGTTGAAAGCTCCACGCAGCCGACCACCGCGTAGTTCATGGCATCTTCCGGCGCAATGCCTCGCTGCATCTGGCCGGGGATAATGACCTCGTCGTTGAAGACCTGCGGCATGCCGCTGCCGCGGCTGATGACGAACGCGGCCGTCTCGAGAAAGTCCTGCGGACTGTTCTTGTGGATGCGGATGGAAAGATTCGGCTGCGTCATGCTGAGATCGGCCTGGGCGCGCAGGCACATGAAGCTGAACAGATTGGTAGCGTCGCGGCCATCGCTGGTCTGGCCTCCGGGGGTCTGGCCTCCGGTGGTGATGTTGAAGCCGATGGGGAATCCCGCGAAGTAGCGCGCGCCCGAACTGCTGCGCAGCAGGACAATCTCATTGCACTTGAGCCAGAAATATTCGAGCAGCTCCTGCGCTTCTTCGAGATTCAATGCGCCGGAGCCGAGATCGCGCTCGAGGTAGGGCAGCAGGTACTGGTCGAAGCGCCCCAGCGAAAAGCTGCTCGCATTCGATTCAATCTGCAACAGCACCAGCAGAAACCAGACGGCTTGCAACGCTTCGCGGAAATTGCGAGCAGGATTCTCAGCCAACCAGTGGCAGGCGCTGGCGATGCCGGCCAGTTCGTTGCCGCGGGCCGGGTCCGGCTCTGCCTTGAGCTGCGCGTCTGCCAGGTGTGCGTAGCGCGCGATGAACTCGCTGGCGGCATCGAGCGCAATAGAAGCCGACTCGTAAAAGACCGCACGGCCGTGTGGATTCGTTTGCTGGGCCGTCCGAACCTGCGCCCGCAGCCCGCCGATTCCCAGCCGCAGCCAGGCGGGGACATCGGGCAGAATGTGGCCCTGCGCGTGGTCGGTCTGGTTCAGCTTGAATGCCTTGCCGCGCACGGCGGCCTTGACCTCATCGGTGAGCCGCGCATCGACCATGTCTTCGAGTGTTGAGCCGCGCCAATAAGGAAAGATCTCTTCGCGCAGCTCACGGATTCTTTCGGCATCGATATTGAAGGGATCCTGCGGGCGCGTGGGCAGAATGTCCAGCTCCTCATCGATCCAGTTCACCGCGCCTTCCGGCGCGATGACGCCCATGCGCGGCAGCAAGGAGCGATTGCCGACAATCACCTCGTCGGGATGGATTGCGATGGGCATCTCGCGCACCAGGTGGAGCAGCATGGTCGCGCGCCGTAAGGGCATGGGCTGGCCTTCCGTCTGGCGGTACGCCTCGGTGGAGAGCCGGGCGCGCACGAGATCGGTCTCCCGCTCGTTTTCAACCAGGCGCTTGCGGATGCGGGCGTGCCGTTCCCCGGCTGCCGCCGATTTCCATTCTTCCCGGGGAAAGGCCCGGGCAGGATGCGACTTGAGGTCAGGCAGTCGTGTGATCATCAGCTTCCTATCGTGACTTCGAGTTGTTCCGCTTCGAGAATCTGTGTCAGCTCGCGCACCCGCTCCGGGCTCAGGGCTTCCTGGCCTTCCATCGCGTAAGTGCGGCCGAGCGATGCATACTTGGATTTCCCGAGTGCATGGTAGGGCAACACGCTGATCTGTTTGGACAGGCCCGGCTGCCCGGCTACAAAGCTTGCGATGGCGGCGAGACTCTCGCTGTCCGCATTGAATCCCGGAATCAGCGGGACACGCACGCTCACTGGCGCATTGATTGATGCCATGTGGCGGAGGTTGGAGAGGATGACTTCGTTATCCACGCCGGTGAATTGGCGATGAACTTCAGGGTCCATGTGCTTCAAGTCGAAGAGAACCAGGTCCAGATGAGGCAGCAGGCGCTCAAAGACCTTCCAGCGCGTATGGCCGCTGGTTTCGAGAGCCGTGGAAAGCCCCGCTCTCCTGGCCAGACGCAACAACGCCTCGGCAAAGTCGGGTTGCGCCGTGGGCTCGCCACCCGTCAACGTCATGCCGCCGCCGCCGGTGTAGAAGGGCTGGTCGCGCAGGACCTCGCCGATCACATCGCCGGCGGTGCGCCGCACTCCCAGCCAGCGCAGCGCGCCACCGGGGCAGACTTCCGACCGCGGACTGAATTTATCTTTCTCCGCTTGCGTAACCGCGCCGTGCTCCCACTCATCGCTGCAGACGTCACCAAACTGGCCGCAGCGGATGCATTGCTGCTGAGACAAGGCCAGCTCCGGCTGAAAGCGCTGCGACTCCGGATTGCAGCACCAGGCGCAACGCAGCGGGCAGCCTTTGAAGAAGACGTTGGTGCGGATGCCGGGACCATCGTGGACGGAAAAATGCTGCACGTTGAAGACCACGCCCGCGACGTCTTCCAGGCGTGTCTCCTCAGACGATTCTTCCCTTGGAGTACCCGAGTGTGGAGAGCCCGCGTGCGACTCGCCGGCCACCGAGACAGTCTTGCGATTCGCCTCTGCAAGCGCGTGGCGCGCCATCCAGCCGCTGCCCAGAATGTGGCCGTCGTCGCCGATCTCGGTGGCCACAATGCGCACGCCGCAACCCACCGAGCGATAACAATGCCGCGGCACCGCGCGGCGCGCCGGCTCGAGCAACAGGTCTCCGGCCTTGACCACGCTGCCGCCGACCACAAATAAATCCACGTCCAACACCATGGCCAGCGTGGCGACAGCCGCGCCCAATGCGCTGCCGGCCTCTTCCATCACCTGCCGTGCCAGGTCGTCGCCCGCAAGGGCGAGATCGACCACATCGACTGCGGACATCTCCGCAGCATTTGCAGACGGGGTAGAGTTCGCAGCCTGTAGTTTCCTTTGATAGCGGCGTGCCAGCCACGGGCCGGCAATGAAGGTCTCGACACATCCGCGCGAACCGCAGGAGCAGAGATCGCCGTCTCGATCCAGCGGCACGTGGCCCACTTCGCCGGCGGTATTGTTCTGGCCGCGCAGCATCTGCCCATTCAAGATGGTCGCGGAGCCCACGCCGGTGCCGGTGATGACATAGGTCATGCTGCGCTCGCCCCGGCCGGCGCCGTAATAGAACTCGCCCAGGCACGCGGCCTTGGCGTCATGGTCGATCTGCACCGGAATGCCCAGCCGCGCGGAGAGCATCTGCTGCAGCGGGGCATAATGCAGCCCGGCCAAATTCGGCGGATCCAGCAACATTCCGGCCGCATTGTCCACCGGCCCCGGAGCACACAGGCCCAAAGCCGCGATGCGCGCGCCCTCCGGCCGCTGCGCCGAGAGCGTGTCCACTTCTTTGGCGATGCGGTCCACAACACTTTGCGCTCCCAGTGCGGGAAGAGTAGGAATGCGGACGCGCGAGACCACGCGGTTCTCCGGGCTGATCAATCCAATTTCGATCTTGGTGCCACCCAAGTCGACGCCAATCACCCAATCGTCATGCATCGCTCTCCCCAAAAGTCCCTCTCGAACTTACGCGCTCAGTGCGACGGAATTTGATGGCGCCGCACGGACCAGCCGCACCAGTTCTGCGGCTGTCTGCTGGTCGGTACACAGTGCGTTCAGCACGCCGGAGCGCAACGCTCCCAGGATCGCCCTCACTTTCGCCGTCCCCGCGGCAACGGCGATGGTATTGGGGATGCGCCGCAGCTCGACCAGAGTCAAACCGATCATGCAGTGGTTGAAGGTGCAGGGGTGCGGTTCGCCGCTTTCGCGAATAAACTGCCCGGCGATCTCTCCGGCGGCGCCCTCGGCGGCAAGGTTTTTGAGTTGCCGCGCCGTGATCAGATCCGCATCGGCGTAGTGGCTGGTATGCGGGCTCACGCCGCCAATCCCCACCAGGGCAATGTCTGCATTCCGCGCGGCCTTCAGCGTGCGTTCAATCGCAGGCTGCGCGCGAAGCAGTTCCGCCGCCTCCGGACTGTTGACGTACAGAGGCGACGACAGCAACTGAATCTGGCCGCCCAGCTTGCCGGCCAGTTGGCGCGCCAGAGCGGCACTGTCCAGGTCGGGAAGGAGGGATGGAATGCTGCCCATGGCCTGCGCCACATTCACGCGGGCTTGCGCCATGGGACGGAAGGCATGGATGACCTCGTAGGAGGAGCGGCCAAGGCACACGGCCAGGGTCATGCCATCGCGCAGAGCGGTTGCCAGGGAACGGGCCGCGAGTTGGCCCAGCCGGCGCAGGCCGATGCCATCGCCGTTGGGACCGAAATCCTGCGGCCCGGATTTCAAAACCAGCGCTCGATCCAGGCCGAAGCTGCCGCACAGCGCATCCTCGAGGCCGGCGTCGCGCTCCATCGGCCAATTGATCGTGATTTGCACGATCTGCGCTTCTCTGGCCTTCTTCAGCAGGCGATAGACCTTCACGCGCGACAAGCCCAGCCGCTTGCCAATCTCCGATTGGCCTAAATCCAGCTCGTAGTAAAGCGAGGCAACTTCAGCCAGGAGATCGTTTTGGAGGTCGTCAGTCATAGTTTCCGGAGCGACTGTGCATTTGCACATGTATCGTGCATTTGCTAACACGTTACTTCGAGATTGCCCCCTTGTCAAGGCCTGAAGGTTCACTGAAAGAGGCGTGCGTCACGACTGTGGTTTGCGGCGTTAGGAACCAAAGTCCGAATCGCTCAGAAGGATCGGACCGTGCGCCTTGGCAACAGTGGATTGAACATGCTTGTGCTGCGTCCCGCGTGAAGCTTTGTTCATGGTGGCGCATCTTGGCGATAGCTATGCGCATGCGGTGCGATCACGCATCCGGGATTCTTCTTGTCGCGGGCCACTCCGCCTCTCGCCTTTGTCTTCAACAATTTCTGGCTTGGCGGCTTCCGCAGCCGGAAGGCCGCGGCGTAAGATGTGGATACATTTCTCCTCAAGAGCCGGCGTTCGGTAACCCGCTCAGTTTCCCTGCTTGAACACGGCCGTTGCGTGATTGTCATCAACTGGATTCATGGTCACTGAGAAAGAAATCGAAGGCTGGCTATGTTGTTGCCCTTGAGAGCGCTCTATCGTTTCGACGGGTTCGAGATGAACCCTTCCGGACGGGTATTGGCGCGCAACAATGTCCCCGTTCCTCTCTCTCCCAAAGCCTTCGATCTGCTCACGTTTCTGGTTCTGAACCCAGGGCGGGTCATCACCAAGGATGAGTTGCTCAAGGCAGTCTGGCCCGACTCCTTTGTGGAAGAAGGCAACCTGGCCCAGCACGTCTCGGGGCTGCGCAAAGCGCTGGGCGACCGGTCCGGCTTCATCGCTACCATTCCCGGCCGCGGCTATCAGTTCACGGCGAAGGTCCAGGTGGAGCAGGCGGTGGACTCTCTCCCCGACAGCCTTCCCGGAGACATCTTTGTGCAGACGGTGCGGGAGCGAACCCGCGTAGTGTTTGAGAACGCGGAGCCCCCGCTTGCAACCCTCGCACTGGCCGCGGGACCAACCTCCCGCCGCAACGTCATCCTCGTATGGGTTGGAGTCTCGGTCGTGGTGGCAGCGTTGATCGCTTTGGCCGCAACCGTAATGTGGAAGCGTCTCACGCCGCCGGCGCCGCTGCGCAAGGTGATGGTGGCCGACTTTACCAACACCACGGGAGATGCGGCCTTCGACCGCACGCTCAAGCGAGCCCTGGAGATCGATCTGGAGCAATCTCCTTATATCGACGTAATGAGCGAACGCGAAACGGTCGGCACGCTGGAGTTGATGGGCAGGAAAGACAGTCCCGCGCTCACCCCCGAGATTGCCAGGGAAGTGTGCGAACGCAGCAACCGCCAGGTGCTGCTGACGGGCAACATCGCCGCCGTGGGCCGCGAATACCTGCTCACGCTGGAGGCCGTCGATTGCGCCTCAGGCAACCAGGTTGGCGGCGCAAAGGCCGAAGCCGCGACCAAGGAGAAAGTCCTCGGCGCATTGGATCGGGTGGCCGACCGCATACGAAAAGACCTGGGAGAATCGGCCAAATCTCTTGAGAATTACCAGGTGCCGATCGTCAATGCCACAACCTCTTCGCTCGAGGCCCTGAAGTCCTACTCGATTGGCCAGTACCTTCACGCCCAGGGCAAGAGCGAAAACGAGACGCTGCCTTTCTTTCAAAGGGCCGTGCAGCTTGATCCACAGTTTGCCATGGCCTATGGCGCGATGGCCACGGATTACTACAATCTCAATGAATTCAATCTTGCATCGGAGTATTACCGGAAGGCCTTCGAGCTGAAAGATGGAGTCAGCGTGAAAGAGAAACTCGAACTGGAGGCGCACTACTATTGCGAGGGCCAGGAAGATATGCTCGAAGGCATCAAGGCATATCGTCTTTGGGCAGAGACGTATCCGCACGACTGGGTGCCATGGGTCAACCTGGCCAATGAGTACACGCAACTGGGCGAGTATCCCGACGCAATTGCCGCCGGCGAGCGGGCAGTGGAAGAAGCGCCGGGCCGCACCATCGGTTATAGCGTGCTCACCCGCGCCTACAAACGCGCCAACCGCTTCGCCGAGGCAAGGTCCGTGGCGCAACGGGCGGTGCAAAGAGGGAAAGATTCGTTAGGACTGCATACGTCGCTATTCCAAATTGCCTTTGCGGAAAATGACCGGGACGCACAATCCCGTGAAGTGAAGTGGGGAGAAAGCAACAACGGCGGATGGCTTTTTGCCGACATGGAGGCGGAGGCTGCCGCAACTGCGGGAGAGTACAGAAAGGCGGAAGAGCTTTTCCGCGGCGCATACCAGATCGCAGAGAGAGAAAACCTGCCGGAAGCTGCCGGCGATATTCTTGAGGACCATGCGCAGGCCGAGTTCGAGCTTGGCTTGCCGTCCGCGTCGCGCGCCACGCTCGGCCGCATCCGCACCCCCGATCCCACCGCGCCCGACTTTGCGATTCTGCGCGCGGAGTTGGGCGATGCCTCCCCGGCCGAGCACTATTTGGCGGCGCACAACCCCGGCACGCGCTCGGGCACCCAGATGGCGTTTATTTATCTGCCGCGGGTCCGCGCATCGCTGGCCATGGATCATGGTAAGCCGCTTGAAGCGGTCACTGCTCTGGAAGCTGCCAAGCCCTTCGAACTGGCCGACTTCACCGTCCCTACGCAGCGGGCCGAAGCCTGGCTGCAAGCCGGGCAACCCGATCTGGCTGCCGGCGCCTACAAGGAGATTCTGGCCAACCAGGGCGTCGATCCAGTCTCTCCCCTTTATCCGCTGGCGCATCTGGGGCTGGCTCGCGCCTATGCCCTCAAGAACAACAAAGAGGGCAGCCGGAGCGAGTATGAGAAGTTCTTCGGCTTATGGAAGGATGCGGATTCCAATCTGCCCGTCCTGAAGCGGGCGCATCTGGAGTATGCGCGGCTGAAGTGAGCCTGCCGCGCTCCTCTGAATCGCCACTCCAACGAGCAGCCGATCCTGCTCAATCCGTGGGAAAGCCTGAGATGCCTCCGGCTGTTATTGGCCAGGGTGACTTTGCCGGCTGGACGATTTTGTTCCGCTCTTGCGGCGCTCATACTGGCGGCGAACCTTGTCGGCCTGGCGAAGATTCAACGCCAGGACCAGACCCACAAATTGCCTCTCCCGGCAACTGCGGCAACGCACAGGGTATTGGAACAGCAGGAGCCGGGGAACATCGGAGATTCTGAATCGCGAGGTGCGAAAGCTGCTTGAACCACAATGAGGGCACTTCATGATCGCTCATGCTCCGGGTAAGAATGCAAGATTGTTGGACAGGGGGTGGGATGCGCCACGCCAAACCAACCTGCGCTTGCGCGGTTAAGTCTACGTTAGCACGAAAAATGCCCGGTTTCTTTGAATATTTGGGGCGGCCGGAACAACCAGACTGGATGAACTTAAGGGTTTTTGCAGGTACTGCGGTTCTCCCATTGCCCCGGACCGAAAGCATGCATCCCGGTGCTTTTTCACCGGGTCCCCACCGGCAGACTCTGGTCGCTGCGGTGTTCTTCAGGAAGGAAACAGCGAGTCGGAATAGGACGCCAGCGTGGACACTTTGGAGCGGCTGCGGGGCGGACGCGAGAGCGGCGCGGCCAGCATGTTGGCGATCTCTCGCAACTCGGCGCGCGCGTGGCCAATCACCGCGGCCATCGACTCCGGACTCGGTGAGCCTTCGCTGCCCGCCAGCGGAAGACGGGGCTGGAGAGCGGGGCGGCGATGGCCCTGCTCCAGGGCCTGGCGGGCGCCGGAGAGCGTGTAGCCCTCGCCATGCACCAGGCGCTTGATCTCCAGCGCCATTTCAACATCGCGGCGGCGATAGAGCCGCTGCCCGGTTCCGCTCTTGTTGGGCTTGAGCTGGGGAAACTGCGTCTCCCAAAAGCGCAGCACATAGGTCTCCACCTCGCAGATCCGCGCCACATCGCCAATCTTGAAGTAGAGGCGGTTGGGGATCAGGGGCGAGTCGAGAGACGCGTCCAGCGCTCGTTTTGTGGAGAGGTGCGTCGCCATGGTCAACAGGAGAAGGATGCCCGGATTCTCGTGGAGCCCCTTCTCTCTCCGCAGTATAGGCCAGCGTTTGCACAATTTGTGAAGCAAAATCGACTGATTGGCATCTTCTCCTTCATCAAAGCCGGTGCAAAACCGGTCCGAATCGTTCTGAAACCGGCCCCGGCCTGGAACTCGTCACTGGTTTGCGGGGCGCTGAACCGCCGTTCGCTCGGCCGATCCACGCGGCGCGGCGCGCAGGTATGGGGCCGGCCAACTGGCAGCCTCACCCAGCGCGGCGGCGGCGTGCACGGGCCAGTAGGGATCGCGCAACATCTCGCGAGCCAGCAGAACCATGTCAGCAGAGCCCTGGGCCACCAGGTCATTGGCCTGGGCGGGATCGGTGACCAGCCCCACGGCAGCAGTGGGAATGCCGGCCTCGCGGCGGATTCTGGCGGCAAAAGGAGCCTGGAACCCAGGTCCCACTGGAATCACAGCGTTTGGAACCTGACCGCCGGAAGAAACATCCACCAGATCGACGCCATGGTCGCGGAGCAGATGGGCCAGGGCAACCGACTCGTCGATGTTCCAGCCGCCCTCCGCCCAGTCTGTGGCGGAGATGCGAATCAAGAGGGGCAGGTGAGCTGGCCATGCGCCGCGAACGGCATCCACCACCTCGAGCACCAGGCGGACACGATTCTCAAAGCTGCCGCCGTAGCTGTCCGTGCGCCGGTTGGCGAGCAGAGAAAGAAACTCGTGGAGCAGGTAACCGTGGGCCGCGTGAATCTCAACAAAGTCAAAGCCTGCCTTGCCGGCGCGGATCGCGGCCTGGCGAAAGGCCTCGACCACCGCAGCCATGCCGGCAGCGTCCAGGGCAAGAGGCACCGCGTAATCGGGCGAGAAAGCCACGGCGCTCGGGGCGACCGGCTGCCAGCCGCCCTCGGCGGGTTGCAACAGGCGCTCGCCATGGAAGGGCACGGACATGCTGCCTTTGCGGCCGGCGTGGGCAAGTTGGATACCGGCACGGACTCCCTGAGAGTGAATGAAGGCGGCAATCCGTTCCAGGGCCGGAATGTGCGCATCCTTCCAAATGCCCAGATCGCCTGGGGAGATGCGGCCCTCCGCGAGCACGGCGGAAGCCTCCGCAATCACCAGGCCCGCCCCGCCCTGGGCGCGGCTGCCCAGGTGCACGAGATGCCAGTCGCTGGCGAAACCATCCTGGCAGGAGTACTGGCACATGGGAGAAACACCGATGCGGTTGGCAAACTCCACCGAACGAAGCTGAAAGGGCGAAAAAAGAGGATGGCTCATAACCGGTTGGATGAACGGGAGGCCCGGCGGATGCAGCGCCGGCCCGTACGGCGACGAATTCTCAGGAAAAACTCCCCAAGGCCGGCGAAAGTGGACTTACACTAGGCGTGTAAGCGGCACAACGCCATGCCCGTCGCTCATTTGACTCTCGAGATTCGCATTGAGCACGCCCAGTCGCTCAAAGACCGGCGCCAGGTGGTGCGCTCGCTCAAGGACCAACTGCGGCAGAGCTTCAACATCTCCGTGGCCGAGATGGACGAGGCGGTCACGTGGCAGTCGGCGACCATCGGCGTGGTGGCCATTTCGCGCTCCCGCGACTACCTGCACGGGCTCATCGAAGAGGTGGAACGCGCCGCCCGCCGCATGCTCAACGAGTTAGGCGCGGAATTGACGGATGCGTTTTGGGATTACCTTGAGGACGAAACGGCGTGGAACCGCAAAGATTCCACCGCCGGCGCATGACGGCGCCGGATGCGCCCGCAAAGGGATGTGAAAACGATGAAGGTACTGATCTTTGGCGCGACGGGTATGGTGGGCCAGGGCGTGCTGCGCGAGTGCCTGCACGCACCGGACGTGGAGAGCGTTGTGACCGTGGGCCGCTCCGCAACCGGCGTCAAGAACCCGAAGCTGCGCGAGATCGTGCACAAGAACATGGAAGACTTCTCGGCTATCGAGAGCGAGCTTACCGGCTTTGACGCCTGCTTCTTCACGTTGGGCGTTTCTTCCAGCGGAATGAAAGAACTCGATTACGACCGTGTGACCTTCGGCCTGACCCTGGCTGCCGGCCGAACCCTCAGCCGGTTCAATCCACACATGACCTTCATCTACGTCTCCGGCGCGGGCACCGATAGCTCGGAGCAGGGACGCGTGATGTGGGCCCGGGTCAAGGGACGAACGGAGAACGAGTTGCTGCGACTGCCCTTCAAGGCCTACATGTTCCGCCCGGGCCTGATTCAGCCCATGGACGGCGTCCGCTCAAAGACCCGCCTCTACCGGGTGATGTATCTTGCCATGAAGCCGCTGCTGACGCCGCTGCGCCTGGCGCTGCCCAACTCTATCCTGTCCACGCGCGAGATCGGCGAGGCCATGCTGGCCGCGGCGCGGCACGGGTTCAAAAAGCGGATTCTGGAGACCCGGCATATTCGCGCCGTGCTGCAAGGCTGAGTTCAAACACCCGCTCCTGTCTGCCAACGATTACTTCTTCACCACGCTGAGCGTGATGCTAGAGGGATACTGCGCCGAATGGTGCACGGCGTTGTGGGCCACCACGGTTTTGGTCTCGCTGAAGTTGTCGCCGCCCGTGTTCAGGTTGCGATCGAAGCGGGGAAAGTTGCTGCTGCTCACTTCAATGCGTACCTGGTGCCCGGCAGCGAAATAAATGCTGGTCTGCATGGGCTGGAACGCAACCTTGTAGACCCTCCCCTTCTCCATCCACACCGCCGGCTTGTCATATCCCTCGCGATAGCGCGCGCGCTGGATGTTCTCGTCGATGTTGTACGCGGCGCCGTCCGGCAGCACATCGATCAGCTTCACGGTAAAGTCTGTATCTTTGGCATCGCTTGAAACATAGAGCGTTACGTCAACCGGGCCGCTCACCTCCATGCCTTCTTTGAGCGGGCCGGTCGAGTAAACGAGAATGTCGTCGCGGGTTTCCATCGCTCTCTGGTCCAGCGCGCCCGGCTTGTAGTCAGCGCCCATGCAGCAAAAGCCGCCGCCGTGCGTGGGAACGGGGTTCAAGGGATCGTAGACAAACTGGTCGGCGCTGTCGTTGGGACCCGGCCTGAAATCGAGCGCGCCGTCGCCGTTCAGCGAGTTGGCGTGGCCGCCGCTGGACAGGTAGAAGGTCACCGGCTTGGCGTCCGCGGGCGGCCAGGTGTCAGACGACTGCCACTTGTTGCTGCCCATGGTGTAGTAGCGAACCTTGGGCGTCTTCTCCAGCGCCCCGTGATCGTCGCCCTTGAGGAAGTGATCGAACCATGCGAAGGTAATCGCGTCATAGTCCAGCCGCGCATCGCCCAGGTCGCGCTCGCCCACGATGGTGTGCTCGCTGGCGCGTTTGTAGCTGCAATGCGGCATAGGCGCGATGATGGCGTACTGCTCATTGGCCACGGCGGGGCTGGCCGTGCTGCGAACAGAATTGTACGCAGCCAGGTTGTCGCCGGTGCTGATGTCGTACCAGGTCATCAGCCACAGGCCGGGAATGTCGATGCGCATCGAGTCATGCCACAGCCCGCCCTTGTACCAGGCGGGATCGTTGGGCGTGCGCTCAATCAGGCCGGGCTGGCCGGTGGGCGTGGGGTCGGCGAAGATGCCGTGCGGGCTGCCGATGGCGGCGAGAATGTCTTTCTCCGGCAGATGCAGCAGCGCCTTGGGCCAGTCAATGGTGGGCGGGCGCGCAGCCAGATCGTAGGACTTGGCGGCCGTGACCAGCGCCTGCTGCGACGTGCCTGCGGGAAAGTTCGGTTTGCCGTCGCCGGTCTGCAAGCCTGAAGTGTAAAGCCACACGCCCATCAGCATCTGCACCGCGCCGCCGCGATAGAAGTTGCCCTGCTCGTAGTAAGGGCCGACGCGTCCCACTCCGGCGCCGAAACTCTCCGGGATAAACGTGGTGAGCGCCTTGTTGCCGCGCGAAGCCACGGCCAACTGCCACTCCGCGGTCGACGAGCAGCCGATCAGCCCCACCTTGTCCGCCGACCAGCCCAGACCGCCCATCCAGTCCAATTCATCGTCGGAGTCGGCGAGTGGCGTACCCAGAATGTCGTAGTCGCCCTCGGAGAAATATCGCCCCCGCTCATTCATTTCCACGTAAGCATAACCATGCTTCACCGCATCCAGCTCCGCGGACATATCGCGCGGCGCGCCCAGCTCCACATCCCAGTAGTTGAAGTTATACGGCGTGCGGGAAAAAATGATGGGATATTTCTTCGACTCGTCCTTGGGCCGGTAAATGTCCGCCTGCATGCGCTTCCCGTCGCGCATGGGCACCATCACCTTGCGCTCGATAATCGCGACGGACTCAAGCTCGGCTTCGATGGCGTTGCGCCGCGCGATGGTCGCCGCGTCCGGCGTCCGCGCTTGTGCCTTTGCCTGCGGCGTCATGGTTGCGGCAAGAGCGATGGCAAAGACCGCCAGGCAAGCTGACCGTGTGAGCTTTTTCATTTCTGCCTCTTTGCAGGGGGAAGTTTTCTCGAGATCAATCCCTTGCAGACACTATAGCTGACAAAACATGCGCCAGTCCCAGGCGGATTCTATTCGCGCGGCGCATACGACGCGCAAATCTTCACCAACGACCGCGAGAAGCTGGGAGCCGCGCTTGGGCATGATGTATCGCACACGAGCGCCCATGCGCCGGAGAGGAAGCCAGAACAGAAGCAGGAGCAGGCAGTCACGCCACAGCGGGAGATCGCGCCAAAACAGGAGCAAGGGGAAGACTTTGGTTTGAGTCTCTAGCCAAAAAGTTGGGGGTTGGAACCACAACACGCAACGGCCCCCATTTTACTTTCGCGCGGGTGGGCAATAATAGCTTAGAAGGGCAACGGAACCGATGGCCAAGCTGACAGAACAGGAACAGATTGCGCCCGATGAGAGCGCAGCGGCGGAGCCGGAGATTGAACCGGACGAAAGGTCGGAGCAGAAGCCCGAGCCGGATGCGCCCCCTTTGGCGAAAGCTGAAAGCGAGGCGCTCTGTCCAATCTGCATTGGGTTTAACGGCTTGAGATACGGCCGCAAGCTTCACCCCGCGCCCGCTAGAGTCGACGAGCAACCCGTATGTCTGATGCACTCCAAGGACCCAAACAAGCAATCCAATGACTTCTGGTGGGAGTTTGAGAGGATTCTGCAAGAGGCAGGAGAGAAGGAAGCCCACTTCGAGCGATTTGTCTTTCCCCACACCAACTTCAGCGGGAAGAGATTCAAAGCGATCTGCCGATTTGATGAAGCGACCTTCACACGGGACGCAAACTTCAACAGAATGACCTTCGAGCAGGATGCATACCTTAATTCAGCGACCTTCACGCAGGATGCAGACTTCCGCGAAGTGAATTTCATGCAGAACGCATACTTCTATGGAGCGGCCTTCACGCAGAACGCAAGATTCCACCATGCGATTTTCACGCTGGGTGCATACTTTAATTCAGTGACCTTCATGCAGAACGCATTCTTTCGCGGAGCAAGCTTCACGCAGAACGCATTCTTCCTCGAAACGACTTTCATGCAAGACGCATATTTTTTTCAGACAAAATTTCACGGAACAGCTGATTGGTCTGATAGTAAATTCCTCGATCAAGCGGAATTCCGGCATACCGAGTTCAACCCAAAGGAACCGGGAACGCCAAGCGCCGTCTTTTCCCTGGCCAGATTTTTCAAGCCCGGTGTGATCGTCTTCGAGGATGTCGATCTCAGTCGCGCTCTCTTCCTCAACTGCGATGTGAGCGCGATTTGGTTTATCTCCTCTGTGCAATGGGCAAAACGGGATGGCCATCGCGGCCTCGCGGTCTTTGAGGAGGAGATTCTTCTCGATTCGGAGCTATCTAAAAAACTAAAGGGATACGGAAAGATAGACCATGGCGCGGTGGAGCAGATCTATCACCAGTTGCAGAAGAACTACGACAGCCGCCTGGATTATCGCAAGGCTAATGACTTTCATTATGGCGAGATGGAGATGATGCGGCTGGCTGGGCCGACGGATGGGCCGATTCTGGGATTGCGGCGATGGATTCATCGCAGGTTGAGCCTGAGTTTGGTGGCCCTCTATCGCTATGCGAGCGACTATGGGAACAGTTACGTGAAGCCGTTTCTATGGCTGTTTGGATTTATCCTGGTGTTGTTTCCAGCCTTGTTGCCTCTTCCCGGAATTGAATTGAAGAATCAAGTGGCAACCCAGGAATCTGGAGCTCACATCGAAACCGAAACATACCTTTCGGTATGGAATGTTCAGAAGACCTGGGGAGAGAATCTTTCGGCGGAGGTAAGTCTGGTTGAGATTTGCGAATACAACTCCTTGGACGCGGCCACATTTCAGAAAAGTGCCAAGTACCCTCCAGCCTATCCGCAGGGTCGAATACTGGCGATCAGCGAATCTTTGCTGACTTCATCGTTGTTTGCGCTGTTTCTGCTGGCGATCCGGCGGCAGTTCAGGCGGTAGGCATTACCATTTGCAGCAGATCAATTCGACTACTGCGAATGTTGCGCGGTAGTGGAGCACGGAAAGAGAGACACCATGAACTCGATATCCTGCCGTTGGCTGATTGTTTCGGCCCTAATCATTACAGCGTCCGGCGCACGGGCACAGCAAAGCGCGCCGCCAGCATCCGCTCAAGCTGCTCTTCCATCTCAAAAATCCGCCGCCCAAAAATTGCTCATGGATTCGATTGACGGACTTGATGTGTCAGGAGTGAAGGCTGCGCTGGATAAAGGGGCTAATCCCAACTGGGTATCTAATGCGGGGCAGACCTACTCAGTCTCAGCGATAGGGACACTGGCAATTTTTGTCGGGGGGAAGGAGACGGACATCTGGGGGCACAAGACGGAGGGTGAGGAGGAGGGTACAGAAATCCTTAAGATGCTGTTCAAAGCAGGTGCCAAACTACAGCCGTGCCACCCCAGCCAAGTGTTTTGCGAACAAGACCATCTTTCCATACCCATTGCAGAGGGACTGGTACTCTTCACGGAGGCCCTTCTCAAGAATGGGCTTAGCCCAACCAAGGAGATAGAAGGGGAGCTGCCCGTAGAAATCGAGAGGATAACTCCTATGGAGATTGCGGTCCAGGAGGGCCGAGCAAACATCATTGGGCTCCTGAAAAAGTATGGAGCGCCCTCGTTGGAGCCAAGAGACGCGGCTCAGCAGGCGCTCATAGGGGCGGCTGGGGATCACGATATCCCTCGAATGGAGGATGCAATCGGCAATGGGGCTTGGGTGAATGGGAGCAATCGACAGGGAGAGACCGCCTTGGTTATAGCTTGCGCCGCTAGCGGACTTTACTCCGTTGAGGAGTCCGCCGCTATTCTATACCTGCTTAAGAAAGGCGCAGACCCCGCAGTCAAGGGCAACGACGGCATTGGTCAGACGACCGCGCTTCACGCTGTGATGTTTAGGAGTTCCCTTGTATTCGACAACAGATTCCAAGCGAGTAAAGTTTTTAAGGATAGTCCAGTGCGCGCCAGAGAAGTTATCGACGCGCTCTTAAGACACGGGGCGCTCGTCTCTGCACGGGACTGGCATGGACAGACTCCCCTGCATGTTGCGGCCCGGGGGAACAATATCGTCGGAGCAACAAAGCTCATAGAAGCAGGCGCCAAAGTAATGCCACATGATGATGAAGGTAAAACCCCTCTCGACTACGCTGAATCCGCCGAAATGATAAAGCTGCTAAAGGATCACGGGGCTAAGGAGCAATGAACCTTCGGCAGAACGATGAATAGCAGGCCGTGGGGCCACAAAGGGTAAGTTTTGACCCACGACCGCCGCCCCGCGTTTTCAAGGGCCTGCATGGGTCAAAGGCCAAGCTCTGAGTGCGATCCTAAGCGGACGAGCTGCAGGGTCTCATCATCAGGCTTTCGGTAGATAAGCACCAAGTCTGGCCTGATATGGCAATCGCGGTAACCTTGCCAGTTATTCGACAATGCATGGTCGTGAAACTTGTCTGCCAGCGGCTGGTCATTTGCAAGGGTCTGAACCGCGGCAACGAAATTCTCGGAAAGATAGGCTCGATGCTGCCCTTTCGATTCGCGTTTCAGGTCGCGCATAAAGGTTGTCGTCTGCTTAATCGTTCGCATCGAACACCGCTTGCAGGTCGTCCAGCGTCACCGTTTTGAGTTTTCCCTCCCGAGCCTCTTTCATTGCCGCGATGGTTGCTTCGTTGGGAATCAATGGCTCGAATGGGAGAGCCTTCTCACATGCAACGCGCGTCAGCATGAGGCGCACCGCATCGGAAACGGTCAAGCCAATCGCCTCGAGAACGATGGATGCCTCCTCTTTGATCACTGAATTGATGCGGGTCTGAACAAGTGAATTTGCGGGCATTCTGAACCCTCCGTGAATTACATTGTCGTTCATTTAATAGGAAGCGTCAAGAGGATATGGCTGTACAAATCTATACAAATGCTTTGGACCTTTACGTGGTGGTTCCGCTTATCCATGCGGGCTTTGGGCCACAACGGGTAAGTCTTGACCCACGCCTGCCGCCCCGCGTTTTCGAGAGCCCTTCAGCGCCAGTCCCGCCGCGGCCATGATAGATTGAGATTCCACGGAGGTAACGGCGCGATGGCGGCGGGCATTCAGCTACCCGGCAATGGCGAGACAATCGACCTGCAACAGCAGGTGGCGCGGTTGCAGGCGCTGCTTGAGGCCTCGCGCCAGGTGCACTCCACCGTCCGCGAAGAAGAGGTGCTGGAGCAGGTGCTGCGCATCGTGGTCCGCGAGTTGGAGATGGCCGGCGCCTCTTTTCCCGGAACCGGGCTGGCTTACGGCGATCAACACGCGGCCGGCAGCCTGAGTTATCCGCTCGACGACCGCGACGGACGCCGCATGACGGAGCTGCTGGTGGCGCCTCCCGGCGGGCGCGAACTCACGCTGTACGAGGCCGATTTTATTGAAGGGCTGGCCCTCCAGGCCGCGGTGGCTCTCGAAAACGCGCGTAATCACAAGCGCAATATCGAGTTTGCCCGCGTGCAGCAGGACCTGGATGCGGCCCGCAATATCCAGCGCTCGCTGCTGCCGCAGGAACTGCCCGCGATCAAGGGCTATTCGCTGGCCTTCCGCTCGGCTACTTGTTACGAGGTGGGCGGCGACTATCTTGACATTGTGGCCCAGCCCGACGGCAGCCTGCTGATGGCAGTGGCCGACGTGGCCGGCAAAGGGCTGGCCTCGGCGGTCATCTCGATGAGCTTCCGGTCCGCCTTTCGCGCCATGGCGGCGAGCGGGCCGCCTTTGGACGAGCTGGCCACGCGCATGAACCAGCACCACTGGGCGGAGGGCGAAGAGGCCCGCCGGCGCTACGTGACGGCCATCTTTCTGCGCCTGCATCCCGCTGCCGGCGAGATGGAAGTGGTGAACGCCGGCCACAATCCCGGGTTCCTCGTGGACCCGGCCGGGAAGGCCCGCCAGTTCTATGCCAACGGAACCCCGCTGGGTCTTTTGCCGGGAATGCGCTACTCCAGCGAGAAATGCGGGTTTACACCGGGGTCGAGGTTGCTTTTTTATACCGACGGATTGACCGAGGTCTTCAGAGGGGATGAGGAGTTTGGCCCGGAGAGGCTTCTGGCTGAGTTTTCTCGGTGTAAGGAGAAGAAGGCCGATGGTATTCTCGATGCAGTGTGGGCGGCCATCGAGAAGTTTTCTCAAGGCGGCCCGCAAGGGGACGACATGACCGCGCTGGCGCTTTGCCGCGGGTAGGCGTCCATGGAGATGCAGGAATGACGGCGATCAAATCCACCAGCGTTGAAGTGCGGCTGCCCTCGCGGCTCGGCTACGAAAAAGTAGCCATGAGCACGGCCGCCGCCGTGGCCAAGCTGATGGGCTTCCGCGAAGATCGCGTGGAAGACCTCAAGACGGCCGTGGCCGAGGCCTGCATCAACGCCATCGAGCACGGCAACCTGCTCAACGAAGGCCTCTCCGTCGGCGTGGTGCTCTCGGCCGGCAAGGACGCCCTGGAAGTGAAAGTCATCGACGACGGCAAGGGCATGCAAACCCTGCCGCCCAAGCCGGACATGGACCGCAAAATGCATGGCGAAGAAGACCCTCGCGGCATGGGCATGTTTCTCATTCAGGCGCTGGTCGACGAAGCCGAGTGGGTAGCCGGCTCCAACGGAAAAAGCAGTTATGTCCGCCTCGTCATCCGGCTGGACCGGGAAGCCGAATAACCAAGAAGACCACGGAGAATATCGATCGTGCAGAGCGAAACAAAGGCACACGTTGAGCAACTGACTTCCCCCGCAGGTCATCCGGTGACCGTGCTGCGTTTCGAGGGCGATATCGCCAGCACGTCGAAAGACGCCGTCCTTGGCTCTTACCAGGCGCTGCCCAAGGCCACCGTCAAGCTGGTCCTGCTGGATTTTTCCAAGGTCGACTACATCAACTCCAGCGGCATCGCGCTGGTGATCCAGATGCTGATCGAGGCCTCGAACTCCAGCCAGAAAGTCTATGCCTTCGGGCTTTCCCCCCATTTCACCAAGGTCTTTACCATGGTCGGCATCACCAAGTACGCCGGACTGTTCGCCACGCAGGCTGAGGCTCTGGCGGCGCTGTAGCCGCTGCCCAACCCCCTCAGCCGGGCGCCCAGGTCTTGTTTTTTAAGACCTGGAATGCCTCAGACCCGCTCTCCCCAACACATCCCCGCGTAAAATTGCCCCTATGAACCTAGAATCCATTCAAGCCGCTCTCCGCGAGGCCGGCCATGACGGCTGGCTCTTTTACGACCATCATCACCGCGACCCCATCGCCGCGCACATCCTCGGCCTCGACGAGAAGGCCCACATCACTCGCCGCTGGTACTACTTTGTCCCCGCCGAGGGCCAGCCCCGCAAGCTCGTGCACCGCATTGAGCAGGGCCGCCTGGACGGTCTGCCCGGCAGCAAGGCCGTCTACTCCAGTTGGCAGGAGCTGGCCCGCGGCCTTGAAGCCATGCTCGGCGGCTTCCGCAACCTCGCCATGCAGTACTCCCCGAACAACGCCATTATGTATGTGTCGATGGTGGATGCGGGGACGGTGGAGTTTCTGCGCTCGATGGGCAAGCACATTGTCAGCTCGGCCGACCTGGTCGCCCAGTTTGAGGCCGTCCTGAGCGACGACCAGATTGCCAGCCACGCCGAGGCGCAGCGGGCGATTGATCTGATCCTCGCCGAAGGCTGGCGGGAGATGGCCCGCAAGCTGCGTCCCGCCGCCGGCCGCACCGGCCAGCTCACCGAGTACGATCACGTGGTGTGGCTCAGCGAGGCCATGCGCCGCGAAGGCCTGGTCTGGAGCGACGGGCCCAACGTCAGCGTGAACGCCAACTGCTCCGACTCCCACTATGAGCCCACCGCCGAGCGCTCATCGCCAATCCGCGAAGAAGACTTTGTGCTCATCGACATCTGGGCGCGGTCTGACCGGGCAGGCAGCATCTTTTACGACATCACCTGGACCGGCGTGGTGGGCCGCGAACCCACCGAGCGCGAGCAGAAGGTGTTTTTCACCGTGCTCGAAGCCCGCGACGCCGCCATCGCCGCCGTGGAGCAGGCCTTCGCCGCCGGCAAGCCCATCCGCGGCTTCGAGGCCGACGATGCCGCCCGCGACGTGATCCGCGAGGCCGGCTTCGGAGAGTACTTCACTCACCGCACCGGCCACAACATCGCCCGCGAGCTGCATGGCGCCGGCGCGCATCTGGACAATCTCGAGACCCACGACGACCGCATCATCCTGCCCTACACCTGCTTCTCCGTCGAGCCCGGCATCTACCTGCCCGACTTCGGCGTGCGCAGCGAAGTGAACATGATGACCGCCCCCGGCAAAGCCTGGGTCACCGGGCGCGTCCAGCGGGAATTGGTCAGGATATAAAGTCAGGGGCCAGAGATGCCCGGCCCCCGTGCGGTATAGTCAAAAGGGAATGACAAGCGAACCAAAGAAGAACGCCGCGGCAGAAAATGGCTTTGTCTATCTGCCCCTGATTGCCGGATGGCTGGTGCCCGGAGCCGGGCATTTTCTGATGCGCAAGTGGGGCCGCGGCGCGCTGCTGGCCGTCTCCATTGTCGGCATGTTCGTGCTGGGCATCGCCATGCAGGGCAAGCTCTACTCCAGCGCCCACGACGTGCTCGACCTGCTGGGTCTGGCCGGCGACCTGGGCAACGGTCTGCTCTTCGTCCTGAGCCGCATGATGGGCCTGGGCGCGGACCAGGTGCAGGTGACCACCGCCGACTACGGAACCCGCTTTATCGTGGTCTCGGGCCTGCTGAACGTGATCTCCGCCGTGGACGCCCACAATCTGCGCACCGGGAGGAAAAGCTAGTGCTCCATCCCTCCCACTTCGCTTCTCTGGCGCTTTTTGCGCTGTTCGCGTCGGTCGTCTTCGGCATCACCCAGCGCGATACGCCCCGGCGCATGGTGCGTTACGGCATCTATTGCTTTGTGCTGTTTATCGGCTCGGCGATTGTGCTCAGTTGGCTGATGTTCCTCATCGCGCGGTAGCGGCTCTTCCCAGGCCTTGAGGTTTATCCGTGATGCACCCTCGCACCCCTTTCGTCGCCTCAATTCTGGCAATGGCCTTGGTTTCAGGACTTGGCGCGCAAACACGCACCGTAGCTCTGACAATCGACGATCTTCCTTTTGTGTCCGTGGACAGTAGCCAGCCTATGGGACCCATGGAAGCCAAAGCGGCTAACGCAGCCAACAATAGGCTCCTTAAGGCGTTTGTGCGCCAAAAGGTCCCCGTGACGGGCTTCGTAATCCAGAAGAACGCGGAGGAGTTGGGGCTTGAAGCCGGCGGCGGAATTCTGCGTGCATGGATTCAGCACGGTTTCGACCTGGGGAATCACAGTTATGCGCATCCGGACTTCGACGACCTCTCGGTCGAACAGTTCGAGGACCAGATTACGCGCGGTGAAACCACGTTTGCCCCGCTAATGAGAGCGGCGGGGCGAAAGCCGGAGTTTTTCCGCTTCCCCTTCAACCATACCGGCGACACCAAGGAAAAGCACGACGCGGTCGCGGCCTTCCTGACGCAGCGCGGATACCGGCTTGCCCCGTGCACCATTGAGACGTCCGACTGGATGTTCAACATCGCGTATGGGCGAATGCTGGCGCGACACGATAAGGCGTCAGCCGCTCGCCTGCGGGCAGACTACCTGGCATTTACAGACGCCCAGGTGGACTACTTCAATCGGCTCAACAAGCAGGTTTGGGGATACGATCCTCCGCAGATCATGCTCCTTCACGATAACCAGCTCAACGCCGACGTGATCGAGGATTTGCTGGCGCTCTTCGAGAGGAAGCGGTTTCGCTGGGTGACACTGAGCGAGGCCGAGACCGACCCGGCCTACCGGGCCCCCGAAACCTTCATCACCAAATACGGCCCCATGTGGGGCTACCGTTGGGCAAAAGAGCGCAATGTGAAGGTGGACGGCAGTCTGGAGCCCGATCCGCCCAGATGGGTCACTGAATACGGCAAGCAAGACCCAGCGCCGCCCCGCCGTGCCCGCGTGGAAAACTAAACTCGCGCTCTTTCCGGCCCCCGCCTTAGCCGTTCAACTCCCGCTCCCACACTGCGGCGTCAAAGGCGTGCGCGCAGGTGTAGCCCTCGGCGCGGTAGAGCTCGATGGCCTCGGTATTGTCCTCGGTGACGGTCAGCGAGATCTCCGCCGCGCCCAGGCGCAGGAAGTTGAAAGCGGCCAGCGAGAGCAGCATCCGCGCCAGACCCTGGCGCCGGTAACGGGGATGGACGCAGAGCTGCGTGATGTGGCCGCTCTCTGTGCTGACGCGCGAGCCCAGCACCAGGGCCACCAGCTCGCGCGTCGCGCGCTCCACCACCACGTGCGAGCACTGCGCGGAAAAGGCCCCGCAGCCGGAGTAACGGACAATGTTGTGCAGAAATCGCTGCGAACCGTGGACGGAACGGTACTGATCGTTGATGAGCGAGTCGGGGTGGTCGCTGTAGGCCTGGCTGATGAGCTTGCCCGCGGCGCTCAGATCCTCGTCGCGCCAGCCGCGCAGCTCCAGCTCGGGCGGCAACTGCGGGCGCGGCTGGCTCAAGGCAACCCGGAGCTGCTGCACCATGAAGAGCCGGCGGAAGATCTCGAAGCCGTTGTCGCGGAAGATCCCGGAGTGGTAGCCGGAGGGGTGGAGCAGCAGTTGCGATTCCACGCGGTCCACCTGGGGCGAATTGAGCAGGGTCTCCAGCAGGTGCTTGAGCAGCGTCTCCTCGATCTCGAATCCCGGCCCTGGCCCAGGCGGCAGGGCAAAAACGTCGCCGATCACCGCCTTGGTCTCTTCGTAGACGCAAAAAGCGTATCCAGTCACCTGCCCTGCGTCCACCGCCCCGTAACCGGGCAGCATGTGGCTGTCGAGATACTGCATCAGCAAGCGCGCCGAAGGCCGATAGTCCCAATGCAGCCGCTGCTTCCAAATGTGGCCCTCGGCATCCAGCACCGGCCGCAGCATGGGCGCCGCAAAGTGCCGAAGGTCGAGGATCTCAATGGAAACGCCGGATGCCATGGTTGTCCCTGTTTGACGCGGTCTTGACCCGATGGACTCAGTGTGCCCTCAGCAGGCGCGGAAAGCTCGATTGTGCCCTGCGCTCACTTTGCCACGGGCCGCTGTTCACTGCAAGATGGAGTGCGGTCTTATCACTTTAGCGGCTGCCCACAAGGTAGACCATCAGGCCCTGCTCAGGCCAACTGAAGAGTTGCTGATAGCGCCGGCCCTCCAGGTACTCCTCCAGCGCTTCCTGGGTGTGCAGGTCGGTTCCGTTGCGGCCAACGATCCGCGCCACCAGCACGTGCGGCTCGTCCGGCACGCCGTCTTCCTCGTAACTGGCCACTTCGCGATTGCGGTAGAACGAGAGACCATACTCCATGTCGCGCCGGACGCGGAACACGGCGACCGTCTCGTTGCCGGGAACCAGCGTGGCCAGGCGCGCGGCCAGGGGCCGTGCGGAATAGGAGCGGTCAAGCAGGTGAATGGTGCGCTTGCTGGCGGCTACCGCCGGAATCCCGAAGAACGGGCCCACGCCGTAGAGAAAAAGCATGAGCACCACCAGCACGCCGGAGGTGACCAGCCGCAGCCGTGCCACGCCATAGCCCCCGACCACGACCACGATCAGCAGCGCCGCGCCCGCGGCGGCCAGCAGCGCCGCCGCCAGTGCGTAAGTGGGTGGCATTTGCGCGCCATGCGCCACAAACCAGGGCAGCAGCAACGCAAACATGGTCATGACGGCGCAAAGCACGGCGTGCCCCGCCAGCACCCAGTTGCCCAGACCCTCCTTGCGCCGGCGGAAGAGATAATCCCCGGTAAGGATGGTGATGGGAGGAATCGAGGGCAGAATGTAGCCGGGCAGCTTGGACTGCGAATGGGAAAAGAAGACGATGGGAATCAACGCCCACAAGACGAGGAACTCGGGAAAGGCATCGCCGGGCTGGCCGGCGCAGGGTTTGCACGGGGTGGAATGGCGCGCCCGCCATTCGCAGAACGATGTGCGCATCCCATCCACAAGCGCCCGCCCGGCAATCACCGTCCAGGGCATGACGGCCAATGTAACCACCACCAGGTAATACCAGAGCGGCTGCTTATGCTGGAAGCGGTCGGTGGCAAAGCGCTCCAGGTTGTGCTCCAGAAAGAACTCGCGGAAGAAGGTTGGATTCTGATGCTGCACGGCGATAAACCAGGGGAGCACCATGGCCAGGTAGAGCAGGACCCCTGGCCACCAGAAGGAGCGCCGGAGGATCGACCAGTCGCGGCGAAGGAAGGCGAAAGCGGCCACAATGACCAGGGCGAGAAACGGCGCGACCGGCCCCTTGGCCAGCGTCGCCACGCCGGTAAAAAAGTAGATGTCGAAGAGCCAGAACTTGGAGTCGGTCTCGTACCACGCGTACCAGCCGAGCAGTCCGATGGCCAGAGGCGCGGCCATCTGCATGTCGGTGGATGCGCCGCGGGCGAAGCCCATGATGCCGGCGCATGCCACGGTGATGATTGCCGCATCCAGGTGGCCGCCAGGGCGAAAGCGCCGCATATGCAGGTAGATGAGCGCCGCCATGATAAACGCAAAGCTGGCCGAGGGCAGGCGTGCGGTCCAGTCGTGCACGCCGAAATCCTGGAAAACAAACATGGCCCGCCAATAGTAGAGGGCTGGCTTCTCAAGCCAGGGGTGGCCGTAGAGAAAAGGGGTAACGCAGGCGCTGAGGCGGTCCTTCAGGGTCGGCGCGCTATCGAACCGGACCAGCATCTCATGGGCAATTTGCGCGTAGCGTGGCTCGTCCGCGCCCACCAGCCCCAAGCCGTCGCCACCCAGGAGCGGAGTGAGACCGTAAGCAAGAAAGAACACCGTAAAACCAAGAAAGACGGCTGCCTCGCGGACGGTGGCCCAACTGAGCAGCCGTCTGCGCCGGTGTGTGGGCTGAACCGGGGCGGAGGGTTCCAGGGTGGTTTCCACGTTCGGCGTCTCTCCAGCGGGAAGGGTGTGGCCCTTTCCGCGCGGCATGGCGAATCCGGCTAAGGCAGGGCATTTGGGTAAACAGACTTTGCCCGGCTTAAGCCCGCATTCAAACTAAGATGCAAAGATTGCGCAGCGCTTCGACTGGGTCAAGGCTAACAGATTCGAGCGGAATCTCAAGGGCTCTCAGGCTGTATCGGGAATGAAACCACCTAGGCGTAGCCGCAATTGGGCCAGAATTTCATCCACGGCGCGGGCAAGCGGCCCCTCCAGCGTGCATCCAGCGGCGTTTTCGTGGCCACCGCCGCCCAGCCGGCTGGCAATTACGGCCACCTGTACCTGGCCCTTGCTGCGCAAACTCACCTGGATGCGGCGGTCCGGCAACTCGCGCAGAAAGGCCGCGGCCTCCACGCCGGCAATCGACAGGGCGAAGTTCACAATCCCTTCGCAGTCTTCTTCGGCCGCGCAACAGCGCACCATATCCTGCAGGCTCACCCAGAGCCAGGCCAGCCGTCCCTCGCGCTTCAGATTGCCCAAAGCCGCGCCCAGCAGCAACAGCTTTGAAGTGGCCGTGGAAAAATGAATATCCCGCGCGATACGGAGCGGATCGACCCCTGCCAGGACCAGGTCCCGCGCCAAGGCAAAGGTTGCGGCCCGCGTTCCGCCGTAGCAGAAGCCCCCCTGTATCAGTGAGCACGGTGGCGCAGAGGCAGGTGGCCATCGCGGGCGTAACCGTGGCCCCGGCGGCGAGGACCAGGCGGTAAACCATCTCGCCCACGCTGGCCGCCTCGCGGTCAATCCAGTTGACGTGAGCAAATTCGCGGCCGGTGGCGTGATGATCGATGTTGACCTGGAGGAAGTTCTCCAGGCCGCGCACTTTGGCGCGGGCCGCGCCATTGCACTCCAGCAGAATCGCTGCATCGTAGGGGCCGTGGACGCGCAGAACCGGGCAAATCGAGCCGGCGCCCGGCAGGCTGTGATAAACGGTAGGGATGCGGTCGGCAGTGACCAGATCGGCGCGCTTGCCCATCTGCTCGATCAGCATGCCCATCGCGATCATGCTGCCCACCGCGTCGCCGTCGGGCCGGGAGTGGGAACAGACCAGGAACCGCTCGCCCCGGCGCAGAAGCGTGAGAATCGCTTGCATGGGGCACGCGGTCTCTGCGACAGGTTGCAGGCCAAGCGCACCTTCAGCCAGCGGATCGGCTGCGGCGGAGGAGGGTTGATCCATGCTCGGCTACTCTCCCGTGGCCTGCCGGTCGGTGCCGGGCGGCTGCTCGACCGGAGCCTTTTGCCGTTTGCGGGCCCGGCCCATCAGTTCCTCGATGCGCGCCTGGAATCGGCCCGAGCGATCAGCAAGAAAGGTCAGTTCGGGAACATGGCGTACGCCCATGCGTTCCTTCAACCCAAAGCGGATGAAACCCTTGGCCGCTTCAAGGCCGGCAACGGTATCCGATTCGGCCTGCGCCACATCCTTGACCGCGCTGTCCATGGCCACATAGACCTGTGCCGACTTGCCGCCGGGATTGATGGCCACCTCGGTCACGTAGCAGAAACCGATGCGCGGGTCGGAGAGTTCGCCTTCGATCATGGCGCCGATCTCCAGCCGCAGTGTCTCCGCCACCCGGTCCTGATGATGCTTTCGTGCTCTGTGCTCGGGCATGGCTCCTCCTCACCGGGTAAACCATTCAGCATAGCAGAGAAGCTCCGGTCCGCTAGAGCAGAATCACGATTTCTGTGCCTTGAAAAGCAGTGTGCAGGGTGTTGATTTCTTAAGGAAATCAACACTTTACTGTCGAGGCCTTGGGTACACCTATCGTGATTCTGCTGTAGTATTCGGCTGCTCATACAGGGCATGCGCTCCCGATTCAGAGTCTTGGTCCGAGCCCGCGCAGTCCGCGTGGCGACCAGTCTCAATGCCCCGGATGCTGCTCGGCGCTCTTTGGATCGTTCGATTTGAGAAAGAAGGAAAGAAAGAACATGGCCGCCGAGCCAACCCCCAGGATCACGTAGGCGTCGATGAACGACAGGGCAGTGGCCTGCACCATGAACGCACGATAGATTTGGGCTATGACGGCCGCCTGCGTTCCAAAGGGCCCCAACCCGGCGCTGCGCGCGTGCAGCATCATGGCTTGAGAATTGAACGCTATGCCGGGGTCCCCCAAACTCAAATGGTCGGCCAGCCGGGCCAGATGGAATTGCTGCCGCCGGGCCAGAACCGTTTGCACGATCGCGGTGCCGAAGCTCATACCAATGTTGCGCATGAAGTTGGTCAAGCCCGAGACCGAATCGCTCTTGTCCTGCGGAACTCCTACAAAAGAGGCAGTCATTGTAGGAATGAAGATGAAGGCCAGGGGAGCAAACTGCAGGAGCATGATGACCGCGGCCCCGCTGAAACTGATGTTCAGGGATAACAGCTTTGTGGATATGTACATTCCGCCCGCGCAGAAGAGCCAGCCAAAGGCGATCATATATTTTGCCGGGACTTTGGAGGTAAGTAATCCTACGATGGGCATAGTCACCATCACCAGAGCAGCGCCGATAGAAACGATCACGCCCGCATCCTCCGCAGTGTAGCCCATGAGCATCTGGAGGAACTCCGGCATCAGAATCATCGAGGAAAACATCACCACGCCCGACAAGAACATCATCAGGCAGGAGCCGGAGAAATTGAAAATCTTGAATAGCCGGACATCGACGATGGGCTGTTTCTGACGCCACTCCCACACCACCATGGCGCTGAGGCAGATTACGGCGACGATCACCAGCGAACAGATGAAATGAGAGGCCAGCCAGTCGTCTTCCTGGCCTTTATCCAAAAGGACCTGGAGGGCTACGACGCCCAGCACCAGCAGCGCGAATCCGACGGTATCGAAGTGCATCTCGCCAGGCTTGAATCGCCGCAGAAATGGAGGGTCGTCCACAAATTTATAGGCCAGCCACAAGACCACAAGTCCGAGCGGCAGGTTGATGAAGTAGATCCATCGCCACGTGTAGTTATCGGTGATCCAGCCGCCCAGGATGGGGCCCAGGGCGGGAGCCACGACCACTGTCATGCCGAACAGAGCAAAGGCGGCGCCGCGCATCTTGGGCGGAAAGCTGTCTGCCATGATGGACTGCGCCATGGGTTGCAAGCCGCCGCCGCCCGCGCCCTGGAGTGCCAGTGAGGCCAACAACACCGGCAGGGTGGGCGCCGCCCCGCAGAACAACGAAGCCAGGGTGAACAGCGCAATGCAGATCATGAAGAAGCGCTTGCGGCCCATCAGGCTGGAAAGCCACCCGGTGATGGGCAAAACCACGGCGTTGGCCACCAGGTAGGTGGTCAACACCCACGTGCTCTCATCCCGGCTGGAGCCAAGATCGCCGGCTATGTGCGGCAGGGCCACATTGGCGATGCTGGTGTCGAGCACCTCCATGAAGGCGGCCAGGGCCACAACCACGGCAATCAGCCAGGGATTGTATTTCGGTTTCCACTCCAGGTTTGGCGGGATCTCGGGCACCATGTCCCCCTGGGTCTATTTAGAAACGAAACTACTTGTTTCGCAACATCGAATAATACTACACTAGTCCCGGTGGTCGTATGAGCCCTCAAATAAAGATCGGACGGAAGCGCTCCCAGGGAAGACCTCGCAGCGAGGCCTCGCGCATCTCCATCCTGGATGCGGCCTACAGCTTTCTCAAAAGAATGCCGGTGGCGTCAATCTCGACCGTTCACATCGCCCGCAAAGCCGGCGTCAGCACCGCGACCATGTACCGGTGGTGGCCCACCAAAGAGGCGCTGTTGCTAGACGCGTTCCTCTCCCGCATTGACGATGAACTGGCGCTCAAGGCGGAAGGCTCTCCGCTGGACCGCCTGAGGGAGTATGTACTGCAGGCAGGGCGCTTCTTCACCGGAGAAACCGGCATTGTGGTCGCGCGGTTGCTCACCGCGATTCAGGACAACGCGATTCTGCGCAAGGAGTTCGTGGAGCGCGTCTTCACCCCCCGCGATGCGGAGATCCGTAAAGTGGTGAGAGAAGCAATCGAGAAGCGCCAACTCCCCGCGGGCACCGAGGAGTCTGTCTTTCTCGATACCATCATCGGGCCGCTGCTGGTCCGGCTGCTGCTTCGCCACGAGCAGATCGATGAGCCGTTCGTCATCTCCGTCTTCAATCGCGTCGTTGCCGGCGCCATCGCACAGAGTTCCGCCAAGACTTAAAGCGGCTCTCCAGTTGGTGCATTTGTAGATCGAGCGGGTGTGCAAGGCAGATCGCCGGCATGCTGGTAGTATGGCGTGTTGCGTTGATTCGGGTTCAGGTTGTCTGCACCGTCCGCAACAGGAAAGGACCTGCCATGAGCAGTCTCACGCGCCGACGCTTTCTGGTTACCACCTCAACGCTTGCGGGATCTATTCCGCTGGCGAAGCGCCTGGGATGGGCGGAGGCTGCGCCCAGCGCGCCCGAGGACCTGAAGCTGTGGTACAGAAGCCCGGCAACGCAGTGGGTCGACGCTCTGCCCATTGGCAACGGACGGCTGGGGGCGATGGTGTTTGGCGGGGGAGCGGTGAATCCGCCTGACCCCAGCGTTCTGGTGCATGAGGGCGCTGAGGATGCGGCGGGCCCGGTGGAGACCGATCCGGCGAAAGAGACGCTGCAATTGAATGACGACACGCTCTGGTCAGGCCTGCCGGTGGACGGAAACAATCCTGACGCGAAGAGCTACCTCGACGCTGTGCGGGAGGCCGTGCTGAAGGAAAAGAACTATCACCTGGCCGACCAGCTTTGCCAAAAGATGCAGGGTCTGTTTGCCGAGGCGTACCAGCCTTTGGGGAATCTTCATCTGGAGCTGAGGCACACGGGCGAGGTGACGGAGTACCGGCGGGAGCTCGATCTTGCGACGGCTGTTGTGCGGACTCAGTACAAGGTAAACGGCGTTGAGTTTGTTCGCTCCGCGTTTGCCTCTGCTCCCGACCAGGCAATTGTGGTGAGGGTTGCAGCCGGCAAAACCGGCGCATTGAACATGGCGGTGCGGATGGATGGGCCGCTGACGAAATCCACCGCGAACCTGGGCGGCCTGCGGCTGCTGATGACAGGCAAGGCGCCAAAGCATGTTGCCGGAGCGGGTCATCCGGGAAGCGAAACTCCCGTGGTGCTTTCCGATGCGTTGGGCGAAGGGATGTACTTTGCCGCCGTGGTGGAGGCTCATGCAGAAGGCGGGCGAGTAACCGCGAGCGGCGGCAAGCTGTTGATTGAAGGCGCAACGGCCTGCACGCTGGTTGTGACCACGGCTACCGGTTATCGGGGATTCGACCGGAAGCCGGATACTCCGCAGGCTGAAGTGAATGAACTCGCTCTCCGGCAACTGGATGCGACCGGGCCACGCAGTTATGCCACACTGCGGCAGCGGCATGAAACGGATTATAAGAGCCTGTTTAATCGTGTTTCTCTCTCGTTGGGATCCAGCGCTGGAGCGGCCGAACCGACCGATATGCGGCTGAGACAATTTGCCGCCTCGCCCGATCCATCGCTGCTGGCACTCTATTTTCAATTCGGGCGCTACCTGCTCATCAGCAGCGCGCGACCGGGGACACAGCCGGCAAATCTGCAAGGTATTTGGGACTACCAGGTGCAACCGCCGTGGAGCTCGAACTGGACGGCAAACATCAATGTGCAGATGAACTACTGGCCCGCGGAGTCCTGCAACCTGAGCGAGTGCGCAGAGCCGCTGCTGAATCTGGTGGAAGACCTGAGCAAGATCGGGGCGCGGGCTGCGCGGGAGACCTATGGGCTGCCGGGCTGGGTGACACATCACAACATCGATATCTGGCGCACCGCAAACCCCGTAGGCATGGGTGTGGGCTCGCCGACATGGGCCAACTGGTGCATGAGCGGGCCGTGGTTCTGCGCCCACCTGTATGACCATTACCGGTTCACGCGGGATCGTGAGTTCCTGCGCGCGCGGGCTTACCCGCTGATGCGAGGCGCAGCGGAGTTCTCTCTTGCCTGGCTGATCGAAGATGGCCATGGGCGCCTGACTACGTGTCCTTCCGAGTCCACGGAGAATAGTTTTCTGGCTCCGGATGGCAAACCCGCGATGACCAGCGCAGGTTGCACCATGGATATTGCCCTGATCCGCGAGCTGTTTTTGCACTGCATCGGCGCGGCAAAAGAGCTGGGTATCGATGAGGAGTTCGCCGCAAAACTCGCCGCGGCGCGGGAACGGCTGATCCCTTACCAGGTGGGCAGGCACGGCCAATTGCAGGAGTGGTCCGTCGATTTTGACGAGAGTGAACCGGGACAGCGGCACATGTCGCACCTGTATCCGCTGTATCCGGGCAGCGAGATCACGCCGCGCGGAACGCCTGCGCTGGCGAAGGCGGCGCGGGTTTCACTGGAGCGGCGGCTGGCGAATGGCGGAGCCTACACAGGCTGGAGCCGCGCCTGGGCCATCGGGTTCTGGGCGAGGCTGAGCGACGGCGACAAGGCATGGGAATCGCTGAAGATGCTGATGGCGTACAGTACAAACTCGAATTTCCTGGATTCCTGTCCGTTTGCCAAGACGCGGGTGTTCCAGATCGATGGGAACTTTGGCGCGACGGCGGCGATGGCCGAGATGCTGATGCAAAGCCACACCGGCGTGATTGACCTGCTGCCGGCTTTGCCCTCGGCATGGAGATCGGGCGAGGTGAAAGGTTTGCGGGCGCGCGGTTCCGTCGAGGTGGACCTGCGCTGGGACGATGGAAAGGCCGTGGTCGCCGCCCTCCGGCCAGAATTTGCCGGAACGTATAAGCTGCGCGCACCGGCGGGCCAGGCGATTCGCGGCGTGGCCGGAACAAAGGACATGCAAATCACTGCAAACCCTGACGGCAACGTCAGCGTAGCGCTTGAGGCAAAGCAGAGCTATCGCGTGCGGTTCGCTTAGGAATTCGCGCGCCTCAGCCGGTATTGCGCAGCCCCGCCGAGATGCCGCTGATGGTCGCTGCGATGGCGCGGTTCACCTCCGGCGTGTCTTCGCCGGCGCGCTTGCGCCGCAGCATGTCTACCTGGATCAGGTGCATCGGGTCAACGTACGGATTGCGCAGCTTGATGGAGTGACCGAGCACCTGGTTGGTCTCAAGCAGCTCGCTCTGCCGCGTAATGGCCAGCACCGCGCGGGCGGTGCGATGGAACTCGCCGTCGAACATGTCAAAGATACGTTCGCGCAGCAGGCGGTCTTCCACCAGCGACGAATAGAGCCGCGCAGTGCCGAGATTGACCTTGCCCAGCGCCATCTCCACGTTGCGCAGCAGATCGATGAACAGCGGAAACTCGCGCGCCATGGTTTGCAGCAGATCAAGCGCGCCGGGCTTTTCCAGATATTGTTCGAGGGCGAAACCAACGCCGAACCATGCAGGAACCAGCAGCCGCGATTGCGTCCAGCCAAAGACCCAGGGAATGGCGCGCAGATCGGCAAGGCTCGGCGACGCGTTGCGGCGCGACGGCCGCGAGCCGATTTTGGCGTGCTCCAGTTCGCCCACCGGTGTGGACTGTTCAAAATAAGTGACCACGCCGGGATCGTCAAGGATGTGGGTGCGATAGAACTCGAACGCAATCGCCGAGAGCTCGTCGAAGGCCGCCTCCCACTCCGGCTTGAGCACTCCGGTGAAGTGGCCTTCGGGGTCGCGCGCATTGGGCCGCGCTAACGCATCCAGAGACGCGGCGATCATCAGCTCCAGATTGCGCTCGGCCAGCACCTCGTCGGAGTACTTGAAGTTGAGCACCTCGCCCTGCTCGGTGATGCGCAACTGGCCGTCAAAGGAGTCCATGGGCTGGGCGAAGATGGCGCGATGCGTGGGCCCGCCGCCGCGGCCCACCGTGCCGCCGCGGCCATGAAAGAGCCGCAGCTTCACGTCGCACGCGCGCGCCACCACGTGCAAATCGCGATGGGCGCGGAAGATCTCCCAGGTCGAGGTCAACATGCCGCCGTCTTTATTCGAATCCGAATAGCCCAGCATGACTTCCTGCCAGTTGTCCCACGTGGCGAGCAGCTTGCGATAGTCGGGCCGGCTCCACAACTCGCGGCAGATTTCGGGCGCGCGCCGCAAGTCCTCGATCGACTCGAAGAGCGGCACAGGCATCAGTCCCGGATCGCGGCCGCCGCCTTCCACGCTGACACCGCCCAGGCGCGCGAGGCGAATGACGGCGAGCACGTCGTCTACCGTCGATGCGCCGCTGATCACGTACTGGCGAATCGCCTCAGGCGAGCAGCCGTTCTTCACCTCAGCCACCACGCGGAAGGTTTCAAGCACCGAGGCGGTCTGTTCGGAGAGCCCGGCGGCGAGCGTCGGCGCGGCGGTGTCCGCGATTGCCTCTTGCAAGGCCGCCGCGTGCACGCGCGCATGCTGGCGAATATCGAGCGTGTGCAGATGGAGCCCGAACGTCCGCACCTGCAAAATCAGCGGATCCACAATTGTCCGCGCAATCCGCAATCCGCGATGGTCGGCCAGCGACTCGCGCAGAGTTTCCAGGTCGTCGATCAGCTCGTCCACCGAGCAGTAAGCAGGCAGCACCTGGGCCAGCTTGTCCTGCTCCAGGTTCAGCGTGTAGGGCATCACCGGCAGGGCCTCGCTGCCTGCGCCGGATTTCCCGATAACATCCAGCGTCCGGTGCATGCGCGCCTTCAGGCAGATCAGGAAGCGGCGGTAATACTCAAACTCGTAGCGGGCGCCGAAGACCTGCGCCTCGGGAGTGTGCACGAGCGCCACGTAGGCGTTCAGGCGGGCGAGCAGCGCATCGCTCACCGGCATCTGTTGAGCGCTGGTGGTGAGCAGGTCGATGACGATGTCGAGCTGGCGCTGGTAGTAGAGCAGCAGGTGGCCGCGCGCCAGTTGAACCGCGTCGCGCGTCACTTGCGGCGTGACAAATGGGTTGCCGTCGCGGTCCCCGCCGATCCACGAGCCGAAGCGCAGCACCTGCGGCAGCAGCAGCGTCTCCACTTCCAGGCCGTAAGCGGCGCGCAGCGCCTCGGCGATCTCGCGAAAAAGCTCAGGCAGCGTGGCGAAGATGGAGACGTCGTAGTAGTCGAGGCCCATCTTGATCTCGTCATACACCGTGGGCCGCCGCGAGCGCACCTCGTCGGTCTGCCACAGGCTGGTGATTTCGGCCATCACCAGTTCTTCGAGGCGCTCCAGGTCCTGCTGGGGCATGGGGATGCGGTCGAGCGCTTCAAGAAACTCGCCGATGCGCCGGCGCTTGAACATCACCGAGCGGCGCGCCACTTCCGTCGGGTGCGCGGTAAAGACGGGAACGATGAGCACGCGCTTGAGCCAGTCCAGAGCCTCCTCGGCGCCGATGCCGACGCGGCGCATCTCGCACAACGTCCCAGCCAGCGATCCGCGCTGGCGGCCAGCCTCCCCGCTCAGTTGCAGCGCGATGCGACGGCGCTTGCGGTGGTTGGTCTCAGCCAGGTTGATCAACTCAAAATAAAAAGCGAAGGCGCGGGTGAGCAGGATGGCGCGCTCCACCGGCAGCGAGTGGACGAGATCGAGGGCGCTGGTGGCCTGACGCGCGGCTTCTTCATCGCTGCCGCGGGCCTCGGCGTCGCGGCGGCGGATGGTTCCCTGCCGCAGCGCTTCCACCTGCGCAAAGAACTCTTCGCCGGCCTGCTCGCGCAGCACGTCGCCCAGCAGCGTTCCAAGCGAGCGCACGTCGCGCCGCAGCGGGGCTTCTTTCAGATCGCCGGATTGGGCTTCGAGTTCGGCAAGCCGCTTTTGCCAACTCTCGGGGTTCCATAAAAGGGCCATCGTCTTTTGATTATGCACGATACGCTATAGGGACTTCTTTAGGTCGTTGCCGACTGGCTCTCGATCTGCATCGTCAGGTCTTCCCACTCGACGGTGAGGGCGGCCAACTGGCTGCGGAGGTCTTCAGCCAGATCGCTGAGCCGCTGCGTCTCCGCGGCGGAGACGTAGATGCCTAGCTGCTCCTCGGTGTGGGCGATGGCGGACTCGATGCGGGGGATTTCTTCTTCGAGGAATTGGCAGCGGTCTTCCATCTGTTTTTGCTTGATGGGATTGAGCCGGCGGGGGCGGTCCTGACCGGCGTCGGCAGACGCGGTGGCCGTATCTGCGGCTTGAGCGGAGTTCTCGGTCTCCCACCCTTTCGCCCGCTGCGGCGGACGAAAGGATGGGGCACCCACCTGTTGTGCGGAGGGGGGCGATGAAATGCCGGTAGCCTGTGCGGATTTGAAGCGCAGATAGTCTTCGTAGTTGCCCTCGTGGCTGGTTACTTGCCCACCTTCCACTTCCAGCACGCGGGTGGCCAGGCGATCGATGAAATAGCGGTCGTGCGAAACAAAGACCACTGTTCCGCTGAAGGCCGCGATGGCTTCGAGAAGGACATCTTTGGCGCGCATGTCCAAGTGGTTGGTGGGCTCATCCAGCAAGAGGAAGTTGGAGGGGGAGACGAGGATGCGCGCCAGGGCGTAGCGGTTGCGCTCTCCGCCCGAGAGCACGCCGAGGGGCTTGAAGACGTCGTCGCCGCTGAAGAGGAAACAGCCCAGCAGCGACCGCAGCGCCTGCTCCGGCACCTTGACGGCAGCGCGGCTGATGTCGTCGAGCATGCGCTGGTCGCCGTCGAGAACTTTGTACTGGTCCTGCGCGAAGTATTCGCTGACCACGTTGTGGCCAAGCTTGACTTGGCCGGCGGTGGGCTGCTCCATGCCGGTGAGCAGCTTGATCAGCGTGGACTTGCCCGCGCCGTTGACGCCGACCAGCGCCACGCGGTCGCCGCGCTCGATGGAGAAGCGGACATTGTTGAGCACGCACTTCGTGCCGTAATTCTTTCCCAGGTTTTCCGCTTCAACAACCATGCGTCCCGAGGGCGGCGGCTGGGGAAACTTGAAGTGGATGACCGGCTCTTCTTCGGGGATTTCGATGCGCTCGATCTTTTCGAGTTCCTTGATGCGGCTCTGGACCTGCTTCGCCTTGGTGGCCTGGGCGCGGAAGCGGTTGATGAACGACTCGAGATGCTCAACCTGGATCTTCTGATTGCGATAGGCGGCTTCTAACTGCGTGCGGCGCTCGTCTTTCTGGCTGAGATACTTTGTGTAGTTACCCTGATAGACGTTCAGGCGCTTGTTCCATATCTCCACGGTGCGGTCGATCGTAACATCGAGGAAGTAGCGGTCATGCGAGATAAGGATGTAACCAAAGGGATAAGTGTGCAGATAGTCTTCGAGCCAGTTACGGGTTTCGAGGTCCAGGTGGTTGGTAGGCTCGTCGAGCAGCAGCAGGTTCGGCTTGGCCAGCAGCAGCTTGGCCAGGGCGATGCGCATTTGCCAGCCGCCGCTGAACTCGTCCGTCTGCCGCGCCCAATCCTCTTTGCCAAACCCGAGGCCGGTCAGCACGCCGCCCACTTGCGCGTCGAGGGCGTATCCGTCCAGGGCGTGGAATCGCTCCTGGAGCATGGAGTAGCGCTCGGCGGCTGCCTCGTACTCGGCACCCTCGTGGTCCAGCACAGAAAGCTGCCCGCCTAGCCGCTCCACTTCCTTCTCCATCTCGCGGAGTTCATCGAAGACGCTGAGGCATTCCTCGAAGACGGTGCGGCCGGTGAGCGCGAGGCCCTCCTGCGGCAGGTAGCCGATGCTCATGCCGCGGGTCTGCTGCACCTGGCCGTAGTCGAGGGTTTCAAGACCGGCGAGCACCTTCATGATGGTGGATTTGCCGGTGCCGTTGGCGCCGACGAGCGCGGTTTTCTCCCGTGGGCGGATGAGCCAGTTGGCTTCAAGGAACAAAACGCGCGGGCCAAAGCGCTTGCCGGCATTGATGAGGGAGAGCATCTGGTTCTATTTTCGCAGACCACCTGCGGTGGGCTGGCGTTTGATTCCATTGCAGGCGAGGGGAACTTGGTGCGTACTCGGCGTGCACTGAGGCACCTACGCCTAGGCCGAGGGTTGCGCGGAGGTTGGCCGGTGGAGCATGATTTCTGCTGCTGAGCTTTCAACCCCCAGCAATGCAGGGAGGAATTTGGACGTGAGCAGACGAGCGAAAGAGTTGTCGAGACGCGATTTTCTGGTGCAGGGAGCGGCAACGCTGGGCGCGGTGGCCGCCATTCCGGCTCTTGGGCAGGCAGCCGCGGGCGGCCGCAGGGTGCTGCACATCATTGGCCACTCGCATATCGATGCCGCGTGGCTTTGGCCCTGGCGAAGCGGTTCGGACGAGGTGCTGAATACTTTCAGGAGCGCGCTGAACCGGATGAACGAGACGCCGGGCTTCCGCTATAGCCACTCTTCGTCGCAGCACTACCGCTGGGTGCAGGAGGCCGCGCCTGAGATGCTGGCCGAGATCAAGCAGCGGATTCGCGAGGGCCGCTGGGAGGTGGTGGGCGCATGGCCGGTTGAGCCCGATTGCAACATTCCCGCGGCGGAAAGCTTTGTGCGGCACTCGCTGTATGGCAAGCGCTATTGCAATCGCGCGCTGGGCGCAGACGTGAAGATCGGCTTCAACCCGGATTCATTTGGCCACGCGGCGGGATTGCCGACGCTTCTGAAGCGCGCGGGGTATGGCTACTACGTCTTCATGCGGCCGCAGGAGCACGAGATGCGGTTGCCGCTGCTGTTTTGGTGGGAGGGTCCGGACGGTTCGCGGGTGCTCGTGCTGCGCATCTGGAAGAACTATGACGCGGACGCGAGCATGGTGAAGCCGGCCGCAACGGGCGCGTTTGCCGAGGGCTTTGACGACGGCGCCTTCTTCATGGGCGTGGGCGACCACGGCGGCGCAGTGACAAAGGAACAGATTCGCCAGATTCTCGAAATGCAGAAAGACCCCACGCTGCCGGAGCTGCGCTTCAGCACGCTGGCCGAGTTCTTCCGCGCGGTGGAGAAGTCGCCGGCCTTTGCGCAACTGCCGGTGGTCAAGGGTGAGTTGCAGATTCACGCGACCGGCTGCTACTCGACCTATGCGGAGGGCAAATATCTGAACCGGCGCGCGGAGCGCTGGCTGGGCGAGGCGGAATCGATCTCGCTGCTGGCCAACCGGACCATGGGGCGCAGTTATCCGTCGGAGCAGTTTGCCGAGTCCTGGTGGAAGGTCCTCTTCTGCCAGTTCCACGACATGATGGCGGGCACATCGCTCTACTCCGACTACGAGGACGTGCGCGACAGCGTGGGTTCTGCCTGCGACGCAGCCGAGCACGAACGGGTGCTGGCTGTGGAGGCGATGGCCAAGCGCGTGGATACGAGTTCCGTCGCGGAGGGAGCGGTTTTTCTTTACAATTCTGTGCCGTGGAAGCGCAAGGCGCTGGTGGAGTGCTATACGGAAAAGGATCCGGAGGGTTCGCCGTTTGTGCCCGGCGCACCCAAGTCGCCCATCAGCCATCTCGAGGCCAGGGACGGCAGCAAGATTCCGCTGCAATGGCGGCCATCCGAGAGCATGACGAACTTCTTCTATAGGCTTTCGGCGTGGGTGGATCTGCCTGCCTGCGGATACAAGGTCTTCGAGTTGAAGCATGGCGATCCGGCGCCTGCGGAGAGTTATAAGCAACTGTTCACGATCTCGGACTCCGTTTTGGGATTCTCTTCGTTGAAGGCAGACGGCACAGAGCTGCTGGCGGGGCCCATCGGCCTGGTGGTGATCAAAGACACGAGCGACACGTGGGCGCACGGCATCAAGCAGTTCCGCGAAGAGATCGGACGGCCCAAACTCGCATCGACGACGGTGATTGAAGATGGGCCGGTGACACGGGTGACGCGTCAGCGGGCGAAGTGGCAGGACTCGGAGATCGTGCTCGACATCGCCCAGTTTGCCGGGCGGGATTTCATTGAGCTGCGGTTTGTCATCGATTGGCATGAGCACGAGCAGATGCTGAAGCTGGAGATTCCGACGGCGATGATGGAGCCGCGGGTCTTTGCCAAGGTTCCGGGAGCAGTGATTGAGCGGACGCTGAATGGCGACGAGCGACCTTACCAGGATTGGGCCGCGGTGCAAGGAAAGCTGGGCGGAGCAGACTGCACGCTCGCGGTGGTGAACGACGGCAGCTACAGCTATGACAGCCTGGGCGGACTGTTCCGCACGGTGCTGATCCGGTCGGCGCCGTTTGCGCGGCACAATCCGGCGACGGTGCCGCAAAACGACGCCAACGCCTGGCAGGACCAGGGCCGGCAGGAGCGGCGCTTCTGGCTCTATGGCGCGCGCGGAGAGTGCGCGGGGCTTGGGCTGGACCGGCTGGCGGAGGAGTTGCAGACGCCGGCGGAAGTCGTCGTCGACTCGGCGCATCACGGAACCGAGGCGTGGGAGAACACCTACCTTGAGGTCATGCCCAGCAGCGTTTGGGTGCTGGCGGTGAAGCAGGCAGAGGGTGCGCCGGAGGGAACGATTCTGCGCATCCAGGAGCGGGCGGGAAACGCGACCCAGGCGACGATCAAGAGCAAGGTTTTGGGCCTCGACCACTCGGTATCGCTCGGCCCGTGGGAGCTTAAGACGTTGCGGGTAAAGCATTTGCCGGGCGGCAAGGCGGAGCTGCACGAGGTTTCGCTCATGGAGGTCTAGCCTGCGGGAGAGTCTGCTTCCGCAGCGAAATCCTGGCTTGCATGGCTGGAAGGGCCGGGGGTAAGATAACGTTTTCTCGGGAAGATTCCTGCTGCGCGCTGGGAAACGGCCCGCCTCCGGTGCATGCAGGCCGAGGCCGCACCAGGTGCTGATGGGGAGGCTCCCGGTGATTTGATTGGCGAAGGCGGGGGAGTTTTGTCTCTTTTTGTATACGTTTTCAGAGAAACCTGTTGTACGCTTGCGGAAGGCTGATTATGGGCATGTTCAACACCTTCGGACAGACCGCCGATACCACCGGGCGCAAGCCCAACACCTTGCGCAAACTGGAGAGGCTCAACACCGCGCTGCGCCACCAGGAACCGGATCGCGTGCCCATCAGCGACTTTTTCTGGGGCGGTTTTACCTCCCGCTGGCGCAAGGAACTGGGCCTGCCCGACGACGCCAATCCGTACTACTACTATGACCTGGACTGGATTTCGACGGTGCCGAATATGGACCCGTGGATCCGGCCGTTCGAGACGCTGAAAGAGACGGCGGAAGAGGTGGTGCTGAAGACCGGGTACGGGA
>Ga0302320_10000733_pt1 | contig 77573 bp, 60 predicted proteins | sample Bog_T0_3_FD_202130 | JGI IMG/M metagenome (GOLD analysis project Ga0302320, IMG submission 202130) | Peat permafrost microbial communities from Stordalen Mire near Abisko, Sweden - Bog_T0_3 | ecosystem: Environmental > Terrestrial > Soil > Wetlands > Peat | place: Sweden: Abisko, Stordalen Mire... | reverse complement strand
CCCGTTGCTCTCCACCCCGTGTTTCCACGACGCAGTTACGGTTCGATACCGCACGGCTCTTTACCGCACAGAAACGGACTTCCACCGTTCTGTTATCCCGCCTTCTCAGGCGCACGAGGGCGGCGCTCTGCGCCGCCGGCGTTGCGGCAGCAACGCCCTGCCCTTGGAATGGCTACAGATTTTCCAAGGCCACTCTAAGTCCGTCTTGAAGGGCTGGTCGTCCAATTTGCTTTGCATTCACGGATGAAAACCATTGAGCGACAGCGACAGGAAAACAGGGTTGCTGGCTCACCGGCCGGCATTAACCCTGTAACCCCCGTTCCCTCACTGGCCGCAGTCCAAGCTGGACTGACCACCGCTTGCTAGCGGCGAAGTTTGCGCGTCTTGTAGGTGAGCAGTGGTCGCAACCTCGCGATCACGGAAATGAGTCCCGCGGCAACCAGATCCTGTACCACGTGCTCAATGTTCTTGTAAGCGGCGGGTGCCTCCTCGTAGAGCAGGTCGCGCTCCTCGCAAATGACGCGACCACCCAGCGGCGTCTGCGTGAGTTCGCTCACACTGAAGCGTTCCCGTATGCGGAGTCGGGCCTCGCTGCGTCCCCACTTGCGTCCCGCACCGTGAGCCAGTGACCAGGCGCGACTCGCGCCATCGCCGAGTGGCTTCACGAGGTAACTCAACGAACCGCGCGACCCCGGAATGACAATGAAGTCACCCTCCGCCTCGACGGCCCCCTTCCGGTGAAGCCATATCAATTCACCTACGCTCTCGCAGCGCGTAATACTGTTGTGGCAACCATCCCAAACACACTCAACCTTCGCACCGAACTTCGCCGCGAAACGACGGGCGATCAGTTCGCGATTGGCGCTGCCCCAGCGTAAGGCGTAATCGTGGCCACGGAGATATTCCGCCGCTGCGAACGATTTCACCGCGACGCCGTCACCGCCGTGCAGGTCCACATGGGCACGCAGGATGGATTCCCCCAAACCACGCGAACCGCTATGAACGAGGACCACCAGTTGATCCTTGCCAAGTCCCAACTTGCGAAATTCACTTGGCTCCAGAACATCTTCAATGCTTTGCACTTCGGCAAAGTGGTTGCCGCCGCCGATCGTGCCCAGTGCAGGATCGAACTCGGTGGAATCCAATTCCTTCTCAGCGAGAAATTCAGCGACATTCTCGTCCCACGGATGTTCAAGTTGAAACTGCTCTTCCGCCCAGCGGTCAAGCTTTGCATCACGCCGGAGCAGATCCGTCCGGAATAACGCCATGCCACAGCCGATGTCTCCGCCAATAAGCTGCGGATAGATCACGTCCCCGGTCACAATGGCTGCGCAGACGGGAGCGCCTTTTCCAGGATGAAGATCCGGGAAGCCGACCACGAAGCGAACGTTAGGGAGTTTCGCCACGGCATGGAGCTGGCGCACCGCTTCACCTTCGATCCAGCTTTTGGACGAGGCAAAAAGGCGCACTGGAGCTTCTGTCAATGTATTCATGTTTCCTTCTGTGCCCACCAAAGCGGGGTGGATTATGGTTGGTGGTTCTTCGCTGTTTTCAGAGAAATGCCCGGTAATCTTGATGGGTTGTTGTCATTTGGATTCCCAATCCCAACGGGGAGCTCTGCTTTTGAGCTACGGAAGGAAAAGCCACAGCCGGTGGAGACGAAGGCGCAGCCAGCGATAATGTATTGCCAACCACCAAGATCGAACTTTTACCTCACTGGTCGAATTAACCGGGGTCACGTTGGCTGCATCGGTGAAGGCGAGGCGTTCGGTTTCGTAAATGGACAGTCTCCTTAGCGCTGCGTGAAGTTTCCGGTGGCGGCATTGCTCGCGAAAGCTCGATCGCCAGAAAGCGGGTGGTTTTTTCATGATAGTTCCTTCTGAGATTTAACCGCGCATTGGCGTCGCATCACGTGCAACGCCAACGCGCCTTTAACCAATTTTGCTTGGACCTGCTCGGGAGGAACGGAACCCCAGGTTCCTCTTAGCCGTCGGCCGGTTTCGGATCATTCGATTTGGTTTGTAGCTCTTAAAAACGAGCAGGGGACGTTGGTAACGGATGGGGACTCTCATGTTATTTCCTTTGGTTGCTGTTTAGAAACCGTCCTAAAATTCCAAGGGCGCTGTCTTCAGACAGTCTCAAAGACTGGCGGAAGGAGTTGCTAATGCTCCGATCTCGGCGATGCCGATCCTGTTTTTGGGACAGGCGCAGCCAGCTTATATCTCCCTGCCTTCCTGAATTGGCTGCTCAGCCCGGACTCGCACCAGCGCCGTTCTGCTTAACTAGCGCGTGGACTACTAAACTAATTATCCCATTGACCAGTAAATTGGTAGGCATGGCAGGCTTTCACCGGCTGCCCCCGGTGGCCGTCCGCAAGGACCCCGCAAGACAAAATGGTGGAATCGTCCAGTAACGCTCCCGCATAAGCTTGCTTGCAAAGCAAGTACATTACTTGTCTGCCACGAACCCAAAGCAATTGGCAAGCCGCCTTGGTGCTGCACCAAGCAGACTGGGTTTTGGAGACCCGGTCGCGCAGGCTGGCGTGCGACCTAGACTAATTTAAACGGAACTGTAGTCATTTGGTTGGAAAGGATTGCCCGCCCTCATCCCGGCCTTCTCTCCCAGAGAAGGTGAAACGCTCCCGGCTCATCGGGATACTCCCAAAGCTGGATTGGTGGGTGCGCATAATGCAACCCGATTCCAAAGGATTCTCTTTCTCCTTGGAGGAAAAGCCCGGGATGAGGCTGGGCTAAAAACCATTATTCCGATGTCCCTCTGCGTGGTAATGGTATTTTATAAAATCTCGTTATATTTAATGATTGATCCCTTGCTAGAGGCCCATTTCCCAATAATTGCCGTCCGCAAGGACCGAAAGTAAAAGGGCCGGAAAGCTGCGGCAGCCATTGGCCGTCCGCAAGGACCTTCCGGCCCGTGCCATTTCAATAAAGAACAAACACCTCTTGGTGATCTAGACGATCCCAACCCGCGGTTTCACGGCGGCTGTTTCGGTGTTTAGGGGCACACCTCCTCCGAAGCCCTTAAAATGTAAAAGCGTATCAAACCATCTCGGCGCGCGTATTCACCAGCGATGGGCAGACCCCACCGGTTGAGAGCCATTGCTCTCTTGCGCCGATTTTAATGTTGTGCTGCCAGACATCATCCAGACGTCGCCTGTTTAGTATTCACCAATCGATCACCTTTGGTTGCGGGTTACACTCACTTCCGGGAAACAAAAAACCCTGCTTACACTCAGTAAGCAGGGTGGTGGAAATCTGATTTCGATTCTTTACCTGCTTACCCCCGGTTGATCCAAATTACCTTCGGACAACAGTCCAACTTTAGTAATGGAATACCCCAGGCTAAACCCGGTTCCGGGGTTATACCAACTATGACGTGTCGCCTTGGCGACCGGCATCGTTGCACAGCTAGTGGCTGATATGTTTAAGTAGGTTTTCATCGAACGAGTTAGAGGCTACCACAACTCTATGGCTACAGTCTACTGATATTTGCTAATATTTTCAGGGGTGCTGGTATTTTAAATACTCATATCCGGATTTCCGGATATGTTTTTTAACAACGCCTCTTCTCATTTCAGAATCAATGTTTCACTTCAACTTAAGCGTGGATTTTATTCAAAACATCCTGCCGGAACTTTTCGCTTATCTGGAATGGAAGTCATCGCCGAACAATGGGCGATCCCACTTTTCTCGCCCGCCCATCGAACCTGTCCATGTTGCGATTGATTTTATCAATTCTGAGTTTTCAAGACCGGGTGTATACTTTGGTTGAGTATGAGAACGATCTGGCATCGCAACGTGTGGCCCAGGGCAATCGTGATCATTGGCAACATTGCCATGTTGCTTGGCGCGCTTGATCCACTTGAAGGATCGGTTGCCATTTTGATCGGCAGTGCGTTTGTCGCGCTCGGCACTTTCCTCGACCAAAATCCTGACCAGCATCGCTTCTGCGGTTACCGTTCATTGGTTCTTGTTTTGATCGCCACCGGAGTCGGGGCCATGTGGACTCTCTCGGACTTTGGCGGGATTGGCGGCGGGTCCGGCCATTCGATGTGGTGGGGCCTCTTGATTCTTCCGTATCTAGTAGGCTGGTCCATGGGCATTTGGGGACCGGGAAATCCACGTTGGGTGCTATTGCTGGGCATCGTGAACGGCCTCTGGTTTCTCACCCTCTGCGGCATGGTGTTGTCTCGCCCCACCCGGCCTGCCTCAATTTGGGTAGGCTTCAGCATCAGCACCGCCGGGCTCGCCACTATTTTCGGTTGCCTCCACCGTTTACGGCATTTTCATTCACTCGCGGCAAAGCCATAAATGCCCTGCACCTGGCTGCGATCTTTGTTTACTCCGTTAATTTGATTTAATCATCCCTCTGATCGCCAATACCGCTCCTCATAGTTTCGAGACAACCACCACGATTGCCGAGTCAAGAAAAGCAACTTTGTCTGGCCCAATCGGCAGTCCGGGCCCACTCAGAATATATCTCCCGGCCGCGTCATGCTCCGGACCATCATCCATATCCAGCGTGCCTGCGCTGACTTCCTTCAAGTGCACCACATCTTGCGCCGGATCATCCGGGCGATCGCCGTTCCCTCGAGTTCCGGGATTGTGAATGAGCAACGCACATGGATCCGCCGCATCGAAGCCGACCATTGGCACCCAATGGCCGCCAGTACGTTTCCAATGGCCCTCGCCCGTTTGTGTATACCAGCCGACGGCAAGCCAGACGGCGCCATGCGGATCAAGCATCCCTTTTTTCATCCAGTCAAGATCCGGCCGGTCCGCGACGATAAACTCCCGCTCCCGGCGCCCAAGTTCATACATGCCTTTATATTCCATGGTGGTGCATTGGTAACCGTGGGCTACGACATATTTTTCGATGCCCCTTAACACTGACCCCGACCCAGTTCCCTTATCCGGATCGGTGCCCAGGTAATGAGGTGAGGCCAGCGAATTAATCAGGTCAATTTGCGCCTGGTCTCCCTCCCCGTCGGGCAGCAACTCCGGGAAGCCGTGATGCGCCAGATAGACCAGCGAATCGGAAATTGCCACCGGCCCGCAATAGTCCTTTCCACCATTTTTGAATCCACCGCGCGGATCGAGCTGCCAAAAATGCGGTGTCCCGGCGGCCCTCTCGGCGGTCGCACTGTAGTCGGCCTTCGGTCCGATGTCTGCCAGCGGAGTCGTGGCCGGCGCTGGTGCCGCGACAGCGACCGGCTGGGCGGTTGTGTTCATGATCCTGGCCGGTTGCAATTTCCTCGCCCTGACATGACTCCAGCAAAGGGCAACCGCCACCGCCAACAGGATAGCCAAAAGAATGGGGGTTTTTCCCGGCAGCCGCAAACCTCGCAGCCCTGCGCCAACACCGTGCCCGGCAACGGCGCTGAGCGAATAAGGCGTCAGCCAAAACGCCACGGAGTAAGGACAATAGTTGCCGCCATATTTATGAATCCAAAACATGTTGGTCGCCGCGTAAGTCGCCAGCGCGACCTGCGCGGAATCCTTGCCACGCCACGCCCCGTCAAGGGAAGCAAGGAGTGCGCAGGGCCAGCCGTTAATCAGGAGAAATTTTAAGATGGGCAGCAAGAGAGCCATATTAATGCTTACTACCATGGGACTGGTGGAACAGGAGGCATTGTGGTACGAGCTTTTGAGATAGCAGGAGTAACAGACCGACAGCGCGATAAACAGGACGAGGTATTCAAATGCCTTCTTTTGGGACTCACCCAGAGCTTCAAATTTTCCCACTATCTGGGCCGGGAGCGCGCTTACATTATCTTTGCCGGAATTAGAGTTTGTATTCATGACTGTATTGGGAACCCGATGAGGCTTCCGCGCCGTTTGGGCACGAAATTGTCTCGGACTGGCTAACCAGAATTGCCCAAATCAAGCAGGACTAATGCCGCAAGACGCTTCAGGGTATTGAGCAATCTTGAAGCACAAGCAATTGATTATAAATGAATAATACCATCCAAACTACATCTCCGGCGGAACGGCGAAGTTGGTATTTTCTAGGGGAACGCCAGGCGATAGAAGCCGGTTCCTGCATCGATGGGCAACGTGACGATCCATTCATTATTGGTAGACAGGGCTGAATTGGTTACAGCAGCCCAAACAACCGGCGGTGTGAGGTTGGTGGCAGAATACAAATTCAAATTGTTAGCCCAAGCCGGCCAAGTCAGGACCAGGGACACGCCGTCCGGAGTGGAGACATTAAGCGCCGGTTGCGGCAGGAAAACCTCAATCGCCGCGGAGACAGGGCCCGTACTGCACCCATTGACGGCAGCGACTTCGTAATAATTGGTTCGGCCGACGACCGCATTGGTATCCAAATAACTGGTTGCGGCGAATGTCACCAACAGGCTGAACGGGCCGCTCGCGTTGGTGGAAGAGAGCAGAGTGTAGCCAGTGGCGCCGGACACGCCGATCCAACTTAAAGAAACCTGTCGACTGCCCCAAACACCTTCCAAGCCAGCTGGCACCCCCAGGGACGCGACAACGCTGCCAATTCCGTATTTGCATTCCAAGTTGTTCTCTTCAACCACGCGGTTGGCATCCGATAATGCCGTGTCGAAGATCTTCACCTCGGCCAGATCGCCGCTAAAAAATCCGCCGCCACTCGGCACCGCACCCAGATCCAGGGAAGGCGGTGCTGTCAGCGAATTTGTGCCGCCGGTAATGGCGGCTGCCTGGGTTCCATCCACATAAAGCCCGATGGCACCGCTGGTCATCGTCCGTTTAAAAGTCACCACATGCGGCTGGCCATCATTGTATCCGTTACCCGAGTTGGTGGAAGTGTCCGGGTTGCCCGCACCGGCAATCACCTCGCCGTTGGCGTTCAAGGCGGTTCCGAAGTCATTCTGAACTGCGGGCAGATCACCGTTCACCAAGCCTGCGCCTTGATAGAATGCCGTGCCCGTCCCTTGATTGTTCTGGGTGCTCTGGAAAACAATTAGCATGGTAAAATCGTCCTGCACCGGGCGAGTAAATGACAAAAACGTGTTTTGAGAGGAATTAAATCGCACCACCGGAAGCCCGTTCATCGCTCCGGCCACATAAGTGGGCTGCTGCCCGGACGTGCCTTGGCTGGCATTATACCCGTGGCCGCTGGAATCCAGCCAGTTGGTCAGCAATGCCCCGTTTCCCAGCCCGGTAATGGCGTCGGCTTTAAACCAGGTAACCGCCGCCGGCGCCTGTGGAGTGGCGCTGGCTTGCGACGAATCGGAGCTGTTGGTGTAGGGGGTGAAGGCGCTGACGACGTAATAATACGTCGTTCCGTTAACCACCGTGGCGTCAATATAATTGGTCGTGGCGGTGCTGCCAACGATCGAGTAAGGGCCGCCACTGATAGTGGACCTCAGCAGCAGATAATTCGTGGCCGTCGGGAAGGTATTCCAAGCCAGTTGAACTTGGGCATTCGCCGCCACCGCCGTCAGGCCGGTTGGGGCGGCGGGCAGGCTGACACCCCATTTTTGAATCAACGAGGCTTCCTGTGCCAAACGGTCGGCGTCATCAAGGGCCGAATTGTAAATCTTTACTTCTGCCAGATCCCCGCTGAAAAATCCTCCGCCACTCGGCACCGCGCCCAGATCCAAAGTTGGCGGTGCCGTCAGCGAATTGTCGCCTCCGATTCCTGCCGCCACTTCCATTCCGTCCACGTATAATTCGATCGCACCCGTGCTTCTGGTCCGCTTGAACGTCGCCACGTGCGGCAGGCCATTATTGAATCCATTTCCCGAATTGACGGACGTGTCCGGGTTCCCTGTCCCAACAATAATCTGGCCGTTGGCGTTCAAGGCGCTCCCAAAGTCATTCACCGTGCTTGGCTGATCGCCATTCACCAGCCCGGCACCTTGATAAAAAGCGGTGCCCGCCCCTTGATTGTTCTGACTGCTCTGAAAAACTATGAGCATGGTAAAATCGGTTTGGATTGACCGGCTAAATGACATGAAGGTGCTGGCTGCCGAATTAAACCGCACCACCGGCAGACCGTTCATCGCTCCGGTCACATAAGTCGGCCGCTCCGCGGAGGTGGCCTGGGTGGCACTGTATCCATGGCCACTGGAGTCCACCCAGACTAATATGGTCGACCCGCTGCTGTGTCCAGTGATCGCATCCGCCTTGAACCAGGTGGCAATCAGCGGCGCCAGCGGGGTGGCGCTTACCTCGGCGGAGTCTTGGCTCCCTCCTTCGTTCCCGACGGCGCTCACCACATAATAGTAAGTCGTGAGATTAATTACTGCGGTGTCCGTGAAATGGGTGCCACTCAAACTCGCGATTGTCACATAGGGCCCGCCACTGTTCGTGGAACGTTGCAGATTGTAATTGGTCGCCCCGTAACTCGGGTACCAGGCTATCTGGACCATCGCGTCCTCGCCCCCGTTTGCTGTTAAGCCACCCGGCGCCGGCGGCGGACCAAAAGGTACGCCACTCACAGCTGCAGAATCACTGCTCGGCCCATTGCTTCCAACTGCGGCAACTTTGTAATAATACACCAGCCCATTGGTTAGGCCGGCGTCGGTGTAATTTGTTCCGCTCACGGTCGCGATCGTCGCGAAATAACCGCTGATACTCGCCGCCCGTTTCACGTCATACGTCGTGGCTCCGGCGCTCATGTTCCACTGCAGATTGACAAAGGCGTTGCTGCCACTGGCTGCTGAAATGCCTGTCGGCACGGATGGTGGCGCATAAGTGAATGTCTGGGGAGCCGACGCATTTCCGACCGCCGTGACGACCAGGGAGTAAGTACCAGCCGGCAGATTCTGTGGCAGGGTAAAATCCGTCGTCACCACCCGGCTACCCGTTTGCACGCTGGTGCTGTTCCAATTGTAGGTGCGCGCGTAATAGACATTCCCTGAGAGATTATTGGTCAGGCGCACGAGCGGATAATTGCCGCTCATTTGTTCGTCATCCCCATAAGCCGCCCCTTCGGAAATACCGTTTAGTCCGGTACCAGATAATTGATACGAGCCATCCGCATTCTCGGCGATACTGTTAATGACCGGCTGACCAGCGGCCAGCGGCGTGCCGTCGGGCGTGTACACATATAGTGTGCCCGTGTTCTGGCCGTCCATGAAAAGCACCGTTCCGTCCGGCAAATCAATCATGCTGGTCCCAAATGGGGCGGTATTATTGAGTGTGCTGCCACCACCCGGGGCCCTCACCTGCATGAACGCGTTGACCGTGTAATCATATTCATAAAAGCTGCTCGGTCCGTTGTAGGTAGCGGAAGGTCCGAGACAGCAAAGTATTTTGCCGTTCACCATCATGGCTGCCGGCGCGTCCGGGGCTCCCAGGCCATCGGGAATTGTGGGCCCAGCCACCCAACTGCCCGCACTCGTGACAGTGGCACCAGGCGTGTAGATGGCCGTATTCGTGGTCGATCCGATGTAAAACACCTCGCCGTTGGGCAGCAAATGTCCGCTGCCAAGTTCACCCAAGGAGGAGTCAAAGAGTGATACCGGCAGGCTGCCGTCGACCACCCAAGTGTTCTGAGAAGGAATGTAGTGTTCCGAATTTTGAGAAAAAGCGTCGATCGTGACAATATTATCACTCGGCAACTTCACCCAATCAGCTTCATCTTGTGAAGCCCGGCAGGATGCCGCCGTCTGCCAGCTGTTCAAGCCCACATTGTAAATCAAACAGCTCGTGCTCGTGTAAACCGGGCAGACCAGCGGGTTGCCGTTCGGCAGGATTTCCGAAATGCTGTCCGAAAAATCCGGGTATCCGGAGGCCGGAGGCGGAATCAACGTCCAAACGTTGTTCAAAGGCGTATACAGCTCAGCGCTATTGCCACCGGAACCGTCTTCGCCACCCGCCACCCATAAACTCCCATTCGTCAATAACTGGGATGAAAAGAACAGGCGGCTGTTGTTCATCATCGCCAGCGTGCTCCAGGTGCCGTTAATATAGCTGCCGTGGCTGTCAGGAGTGAGTTGAACACATTGGCCTGCCCCATTCATGCCAAGAACGGTTCCGTCGCTTAGCAGCATGCAGTTATTCACTCCAACCGGCGGGGCTGAAGCCAACTGCGCCCATGTCCCTCCGGCGGCAGCCGGACGTACGGACCACAAATGGCACAGGACGACTAGGAGACCAAACCGGACGCCGTCAGGGATTTGTAGTCTTAACTTCATAATTGTCGCGTTTGGTTGAAATGGTTATCCGACCAGATTGCCCCTTGATTGGCCGGAAAGTCGGTACTGGAATGCACGCTGGAAATGCTTAGTGGAAAGCGAGGTGGTGTGAGCTCGAAACTCTTAAACATCATGGCAGTCTCTCAGTTTGCCTCAAATCAATTACCCTCTCAAGTGGCCATTTCATGCCACATCGACTTCCATCTTCCTCAGCTAACCCATAACTGGGCTGTGAAAGTCCCGGACGCCCTGAACCCAGTCTGATGTCAGTTGGAAAGCCGGAAAATTCACAAGGAGAAGGTTCACTTAATTATTGCAGCGCCAATTTGCCATCCGCACAGGACCATCCACCGCGTCTGAATCTTCCCAGCACCTTTCGCCGCCAATCGGAGAAACATCTCGTTGCCCTTGATTAGATTAAGGCTTCATGTTATTGTTTTTTTGAAACTAAAAAAGAGAGGTAAAGTTTTTTTATTACCGCGACCGGCAAACCATTTTAAATTTAAAATTTCATGAAACTCCTTTTCTCAATCGCCAACGGACTGCTGCTGATGTTTGCGGGGTGTGCCACCGCACAGGAGCAGACCAACGTTCCGCCGGCCACATCGGACACTGTGGCCTCCACCTCGACCGACAACACCCTCTTGCCAAGAGCGGAAACCCTGTTGCACTCGGCTTGTGATTTTCTCGCCCAGGCGCCGGCTTTCAGTTTCAAGGGTGAAACTTGGCGGGAACACCTGAATGACGAGGGACAAAAAATCCAGTTCAGTCGCTCGGTGGAAATGGATGTTAAAAGACCGGACGGTTTGCGGCTGGAAATCAGTTCGCCTTCTTCGGAGCGATGCTTCTGGTATGATGGCAAGACGCTGACCATCCTCGACCGAACCCATAACTGGTATAGCACTGCGGCCATGCCACCCACTCTGGATGATGCCATTGACTCGGCGCGTGACGATTATGGAATTGACCTGCCATTGATCGATTTCGCGGTCAGCGACCCCTATACCAATGCGATCGCCAAGGTTGAGTCGGCTAAATATTATGGCATCGGCCCGGTGCTGGGTGTCCCCTGCTATCATCTGGCCTTTGCCCAGCAAAACGTGGACTGGCAGATCTGGATTGAAGTTGGCCCGCAGCCGTTGATCCGCAAATTTGTCATCACGCACAAAAATGATCCCGGTCAGCCGGAATTCACGGCGTTCATCACCAGTTGGGATTTGACCGACCGGATTGCCGATTCGGATTTTGTCTTCACCGCGCCAGTGAGCGCCTCAAAAATTGAAATGCGAAAGGAGCAGTCCGCTCACTGAACCACAACCTAATCATCTATATGAAACTCTTTCCTATTCTTCGTCCTGTCGCCCTGCCAGTCAGCATCCTGACCGTCTGCGCGCTCTGTTACAATCTTCCTGCGGCGGAGTATGGCAGCCTGCGCGGAAACAACCGCAGCAGCGGCCCAAGCCAACCCGCGCAACACCAGCAACCACAAGAGAGCCGTCAACCTGAGATCCGTCAACCGCAACCAGAAGCGCGCCCGGAACAGAGACCGGAACAGAGACCGCAAGATCACCCTGAACAACGGGAAGTGCCACAGCGTCCTGACGAGCATTTCCAGCCAGCCCCGGAGCAAGTGGATCGGGCACGTGCCGAAGCCGCCGACACCCGGCGACAGGACATTGCCCCGGAACGCCAGCAATCCTATTTTTGGTCGGATTATCACCGGGGAATGAATATTGATCGGTTGCCGGGCGGATATCGGCGCATCGGCCTGCGTGGCCATAATTATTTCTATTTTGGCGGCGTCTTTTACGACAATGGACCGTCGGGTTATGTGGTGATTGCGCCCCCGGTGGACGCGGAAATCCCGGATTTGCCTCCGGGCGCGGAAACGGTGGTGGTCGGAAGTAGCATCTATTATTACGCGGCCGGGGCCTTTTACCTTCAGCAGCCAGATGGAGGTTATCTCGTGGTGGCTCCCCCCATGGGCGCCGTGGTGTCCTTGTTGCCGCCGGACGCGACCGAATCAGACGTCAATGGTATCGCCTATTACGTTGCTGACGGGGTGTATTATTTGCCCGTTATGCAAAACGGCGTGACCGCATTTGAAATCGTCCCGCAGCCCTGACGACCGGCGAGCCTGATCCGAATCCGCCATCTGCTTGCAACTGAACTTGCTGGCCTAACTTTAGCCGTTCCAGTCCCCGGCTTGCTTCCCGGCGCGCTTCGGCCTAATGCGCCAGCCGCGTGATCATCGCGTAAATGATCAGCACCAGTAGCACCATACCCAGGCCGAAGAAGAAATAGCCGAAAAAGCGGGCGATATTTTTCCAGCGGAACCACTCGTCGCGCACCCGGAAATCATCCAGCCGCCCGGTGGCCAGCAACCGCTCGTACCAGCGTTTGCGTTCATGCAACATTTCATTCTTGGAGATGCGGCCCGAGAAAATGACGGTGTCCATCGGGAATTTTTCGATTCGGAAATGGGTGTTGAAAAAGTGGATCGAGAAAATGAACCCGGCGGCCAGCAGCGCCTCATCCGAGTGAATAATCAGCGCGATGTTCAAAATCCAGCCCGGCATGAATCGCGTGAAAAAGGTCGGAAACCACATCAACAAGCCCGAGCTGCCGATGATGGCCACACCCCAGAACACCGCGAAATAATCGAATTTCTCCCAGTAGGTCCACCGATCAAACTGCGGTTTCGGGCCCTTGCCGAAAAACCACTTGTTGTGCGCCACAAAATCGTGCCAATCCTGGATCGAGGGCATCATGGAATCCGGCCCGAAGAGCACCAGCCACAAACGGCGGAAATGGAATTTCCCATCCGCGGAATCCCGCAGCGACTTGCGGCCTTTCCACGCCTTGCCAGTCAGCGAGATCAAGTGAAGGCTGAAATAAATGAACGTGATGACCGCGCCAAACCGGTGCAGCATCCGCGCTGTGTCCGGACCGCCGATAATGGCGAAAATCACCTCCGCCCAGCCGGTATAATAAAACTTCAACGGCATGCCGGTGATCACCAGCAACAGGAAGCTCGACACCACCATGAAATGCAGCAGGCGCTCAAATGGCACGAAACGTGTGAACCATTCGCCGTCCTCCTGCGTCGCGGTTTTCGCCTCGCGAAATTTTTTTGAGTCATTGAGATACAGATAACCGGCGCGCACCACCCAGGCCAGCGTGTGCAGGCCAAAAAAGGCAAACGTCCCAATCAACAGCCCCGTCATTCCCATGAACACCACGTGCAGCAGAGGATAATGTTTGGAGTCCGACGGATTCGCATGCGGCATGTATTGGGTAAAGCCAATGGTCGCTCCCGGATGACATTGCTGGCAGGTGGCCAGTATATTTGTTGCGTAGAGATGCGATCCCGGGTTGCTGGGAGGCAGCACATCGTGATACCCGTGGCAGTCGTAGCACGCGGCCACGTCTGAGGCAACGTTCGGCCTGCCTAGCGCCATTGCCTTCCCGTGATACGTGTCGCGATAATGCTCCAGCCGGTCCGCATGACACTTGCCGCATCGCTGGTCACTAATCGCCTTGAAATTTTTGCCTTCGGGATCATCAATACCATGGGCAGTATGGCAATCAGTGCATACCGGCCCGCGCGTGTCTCCTTTCGCCAGCAATTGGCCATGCACACTCTTCATATACGTCTGTTCAATGCCCAAATGACATTTACCGCACGTTTCTGCAATGTGCGCGTGGTTGACTGGCGAATCCCGGTCCACCGGCCGCTTGATATTGTGGACACCGTGGCAGTCAGTGCAGGAGGGTGCGACAATCAAGCCCATTTTCAATAGCGCGCGCCCGTGAATGCTGTCGAGGTACTCTGCCGCCGCCTCGGGCTGTTTGATGCCATATTCCTGGGTGAGTTTGTCGTTGCTATGGCACTTGGCGCACGTTTGCGGGAGGTTCATCTTGAACACCGGCGACGCCGGGTCCTTCACCGGCAGCATGTCATGTGATCCGTGGCAATCCCAGCATTCCGCCGCGCCGGAAGCACCCATCGCATGGCTCATGCCGTGAATGCTCGACCCATATTCCTTTGCCTCCTGGTCATGGCAGCCCGAGCAATCCGGCGCCGGTAATCCAGCATCATGAACCAGTTCCTTGACTCCGGCATGGCAATCCGTGCACAGCAGCATGCTGTGCACCGATCGATTGAAGCTATTGGTGGGGAAGATTCCCAGCGGAACGTTCTGCCCGTTCACTACGCGGGTGGTCGTGGGATCCGTGTGACAATCCAGACAGTCCGAGTTGGCCAGCTTTTCCGGTGCTTTCTCGGCGGCCAGGACACTGGAACCCAGCAAGCAGATTCCCAACACCACACCGGCCCGGAACCGGGTGGCAAGCTTGAGTATTTTGGCCGGAGTGCTATGGGCCGCCTGTATGGCAATCTGCGCAAGTAAGGTCATAATCGCCGCCCGTATGGTTGAAAGTTTGACCGCCGGGCGTCATTTGCCGCAGCTCCGCACCAGCCCCCTGCGCGAGTATCGTATGGCAATTATTGCAATCATCGGCCTTGATGACCCGTTTGTTATCCTCGGACTTGTGCAGCGCGTCGTGGCACCGGAAACAACCCGGCCAGATCATGTGGCCGATGTTGTCCGGATATGCCCGCCAATCCGCCTTCATCTCAGGAAAGAAATTGTCCGAATAAATTTTTTGCACCGCCGCAATCGCTTGCAGGACTCGCGTGTCCTCCGGATAACTCGCCTTTAGCGCCGTCGCAATGCCTTCGCGCGCGGCGGCGTCCGTGTCGTAATGCCGGGTGAGCACATAAACCGCATTGGTCTTGATCCACGGCATGTCCGGGTCAATCAACCGCTGCGCCAGCGCCGCGTTGACAGCAAAATCCGGCGCCACGTACCGGTGCGACGGCCGGTTATGGCAATCAATGCAATCCATTTTCCGGATCGTGTACTGGCTGATGTCATTGGTGAAGCGCGGCGCACGGAACACCGTGACCACCCCTTGCGCATCCGTCAGCCGCACCCAGGGAATCTTTTGTCGTGCGGCATCCGTGGCAATGTATTCCACGGTGTTGCCACTCAAAATGTGCCAGTGAATCCCGCCCGCCGGCGCCGAGCCGGGATCTCCCGAACCAACTTTCAATAACAGCCGGATGGAATAAGGCGTGTTGGAAGCGTCGTCTTGAAAATAATTGAAGGTGCGATCCAAATTGCCCACAAACGCCTTCGGCCAATGGCATTGCTCACACGTCTCGCGCGCCGGGCGCAGGTTTTTGATCGGCGTCGGAATGGGCGTCGGATATTTGTGGAACGCCACCGCGTACATTTGGTACGAGCCGGCAATCTTGGAGCGCACGAACCAAGACGCGCCCGGGCCAACGTGACATTCCACGCAAGCCACGCGGGCATGGGGGCCAAGATCATGCAGCGTCAACTCCGGCTTCATCACCGTGTGACAAGTCTCGCCGCAGAACTCCACCGACTCCGTCACGTGAAAAGCGTTATAGCTGCCCACTGCCGAAAGCATGATGAACAGCATGCTGCCGACCACAAACGCCAGCAGCATCCGCCGGTCACGCGCATTCGCGAGGTCAATCTGCAGCCGCGGCACGGCCAGGTTGCCCTGCTTGCGTTTTCGGCGCTCACGCCAGGCGCCGAACAAAGCCACCGCAATGCCCGCAATCAAAAATGATGGCACCACGAAATAGGTCAGGATGCCGATGTACGGATTGGAAAACTTCGCTATCGCGTCCAGCATGAATAACAGGCCGAAGGAGAACAGCGCGCCGATGCTCAGCACCAGGCCGGTTAGGCTAAGCCAGTTGCGGAATAATGAAGGCGCGTGGGAAATCTTTTCTGTATTTTCGGGATTCTGGCTGGACATGGCGATAGTGTTGACATCAATCGATGCCTTTTAGTTTTTCAGTGGTAGAACGCGGAGTTGGTTAAGTCTTCAGGCCGCGCACGTAGGCAATCAACGCCTTGATCTCATCATCTGACAGGGCGTCAAACGGCTTCATCAAGGTGCGGTCATCGTCACTTTTCAAACCTTCCTTGAGCGCCTTGAACGCCGCGTCGTCCTTGATATCGGCCTGCACCTTGGGGTCGGTGAAATCCTTGACGTTCAGCCGGGCTCCCATCTTGGTGTTGCCCTTGCCGTCTTGGCCATGGCACTTCACGCAAAGAGTGTTCCAGTTGTCTTTCACATCGGCCGCCCGGACGGTGACCGCCGCGGCGAACCCGAATGCGACCGCGAGAATAATGATCTTTTTCATGTTCGTTTTCTATTGTGGTTGACTATTGTTTGTTCAGGTCCCTGATCGGGTCCCTTGCAAAAATTGTCCTCCATAGTGCGGAAAGGCACTAACCCTGAGTTGGCGAATGCTGTGCGTTTTTTGATTTATGCCGCAATCCAGTCACGCTGAATGGGCAGCGCGAAACGAATCAATGAACCAGCCGACTGACGATTTGGAAAACAACCAGCGCAGCCACGTAAGCCAGGCCGGTCATGTAGACGATTTGGAAGATCGGCCATTTGAGGCTGTTGGTCTCCCGCCGGACCACGGCGGAGGTGGACAAACATTGTGCCGCCAGGATGTAGAAAACGAGTAGGCTGGCGCAGGTCGCCGTCGTGAAAACCGCGGTACCGTCACTGCGCACTGCATGATGAAGGGTGTCGTACAAAGAATTCGGATGGTCCTCGCCGCTTTCCCCCAATCCGTAAACTATGGATAACGTCGATACCACGGCCTCGCGGGCCGCAAAGGAGCTGAGGATGCCGATCCCGATTTGCCAGTCAAATCCCAAAGGCTTGATGACGGGCTCGATCACGTGGCCGATCCGGCCGGCGAAGGAATGTTGCAGCGCGCTTTGCGCGGTCAGCCGGTCGGCAGCCTCCCGCAGGTCAACTGCCTGGCTCTTCTGGCCGGATTGTTCGAGTTGTGCCGCCTGCACGGTCATGGTGACCGCCCGTTCCGGCACCGCGGATTTTGGATAATGCGAGAGAGTCCAAAGCACCAGCGAGATCACCAGGATCACTGTGCCCGCTTGCTGGACAAAGATTTTCGCCCGGTCAAAGGTATGCAGCAGGGCAGTGCGCCATCCGGGCAGTCGATACGGCGGCAATTCGATGACCAGGGGACGGCTGCCTCCCGGGAGGATGGTGCGCCGAAGAACCAGCGCGACCGCCATGGCAAAAACAATGCCCGTGGCGTAGGCCCCGGTAAACAACAGCGCCGCCTTGATCGGAGATTGCGGAAAGAGCAGCGCGGTAACCATCGCGTAGACCGGAATCCTCGCAGAGCAGCTCATCAGCGGCGTGACGAGAATGGTGATGAGACGGTCGCGCCAATTCTCGATGATGCGCGCCGACATGATGGCCGGGATGGCACATGCATGCGCAGAGAGCAGCGGGACGAAAGCCTTTCCTGGCAATCCCAGCCGGCGCATCATTTTATCCGTCACCAGGGCCGCGCGAGCCATGTAGCCGGTGTCTTCGAGCAGCGAGAGCGCAAAAAATAAAATGCAAATTTGCGGCAGAAACACCAGCACGCCGCCCAGCCCACCCACCACCCCGTCCACCAGCAGGCTTCGCAAATCCCCCGCCGGCAGCAGGGCACTGATGCCTCCACCAATGTCCGCAAAAAGATGGTTGATCAGATCCATCGGGATCTTGGCCGCCCAGAAAATCAAGGTGAATAGCGACAACATGACCCCTACAAACACCACCATGCCGATCACCGGTTGCGTGAGAATTTCATCCAGCTTCTCTGTCCGCTGCGAGCGGCGGGCGCCGGCCGCGTTGCTCACTTTGCCGGAGATGGCTTCGGTCCATTCATAGCGTGCCTGGAACGGACAACCCCCGCAGCCCATCCCGCAATCCGGTTTGTCCCTCGCCACAGTTTCCGGCGCCGCCGCCTGCCCGGTTTCAGCCAGTCGGGTGATTTCACGCCGCAAGTCTTCCAGGCCTTTTCCCGTCCGCGCAGAAATCGGAACCACGGGGCAGCCGAGTTCTGAACGAAGCTGGTTGATATCAATATGGATGCCGTCGTTGACCGCGATATCCATCATGTTCAGGGCCACAACAACCGGCAGATCCAGTTCCAGCACCTGACTGGCCAGAAAGAGGTTTCTCTCCAGATTAGTCGCATCAACGATCACCAGCGCGGCGTCCGGCGCGCGGCGGCCTTTCAGCCGGCCATGCAAAACATCACTCGCCAGCTTTTCTTCCGGGGCGCCACTCTCCAGGCTGTATAGGCCAGGCAGGTCAATTATTACAGCCTCCCGGTTGCCAATCTGCGCCCGACCGATTTTCTGTTCAAATGTGGTGCCGGGGAAATTTGCCGTTTTGGCCCGCAAACCCGTGAGTGCATTGAACAAGGTTGTTTTCCCGGCATTCGGATTGCCCAGCAGTGCCAGCGTAATGGGCTCGCCTGTTGGCGGTCGCAGGGTGGGCAGCATTGAGTACTGACGCGGGGGCGAAATCCGGTTGGAAGAGCCGCCCTCACCATCTAATGAACAATCTTTCATGAACCGGCAGGTGTCTTCATCGCACAACGCCCGGGCGAGCACAGCTCCAGCCAAACTCCCTCAGCCAGCGAGGACGAAATGCCAATCCGCGAGCTGAAAATGCGGATGATCAACGGATCGCCAGCCCGGACAACTTCCACGCGGCGGCCGACGCAAACGCCGAGCATTTTCAGGCGATCAGCGTCCTCGCTTTCGTTTTCAACGCGACGCACCACCGCACATTGACCCGGCTCCAGCCGGGTCAGCGGAATCTCCGTATTGTGCGAAAGCTCTGGAACCATCATTATCACGATATAATAATAAGCCAGATTGACTCCAAGCAAGCTAACCTTTCCTTGGCATTTTGCTGCCAAATTTTGACCTGATTCAGACGGTCAATCAACGTAACCAGTTGACAGAGTGGGAGCAGGTCTGGCGGAATCATGATTTTTCATCGCGCCTTGTTTTCTTTTCATCTTCCTTTTTCTGTGTTCACCTGTGGTTGAAATATGGCAACCGCCGACCCCGTTATCATCGCCACCCGTGGGAGCGCCCTGGCCCTCGCGCAAGCCAATCTCATCGCCGGCCAATGTCGCGCCGCCTTTCCTGATCTGCAATTCGAGTTGAAGATCATCAAGACCACCGGCGACAAGTTGCAATCCGCCTCCCTGACCAAAGCCGGCGAGACTCTGCCCAAAGGCCTGTTTACCAAGGAACTCGAGGTCGCCCTGCTCGCGCGCCAAGCCGATCTTGCCGTGCACAGCCTGAAAGATTTACCAACCGATCTGCCCGACGGATTAAAACTTGCCGCCACCCCGCGCCGGGAAGACGTCCGCGATGTGCTCATTTACCGGGCAGCTGACCTGGCCGCGCGCGGCGGCAAAACGCCGGCGCAACTCAGTGATTTCCCGGCCGGCGCAACCATCGCCACCAGCAGCACCCGGCGCAAAATGCAATTGCTCGCAGCGCGACCGGATTTAAAGATCATCGAGATTCGCGGTAATGTTTCCACCCGCTTGCTGAAGGTCGCCAAACCGGGACAACTCGATGCCACTGTCCTCGCCCTGGCTGGTTTGACTCGCCTGAATTTCAAGATTCATCCGGACGGAAAGCTGGCGGCGGACGCCGTCCCTGACGGTCTGTTGGCCACTTTGTTGACTCTGGACCTAATGCTGCCCTGCGTCGGCCAGGGCGCGATCGGTCTGGAGATCCGCGAACAAGACGAACGCATCGAAAACATTTGCCAGCATCTGAACCATGCCGAAACCTTCCACGCAGTAACCGCTGAACGAGCCTTCCTCAAGGCCATGGGCGGTGGTTGCCTCAGTCCGGTTGCCGCTTACGGCGAAGTTCACGCCAACAAAATTGCCTTGCGCGCCGTTTCCTTCCGTGATGACAAGGAAAAGCGCGGAACCGGCGAACGTCCTCTTGCCGAAGCCGCAGCCTTGGGCACTGCGCTGGCGGAACAATTGAAATAGTCCGCTGGTTGTCAGGCCGCAGCCATGCGAATAAGCCAATAGGCTGATCACTTGGACCGGATGGGGAAGGTTATTCTGCGTCACCAACCAAAAAATGCGAAGGTATTGGCAAGAAAAGTGAAGCCACTCACCCGATGCATGAGCAATGCTTTGGTCATCTTAAAGTGATGCCATGCAAACGATGGAAACTTATACGGTGCTGACCCCACCTCAAACTCAATCCGAAAAGATTACCGGCCGCGACCGTTTTAGGTCTGCGAGCCGTTGTCTGGCGGTGGACCGACCGCCGGTCTGGCTGATGCGCCAGGCGGGGCGGGTGCTGCCCGAATACCGGCAACTCAAGGAAAAGCATACTTTTCTCCAGCTGGTCCAAACCCCCGCCCTCGCCGCTGAAGTCACCCTCCAGCCTGTCTGGCGCTTTGGTTTCGATGCCGCCATCCTCTTTAGTGATATTCTCGTCATCCCCGAAGCCCTCGGCCAGCCCTATCATTTTCGCGAGACCGGCGGCATCGGCATGGATTTCCGGCTCGATTCGGCCGCCGACATCGACCGCCTCTCCGTCCCTGGCGTTGTCGATAAACTCCAGTACGTTGCCGCCACTCTCAAGCTCTTGCGCGCCGAGCTGGGCCAGCACACCGCCCTCATCGGCTTCTCCGGTTCCCCCTGGACCCTCGCCACTTTCATGCTCGAAGGCGGCAGTGTCCCCGCCTACACCCGCGCCAAAGCCCTGCTTGCCTCCGATCCCCGCCTCTTCGGCCGGTTGCTGGAAAAGCTCACCGCCGCCGTCGCCGCCTATCTCCAGATGCAAATTAGCGCCGGCGTCGATGCCTTGCAACTCTTTGACAGTCACGGCGGCCAGTTGCCGCCGGACCAGTTCATGGCCGCCAGCGGCCGCTGGATGCAGGACATCATCCACCAGCTCCAGCCGGTCGAGCCACAACCCGTCCCGCCCGTCATCGTCTTTTCCCTCGGCACCCACGGCAACTGGGACGATCTGGCCGGTCTGGGCGCCTCGGTCCTCGGCATTGACGCCCATGTCTCCCTGACGGCCGTCCGCCAAAAGTTGCCGTCCACCATTGGCGTCCAGGGCAATTTGGATCCATCTTTACTGCTGGCCACCCCCGAAGCGGTGGCGGCGGAAACCCGGCGTATCCTGACGGAAATGCGGGGCCGCCCCGGCCATATTTTCAATCTCGGCCACGGCGTCCCGCCGGCCGCCAAGCTCGAAAACGTTTCGGCCTTGGTCCAAACCGTCAAAGCATTTAAATAGGCATCTTGTGAGCCAACTCAACGTCAATCTGGATTTGGTCAGAAAATACAACGTGGCCGGGCCGCGCTATACCAGCTACCCCCCCGCCACCAAGTTCTCCACCGCCCTCACCGAGTCGGAACTGGCCAGGCTCTTGGCCGCCGATAATCCGCCCGACCGCGGTCTGTCCCTCTACTTTCACCTGCCCTTCTGCGAGACCCTCTGCTGGTTTTGCGGTTGCACGACGGTGATCACGCAGGATCACAATGCCAGCCGACCCTACCTGGATCATTTGGAACGGGAAGTGGCCCGGATGGCCCAGCAGATTAATCCCCAACGCAAGGTGGTCCAACTGCATTGGGGCGGGGGTTCCCCCACCTTCCTGCAGCCGGATGAAATCCGCCGGCTGGGTGGAATCATCCGCCAGCATTTTACGCTGGCTGACGACATTGAAGCGGGGGTGGAGATTGATCCGCGGCGCTTGACGCGGGACCATCTCCTGGCGTTGCGGGAGGTGGGTTTTAACCGGGCGTCGCTGGGGGTGCAGGATTTTGATGAAAAGGTGCAGGTGGCGGTGCACCGGCGGCAACCGCGGGAGTTGACCCAGCAGACCTTGGACTGGGCCCGGGAACTGGGGTTTGGGTCGGTCAACTTTGATTTGATTTACGGTTTGCCCCATCAGACGGTGGCGACCTTTACGCAGACGCTGGAGACGGTGCTGGCGATGGGGCCGGACCGGCTGGCGGTGTTCAGTTATGCGCATGTGCCGTGGATCAAGCCGGCCCAGAAGATCCTGGAACAAAAGATCCTGCCTTCACCGGAGGTGAAGCTGGACCTGCTGAAGCTGGGGATAGAACGGCTGACGGCCGACGGGCGGTATGAATACATCGGGATGGACCATTTTGCGCGGCCGGGGGATGAACTGGTGACGGCGCAGCGGCAGAAGACATTGCAACGGAACTTTCAGGGCTACAGCACACGGGGAGAGGCGGACATCTATGCGTTCGGGATGAGCGCGATCTCGCAGATCCCGGGGGCGTACTGGCAGAATGAGAAGGAATTACCGGCGTATGTGGCGGCGCTGGACGCGGGCCGGACACCGCTGGCGCGGGGGTATGTGTTGACGGCCGATGACCAGATCCGGCGGGAGACAATCATGCGGGTGATGTGCGACCTGGAACTGGATTACGGGAGCATGTCGGAAAAACTCGGGATTAAGTTCCCGGACTACTTTGGGGCGGAACTGGCGAGGTTGGAACCGCTGGCGGCGGACGGGCTGGTGCAAATGACGGCAACAGGGCTCAAAGTCACCGACGCCGGACGGCTGTTCATCCGCAACCTCGCCATGACCTTTGATAATACCCTCGCTCCCCAAAGCGAACGCCGCCATTCCAAGACGATTTGACGGCTATTCAGAAATGAAATCGGTTGCCATCATTGGCGCGGGAATCACGGGATTGACCGCGGCGTTTTATTTAAAGCGCCAAGGCATTCCGGTCGTCGTTTATGACGCCGCGGGGCGCGCGGGCGGCGTGATCCAATCAGTGCGACGTGATGGTTTTCTAGCCGAGTGCGGGCCCAATACGCTGTTGGAAACATCGCCCAAGATTGCCCAGCTCATCCGCGACGCCGGCCTGGCGTCGCGACGGCTGGACACCGATCCAAAAGCCGAGGCGCGCTATGTGGTGCGCGGCCGGCGGCCGGTAGCGATGCCGGCGTCCCAACTCGGAATTTTCACATCGCAATTGCTGAGCGCGCGCGCGAAATTTGCGCTGGTGCGCGAACCGTTCGTGCCGGCCCGGCGCGACGGGGTGGAGGAGAGCATAGCGGAATTTGTCACGCGCCGCTTAAACCGGGAATTTCTGGAGCGCATGGTGGACGCGCTCGTGGCCGGGATTTATGCGGGTGATCCCGCCAGGCTTTCCGTCCAGCACGCCTTTCCCCGTTTGAAAGCCCTGGAGGACAAACACGGTTCATTGATCCGGGGCCAGATTGCCGGCGCGCGCGAACGCAAGAAAACCCGCGAGGTGGCCCGCGACCGCGCACCAAAGCTTTCCTTCGATGAGGGCTTGGAAGTGCTGCCGACTACTCTGGCCGCGCATCTGGGCGATTCCCTGAAATTGAATACACCGGTTGGCGCCCTGATCGTGCGCAGCGGCGGCGGCTGGCACGTAATCACCCCGGAGGGCCAAGTCGGTCATGACGTGGTGATCTATTGCGGATCCGCGCACAAATTGAAGGAATTAAAGATCGAGGCGCCGGCGTCGATCGACACCAGAGAGTTCGGCGAAGTCCGCCATCCACCGGTGGCCAGCGTTGTGCTCGGTTTTCGCCGCGAGGACGTCGCGCATCCCTGCGCCGGTTTCGGGATGCTCATCCCCCGCATTGAAGGATTCAACATTCTGGGCACCATTTTTTCATCCTCGCTGTTCCCGAACCGTGCCCCGGCGGGACACTGCCTGTTAACATCATATGCGGGCGGCGAACGCTCACCAGAGCTCGCTTCTCTGCCGACGAAAGAACTGGTGAAGCTGGTCATTGGCGATTTGCGCGAACTTCTCGGTATTCGGGCGGAGCCGGTTTTCCAGAACGTGACGCTTTATCCGCGGGCAATTCCCCAATACAATGTCGGCTACGGAAAATTTAAAACCTTGCTGGACGCGATCGAGGCAAAGGCTCCGGCTCTGTTTTTTGCGGGGCACTATCGCGAGGGCGTTTCGCTGGGCGATTCCATCGTCTCCGGCGTGAATATTTCAGAACGGGTGGGAAAACTATTGGCATGAGCAAAGGGATTTTACTGGTTAACCTGGGATCGCCGGATTCGACATCCGTCCGCGATGTGCGGCGGTATTTGAATGAATTTCTCATGGACGGCCGCGTCATCGATGCTCCGTGGCTTCTGCGCCGTTTCATCGTGGGCATGGTGCTGATCAGCCGCCCCAAGGAATCCGCGCACGCGTATGAGAAAATCTGGACGCCGGAAGGCTCTCCTCTCGTCGTCACCAGCCGCCACCTGCAACAGAAACTTCAGGCCCGCCTGGGGGGACCGGTGGAACTGGCAATGCGCTACCAGAATCCCTCCATCAAAAATGCGGTGACGCGGTTGCGTGATTCCGGGGTGGATGATTTGCTGGTGATTCCGCTCTTTCCCCATTACGCCGCATCCAGCTTCGAGTCCGCCGCGGAGGAGGTGAAAGCAGTCGCCGCCAGGATCGCGCCAGCCATCAAACTCACCATCCACCCTCCGTTCTACGACGCCCCGGATTACATCACTGCCCTGGTCGCCAGCGCAAAGGATTACCTTGCCGCGGGCTATGATCATTTGCTGTTCAGTTATCACGGCATCCCCGAACGACATTTGCGCAAATCCGATTCGACCGGCTGCCATTGTTTGCAGCAGACTAACTGCTGTGAAGTGGCCAACCCGGCGCACGCGACCTGTTATCGCGCCCAATGTTTCAAGACGGTCGCCGCGTTTGTGGCGCAGGCAGGCATCCCGAAGGAGAAATATTCCGTCTCCTTCCAATCACGCCTCGGCAAGGATCCGTGGCTCAAACCCTACACTGATTTTGAATTGGCAGATTTCCCGAAACGCGGCATCAAGAAGTTGCTGGTGATGTGTCCAGCCTTCGTGTCGGATTGCCTCGAAACGATTGAGGAAATCAATTTACGCGGCCGGGAAACATTCTTGGAAGCGGGCGGCAAGGAATTCGCACAGATTCCGTGCCTGAACGAGGAACCGCGCTGGATTGACGCCCTGGAAAACATGGGCAAAAAATTTCTGGCCGGACAAAAGCCGGGTTGATCTGCGGACTCAATTTTTGGGTCGTCCGCCGAATTTGAAACGCACTGTGTCCTGCAGAAAACCAAGAAAGCCTTTCTTGGTCTTGGCTTGCTCCAGCACAATCCGCTCGCACTTGTTGTGGCAAATCACACAGAGAAACAGGGGCGCACCGCCATGCCGGCGCATCATCCGCACACAGCCGCTGCACATGACCTCAGCGCAGAAGGTGCACCTGAACGTGGCCATCAAGTGTTCATGGCGGGGACAAACCAGGACGCCATTCTCCAGTTGGATCGGCGGCTTGATGACCGGTGCCTCACGCTCAATTTTCGGGATGGCAATCGTGATCTCCGTCGTTTCCACGAGCAATTCCACATCGCCCAGCCGCACTGTCTGGTTATTCTCCAACCAGACATTGGTGACCTGCTGCCCGTTGACGAAGGATCCGTTCGTCGATTCCAGATCGTGCAGCACCACGCCTTCGCCGGATAAAATAAACTCGCAATGATACGTCGAAATGGTCGGATGTTCGATCGGGAAATCATTCTCCGGGTCACGGCCAACACGATTGGGGCCGAGCTTTAATTCCAGCGCCCTTGGGCCTTCAAGTTCATTTTGGATCACCAGTCGCGCCATAATTCCTTAGCTGTTTTAAGCTAACCATTTCCGAGAATTATTGTCCACAAAAAAAGCCGATCAAATTGATGAAACAGCAATTTATTCCCGCAGAAAACGACCTCATTTTGGACGGGTTGGTCATTAGATTCCCTCTCTTTCCCGCGTCCGTGCGGTACCGTTTCTGATGGAGTGCTCGGTCCGCTCTAGGGAGATATTTAGGTTCGGCACGTCAATAAGCTGGAAAAAAGGTGGTTGCAACCAGAAGGTATTTCCAATCAACCCATCCAGAGTAAGGCGCAAAGTCCCATGCCAAAAAAGGCGGCATGCGTGTGCTGTCCTGCATTTTAATCGTCCTCGGGATTTTTTTTATTGGGGCCCGCTTTTTACTAGGAATGGGGCGGGCGCACATTCAAGCCGGCGACACTTTTGCAGAGGGCGACCGGGCGGGAGGCCAATCGTGGCTACCTTTATTCCCGCCCGGTTCTTCGCAACCAAAATCCAGAACTGTTTCGCCAGTTTATGATGCGGCATTGGATCTGCGCGGTCATCGTTGAAATTGCGGGCTGGTTTCTTCACTTGAGATTTAAACGCGAAGATAATATATGACAACAATTCGCCTGAGCCTTCTCCGAAGCATCAGGAGCGTTTTTTACCAATACTTGGCGAAGGCATGATTTCGGACCGCTAGCCGACTTTACCATACTATGAAAAAACTACGCTCACTGCACTTGTACCTGGGCTGCATCTTTGCGCCGCTGCTGCTTTTCTTCGCCATCTCGGGGATCTGGCAAATGATTGGGATCAATTCAAGGACGCTGGCCATGCTGTCCACCATCCACACCTCAAAGGCACTGAAGGTCGGCACTTACTCCAGCCCCGCGCTCAGATTTGTGGTCATTCTCATGGCCGCCAGCTTTGTTCTGACAACCATTCTTGGTGTGATCATGGCCCTGAAGTATGGAACCAGCCGGCGAACCGCCATTTATTGCCTGATCGTCGGGATTCTGTTGCCCGTGGGAATCATTCTGGTTTCGATTATTTCACGATGACACTGGTTCACGGTTGGCCTTCTGCCGGTTCCCGGTGCTGACAAAGCTAAGCTGATTTACGTGTGCCACATCCCAAATGAACGAAACCGGAACGAATAGAAAGCTGGTCCTGGAGGCCGACCGGAAACCCGCGGCGTTTCGCAGCATCCCCGAGGACACACAGGACCTCACCATCACGACCTTGCTGCCGTCCGAGACTACCGAGCTTTTGTTACTCGGACACCGCTTGAAGCGATTGACGAAACTGACGCTGCGTTATGGGCTTTTGGAACACCTCGGTTTTCTCGAGTCCTTTCGCTCAATTCGGTCGCTCTTCGTGGGGCATTTAAGCGATCTGAAAGATTTCAACGGAATTAGTCACTGCGTTAACTTGACGCAACTGGGTTTGACCGCATCGTTGTCGTCCATCGGCAGCCTTGCCTTTCTGCGTCATTTGCCGGAGCTGGAAGAACTGTCTCTGGAAGGACCGAATCCCTCCAAGGGAATGGATAAGCTGGAACCGTTGCAAAAGGTCAGGAAGCTGAACTTGTATTCAGCCCGATGGAGGATGGACTCGTTGCCAGTTATTTTCCCGGCGTTGGAAGATCTTTCGATTTCGCAAGGTGGATATCTGTCGTTGGACTTTATAACGAGTTTGGACAAATTGATGGTGTTGGATATCGCTTACGCCCGAAAACCGGTGGTATTTGATGCCGTTGGGAAGCTGCCACGCCCGCACTCTCTTCAAATCGGTCACGGCATTCGCGGCTTGCAGTCCTGCTCCCAGTTTGGCCACTCCGCCAGCATCGAGCGCCTCAGAATAAATAATTGCACCCAATTGAACGACGTTTGTTCGCTGGTCGATTGGCCAGCCTTGAGGAAAGCGGAGATCTACGATTGTCCGCTCGTACCAATTGCCCAAATCAAAAGATTGCGCCAGACTGGAAAAGTCGTGAACGGAAAATAAATGCGTTCCGGACAGCCAAAACTCGGCGCTGCCTGAGTGGTTTTTGTTGAGATACCTTGGACGTGATATGCAAGCAAACAACTCCCCAAATGAGCGCAAGCTTTTCCATGAGGAATACCTGGCGCTGGCAACGCGATTCAATGCAGCATCCAGTGTTCAAGAGGCCCACTCGGTCATGTTGGCGATTGAGAGTCTTTTCCGCTGCCGCGGCCAAATTGGATTGGGCCCACTCAATTTCAATTCTGAGATGGGAGTGATCCTTGCCAGGCGCAGCGAGCTTTGCACGTATCTGGGAGATACGACCAGCGCCTCTGCTCTCATGAACGAGGCATTAAAGTTTTTGCGCGGTTGCCCAATTGCGATCGATGCTGCCTTATTGACACCCCGGGCGGTTTTAAAGTTGGTTCGGGATTTGGATGCAAGGTCAGGTGCTAAATGGAGACAAAGCGGATCATCCGCCGCCTCGTCAGCTTAGATGCAACCCAAGCGGCTCACTGCCACGATGCCGGGAGGACACGGCAGGTCGTGCTCTTAAGCCTGCGCGAAAATGGCCGGATTCTGTGCGAAGGCGAAATCATGCACCGGTTGGCCGCCGATCAGGTGTTCTTGGATGATTCGTTCCAGCACTGATTCGGTGCATGAGTGATACCAGACGCCCTCCGGATAAACGACGGCTATCGGCCCCTGAACGCAAATGCGGAGGCAGTTGGCCTTGGTCCGGTAAACCAGCGGTTCGGGCCCGGTCAGGCTCAACTCATTGAGCCGACGCTTCAAGAATTCCCAAGCCAGCAGCGTTTTCTCCTTCGGACAGCACTTGGGGTCGCTCGCGTCGGCGCAGAGCAAGATGTGGCGGCGGTATTTTTCCACCCCGAGTTTTTCAACGGCGCTGCGCAGTTGGTTTTCCATGCCCAAAGATAGCAAAAAAGCGGATTAAAATCGAATCAGCCCCGCGGTTGGACGTCAGGAACGGCCTGGCCGCGCGCTTGCGGGAACTTGATCTTGGAGCGAAGCATCAGGGTGCCCAGGCAAAGATCAGCAAAGGGCATCACAACGTTGAAATTCTTGTGCATGTATCGGTGATGCAGCAAATGGTGGCCGTTCAGGCGGTAAAAGATCCAGGAGCGTTCGACGCGGCGGGCCTTGGGCAGATGCATGCACCAATGCATGTATTCATAAGCCCCGTAATAAGCGCAAAACGAAACGAAGGTGCCCGCAGCGGCATCCCAGCGTCCGAAAGGCAGCACAATCGCAATCACCGGAATCATCCCCAGCAGGATCAGCACCGGTCCATTCCACCAGGCCATTGGGATGGTGTGCTTGTCCTTATCATGAATGAGATGATACGTGTGATCAGACTTAAACGTGTGGTGGTGAATGAGCGCATGTGCCTCAAAGGGGTACCGGAAATTGAACAACGGACGGTGCATGATAAAACGATGCAGCGTCCACTCAAAAAACGAGGCGAAGATGACGCCTCCCGCAAAGCCCACGGCCGACCAGAAGACCAATTTCTCGATAAACAGCATAACTATGAATTAAACGACAATTTTTTGCCGGCCAATCCGGCAACTACACAAGTTTATCCGCGTAAACTGCCAAAAGTTTCCGCCCCAAAACAATTAAATTCTTGTCACAATCTGGTTGCAAACTATCGGTAAGGCACCGCCTGACACTGCCTCCGTGAAACAAACAATGCGTTGCCCCGTTGTTGTACCGCAGGCCTCCCGCCGCTCAAACGCGCCCCTGATTTCCGCGCGCCGCCGATTGGGACATCGGCGATATAAACGGTTTGGAAACCGGCGGTACCTTCCCTTCAGATGCAGCCACCCCTTCGCCCATCCGATTCCCCGTGCGGCGTCGCATTCCTGTCAAAGGCCCCCATTCCCTTGGGGCAATCTCAGAATGTGCACCTGTCAGTAACATGTCAGGTTCCAACATTGCCAACGCCGCCAAGGCATCTTAAAATTCGTCTTTCATGGCGGAATACAAAGTCCAATTTGAAGTTTTCGAGGGTCCGCTCGATTTGCTGCTTTACCTCATCAAGAAAGAGGAAGTGGACATCTACGAGGTCAACCTGACAAAGCTGGCCACGCAATTCATCGAGCACGTGGAGCTCATGCGCTCATTTGATCTCGAGGTGGCCGGCGAATTTCTCGTCATGGCCTCCACCTTGATGTTCATCAAGAGCCGGGAATTGCTCCCGGTGGAACAGCAGGTGGTGGTGGAAAACGAGGACGATGGGGAGGACCCGCGCTGGGAACTCATCCGCCAGCTCGTGGAATACAAGAAGTTCAAGGACGCCGCCGCCCAATTGCAGACGCTGGAACTGCGCCAGGAGAACATATTCCCGCGCCGCCCCGGCAAGCTTGATTTTGAGAGCTTGACGGAGGCGCCGGTGAAAACCGAGGCCGGCATCTTCGACCTGCTCAATGCGGTCAACGCCGTCCTTAAGCGCTTCCAGCAAAAGGAAGCGGGCACGCGCGAGATTTTTGAGGACAAATGGACCGTCAGTGAAAAGATGGAATTCGTCCTGTCCACCATCACCGAGCGCACGGCCGTCAAGTTTTCGGAGTTGTTTGCCACGGCGGCGAACCGGTCTGAAGTAGTCTGCACCTTTCTGGCCCTGCTGGAATTGATCCGGCTCAAACAACTGCAATGTCTCCAGCCCGAACCCTTCGCGGAAATTGAGATCCGCCGTAGCGAGGTCGTCAAGCCCGAGGAAACTCCCTCGCCAACTGAACCCGCTCCGGTGCCTGAACCGGCTGTCAGCGCTCCGCCCGCCGCAACGCTGGTGGAACCGCCCATCGATCCGCCAACGCCAACCGAAGTCCCGCAATTATAATTTAATTATCTCATGGAATTGAAATTCATCCTGGAATCGCTCCTGTTTTCGGCCCAAAAACCTATGTCCGTGAAAGAGCTGCGCGACGTGCTAACCACCGCAGCCACCGCGGAAGGTGCCGACGAAAGCGCCAAGGCGCTCAAGAAAACCAAGGAAGAGGACCTCTCGGCGGCTCTGGCACAACTCGCGACCGAACATGAAACGGCCGCGCGCAGTTACCGCCTCGTTTGCGTTGCCGGCGCCTGGCAATTTGTCACCCAGCCGGAATTCTCGGCCTGGCTGCGGGCCCTGGTCGGGGTGAAGGCGCGTCCGCCGCGCCTCTCGCAAGCGGCGCTGGAAACGCTGGCGATCATCGCCTACCGTCAGCCGGTCACCCGGGCGGAGGTGGAGCAGGTGCGCGGCGTGAACGTGGACGGCACCATGCAGACCATTCTTGAGCGCGGTCTCGTGGAACAAAGCGGTCGCGCGGAAGTGGTGGGCCGCCCGGCGCTTTACAGCACCACACCCTTGTTTCTGGAATATTTCGGATTGCGCAACCTGGATGATCTACCCGCGGCAGACGAATTGCGCCGGATCCCGGTTGATAAGACCCTGGCCCCCGTCACCGCCGATGCCGGCCTGGCCACGGCGCCCCCGGATCAACTCACGTTGTCCGAGACACCCGTGGTCCAAGCCGGGACCACTGCCCCAGCCAATCCGGAGCCGCCGCAGACCTGACAGCGACAGTCAGCCGAAACAAAAAAGCGAACGGAAAAATCCGTTCGCCTTTTGGATTCGAAATGCTGCACCAGCAGCGCGCTAATTAATAGCGATAATGTTCCGGCTTGTAGGGGCCTTCAACTGGCACGCCGAGGTAATCAGCCTGCTTCTTGGAAAGCTTGGTCAGCTTGACCCCGATCTTTTCGAGGTGCAACCGGGCCACTTCCTCGTCCAATTTCTTGGGCAGGCGGTAAACACCAACTTTCAACGTGGCTTGATTCTTCCACAGATCGAGCTGGGCGAGCACCTGATTGGTGAAGCTGTTGCTCATCACAAAACTCGGATGACCGGTGGCGCAACCAAGATTCACGAGGCGCCCTTCGGCGAGCATGTAAATGCTGTTGCCACCAGCGAAGGTGTACTTGTCCACCTGCGGTTTGATGGTCAGCTTCTTGACACCCTTGGTCGTGTTCAAACGGTCCACCTGAATTTCGTTGTCGAAGTGGCCGATGTTACAAACGATGGCCTGGTCTTTCATCTTGGCCATGTGTTCGAAGGTGATGATGTCGCAGTTGCCGGTGGTGGTGACGTAGAGGTCAGCCATGCCGAGGGTATCCTCGACAGTCGTGACTTCAAAGCCTTCCATCGCAGCCTGCAACGCATTGATCGGGTCGATCTCGGTGACAATCACACGCGCGCCAAAACCGCGGAGCGAGTGGGCCGAGCCCTTGCCGACGTCCCCGTACCCGCAAACCACCGCCACTTTGCCGGCGACCATGACGTCGGTCGCGCGCTTGATGCCGTCGGCCAGCGATTCGCGGCAGCCGTAGAGGTTATCGAACTTCGACTTGGTGACGGAATCATTCACGTTGATGGCGGGAACGAGGAGCTTGCCCTGTTCCAGCATCTGATAGAGGCGATGCACACCGGTGGTGGTTTCCTCGGAAACACCCTTCCAGTCTTTCACCACTCCGTGCCAGAAACCCGGACGTTCTTTCGCCACACGCTTCAAGAGATTCTTAATGACAGCAACTTCGTGGCTATCGCTGGGGGAGTTAACCCAGTCGCTGCCGTTTTCCAGTTCATACCCTTTGTGAATGAGCAGCGTCGCATCACCACCGTCGTCGACGATGAGCTGCGGGCCCTTGTTGCCGGGGTGGGTCAGCGCGGCGAGGGTCAGATCCCAATATTCCTCGAGCGTCTCGCCCTTGAAAGCGAACACCGGGATGCCCGCCTTGGCGATCGCCGCGGCCGCATGGTCCTGCGTCGAGAAGATGTTGCAGCTGGCCCAGCGCACGGAGGCACCGAGTTCGACCAGCGTCTCAATGAGGATCGCCGTTTCGATGGTCATGTGCAGCGAACCGGTGATGCGGACGCCCTTCAGAGGCTTTTGCTTGCCGTACTTGGCGCGGATCGCCATGAGGCCAGGCATTTCGTGCTCGGAGACCTCAATCGTTTTGCGGCCCCACTCGGCGAGCGAGAGGTCCTTGACCAGAAAGTCCGCTTTGACGGAACCATTGCCGTTCGCGGCCGCGACTTTCGCCAGCTTGGCGCGGGAGGGAGGAAGTTTTACGGATGCCATAATAATTTTGATTCGTTAAGTTTTTGGGTTGTTACAATTTCAAGGCCTGGTTCAATGCTTTGACTTTATCGGTTTTTTCCCAGGTGATGTCGGGATCGTTTTTGCCAAAGTGACCGTAATTGGTCGTCTTGCGGTAAATCGGACGGAGCAGATTCAGTTGTTTGACGATATTCGCGGGCTTGAAACTGAACACTTCGCGAACCGCGTTTTCAATCTGGGTGTCGGTGATGCCGTCAATGGCTGTCCCGAACGTGTTGACACACACACTGACGGGTTCCGGGTAACCGATGGCGTACGCGAACTGAATTTCGGCGCTGGATGCGATGCCTGCCGCGACGATGTTCTTCGCAACCCAGCGGCCCATGTATGCCGCGCTGCGGTCAACTTTGCTCGGGTCCTTGCCGGAGAACGCGCCGCCGCCGTGACGGCCCATGCCGCCGTAGCTGTCGACGATGATTTTGCGGCCGGTCAAACCGGTGTCACCCTGCGGTCCGCCCACCACGAAACGGCCGGTGGGGTTGATCAAAAACTGGGTCTTCTTGGTGAGTAAATGCTTCGGCAGAACTTTTTTGACGATGTTCTCAATGCAGAAATCCTTGATCGTCTTGTGCTTGGCATCCGCGGCGTGCTGGGTGGAAATAACCACGTTGGTGATTTCCACGGGCTGATCATCGACGTATCTGACGGAGACCTGTGACTTGGCGTCCGGACGCAGCCAGGCAACCTTGCCGGACTTGCGCACCCGGGTGAGTTCGCGGCCCAATTGATGCGCGAACATGATCGGCGCAGGCATGAGTTCCGGGGTTTCGTTGCTGGCGTAACCAAACATTAAACCCTGGTCGCCGGCGCCTTGCTCATCCGTGTCCTTGCCTTCAGCCGCCTTCGCATCGACGCCCTGGGCGATGTCTGGCGACTGCGAGGTCACTGCATTCATGATCAACACCTTGTCCGCATGAAACACGTCATCATCATTCACATAGCCGATGTCGCGGATAGCCTCGCGGGCGATCGCATTGAAATCCAGTTTCGCCTTGGTCGTGATTTCGCCGCCGACCACCACCAGGTTGGACTTGGCGTAAGTTTCACAAGCCACACGGCTGTGCTTGTCCTGCGCCAGACACGCGTCCAAAACATAGTCGGATATGGTATCGCATACTTTGTCCGGATGGCCTTCGCCGACGGACTCCGATGAAAAGATAAAGTTTTTGCTCATTGTGCCTGCCCTTTGTTAATAACGTATTGACGTATCATGATAGGATGATATATCATTTTGAAAGTACGTCAAATGGAATTTTGACACGAATCCGGTTGCCGCGCTCAGGGCGCGCCGGTTTTGACGACGAAGCCAAAAAAACATGTCTGCCACCCTTAAATCCTTGCGCGCGCTGTCGGACCCGACGCGGCTGCGCATTGTTGCCCTGTTGGAACAGGACGAACTCTCGGTGAACGAGCTCCAGGAAATCACGCGGCTGGGCCAGTCGCGGATCTCAACGCATCTCGGCTTGCTGCAGGATTCCAGCTTGGTGCAGTCACGACGCGACGGCAAACGAACGTTTTACAAATTAAACGCGCAGGCGGGCGGCTCAGTGGGCGAGTTCATCCAGCTCGCGATTCGCGGGGCCCAGGAACTGCCGGAACACGCACACGATCAGATCAACCTCAAGCGGGTGGTGGCGCGCCGGCGCGAGCAGGCGCAGGTTTATTTTAACCAGGTCGCGGGACGTTTCGACCGTGTTTACGGGCCGGGCCGTTCGTGGCAGGCCTTCGGGCATTTGCTGTTGCGAATACTGCCGCCGCTGGTGGTGGCCGATCTGGGCGCCGGTGAAGGTCTGCTGAGCGAACTGCTGGCCCGCCGGGCCAAACGGGTCATTGCGGTGGATAACTCGGAAAAAATTGTCGCCTTCGGCGCGGCCAAGGCCAAAAAGAACGGCTTGAAAAATCTCGAATTCCGGCTGGGCAACCTCCAAGACCCCCCGATCGAGCCAAACAGTGTTGATCTGGTCGTGTTAAGCCAGGCGCTGCATCACGCCGAAATCCCGGCCGATGCCATCGCCGCCGCGCATCGCATCTTGAAAAAGGACGGACAGGTTTTGATCCTCGATTTGTTAAAACATAATTTCGAAAAGGCCGGCGAGCTTTATGGCGACCGCTGGCCGGGATTCGAGGAAGGTGAACTGCATCACTGGCTGGAAAAAGCCGGCTTCAAAAAAATTGAAGTCAGCATCGTCGCCCGCGAAGAACAACCGCCGCATTTCCAGACCATCCTGGCGAGTGCGGAGAAATGAGTGGGTTGAATTTGTCATAGTGCTGGCACTAAAGGCTAAAGCTCAAACTTGAACTCCTGTCGACCAACGACCTGACCCAGAATAGCTGCACGGGCGGCCTGAGCGGTAGGTTGTTATGCTCAACGTTTCTTGAGGATCGCCTGCAGTGAATGAAGCGCCCCATAATCTTGAAAATCTCGCTTAGGGAGAACGTGTCCCCTGCCTGTTGAAGTAATTATGAAAAAATGTGACTTCGTCTCACCAATATGTCGAATACCTGAGAGTCGTAATTCTATTTTACCCTCCTCGTTTGATTCAGCAAAACCAACGTCGGTAACTTCAAATACGTGAGGTCCGATTGACCCTCGAAACCGTCCGCCTCTGAACTTGGTCATCACCTTGAGAAACACAAAAAAGATGACCATGAAAATAACCCAAAGAAGAAGAACGCCGACCAACCCGCTGACTTTCTCTACCATGGTCGCTTCCGGCTTATTACCCAACCAAGTGAGTATGAGTAAAAAGACGAGAAGAAAGGCGTAATACCAGTGGATCTTGCGATACTTAAAAAAGACGTATCTTTTCATCGCGCGATAATCCGACTCCATGAGATTGCAATTAATGGTCATAATCATGCCCAATGTCAAAAACTGAGTCCTTGTGGCACCCTTATAGATGGCCACCAGACGGGAATTCCAGCTTGGGTAACAAATGCGCCAATCCAGTGCATCGGGACTTTCGGATGATTGATGCGCAATGTCAACGAACAGCTAACAGCCGTTAGGGCACTTCTAGAAAAAGTTTAGCCAAAAGAGGCGTTGGGGTTACATGGGTTTGATGGCATCGCGACTGCCTTTAACGCTTCTTTTCGACGGTGGGGCGAGACTCTTTCGAGCCCTAAATTGCTCACTGTTATTGAGTTGCTTCAGGAGGGTCTCGAGGGAGTCTCGCCCCGCCGGCTTAACGCGGCTTCGCTGTAAGTGGCTACATTATTTGTTGAAACGCAATAGACCGCAGTTCGCTAGATATCAAAGCTGGTGCGTTGCTTTTTTAGCGCTGGTTTTTCCCTTGTCAATAAGGACATACCAAAGTGTCAGCGTCGCGACCGGAGAAACCGCGCCTCCGACTAATCAAATGAATACCCTCCAAAGAAAAGCTCTCTCGGCTGCCCATCCTCATACACTGTGATATATACGCAATGGCTTCGCTCGACAGATCTTAGAAAATCCAACTTGCGGGAAACCATCGCATTCGTGGGCTGCACCGTGCCAAAGTGTCGTTGAAGCTCCTGGTCTGGCAGCGGTGCCGCAACGCAAAAATCCGGCTCTTCTGAAATGGCACCGATGTCCAGGATGGAGCGGGTGCCATCCTCTGCTGCTTCTTCTTGCGCTTCCTCAATGGAAACATGCTGTGCCCCCGGAGCGGCGGAGTTGGGATGAATCGGAAAGCGCGGAAACGGCTGCACCGGATTATAGCGGCCAGCCTCAAACTCCCGCTGCCGCAAGTCTTGCAGCGCCGCTTCAACGTCCGGCTGATATTTGACAAAATAGTAATAAGGATGTGCGCCCATGACCTCGTATATTTTTGGTTGTGGTTTTATGCTTCGTGCGATCCAAGCTAAGCCACGCCGGGAGGCAAGTGACTCCGCTTTCTCAATGAACTTTGTATAACCAAAATCGTCCGTAAATTCAAGGGGGCCGGCGTTGGCTTCAGCGCCGTGTCCGTCGACTTGGTCATCCCACAACGAAAATCGGCCAGCCTTGCAACCTAGTGCGCAGCTTCGGACCTCTGCCTGTCCGCCGTAGCTTTTGCGAAGGCGGATACCCTCGCTGGCTTTGTTCCCTTCAGTTAAGAGCAAATATTCGCGTTTTTTGCGTCCATTCGCGGTTAAATGCTTTTCGAGATAGTGAGCTAAAACGAGACGGTCCCGTTTTCTTCATTTTAATTCCCGCTAATATAACCCCCGTATGCGGGAATACGAATACGAACCGGGATACGCGCCGTCAATCTGTCAACCTCCAGCCAGCGAGGTGACCTTCTGGCCACCACTGAACAACGTGGAGCCGCCGCCGCCGCCCAACTTTGACGTCCTGACCCGCCACGCCAAAAGCCGGGCGAAAATGCGCAAACAAGGCAAAAACAATGGCGAAATCTTGGCCTGGTTGCGGAAAAAAGGCATCATGTTCCAGATCCCCCACCTTGTCGCCTACTGGCAAAAACTCTCTGCAGAACAAGCGAACGACAAGCGAAAAGAGCAACCGAAAGCGCAACTACAACACAACCATCAGCAAAACGAAAAGCAGCAGCAGCGCCAGACTCGAGCACGACCGAAGCCCGGCAAAGCTGAATACCATTCGAAGAGCGCAACAAGCCAGAATCCCCAAATGGCTGGCGGTGTCCTTTCCACACCTACAATGGCAGACGGCAAAAATGGGGAAGTGGCACCGCCACCACCCCGCGGTGGCCTCGCCGCTGTGGCTGAGTATGTGGACGAATTGGTTCAAATGCGCAGGGACGGGGACCACATCGGCGAAATGCTATGCTTTCTGGGGCGCAAACACATCCACGCTACGACCGCGGAGGTCACACGCATCTTGGAAATACACGACAAAGCGGTAGCCGCAGCCGAAGCAGTGGCAGAAAAAGAGCAAGTAAAAAGCCGGCTCGACCAGATCAAAGAACATATCGGCGATCTGGTAAAAATGCGCGATGAAGGAAAAGGCCGGTTTGACATGATCGAATGGCTCAACACCCGCAGCATCACCGCCTTTGGCGACGACCTCAATACTGTCCTGCAAGAACACGACGCCGAAGAGAAGCAAAAACAAAAGCAGAAAGCAGAACAACAACCGAAGCCAAATCCCCTTCAGTTGGTAGGATCATTGCGCCGCGATGACCGGACAGCGGCCGAAGCAGAGCCAAATGCAATGGCAGAGACACCCCCGCAAGGAACAGCCGCAAACGATGAAGACAATCCCCCAATGGCCCGCGGAAATGCCAGTGCGGCTCGCACCCCCAGCGCATTTTTGGAGATACTTGGATTATCTGTCGACAAGGTGGACGCCTTCCTGGAGGGCCGGCCGATATTAAAGTTGGAAAAGGCGATTGAGATCGGCAAATATCATGCCGTCCACACGTTTAGCTCGCCTGACAGCACAGTCCACGAATTGAAAGTTGCAAACCAAACCTTGTCAATCGCAGCCGCGTACGAGGAGGCCCAAGCCCGGGCGGCCGATCGTCAACACATGCTGAAGCTCCGGGAAGCCGCCCATGAATTAAGAGTGAAAAAGATGGCGCAAACTGAGGCGCGGGCCAAGGCGGCGGCAGAACGCAAAGCCCCGAAAACCTTTGATAACACCGCGCGCATTGCTGCGTTTCGCAAAGAGTATTTCAAGGACGTATTCACCCCGGAGAACATTGCCTTGGTAAAACAAGCGTTCGCCAAAGCCGGTGTCAAGTGGGTCTCGGTCCCTGACGATCCCGATTATGTGCCCCCCGCCGGCCAACCCCACAACCCTCCGTAGAAATTAGAACCACGGCTATCAAACATCCAACCCACCAAAAAAATAAAAATAAAGCGACAACCAAAAAATAAAACACCAACACAAAGAACCGAACGAAAATAGAAAATGAATCCAAAACTGAATCTGAAATTCGTGCTGAAGGCACAACCGGATATTAGCCAGCTACGAAGTGGCTGGACTGGTAAAGTTTAGAGAAAAGTTCCGTCCTGTAGGGACGGCGGATTCCATCAACCATAAAATCGGGAAAAGTTGATCCGCACGCACCAGCCCGCAAACTTAAAAAACCAAACTTCTCGCCAGCGGGAGAAGGCGATGCATAGCCGGCGTTCGGCTGCGAGCAGGCAATCCTTTTAAATAATCTGAATGATTTTTGAAAAACAAAAAAAGAAGCTGGCATTAAGTTGAAAGTCCCACAGTGGCACAGTCTTCTCCGATCTGATCCGTGGAGAACCGCCCCAAAAGCCAAAACCCGTTGCGGCCAATGCAGCACCAGAGGGCCGGTGCCCGGGAGTTAATTTCGACACGCAGTCAGGGTGTCGTCGTAAGGCTCCTGCTTGGAGACCATCTGCTGCCCGCCGGCGGTAGCGATTCCGGTGTTCTGCAACGTTTCAGAAATAGTGACTATCACATCATTAAATTTGATCTGAGCTTCGAAATTTGAAATGATACCGCCCATTATCGGCTGATGGCTTTGATTGCTTAATGTTGGCTCGCGGGCACAAATGTTGCTTAAGGTGGCCTTCGCGCCACCGTTGGCAAAGTTGGCGAAGCCGACTAACCGCCAAAACCCGGCGGCCTGATCCGCCAATTGTATGCCAGGAAAATTCATTAAAAACGATCGTAAACGGGCACTCGCCGAGAATGCCCGATTCAACTCCATGGCCGATCGTCGCGCGGACGGAGCCGGGTCCGCGCACCTGAATCCTGGCCGCCGCAGCGACAATGCGGCGGTTTCCCGAATCGCCGCTCTCATCTGCGGGGCGCGAAGCAGATGTGATTCCAGTGAAAGTTCAATCCATCGCCTCGTTCGGCCGCGGTGGTTATTCTCACTGGGTCTGTTGTTTTGGCTGTGCCCCAAGCCGGCCGCTCATGCGCAGCAAGCCCTCCTCAGCGCCCTGTCGCTCGACTCGATAGTTCAGGCCCAATCTCCCACCAATCCAATTGTAGCCCTGCCAGCTGGTCAACCGCGCATCGGGCCGGTGGGAATCAGCCTTGGAGCCTATTCCGGTGTTGGCTTGGATGATAATATCAACTTGACCCACACCAACTCGGAATCTGACGTCATCGTTGGCACTGGCGTGAATTTGGGTGCTGCCTGGCAGGGCACCGGTAAGTCGATTCTTCAATTCAGCTCCCAGTTGGGTTACAATTTCTATTTACAGCATCCTGGTCATGACTACCTGGTAATCAGCCCGGGTTCGGCGCTTACCTGGGGATTGGGTCTGGGCGATTGGGAGATCATTTTGTTCGACCAGTTTAACTACTCAAGGAATGTCATCGCCGATCCCTCCGTCAGTAATACCAGCGATATTCCAATCGTGGACAACAATATCGGCGCGCGGGCCCAATGGAAGCCGAAACATTGGTTGGTCGACTTGGGCTATAGCTATGACAATTATTTTTCCACCTCGTCCCAATATAACTATTTGAATAATGCTTCACACGAACTCTTTGCCCGGGGTGCCTGGCGGTTCTCGAACCATGCCCAATTGGGATTGGAAACCAGCGTGAGTTTTACCCGTTTTAGTTATAGCGCCCAACAGGATAATACAAGCTACAGTGTCGGCCCCTACCTCGTTTGGCCATTGGATCCATTTGTCAACATCAGCTTTCATGGGGGGCCTACTTTTTATGATTTCACCCAGAGTCCACAAAGCGGTCCAAACCAGAGCTCACAAAGCGGTTTAAACTCATACTATGTGAATTTTGATGTGACACACCAAATGACGCGATTCATCACTGAGGAGCTGTCGGTCAATCGCAGTGTCAGTTTGGGTTACAGTTCTGGCGCGCAGTATACCGAGCAGCTCAATGTTGGCTATTTTGTGAGTTGGTACCCCAAACCCTGGCTTAATTTGCATCTGGGATTGAATTATCAGAATGGTCAGCAGCCATTTGAGATTCCGCTGATTCCTGGACTCCCATATTATACAACGACCACGGAAAACTTTTCGCGTTACGGCTTCAACCCCGGCGTTTATTATCAAGTCACTAAATCAATTGGCGCCTCTCTCAGCTACACTCACTGGACCCGCCTTTCAAACATAGACGCAAACAAGTACAGCGATGATAGCGTCGGCCTTCAGGTGCAATATACTTTTTGATGCCTTGATGACTGCGCGTGTGCAAGCAGTCAAATCCGGCTCCTCTGTCAGGTGATCAAGGAAAGAATAATTTCGGCTTGGTGAAACCCATTTTGGCCAGGCGAAACTGCAGACCCACATTCAGGCAGCCAAAACCATATTTAACACTGCGGCGGAAATTGATGGAAGAGGCTTCCTTGAAATATTTGGTGGGGCAGCTGACTTCCCCGATGGTAAAGCCGTGCCACAGAATCTGCGCAAGCATCTGATTGTCGAAAACGAAGTCGTCCGAGTTTTGGGACAGGTCAATTTTTTCCAAAACCTGCCGGGAGAAGGCGCGGTAACCGGTGTGGTATTCCGAGAGTTTTGCCCCGAGCAACAAGTTCTCCGCCGCCGTCAAAAAACGGTTGGCGATGTATTTCCAACCCGGCATTCCCCCCTGCAAGGAATATCCGCCCAGAATCCGGCTGGCGAGGACACAGGGATGCAGGTCGTTGGCGATAATCGACGCCATTGCCGGGATGAGTTTGGGGGTATATTGATAATCCGGATGGACCATGATGACGATGTCCGCGCCCGCTTCGAGAGCCAGCCGATAGCACGTTTTCTGATTGCCGCCGTAGCCGGTGTTTTTCTCATGCACATGGACCCGCACGCCCAGCAGCGAGGAAGCGACTGTCACGGTATCGTCGCGGCTGCGGTCATCCACCAGGATGATCTCGTCGACAATTTGCTGCTGCAGCACCTCATCCACGGTCATGGTAACCGTCTTGGCGGCGTTGTAAGCCGGCATGACCACGACAATTTTTTTGCCCAAGTACATTCCTTAATGATGCCGAAACCGGCTGGCGACCGAAAGTGATATTTGAATCGAAAGCCCACCTTGCGTGCATCCTGACGCTTTGCTCCATTATCGTACCGCAGGCCTCCGAGCCTGCCGTATCGCGGGTTTCAAAACCCGCATGCCTCCCCCCTCAAACGCGCTCCTCATGTGCACGCGCCGCCGATAGGGACATCGGCGAGACAGCCGGTTTGGAAATCGGCGGTACCTTCACCGCCGTACGCAACCAACCCTCCGTTTATCCTGTCACCCATTCCAAAGGCGGCTTTCAGCGACTCGGCTCCTGACCGTCGTCGCTGCCGATAAAAATAGTTCCTTCAATCGCGCGGATTCGCTAATTTACGCCCCACTCGGAGCGACCATGAAAACTTCCATTCAAGATCTCATGTCCCAAAGCGGGGTGGCATTCGGTACCAGCGGCGCCCGTGGGCTTGCCACCGCCATGACAGATTCCGTTTGCTATCTCTACACCCGCGGCTTTTTGCAATATCTCGAGTCCACCGGTGAATTGCGTCGCGTCGCGCCCGGCCTCTTGGCCGTGGGTGGCGACTTCCGTCCAAGTAGTGACCGCGTCATGGAGGCCGTTTGCCGCGCAATCGAGGACACGGGCTGCCAGGCCGTGAATTGTGGCAAAGTTCCCTCACCAGCCGTTGCCCTCTTCGGCTTTCAACGCCAGGCACCCTCCATCATGGTGACCGGCAGCCACATTCCAGATGATCGCAACGGCATCAAATTCAACAAACCCGCCGGCGAGTTCCTCAAGGATGATGAGCACGGCATGAGCAGTCAGATCGTGGAGGTGGACGACACGCTTTTTGGCAAGGACGGCAATTTCGTCCGGCCCGCTCCCGCTCCGCGCGCCATTTCCAATCTCGCGGCGGAAGAGTATGTGGCGCGCTATTTGAACTGTTTCGGGCGCGACGCTTTGCGCGGCCTGCGGGTCGGCGTGTACCAACATTCCGCCGTCGGGCGCGATGTGCTCGTACGGATTCTCTCCGGGCTCGGTGCGGAAACGACACCACTGGGGCGCTCGGAAAAATTCATTCCAGTGGACACTGAAGCCATTCGTCCGGAAGACATCCAACTGGCCCTGGACTGGGCCGCCCCGGGAAAATTTGACGCCATTGTTTCCGCCGACGGCGATAGCGACCGCCCGCTGGTCAGCGATGAAAAAGGCCGTTGGCTGCGCGGGGATATCGCCGGGGTGATATGTGCGGGATTCCTCCAGGCGGATTCCGTCAGCACCCCTGTGAGTTGCAATACCGCCGTCGATAAATGCGGCTGGTTTGGCGAGGTGCGGCGGACGCGCATCGGCTCCCCCTTTGTCGTCGCTTCCATGATTCAGGCCTCGGCCGCCGGCAAAAAACGCGTGGTCGGCTATGAAGCCAACGGCGGCTTTTTGTTGAACTCTACCATTAAAATTGGCGGTGCAACCCTGAACGCCCTGCCCACCCGCGATGCGGTGATTGTGATTCTCGGCGTGTTGCTGCTGGCCCGGGAGCAGGGCAAAAAGATTTCCGAACTGGCGGCAACATTGCCCGCGCGCTTCACCGCCAGCGACCGTCTGAAAAACTTCGCCCCCGAACGGAGCACTGCCGTCCTGGCCCGGTTCAATTCCGGCAACGAAGAGGCGGATCGCGCGGCGATTCAATTAATGTTCGCGGGAATTTGCGGGCGTGTGGTCCGCTTGAATCGCGTGGACGGCTTGCGCATCACTTTCGCGAACGGGGAGATCATCCACCTGCGCCCCTCGGGCAACGCGCCCGAATTCCGCTGTTATGCTGAGGCCGACAGCGAACAGCGCGCCCGCCAGATTGTAGCGGACGCGCTGGTGCTTGTTCAGGTCGAGTAGTTTGATCTGTCGGCAAGATGCCGGCAGCACGCTGGGTGGTGCGCGGCTTGCAGTATTGATTTAATCGTTTTAGCGCCAGTGGGCCCCGACCCACACCCGGCGATGGCCATGCCAGCCCCAGCCGCCGCGAATCCAAACCGCGCCCGCATAGGGTCGTGCCCGCCAATAACCGGTGTGCCAGACCCATTGGCCTTGCCATACCCACTCGCCCGGTGCCCAAAACCAGACATCCGCCGGTCCCGGCGCGGGCGGAATGACTTCGGCTTGCGGCGGCGGCGGGGTGTTATCCACCACGACGGCACTCGGGGGCGGCGGCGGCTGGGTATAAACCACGCGCGTGACGCAGCCCGCAAAAACAGGTATGGTTGCAGCCAATAGGCTGACCTTTGTTAGATTTGATATTTTCATACTCAAAGGATTAGACGGAGCCGCGGAAAAATTGTTTCAACTTTTTAATTCTAATTAGTGAACTGCTGCTGAGGGCTTTGCCGGTTGCTTGACTTTCTTAAACAGCAAAATCATCGGGATGCCTCCCAGGGCCAGGAAACCAAACAACATAAAAACGTCCACAAACGCCCAGAGATGCGCCTGCTGATCCAGCGTGTTATAGATGCTGGCGTATGCCATGGTTCGGGCGGTGCCGGGATCGTGCGTTTGCGCAAAAATATGCTGTGTGGCCGCCAGCCGGCTGGCAAAGGCCGGGTCCGTGGGCGTGAGATGACCAACCATCAGAGCCTGGTGCACCTGCGCGCCCCGCGCCAGCATCGTGGTGACATAGGCGATGCCGACGCTGCCGCCCAGGTTGCGCACGAGGTTGTAGAGGCCGCTCGCATTGCCAATTTGCTGCTGTGACAATTGACTCATGGTCGTGGTGGTGAGCGGCACAAAAATAAAACTGATGGCGATGCCGTTGATGATGCTCGGCCAGATGACGTCAATCTGGCTGACCTGAAGGTTGAGGCCGCTCAACATGAACGAGGAAAAGGCCAGTGTGCTGAATCCAAAAGCCAGCATCCAGCGCATCGGGATCTTGCCCACGAGCCGGCCCACAAACAACGTGGTGATGAAGGCGGCAATTCCCCGCGGACTCATTGCGTAGCCGCTTTGCAGCGCGGGGTAGCCCATCAAGGTTTGCAGAAAGAGCGGAAGTTGCGCGGTGGTGCCGTAGAGGATCGCCCCCAGCGAGCCCATCAAGATTACGCCAACGGTGAAGTTGCGATTCTTGAAAACACGCAGATCCACCAGGGGATGTTCACAATGAAATTCCCAGGCAACGAAACCCACAAATGACAGGACCGAGGTCGTGGTAAACCAGCAAATCCAGTGCGCATTAAACCAATCCGCCTCCTGGCCTTTATCCAGGATGACTTGCAGCGTGGCCAGCCAAACCGCCAGCAGGCCGAAACCGATAAAGTCAATCTTAGCCGTTTCGTCGCGCTTGATGTACGGCGGATCCTCCACGAGCCATTGCGCCAGCAACGCCGCGGCGATGCCAAACGGCAGGTTGATGTAAAAAATCCAGCGCCAGGAATAATTGTCCGTGATCCAGCCGCCCACGGTCGGACCAAGCACCGGCGCCACCACCACGCCCATTGCAAACACCGCCATGGCCTGGCCGCGTTTTTGCGGCGGAAAACTTTCGAGCATGATCGCCTGCGCGATCGGCACCATCGCCCCGCCGCCCGCGCCCTGCAAGATGCGCGCCACAATCAGCGACGGCAGACTCCAGGCCAGTCCGCAGAGTGCCGAGGCGATCGTGAACATCACGATGCAGGAAATCAGAACCCGTTTGCGGCCAAAATAATTTCCCAGCCAGCCGGTCATGGGGAGGATGATCGCGTTTGATACCAGGTAGCTCGTCAGCACCCAGGTGGATTCATCCGTCGTCGCGGACAAACTGCCGGCAATGTGCGGCAGCGCAATGTTCGCAATGGAAGTGTCCAGCACCTCCATGAACACCGCCATCATCACGCTGAGCGTGATGAGCCACGGGTTGTGGCGCGGTTTCCAAATGGGTTGGGCGGCCGGGGCCATAGCCTTACTTGGCGCCGTTTTTGCGATTCAAGATCAGCCGCAGCAGCAAGACGATCACGATTGCCAGCACCACCGCCGCCGCCACCAGGACCAGAACCGGCAGATGAAATGAACTAATCTCCACGCTCGGTGTCACGGAAAGGCCCGGCCCGATCGTATGATCCGCCGGCAATGGTTCATCAAAGATAATTTTGACCGGCACCCTTTGCACCACCTTCACAAAATTCCCGGTCGCATTTTCCGGTGGCAACAAGCTGAATTGCGCCCCGCTGCCGGCCTGAATGCTGTCCACGTGCGCGCGAAATTTCCGGCCGCCCAGGGCATCTATCGCCACCTCAACTGGCTGGCCCTTTTGCATTTTTTGCAATTGCGATTCCTTGAAATTCGCGCTCACCCAGACTTCCTTTGGGACCAGCGACATGATCTGTTGCCCGGTCTGAAGATAGTCGCCCACCTCCACCTGTTTGCGAGTGACGAGCCCGTCGGACGGCGCGAAGATTTTTGTGTAGGATAAATTCAAGTTGGCTGAATCCACGGCTGTTCCCGCTTGCTTGAATTGCGCCAGCACAGAACCGGCCTCCGCCCAGGCCGCGTCCTTTTGCGCCCCCGCCTCATTTACCTTGGACTCGTCCGACGCCGCCGTTTGGCGCGCGGAATTCAGATCCGCCTCCGCCTTGTCCACCGCCGCTTTCGCCTGGTCAAATTCTTGCGCGGAAATGGTTTGGTCCTTGATCAGGGTTTGCGCTCGCGCAAAATCCGCCTGGGCTTTCGTCGCCGTCGCTTCCGCCGCCGCGACATCCGCCTGCGAACTTTGCGCCGTTGCCTCGGCCGTTTTGACTTTCTGGCCCATTAGCACATAGGCCGCCAGGGCCGCCTTGTAGCTCGACTGTTCCGAGTCTGCCGACGCGTTCTTTTGCGCCAGCGTCGTTGCATAATCCGCCGGGTCAATTTCCACCAGCAAATCGTTCGAGTGTACAAACTCATTATCCAGCACATGGACAGCAACAACTTGCCCGTCAACTCTTGGCGCAATGGAAACGACATGGCCGGCAATGAACGCATCGTCAGTGGATTCATGCGTGGTCGCGTAAAAGAAATAACTCAGGCCGAAATAGAGAACCACGGCCAGCACCAGTGCAATTACGAACCAGAAAACCGGTGATTTCGGTTTGGCGCCGGCTTTGCCGTTGGTTGGAGTGGCTGGCGCCGACGGGGCGGTCGGCGTCTCAGTCGGCGTTGCCGACGGCGGCGGATTGGCAGTTGCAGTTTCGCTCATAATGGTTTCCCGCAGTTGACTTAGTCTCGATTTTGCGGCGGCGTAAATCCGCCGGGCCGGAAAAAAACGTACAGCAAAATAAGTTATGCATTGACTGGTGTCAAACAACTGTTTTAATTTCTTGTTTGAATCCAGATCCGCCTCGGTTCCCCAAATTTCCTCATCTTCCCCGCACCCGCCAGTTGCTCCACAGACTTGAAACTCGCTCGTTTATGTTTAGGCTGGCTCCAGTTAAGGGTTCATCGACACGTCGTACTTATGAAAATCCGGAATTTTTATATCCTGTTGGCCTCGCTCGCAGCCGCGTCTCTCCTGACCGGTTGCAACCAGTCCGCCACACCGGGCACCAATGCCGGCGGCGACACGATTAAAGTGGGCGAGTTTGCCTCGCTGACGGGCAGCGAAGCCACCTTTGGCCAATCATCGCATGATGGCACGCAACTCGCCATCGATGACCTCAACGCCGCCGGCGGTGTGCTGGGTAAAAAATTTGAGCTGATCACCGAGGACGATCAATCGCAAGCCGGCCAGCCCGCCACCGACGTGCGTAAACTGATTTCCAGCGATAGCGTAGTGGCCGTGCTGGGTGAGGTGGCCTCGTCCCGCTCCCTGGAAGCCGCGCCGATCTGCCAGGAGAATAAAATCCCGATGATCTCTCCCGCCTCGACCAACCCGAAGGTGACGCAGGTCGGCGATTACATTTTTCGCGTCTGCTTTATCGATCCTTTTCAAGGCACGGTCATGGCCAATTTCGCCCGCAAAACCTTGAAGCTGAATTCCGTGGCCGTCCTGTCGGACGTCAAGAGCGACTACAGCCTCGGACTCGCCAAATTCTTCAAGCAGGGATTCACCTCGGCTGACGGGAAAATAGTGGCCGACGAGAATTACAGCGGTGGCGACAAGGATTTCAGTGCCCAACTGACTGCCATCAAGGCGGCAAACCCCGACGGGGTTTTTGTGCCCGGTTATTATACCGAAGTTGGCTTGATTGCCTTGCAAGCCAAACAACTCGGCATCAACTGCCCCATTTTTGGCGGCGACGGTTGGGAATCCTCCTCGCTCGTGCCCATCGGCGGCGCGGCGCTGGAAGGCGATTATTTTTCCACTCATTATTCGCCGCAAGACACCTCGCTGGCCGTCCAGGACTTTGTGAAAAAATTCCAGGCAAAATACGGTGGAATCCCCGACGCCATGGCCGCGCTCGGCTATGACTCGGCGATGATCCTCGCTGATGCGATCAAACGCGCTGGTACGACCGACGGTTCGAAGGTTCGTGATGCCCTTGCCACCACCACCAATTTCCCGGGGATCACCGGCACCATCACCATTGATCCCAATCGGGACGCCTCGAAACCCGCCGTGATTCTTGCCATCCGCAATGGTGAGTTCAAATATGTGGAAACGATCGCACCGTGAAGTTTAGTTGAGGTTTGAGGGTGGTGGATTGAGAGAAAACACTTGGAAACCACGCATGTTTAATTTTGAGAAATTGGAGGTTTGGCACAAGGCAGTTGAGTTCGCGGATCGGGTTTATGTCGTTGCCCGTTCCTTCCCGGAAGAAGAACGGTTTGGTCTTACCAGTCAAATGCGGCGGGCGGCGGTCTCCATCTTATCCCATATCGCTGAGGTTAGCTCCCGCTCCTGCAAATCTGATTTCGCCCGTTTCGGACAAATGGCTTCGGGTTCGGTTTTTGAAGTCGTATCGCAGGCAACGGTTTGCCGGCGGCAAGGATTAATTTCCCAGGCGGCTTTCTCACAACTTTATGCGGCGGCCGCGGAACGAAGTAAAATGTTGATGAAGCGTTCTCTCAACCAACCACTCTCAACCATTGACTGAACTTCTGCAGCAACTCATCAACGGTCTCGCGCTGGGTTCCATTCTGGCGCTGATCGCCCTGGGCTACACGATGGTTTATGGGATTTTGCGCTTCATTAATTTCGCCCATGGCGATGTCTTTATGCTCGGTGCCTTTGCCGGATTCTATCTTGCCCCTAAAATCGCCCTTGTGCTGCCTTTGCCTTCCATTGCCGGTGCCCTGGCCGTGATGATCATCGCCATGGCCATTTGCGCCGCGCTCGGCGTACTGATCGAACGCTTCGCGTACCGTCCGCTGCGGCAGCAGCCCAAATTGACCATGCTCATCACCGCCATTGGCGTCTCGCTGTTCCTGGAGAATACCGGCCAATTTGTTTTTGGCGCCAACCCAAAGAAATTTCCGCAGCTCCTGCCGGCTTATCCCCTGCCCCAGCTCGGGGGCCTGAGCTTTAACAGCAATCAAATCGTGGTGATTGCCGTCACGGCGTTGCTGATGATCGGCCTGCGGTTCATCGTGTTGAAAACCCGGATGGGCCGCGCCATGCGCGCGGTCTCCTTCAATCCCGAAGCCGCCGCCCTCATGGGCGTAAATACCAACGTGGTCATTTCCTTCACCTTTGCTCTCGGCTCGGCCCTCGCGGCCGCCGCGGGAATTTTGTTCGCCATGAACTATCCCTCCATCGACCCGCTGATGGGGATTTTGCCCGGGCTCAAGGCCTTCGTCGCTGCCGTCCTCGGCGGTATCGGCAATCTCCCTGGCGCCGCCCTTGGCGGAGTAATCATCGGGGTCACTGAAACCCTGGTGTCCGGTTATGTTTCCTCCACCTACCGCGATGCCATCGCCTTTGCCGTTCTCATTCTAATCCTACTCGTCAAACCCTCCGGGTTGCTCGGCAAAAAGGAGGTCGACAAAGTATGAATCTACGCCACGCGAAAACTGTCTTGCTGGGCGCCATCGCGTTGAGCTTGGTGGCTTCGCTTTTCAGCCGTCATATCAGCGGTTATCCGCTCTTTGTCGCTTATAACATCGGCATCAGCCTGATTATGGCGGTCAGCTTGAATCTGATCAACGGTTACACGGGTCAATTCTCCCTGGGTCACGCCGGTTTCATGGCCGTTGGGGCCTATAGTTCGGCAGTGATCACCAACCATTTTGGGGATTTGAATGTGTTTGCCGCAAACGCAGTCTTCACCTTTGCCCTCCTCGCCGGCGGCCTCGCGGCGGCCTTGGCTGGATTACTCGTCGGCGTCCCCACCTTGCGTTTGCGCGGCGATTATCTGGCCATCGTCACCCTCGGTTTTGGCGAAATCATCCGTGTCATTCTGCAAAACATGGAAGCCGTTGGCGGGGCGCGCGGTCTGAGTGTCACCCACGGCTGGACCAATCTTTTTTGGACATTCGGTCTCGCCGCTGTGACGGTTTATGTCGTTGCCGCGCTCGTCAACTCGACCTACGGCCGCGGATTCATCGCCGTGCGTGACGACGAGGTCGCCGCTGAGGCCATGGGCATCAACTCCACCAAATATAAAGTCACCGCCTTCGCGGTCGGGGCCTTTTTCGCAGGCATTGCAGGCGGATTGTATGCTCACGCAATTCAATTCCTCACCCCCAACGGCTTTGGTTTCATGCTGTCCATTGCCTATGTGGTGATGGTCATCCTCGGCGGCATGGGCAACACGATCGGGGTGATCCTGGCGGCCATTTTACTGACCCTGTTGCCCGAAGGTTTGCGAATGCTGGCCGACATTGAGCACCTCCCGGGCATTGCCGGCTCGCGCCCGCTGAGTTGGGTGGAAAATACGCGAATGATCATCTATTCGCTGCTGCTCATCGTCCTGATGCTCACCCGGCCCCAGGGGCTTTTTACTTTGCGCCGTCGCAGCCGCTGAAACATGTTGCATCGCTGAATTTTAATTACCTGTGTCCGCCCTTTTACAACTCGACAAAGCCACCATCCGCTTCGGTGGCCTGACCGCCGTGTCGGAATTGGATTTGCAAGTCGGGTGCAACGAACTGGTCGGGCTCATCGGCCCGAATGGCGCCGGCAAGACCACTGCCTTCAATCTCATCACCGGCGTCTACCAGCCGACCGCGGGCGGGATTGCTTTCGACGGCAGTTCCATCGTGGGGCGCAAGCCCTGCCAAATTACTGCCCGCGGCATTGCGCGAACGTTTCAGAACATTCGCCTTTTCTCTTCCTTGTCAGTCTTCGACAACGTGCGCGCGGTGTTTCACCTGCACCTGCGGGGCGATGTCCGCCAGGCCCTCTGGCGCGGCCGGGCGTTCGAACGCGAGGAAAAATCCATCGCGGACCGCGTCATGGAATTGCTCGAAATTTTCCAGCTCGGCCGTTTCCGCCATGAACCGGCCCGGAGCCTGAGCTACGGCGACCAGCGGCGTCTGGAAATTGTCCTAGCGCTCGCCGCCCAGCCGAAACTCCTGCTGCTGGATGAACCTGCCGCCGGCATGAACTCCACCGAAAAGGTCGAACTCACCCGCCTCATCCGTTTTATCCGCGAAAAATTTTCCATCGCCGTCCTGCTGGTCGAGCATGACATGCAACTGGTCATGGGCATTTGCGAACGGCTGGTCGTCCTGGATTACGGATTGAAAATCGCCGAGGGCACGCCGGAGGAAATCCGCCAGAACCCCAAGGTCATCGCGGCTTATCTGGGGGAATGACAGGTAACATGCTGGAAATAAAGAACCTCACCGTCAGTTACGGCGCAATTTCCGCATTGCACGGTATTTCGTTGTCCATCGCCGCCCGCAGCATCGTCACGCTGATTGGCAGCAATGGCGCCGGCAAAACCACCACCCTCAAAACCATTTCCGGCCTGCTGGCCCCCAAATCCGGCGAGATTATTTATGCCGGTAGAAATATTTCCGGCCTGCCTGCCCACCAGATCGTGCGCCGCGGCTTGTCCCATGTTCCCGAGGGACGCATGATTTTCGCCAACCTCACCGTCCTCGAAAACTTGCAAATGGGTGCCTACCTCGTCCGAGACCATGGCGCTGTCCGCCGCGAGCTGGATTTTGTCTACACCACGTTTCCCCGGCTGAAGGAGCGCGCCGGCCAAGTTTCCGGGACGCTCTCCGGCGGCGAGCAACAAATGCTGGCGATCGGCCGCGCCCTCATGGCGCGCCCGGAATTTTTGATGTTGGATGAACCATCGCTTGGTCTCGCTCCGCTGCTGGTGAAGACGATTTTCGAGAAAATCGTGGAGATCAACCGCGAGCGCGGCTTGACCATCTTGCTCGTCGAACAAAACGCCAACCGCGCTTTGGAAATCTCCAGCTTCGGCTACGTACTGGAAACCGGCAAAATCACGTTGCAAGGCGATAGTGCCTCGCTCCGCGCCAATCCACTGGTCCAGAGTGCCTACCTCGGGGGTTAAGACCCCCGCAGCGGTTCACGCCGACGCCGTCCTGGACTTTCCGAACAAGCTTTTGAACCAGCCCCAGACGGCGCGGATCCCTACGTCGCGAACGCCGGCAAACTGATGAATTCTCGCCACTTCTTCCTCATGGCCCAGATAGCGCGGCGGCAGCAGGATCATGGTTTTTGCCGAATCCGTTTCCACCCTTAAGATCTCAGAGTAGAAGAATCCGCGCCCGGCCTCATAATTTCCCGCAGGCAGGGTTATGGTGCGCCGCGGCAACACGAGCCACGGATGATAATTGAAAATCAATTCGCCACTCGCGCTGCGTTCCAGTTTGCCGTACGTGCGCGCGGGAACCTTGTTGATTTTCCGCCCCAGAAAGAGCGAGTTCGGACCGGCATTGGGCTTGAAGCGGTACCTGTGGCCGGTGAAATAATCCCAGAGGAAAACCATTCCGAAGTGCGAGAGCCGGAACGACCAGCCCGCAATCAGCCAGGAGAACAAGATGATGATTAAAGCCCAGGCCACTCCGATCCAAGGGTTGGCCCACGCACTCACCGCCACGGTCCCGATCAAGGTGGTCCGAAACGCCTTGAGCGCAGCATCCAGTGCTCCGAACGGGCTGATCAAGATTAGAATGTTGATGGCATTGGACGCGAGAAAAACAATGAAGAAGGCCACCATCGCCACGGGCGTCACCAGGATGTTGTAGAAAACATTGTGCCAGTCAATCACGGCCATCCCAAGCGAGCTCAAGGCGGCGCTGGGTTGTCCGCCGGTGGAGTTGGCCTCGTGAATGATGTTCACCATGATGGGCACAAACGCGCCCGTGGCGACCAGCCCGGAAATTTTATGCTCCACCGCTTCCAATGCATCGATCGGTTTTTTAACACCCGGCGGCAGCACGATCCCCGCGCAATCCTTAACCGCGCACGCCGCGACCAGTAGCAGTGCCGGCACCCAAAAAAGAGGGTTGGCAAACCACGGCAGCTTGGCCTTCGCCTCGGGCGTATTCGCCTTGAAGTATTGATAACACCCCACCCCGCTTACCCCCAACAACGGGGAGATCGCCACGCCCGTTATCGTGGACAGCGTTTGGGCGATCGCTACGCCCGGCGGCGGAGAGTTTTTCACCGGCGGTGAACTAGCGGCCGCAAGGGCGTTTCGAGTGAATAAAAGTCCCGCAGCAAGGGCGAGAACGACCAGGGTTCCACTAAGCTTCTGCATGCCAAAACTTGTCAGCCATTTTGGCCCTGCTGTAAAGCAGATTGTTTTGTGGCCTGGTTATGGCCCGACCATAATGCGGTAGAACCGCGGGGTGTTCGTGGCGCTGCTATCCAGGATGATGAAGGAATTGGTCACGGCATTGTTGGTCACGTAGAGGGAAGTCCAATTTGCCAGGTCCAGGTTCGGCGAGCTTTGCACCGTGTAGTTTTGGTTCGATGCTCCCGTGAGCAGCATGCGGAATTGATTCGTCAGCCAGTTCAACGCGTAAAGCACCGGCTTGGGATTAACGGTGATGGAGAAAACCTTGTTCGTCGCATCGGAAGCCTGATCATTGACCTCAACTTTAAACGACCCCACCTTGCTGTTGGTCGGCGTCCCCGAAATTAAACCGCTGGAGTACAAGGTCAAACCCGAAGGCGGACTGGCCGAACCCAAGGCCAGCGACCAGTTGTAAGGCGACTGGCCACCGATGGCGCCAAGTTGCACGTTGTAGGGGCCGCCGACGGTGGCGTTGGGCAGGGAAATGTTTGTGATTATCAATGGTGCCAGCGGCGGACTATCCACGTTCAGCGCCAATCCATCAAGTTCCTGGGTGTTCGAGGCGGCGTCGGTGACGATCACGTCGAAGTAATACGTACCGACGGCGGTGGATGCCGTGCCGGAAATCAGACCGTTGGTCGCCAGATTCAAATCGAACGGCAGGCTGGATGAGTAATTGGGAATGGACCAGCTATAGGGCGGCGTTCCACCGGAGGCCTGCAGAGTCTGGCTGTAGAAAAAACCGTTCGTGGCATCGGGCAGGGAGCTCGTGGTGATGGTCAGCGGACTGTTCGCAGCGTTAATGGTCAGCGAAAGCGCTTGAGTTGTCGAATTGCCATTACCATCGGACAATTGCACCGTGAAATTATAAGTCGTGGCGGTGTCCGGAAAGCCGGAAATTTCTCCGTTGGCACCAAAATTAAGGCTGGAGGGAAAATCCTGGGGATCATTTACCGACCAAATCTGGTTGCCGTTGCAAGTTGAGCCAGCGAGGAAATTATCATAATAATTGCCGACCTGTCCCGCCGGCAGCGAGGTCGTCATGATTTGGGCGCCGTTGCACTTGGCCACACTGAAATTGGCCACGGCATTGGCATTGTTGATCGCGACATTGGTGTTGCCGGGACAAATATAATTCGTGCTCCCCAGCAGGCTGTCGAGGCTGTCATTGCCCCCCTGGCAATTCACGCTCACACTCCAGCTCCCGCTGGCAACCGACAGCGAATAGTTGCCGTTGGCATCCGTATCCACAGTGTTCAAATAGAAGCTCAGCCCGGGAAAGCCGTTAACCGTGCCATTGGCTGAAACCCCTTCCCCTACCACATTCGTGCCGTTATATTGCACATTTCCTGTGATGTAGTTGGTTGCAACCAGACCGGTGATATCCGCATTCACGGCCTGACCTGCACTGATATTGGTGCCGCCGTTCGCGTCAATTAGAGGCGACGAATAAATAGATGTGCCGGGATTGCCACCGTAGCCCACCTGCCATGGGTCGCCACTCCCCAGACCGCCCAGGACGGCGAGCACATAATAACCATTGGTGTCAGTTGAGGCGTCGCATTGGTAAATGCCGTTGTTTTGGTCGTCACCCGCGATATCCACCGAGGCTAGCGGATTTCCCGACCCATCCAGCACATGACCATAAAAGAGGGCGGTCGCTTTGGGGTATGCGATGATGACTCCGGTCGATCCTGCGGCAACATTGGTGCCGCTTTGATATCCGACATACCCGTGGACTGTCAGGCTGCGGTCATAGGAGCCGAGACTCCAGTTTCCCGATCCGACTTTCGCAGTGAAATTACCATTTGTATCAGTAAAACAGGCGGAGAGCTGGCCACTTTTGGATTGGGCGGGAAACAGTAGCCCGGGAATGCCGGCGGCGGTGTTGGCGGCGTCAACCACCGCCCCGGAAATGGTGTTGGTCGCAGCCTGCAAAGTGAGGTTTGTCGAAACCGTGACGTTATTATTCACTGTCACCACTGGCGAGGAAAAATAATTGGCCAGATAACCGTTTCGAAAAGCCACCGGCACATAGGTCCCGGACGGAGCTTTAATCGTGTAATCGCCCACTGCATTGGCCACCGTTCCCCCCACGGGATCCCCCGGCCCATGATTGCCGGGACGAGGCGCCGGAAACAAAACCACCAAAGATCCTGGCAGAGTCTGGCTGACCCCGTTGCTGTAAACGTTGCCTGTGATTCCTTGCGCATACGGAAAGTTAGTCACTACGAAAGTATTGGTGAAAGCCATGAAATCGTTGGAGGTGCTGGAGACCTTGAACAAAAACTGCCCCACAATGTTTTGCACGAAATCCACGCTCTGAAAATTCAATTTCGCGCTGATCGCATTCGTCGCTGAACTTAGATCCCCCGGAATATTGTAATTCGTCACCCCGCCAATCACCGAATTTTTCCCCACGGTAAGTTTAAACTGTTGCACCAGCAGGTCGGTTGAATCGATGATTCCGTTGCCGTTGATGTCCAGAAATTTTTGCACCACAACCGTTTCGGCACTGTTGGTGAATCCGTTGATGGACAGCGAAATCGTGCCGGGATAAGTGTTGCTGACCGTCGTCGGCGACAGCGTCACCGTCACGGCGCACCGCGCCGGACCGGCCCAGCCAAGGAAAATTGCCAGCAGGCAGGCAAGTAATAGGAGGGGGACACTGAACGTAGGTGCTTTCATGATTATTTCAAGTTGCTATGTTTCTGAATGGGTTTTACTGCATGAGTTAACCACTTTTTAAATAATAGGGCTAAATAAAGCATTAAACAGGCCAAAAACAAGCTGTCTACCCCGAAACTCCTGCCGCTTTTCCCCTAAATTCCCTTAAAATGACCTATTGACTTCGCAGTGTGATTTGCTAATCTTCTCAACTCTTTATCTGGAATTTGAAATGAAAACGCATTTGCCGAAAGTAAATTTGGACCATCGCAAGTGGCACGTCATCGATGCCGACGGCGCGGTCTTGGGCCGTCTGGCCGTGCAGGTTGCCGATATCTTGCGCGGGAAGAACAAGGCCGTCTACACGCCCCACCTCGATGCCGGTGACTTCGTCATCGTCATCAACGCCGAAAAGGTGCGCGTGACCGGCAAGAAAGAGACCGCCAAGGAATACATGAGCTATTCCGGCTGGAAGGGCGGCGAAAAATACACCACCGTCGAGCGGCTCCGGGCTCATAAGCCCGAGCACCTCATCGAGCATGCCGTCAAGGGCATGATCCCCAAAAACCGGCTTGGTCGCGTTTTGCTCACCAAACTCAAAGTCTTTAAAGGCCCCAAACACGATCACGCGGCTCAAACCCCCGCCGTGCTCAAAGCGGCAAACTAATCTTTTATGGCTGCCACCAAAACCAACGAATTTCTCGGTACCGGACGCCGCAAAACCGCTGTCGCCCGCGTCCGCATCGCCAGCGGTAACGGTAAAATCACCGTCAACGGCCGCACCTTTGAAAATTATTTCCCGCTCGAAACCCAGCGTTCCGTCGCCGCGATGCCGCTGACAGTTGCCGGTGCCGCAGAAAAATTTGACGTCCGCGTCAATGTTTCCGGTGGCGGCCCCACCGGCCAGGCCGATGCCGTCCGCCACGGCCTCGCCCGCGCACTCATTCAATTTGATGCCGCCCTGCGGCCCCCGTTGAAGGCGCAAGGCTTGCTCACCCGCGATCCCCGCGCCCGTGAACGTAAAAAATACGGTCAGCCGGGTGCTCGTAAACGCTTCCAATTCAGCAAGCGTTAATCGTTTTGGAATTTTCCAGACCCGCTGGCCCTGGCCGGCGGGTTTTTTGTTTTCCGTGCCCGGGTTCGTCGGCGTACCTTGCCTAAAATTTGGGTCGCCGACCGCGCAATCCGCCCGTTAAGATTGATACATATGAAATCGAACAAAGTCGCCATCGTTGGTGCCTCCGGCTATTCCGGGGAGGAACTCGTCCGGCTGCTGCTCAGCCATCCGCATGCGGAATTGGTGGCCGTCACCTCGCGCCAGTATGCCGGCCAGACCTTGGGCCAGGTTTTTCCCAAATTTGCCAGTCATCCCAAATCCAAACAGCTCCGCTTCGTCGAGCCCAACGCCCAACTGCTCGCCAAACAGGCGGACGTCGTCTTTCTAGCTCTGCCTCACGGCGTCGCTGCGGAATACGCCGTGCCGTTGCTCGATGCCGGCGCAGTCGTCATTGATCTGAGCGCGGATTTCCGGCTCAAAAGCGCCGATGTTTACAAGGAATTTTACGCGCACGAACATCCCGCACCGGAACTGCTGAAAAAATCCGTTTACGGTCTGCCCGAGATTTATCGCGACGAGATTAAAAACTCCCTGCTTATCGCCTCTCCCGGGTGTTATCCCACCAGCATTTTGCTGCCAATCATTCCCCTGTTGAAGGCAGGCCTCATCAAGCCCGCCGGCATCATCGCCGATTCCCTGAGCGGCGTCAGCGGGGCCGGGCGCAAGGCTGAAACCGACTATCTCTTTGTGGAATGCAACGAGAGTGTCCGTGCTTACGGCCTTCCCAAGCACCGCCACCTCTCCGAAATTGAGGAGCAACTGTCGCTCGCGGCCGGCGGAAAAATCATCATCCAGTTCACGCCGCACTTGATTCCTGTGAATCGAGGCATCCTCACCACCCTTTACCTGAAGCCTGCGGAAACCGTGACCGAGCAGCAAATTGCTGCCGCATACCAGAAATCTTATGGCAACGAACCCTTTGTGCGATTGCTCGAGGGCAAGTCGCTGCCCGACACCAAGAATGTCACCGGCACCAACGTCATTGAGATTGCGTGGCGGATGGATCCACGCACCGGCCGGCTCATCGTGCTGAGCGCCGAGGATAACCTGACCAAGGGCGCCAGCGGCCAGGCCGTCCAAAGCCTGAACATCGTGTGTGGCTGGCCGGAAACCGCGGGCCTGCTTTGACTCATTGGCCGCCCGACCAACCGGGCGCAACCTGGTCTTCCTAAAAATCGCCAATGAGACTTGTGACTCCGGCTACTGTGACTGCCGTGAAATGGAACGCGGCGGATTATGCCGCCAATTCCAGCATTCAGCAAGGCTGGGCGCGAGACCTCATCGCGAACGTGACCTTCCGCGGCGACGAGTGGATTCTCGACGTCGGCTGCGGCGATGGCAAAGTCACCGCCGAAATTGCCCGAATCGTCCCGCAGGGCCGTGTTACTGGCACTGATGTCTCGCCGGAAATGATCAACTTCGCTCGTAAAAAGTTTCCACCTGCAAATCATTCGAATCTCGAGTTTGAGGTTTGCGATGCGCGCAAGTTAAGCCAAAAACTCTTTTCACCGCCGCAAACCGTGGATCTCGTTTTTTCCAACGCCGCTCTTCATTGGGTCGATGACCACGAACAATTTCTAAATGCTGCCGCTTCGGTATTGAAACCTGGCGGGCGTCTCGTCATCTCCTGTGGCGGCAAAGGGAACGCCCACGATGTCTTTCTCGCTCTGCGTCCCGAGCTGCGGTTGCAACGCTGGCGCGCATTCTTTCGGCGCATGCCATCCCCCTATTTTTTCCACGCCCCGGCTGATTATGAAAAGTGGCTGCCGAAGCACGGTTTCAAGGTAATCGCGATCAAGCTGACGCCTCGCGACGCCACTTATCAGGGGCCGGAGGGCTTTGCCACCTGGCTGCGCACCACTTGGATTCCTTATATCCAGCGAGTGCCCGAAGCCTTGCGCGAGGAATTCATCGCCGCCGTGATGCGCCGATACCTCGCCAAACATCCTCTCAACAACGAACGTCAGATTCACGTGCGCATGGTGCGCCTGGAAATTGATGCGATAAAGATTTGAAATCCTGTCCTGTCCTCCGCAAATTCTTTCCCGCCCGATGAAAAATTCATTTAAAGAAATTCCCGGTTCCATCGTCGCCCCGGCCGGATTCACGGCCAGCGGCGTTTTTTGCGACATAAAAAAACTTGGCACCGGCAAAGGCTCCAACAAGGGACCGAAACGCGACCTCGCGCTCATTGTCTCCGCCCGGACCGCCACGGTGGCCGGCATGTTCACCACCAACCAGGTTTGCGCCGCGCCGGTGAAAATCTGCGCCGAACGTATGAAAAATGGCATTGCTCGGGCGCTCGTGGTGAATTCGGGTAATGCCAACGCCTGTACCGGCCGCCAGGGCATGGCCGATGCTCATGAGATGGTGGGTTTCACTGAGGAGGCTTTGGCGCTTCCGGTTGGCACCGCCCTGGTCGGTTCCACCGGCCGCATTGGCGTTACCATGCCCATGGATAATATTCGCGCTGGCATCATTGAGGCGGCCGCGCTGCTTGGTTCCGATCACGTAAACGCCGACCACGCCGCCGAAGCCATCATGACCAGCGACACGCGGCCCAAGCAAATCGCCATCACTTTCAAGCTCGGCGGCAAAACCGTGCGTATTGGCGGGATCTGCAAGGGGGCCGGCATGATCCAGCCCGGCATGAGCCCGACCGGCGCCCGGCCCGCCACGCTGCCCCACGGCGGCTTGCATGCCACCATGCTTTGTTTCATCACCACCGACGCTGCCCTTGAGGCGAAGGTCCTTCAGGTCGCGTTAAACCAAGCTGTTGCCCACAGTTTCAACCGCATCACCGTTGACGGCGACATGAGCACCAATGACACCGTTCTCGTCCTGGCCAATGGACTGGCTGGCAACAAAACTTTCAAGGCGCCAAGTCCCGCGTTCAAAGTCTTCCAAGCCGCCCTGAGTCACGTCTGCCTCGAGCTAGCCAAAAAAATCGTTCGCGATGGCGAGGGCGTGCACCGTGTCGTCACGATCCGCGTCAACGGCGCCAAAACCATTCAAGACGCTGACGCCGCCGCCCGGGCCGTCGCCAACAGCTCGCTTGTGAAGACCAGCTGGCACGGCGGCGACCCCAACTGGGGCCGCATCATCGACGCCATCGGTTACTCCCCGGCCACCGTCGTCGAGGAGAAAATCGATATCGGTTACAGCGCTGCCGGCGGCAAAAAGATTCTCTGGAGCCTCAAAAAGGGCCAGCCGACCCAGGCAACCTTCAAGCAATTATGCACCGCCGTTGCGCCCAAGGAATTCGAACTCCACATCAACTTAAACCTCGGTAAAGCCAATGGGGTGATGTATGCCGCCGATTTGACTGAGGAATACGTGGACTTCAACAAAGGCGATGTCACCGACCCTACTTCGCTCGGCGGATGAGGTGTGCCCGTTCATCGGGGTACGGAATACAGCAATGGATGGGTTCTGCTATTTGAATTTTTTGAGAATGTTTTCCAGGCCACCTTCAACAGCCTCAATCTCCAGGCGTCCGCCATCTTTCGAAACTTCCGCCGGCTTATGGCTGGCGGAGGTGTGGTGGGATTTCGGCACGTTGGATGCGAGCGGGAGTGGAAGGCCGGCGGCTTCAGCGGGTTCGGGGCTTTGGCCGGGGATGAACCACTGGGTGCGGCTGTCCAGCCATTTGGCGTAGCGCTGAAACGTCCACATCTCGTGCTCGGCGCCTGTTTCCAGGGCGGAGGCAATTTTAAAGAAATCGCGCGTGCGGATAAAGTTTCTCACGGCGTGCGTGGCTACCAGGATTTCACATTCCGGCACGCGGATGTTCAGCTCCGGCCGGAAGCGCAGGCGCTGGGAGATGACGCCGACCAGGCAGTCGGCGAGTTGCGCGCTGATGCCACCCTGAATTTCGGCGGGAAACGACGCCACGACGCGCTGCAGCGCCTCCGCGCAGGTGGCCGAGTGGACGGTGGCCAGGACCAGGTGGCCGGTTTCCGCGGCGCCAAGCGTCAAGCGCATCGTTTCAGGCTCGCGCATTTCGCCGATCATCAGGACATCGGGATCCTCGCGCAGGGCATCAAGCAGGGCCTGTTCGAATCCGGGTGTATCGCGCCCGACTTCCCGCTGGCGAATGTAGGAGCGGCGCGGACGGAACGAATATTCAATGGGATTTTCAACCGTGATGATGTGGCGCGCCTCGGAGAGATTGATTTCCTGGATGAGAGCCGCGAGCGTGGAAGATTTACCGCAACCAGTGGGGCCGCTCACCAGAATCAAACCGTTGGCGTGCCGGGTGAACTTTTTCAAGTCCGGGTGCAGGTTGAGCTTCTCGACGGTGGCTTGAAAGGTTGACAACAGACGGATGGCCATGCCCACGCCGCGCGAAGTCCGCAAGACGTTAATGCGGCAGCGAACGCCGCGAACGGTTCTGGACAGGTCATACGAACGGCGCTCCAAAAAGCACGGCCATTGTTCCTCGCCGATGAGTGAGCGCGCCATCTCCGTGATCGCCTGGGGCGGGATGGGCTCGCCGGCGACGCGCAACGTGCCGCGGACCCGCGTGGCGGGAGACAATCGCGATTCCAAATGCAGATCACTGGCGCCGGCGGTGGCCGCCTCGCTTATTAAAGATTCCAAATCCATGTTGATCGACCTGTATTCCTCAACACCTGCCACACCGGAAAGTTGCCGTCCAGTTTATTTGCCAACTGAATCATTCGCGGGCCAATTCATTTTTTACGGCTCCCGGACGTCATCATTTGACAACAAATTCGAACGCCCCCGTTGCCGGCCGATAGAGGTCAGGCATGAGATGGTGTTGGTATCTATCTTGGCGATGAAGGGCGGTGCCACTGGCACGGAGGCTCTGGTTAAGCTATTAATGCAGCTTATGACAATTTGAATATAGATGGACACAAATCGAACCCTAACCAATTAAAAAGCCGCTGGATTGCTCCAGCGGCTTTGTCTGCTTTATTAAAAACCTGAATCAATAGGCCGCTTGCGCGCCTTTGATGTTCTTTTTGCCCATCCACGGCATCAGTGCGCGAAGTTTGGCGCCCGTCTTTTCAATCGGATGCTGCTCGCCTTTTTTCAACAGGGCGTTGTACTTCTTGTAGCCGCCTTTGTATTCAGACACCCAGTTCTTCGCGAACTTACCGGATTGAATGTCTTTCAGCGCTGCTTTCATGCGTTTCTTCACGCTGCCATCAATGATCTTGGGTCCGACGCTGACATCGCCCCACTTGGCCGTTTCCGAGATCGAAAAGCGCATGCCGCTGATGCCGGATTCGTTCATCAGGTCGGCGATCAATTTCAATTCGTGCAAGCACTCAAAGTAGGCCATCTCCGGGGAGTAACCGGCTTCCACCAGCACTTCAAAACCGGCCTGCACCAGCGCGCTCGCGCCGCCGCAGAGAACTGTCTGTTCACCGAACAAGTCGGTTTCCGTCTCTTCCTTGAAATTCGTCTCGATCACACCGGCGCGCGTGCCGCCGATGCCCTTCGCCCAGGCCAGCGCGATCTTCTTCGCGTCCTTGCCCGGGTTCTGATAAACGGCGATCAGGGAGGGCACGCCTTTGCCTTCCACATATTGGCGGCGGACGGTGTGGCCCGGTCCTTTGGGCGCCACCATGATGATATTCACATCCTTCGGCGGGACGATGGTTTTGAAATGAATGGAAAAGCCGTGCGAGAAAACCAGCGTCTTACCCTTGGCCAGGTTCGGCTTGATATCCTTCTCATAGGCTGCCGCCTGCTTGGTGTCAGGCAACGCCACCATGATGACGTCGGCGCGCTTGACCGCTTCCGCAGTGGTTACGACTTGAAAACCTTTTTCCTTCGCCACCGGAATGGACTTGCTGCCGTCATACAGGCCGATGATGACCTTCAGGCCGCTGTCCTTGAGGTTGAGCGCGTGCGCGTGGCCTTGGGAGCCGAAGCCGAGCACCGCCAGGGTTTTGTTTTTTAACACGCCGAGATCGGCATCTTTGTCGGTATAGACTTTTGACATAAAATATTTTGAATTGGTTTAAAAAATAAACGCCCGCCGGGCGGACCTTCGCCCGGGTTTATCTTGACCTGATTTATTTCCTCGGCAGCGCCACTTGGCCCGTCCGGGTGATTTCCTGCACGCCGAACCCGCTCATTAAATCCAGGAACTTTTCCACCTTGCTGTCGCTGCCCGTGATTTCCACGGTCAAGGTCTTCGGCTGCACGTCCACGATTTTTGCCCGGAAAATATCCGTGATCTGCATCACTTCGGCGCGCGACTTGGAATCCACGCCCACCTTCACCAGCACGAGCTCGCGGTCCACCGCCTCGCCCGCTTGAAAATCCTGCACCTTGATGACATCCGGCAGCTTGTTGAGCTGTTTGACGATCTGCTCAATCGTGGACTCATCGCCATGGGTGACGATGGTCATCCGCGAAAGCTTCGCGTCCTGGGTCGGCCCGACGTTGAGCGTGTCAATGTTGTAGCCGCGTCCGCTGAACAGACCCGCCACGCGCGTGAGCACGCCGAATTTGTTCTCAACCAAAACTGAAATGGTGTGTCGCATAAGTGCCGTATGGATACGGAGGTATAGCCTAGCGGTTCATCCGGTGCCGGTCAATTTGCAAATTTGCGTACTTGGCACCTTTGTGACGCGACGCGCTGTCTGACCGCGCAACCTCAGGCCGCGACCGCCGCCTTCTGGTTCCAGCCGAACAGCTGCTTCGCCTTGATCATCTCGAAAATCGGTGCCGGAACGATCTCAGACAGCTTCTCGTCACCGGCCTGGATCTTTTCCAACACCACACTGGAGTAAACCTTGAGGGCGTCCGCGTTGTAATTCGTAATATTGGCGACGAAATTATTCTCCACCAAGTGCGCGTAGAGGTGGCGCAGGTTGGGGGCGACTTCCAGCGTCTCCACCGTGGTGAGTTTGCCCGTCTTTTTGTCCAGCGAGGGATAAACGTATAGCTTCGCCCCATTCTTGAACAATTGGCCGAGCGATTCCATCAATCCTCCGGGCAGATCGGTGTAAAACTTTTCGTCAAACACATCGCGCAGCCGCACGAGCCCGATTGGCAGGCCGATCGGTTTGTCAGTCTGGCGAGAGAGATAAGTCACCAGGCGGTGGTAACGGAGAAAATTGGAGATCAACACCGGCTTCCCGAGGGAGCCCAGCGTGTCCACCCGGTCCAGGAAATCCTTGTGATCAATCGCATTGCCCACCTGCAACTGGCGCAGCGTCATCTCGAAAAGCACCACCGGCTGTTCGCCTGGCGCGCATTTTTCCTTCATGAACATCTCCTGCCCGCGATCGAGCATATCGAGCATCGGATTCGTCAGCGGACGAAAACTGCCTCGTTCCAGAAACACCGGCTTCTTCCACAACAATTCGCCGGGAATGATCGTCTCGCCATCGGCCGTGAACATCGCCGCCTCCGTGAGCCACTGCTCCACCAATTGCAATGCCATCAAGCGGTTATCCAGGTGCTTGAAGGCGGGCCCGGAAAATTTGATCATGTCTACCTCCACCCGCGAGTTGGAAAGATCATCCAGCAGTGATCCGATCAAGGCTGCCGGGTCCTGGCATTGATAAAAAGCTCCGTGCAGCAGATTGACGCCAATGATTCCCAAGGCTTCCTGCTGGCGTAGGCTCTCCTTGTCGAGCGTCCGTACATGAATGATGATTTGCGAGGGTTCCTCCCGGAGTTTGGCCTGAAACTTCACCCCCAACCAGCCTTGCCCCTCGTCGCGTTTGGTGGCCACCGTATCGGCAAAAACGAAAAATTCGCATTTGTCGCCGCGCGACGCGTCCAGCCGCTTGATCAACAAGTCATATTCCAGGTCCAGCATGGCCTGCAACCGCTTGCGGCTCACGTAGCGGTCGGCCTTGCCATAGATCGCATCGCTCACCGACATGTCGTAAGCGGAAATCGTTTTGGCCACCGTGCCGGAGGCTTTGCCCACGTGAAAAAAGCGGCGGGCCACTTCCTGCCCCGCGCCGATTTCCGCAAAAGTCCCGTACTTCTTGGCGTCCAAATTGATCTGAAGCGCCTTCTCGTCGGTGTTCATCTTCTCGCCGTTCATATGTTTTCTTTCATCCTCTTTGCGAGCTTAGCGAAATCCTTCCGGCATGTCCAATCCCGCCTTGGTCCCTGCCATCACGGCCATGGTGCGAAAATCTGAACTTTCCGTCGGCCCCAATTGAGTTATACTAACAAGCATGTACCGGACGCAGGATTTACACGTCAAAGAAATCGTGCCGTTGCTCTCGCCGCGCGCCCTCAAGGCCCAGCAGCCGACCACCGACGCGGCCAACACCACCGTGGCTCGCAGCCGCGAGCGAATCATTCGCATTTTGCGGCAGGAAGACCCCCGCCTCCTGGTCGTGATTGGTCCCTGCTCCATCCACGACGAAAAGAGCGCCCTCGAATATGCCACCCGCCTAAACGTTCTGCGCAAGCAGTTCGCCGACCGCATGGAAATTGTCATGCGCGTTTATTTTGAAAAGCCCCGCACCACCATCGGCTGGAAGGGGCTCATCAACGATCCCCATTTGGACGGCTCGCAAGACATCGGCACCGGCCTGCAAATTGCCCGCCGCCTGCTGCTGCAGATCACGGGCATGGGCTTGCCCGCCGCCACGGAATTTCTCGACCCCATTGTGCCACAATACACCGCCGACCTGATCACTTGGGCGGCCATCGGCGCTCGCACCACCGAGTCGCAAACCCATCGCGAAATGGCCAGTGGTCTTTCCATGCCCGTCGGTTTGAAAAACAGTACTGACGGAAGCTTGCAAGTGGCCATCGATGCCATGGGCGCCACGCGCCACCCGCACAGTTTTCTGGGCATCAACGAGGAGGGCGTCACCAGCATCGTCCGCACCAGCGGCAATCCCCACGCCCACGTCGTTTTGCGCGGTGGTCGCGCCATGACCAATTACGACGCCGCCAGCATCAAGGCCGCGGAACAAAAACTGGTCTCCGAAAAATTGGATCCCATCTTGATGGTTGATTGCAGCCACGCCAACTCCAGCAAGCAATTCGCCAAACAGGAGGACGTCTGGCACAGTGTGATTGAACAGCGCGTCGGGGGCACCGGCTCGCTCATCGGTCTGATGGTCGAAAGCCATTTGCATGAGGGCAACCAGCCGATGTCCCGCAACGCGGCTGGTTTGAAATACGGTGTCAGCATCACGGATTCCTGCATCGGATGGGAAACCACCGAACGCATGTTGACCTGGGGTCACGAGATGCTCGGCAAGATCATCCCCGCCAGCCAACCCATTAACGCCTAGCCCAAAGTACTGCTTGCCAGTCCGGCCTCGGACCACCCTGCCGGCTTGACTCTGAAATATCGGCCCTAAACCAGCCGGTTTTCCGCAATGGTTTTTTGGTACCAGCGAAAACTCTCCTTGGGCGTGCGCGTTTGCGTCGCATAATCTACGCGGGTAATTCCGAAACGGCGGGTATAACCCCAGGTCCACTCGAAATTGTCCATGAAACTCCAGTGAAAATATCCTTTTAGCGGATAACCCTCACTGACCGCCCGGTGGGCGTTTTTCAAATACGAACGCAGATACATGATGCGGCTTAGATCCAGCACTTCACCGTTGGCCGTCACTTCATCATCCGTCGCGCAGCCATTTTCACTGATCACAATGGGCAAATCTTTTTTGCCCAGCGCCTCGGAAACCATCCGCACGCCCCAGTAAAGGGATTCGGGCACAAAGTTAAGCCACGGCATGTGCATCTGCGGATATTCTCTTGGCAGCGGCAGAATTTCATAACCGCGCGCATTGTCTGCCGCGCGCACGTAGGAGCCCGTGTAGTTATTATATCCCAGCGTGTCCAGCGGCTGGCCGATGATTTTCATGTCACCGTCCTCCACTTTCGGCGCGTTCGCCCCCAGCGTCTCGATGGCCGTCTCATTGTAGGCCCCCGTCAAAGCCGGTACCAATACAGTGCCATTGTGTTCCTCGGCCACGAAAGCGCGTTTGGTCGCTTCGATGTTTTCCGGCGTCTCAAGCACGGGAACGTACGTGTCAAAATTCACCACGAGCGCAACGTTGGCCGGCTTTGGTGTGGCCGCGCGAATCGCCAGCGTGCCCAAGCCGTGCGCCAGCAGGGCGTGATGCACCGTCTGCAGAACTTCCTGGCGCGATTTGACGATCGTGCCCGGCGCGTGCGGCGGCGTCTTATCGACTCCGTAACCCATGTAGGTGAAACAATAAATCTCATTGATCGTCATCCAATTCGTGATGCGATCCCCCAGACGCTTCACCGTCTGGCTGCAATACTCGGCAAAATCCTTCGCCATCTCGCGGCTGCGCCACGAACCATAAAGATCCTCCAGCGCCTGCGGTCCGTCCCAATGGAATAAAGTGGCGTGAGGGGTGATGCCATGATCCAGCAGCGTGTCCGTCAGCCGGCGATAAAAATCCACCCCCTTTTCATTCACCGCCCCGCGTCCGTCGGGGATCACGCGCGGCCAGGCAATGCTGAAGCGATAATGTTTGACGCCCAGTTCCGCCATCAGTTTCACATCATCGGCAAAACGATGATAATGATCGCAGGCGACATCACCGGTATCGCCGTTTTTCACGTGGCCGGGAACGCGGCTGAACGTATCCCAGACACTGGGTTTGCGTCCGTCTTCACTCGCCGCTCCTTCGACCTGGTACGCGGCCGTCGCCGCGCCCCAGCCAAAATCCGGCGGGAAGGAGAATCGATCCGGCCAGATTCTCCTGGAGCTTTCCGATTGGGCTTGGGCGATGGCGGGCGTCATGCCAGTGGCCGCCACAATGGCTGCGAGGCCGGCGGTTTGGGAGAGAAAAGTGCGCCGATTACTTCCGCTATTCTTGGGCTCGGGATCATTCATTTTTAGATGATATTTTGCCTGGCACAATTGTCATGTAACTAAAATTATGGAGGCGTTCAGCCGGCATCTTGGACTCCCATCTCCGGTCAGTCAATCGTGCCAACTGTCATAAATACGTGTCATTCTTTGGTCCGGTTCCTGCTGTAAACCGGCGGCAGTTCAGCTGGTTACCCCGGACGGGACTGACCCCAAACAACGCAACCAATGGCGACAAAATAACATGGACAAAGCTGATCAATATATCGAAAGAGTGTCGGATTTGCCACCTGCGCCAACCATTGCCGTCGAATTGCTCGGACTCTTCGCTGACCCCGATCACGATATTGACCGGGTTGTGGAATTGATCAGTCTCGACCCGGCTTTGACCGTCGCCTTGTTAAAACGGTGCAACAGTGCCTCATTTAGTGGAAGTGAAGCGGTAACTAATATGTTCGAAGCTGTCACGCGATTGGGTTTGTATGAGGTTCACTGTGTGGTTGCCGCCCTGGTTGGCGCGCGCGCCATGTCACTCGGAAAATCCGCCGGCAGAATGGACGTGGGCAGTCTTTGGCGCCATTCAGTGGTAACCGCGGTCACCTCAGCCATCCTGGCGAAACGTTTGCGGGACGCCGAAGCCACCGCCTTTACTGCGGGGTTGCTGCATGATATCGGCAAATTAGTCTTTGCGACGGTCGAGAGTCCGACGTACGCCGACCTGGTTGGACAGGCCGGTGCGTCCGGGCCACGTCTGGCCGAAGTCGAACAAATGGCTTTTGGGGTCAGCCATGCTTCGGTTGGTGCACGATTGTTGACGCGCTGGGGGGTGCCGGAAAATGTTGCCGGGGCAACCTTGCATCATCATGGTTCCCCCAATTTCAAGGAGCCGGTTGCACAGCTGGCCGCCACCGTTGGTTTGGCCAGCGATTTGGCCCATCAGATGACCAGCCAAAATGGTCCCAACCCTGATGCGCTTCCAATTCGGCCGGACACAATGATTTTATTCCGGCTGACTGCCGACGATATCCCGACGCTCATGACGCAGGCTCAAAGCGAACTGCACAAAGTTCAAGGACTTCTCCAAATGAGCGTCTAATGTTGTCCTGACTATTGCGGAGCATGTTATACGCTTGCCACGCAAGTTTCTTTTCTGAGGTGGGGCGACTCTCGAGCTGATTCAAAACAATGCCTCGACGGCGCCAGCGCAGGAACTTAACCTGTCGGTGTTCGCTACCAGAAACTCGCGGATGAAAAGAAAAGTCTATGAGCAGTTGGCATTCGTGCAGCAAGCGTTTGGCACCGCACTTGGGGTCGGCAAAGAGTCTCTCAATCACGTGTCTGGCACCTCCATGAGGTCGCATTATTTCCGGATACCCGAAATCAATTATTGCCTGCATTGACTGCGGCGCCTTGAAAGCCAGATGAAAATACTGCTCGGCACCCATGTCTTCGCCCCTTTGATGGGCGGCATTGAATCCTGTTCGCTGGCCTTGGCCCAGGAATTTGTACGCCAGGGCCACACGGTAAATGTGGTGACGCAGACTCCGCGTCGAGATGCCGGCGACGATCACGGATTGACAGTCATTCGTCAGCCCACGAAAGTTCAACTTCTTCGGGCACTTCATTGGTGCGAAGTGTTTTTTCAAAACAATATCAGCCTGCAAACAGCGTGGCCTTTGCCTTTGATCCGCCGGCCTTGGGTCGTCTGCACCGCAACCTGGCTGGGGGACTCTGATGCTTCGCCGAGTCCAGGCAACCGCCTGAAACGAATGACGCTCAGATGGGCAACCAATGTCTATATCAGCCACGCCGTGCAAGCACATGTTGGTTACCCGGGGTTCTCGGTACCCAATCCCTACGACTGCTCGACCTTTCGCAGGATCCCCGGGAGCCCGCGCAATCGCAGCCTGGTATTCCTGGGCAGGCTGGTAAGCGATAAGGGCTGCGACCTATTGCTACAAAGCCTGGCGCTAATGCGGGAGAACCAAGGTGTGGAGGTCCCTTTGAGCGTCGTTGGCAGCGGGCCGGAAGAATCCAAGCTAAAGCAAATGGCCAAGGATTTGAAGTTGCCGGTCGTTTTTTTAGGGTCATTGCGCGGAGAGGCGCTGGCGCAAGAACTCAATCGGCATGAAATAATGGTGGTCCCCAGCCGCTGGAAAGAGCCGTTTGGAATCGTGGCTTTGGAAGGCATGGCCTGCGGGTGCAAGTTGGTCGGCTCTGATGGCGGCGGCCTGCCGGACGCCATCGGTCCGGGCGGAATCACGTTCAAGCGGGGCGACGTCAACGATCTCGCGCGGGCCATATCTCAGGCCTTGCCCTTGGAGATAGATCCCTCAGTTGTTGAGGCCCACTTGCAAAATCACCGCATCGAATCCGTGGCGAAGTCATACTTGAAAGTTTTTGAGAATGCCATTTCCGGCGTCCATTAGATTCCAAGTGAAGTCGTGCCTTCAATCTGGATCAAGCAGCTGACGAGTCCGACGCTCCCGGGAATGCTAACTGGACCGAAATTGTCTATTCCAAGTAGACGGTTGCCGGCTGGCGATGGTGAACGGCAAACCGCTAAAACTTGTTTCGTTTAGGGTGTTTTTACAGATTGGTTAGAAATTATGAACGCATTAACGCCACCTTGGCAGACTACCGCTGGCTGCCCGGCTATAATTTTGCGCGTCCTTCAGCGACTTGGTCCGGGTCTCAAGTGGCGCATCCAAAGCCAGTATTGCAAGCCGGGACGACCCTCGTCCACCAGCTCCAGCACCTGAGCATCCGGTATTTCAAGCGGCACCAAATGCCTGCCATCTGTAACCTCACGTCGGCGGGATTCAATTACTTCTATATCATGGGTTTTTCGAAATCTTTGAATCAGCAAATCCCGGACCTCTGAGATCGACCTTCCCTCTGCCGGATGCACTTCGACAACAATATCAGTATGGCTCAAGGACGGCACCGCGGACGGGTCCAAAAGCTGCGCCTCGAAGCCTTCAATATCGCAAATCAGCAAGCCGGAACCCGCGTTAAGCCGCTTCTGAAGCTCCATGGCATCACAACGAAAACCAACAACGAGGTTATTGACCTTGTTAATTACGGCTAATCGGCGCTGCTGCATTCGCCCGCGCAAATCGAAATCAAAGGTAAAAACGGTGCTCTTAGAAAAATGCCTCGCCAACCCTACGGCGTAGTATCCTTCCGCAGCTCCGACATCAACTACTGTTTCATATTTGGCTTCGGCCAAGATTTTATCCATGACCGGATGCAGTTCTGATTCATAAGTGCCCAACCATTTTGGCGTGATCGGTCCCCAGACAATTTCATTGATATAGCGCATGCCGGCAAATGGCCCGCTTAACACGACCGGGTCATTAGTGGGGAAAAGTTTTTTCCTTACCTCAGCTTGAAAGGCACCGTAACGTTTTGCGAAAAGATTTCTGTTGTTGTAACTAGTCACCGCATGCCTTAAGCGCGGAGCATATTTCTCAAGAAAATGTTTGATGTGCTCTTTCATGTCTTGTCTAGCGGGAAAAATCGGATTGGATGAATCTTGCATTCCTCAATTCCAACACGCCTGAGAAGGATGGATAAACTGAAGGGGAAAGCCCGCCCTGACGCTTAAACTGGGATTTCCCATATAATTTCTGGCCCGCGAACAGCGCGGGCCATTCACTGATGTTGTGCCTTCTCCGCAGATTTGCAAGACGATTTGCAAGACGTTTAGGCAGACGCTCTCCAGCTTTTCGCTGGCGAAGGGATGTTCTCACGCCTCCTTCTCCTTTCCTCGCGCTTTTCCGCCGCGTCCCCCAACGCCTTTTCCGTGGTTTCCACGGTTTTCAAATAGTTGAAGGGGCAGCCGCTTGAGCCGGCCAGCCATATTCCATGCCTGGCGGCAAGCCGGGCTGCACCAGTAGGATGGCCTCGTCGCAGTCATCATTGGAAGCCCTCCCAGGTCAGTTGGGTCATTGTATTTGGCACCGCCTGGCTGAATAAAACAGAAAAGACCCCTGACTGTTGGCAGCGGCAAGCGGCGCTGAAAACCTCCGGCAGGGCCCTCCATGGCTACAATGCACTCGTGCAGATCATGAGTTCTTCGGTGGGTTGGTTTTGAACATCCGGCGGATGATAAACCACTGCCAAAAGACCAGCGCAGTGGCCGCGATGGTATGGGTGGCAACATTGCCTAGACCTTTGTAGGGGGGGATCAGCACACAACTTCCCAGCACCACTACCACAGCCCAAATTCCATTGGAACTCAAATCAATCCAGGCGCGCCCAGCCGACTGCATCGTGCGAGAGAAAAGATCTTTGATGGCAGCAACAACGCCGCAAACCATGGCCAGTATGAATATGGCGATCCCCCAATGAGTTCGAAATCCCGGGCCATAAAGCCCCATGATAACCGAAGCAAAGAGAATCAAGGGCAGGGCTACCGCAAGCGCAACGGCCGCATTAAGCACCAGATTGCGCCGAAGCAGCTTCATGAATTCATGTCGCTTGCCGGTGGCATGCAGGTTGGCAAAGATGGGAACCAAAACACCACCCATGGTCCAGGGGAGGAAATTGACGAGATTCATCCATTGATTGGCGGCACTGACCAGGGCGGCCTCGGCATATCCGCCGGGCTGGTTGACGAGCAGGGTGCGCGAAAACCAGCTGGCGGGTGTCGAGAGCATGGTTGATAAAAAAGCAGGCAATGTGAAACGCCATAGCATGGCCCATTCCTCAGGGTTAAACCTGAGGGAAATAATCACCCCGGCTTTGGAAGCTTCCTTGAGCAAGGCAGCATGGCCAAAAACGCAACCCAGGAGAGTTTGCAAAACTACGGCCCACACGGCCCCATTCAATCCGTCCCACAGGGCTCCGAGGACCAGCAGTGGAACGCCAAGGAGACTGCTGATCCAATTCACCCAGCAGACCTGCTTAAAGGCTTCAAAACCAGACAACGCCCCCAGATAGGCGCCTTGAAGTGAACCAAAAATGACCAGGCCGGCCCCCACCCGCAACATGGGCGCAAGATGTGGCGCGGCAAGAGTATGGATGGCAAGCCATCCGCCAAAAAAAAGCAGTGCCAGACTGGCAAGCACTCCGCCAACCAAAGAGGCAGCGAGGGAGAAGCCGATAATCCGCCCGCAGCGGTCAACCTGCAACTCGCGATACTCCGCCACGTATTTGGTGGCTGTAATACCTATGCCCATTCCGGCGAAGACCCCAAATAGACCGACCGTGCTCTGGATGGTACCAAATTCACCGAACGGGATTTTGCCAAGGATTCGCGCCAGAATAATGGAACTGCCCAGACCGAGCAGCTTGGAAATCATGGTACCGGTGACCATCCAGAAAGTTCCATGGGCGAGGCGATGGCCCAAAGGGGAGGCGCGAATCCGGAACCATACCTGCCGGAGCGGCGAGGGCAACACCGTGAGAATCCAACGGGCAACACGTAGCATCAGTTGAGTCTAGGCGGAAATCAGGGAGAGCCGCAATTTTTTACGGGGAAATCAGCAGTCAGTCGCTAAATGTTTCCGGCGGAATTGGTTGCGGGTGGCACCGTTAAGTGGGTTGGAGGGGTGATCTGTACCGTTGGGATCGAGATTAATAATTTATTCTCCCGCAAAATGCAATCTGCCGGTTGCGCGTGGATTGACCTTATCTTGAATGGTTTCCGGGCGGTGGTGGTGAAGGGTAGCGAGCTGGCTTTTAATTCATACCTATAATGGTCTCGGAAACCTTATGGCCCGCACACTTGCGGCTACCGTGCTGATTTTTTGGGAATGGCTTGTCGTAAGCAGCCTCCTTAAAAAGATGGCCAAATAACCTCTCCTTTAAAGCCATCGAAAAAGTCATCGAAAGACCCGGCTCAATGTGTGCTTCCTCCTTTATCGCCAAGTATTTTAGAACCCGCAACATAGGACGGCAGAGCATCCATTTTTTGTTTTTAGGTCAGTTTAGCGGGCGAGGGAGGGAAGAAAACGGCGTGGTCTCCTTTTAAGCGATTCCTTGGATTTTATCGACACGCGGCGATGCAGATTGGGAAGCGGCCTTTTTTCAAGCCTGCGAGTGCTGCGCTTTTTCGACATCCAGCCGATTTGAAAACCGGCGGTATGGGATGAGAGAGGCCCGGAAAGGCGCACTGCAGCCGGACTTCGGCCTCGCACGGCCGAAGTCCCCTTTTTCCCCTTGCTGAGCGCAAGGTCTCACGCCGATGATCGGCATCACTCGAGATAAACAAAAAATTCCCGCTGCTCATCGCCATATCTTTTTTGTCCATGCGCCAGGCTTGGGCTCCTGGCAGGAGGGGCAAAAAAGAAAGCGGGTTGGCCAAAATAGGGTGAGCGGAAGTGACAGTCACGGGGCACTATAATTTCCGGGGGGCGATGGCGGTGGTTGACTCGTTTACCGGCAGCGACCCTGGACGAAAGGCAAAACCATGAAAATGAAGACGAAAATATTGGCCAAGCAACCATTTGTGCGTGGGATGTCGACGTCCCAGCTCGAGGTGTTGATGGAAGACGCAATGTTTGATGAGTTTCCGGCCAACGAGGTGATCTTCAAGGAGGGAGCGCCGGCGAATTGGTTTTACCTGGTGCTGAGTGGCGAGGTGGCCTTGGAATCCCCGAGTCGGCGGGCGAACAATGGGCGGAACCCAATCCAGATGCAGACGCTGGGGGCGGGCGAAGTATTGGGATGGTCATGGCTATATCCGCCCTACAGCTGGCAGTTCACGGCGCGCACGCTGACGCCGGTGAGGGCGATTTTCTTTTACGGGAGCCGGTTGCGGGAGCGTTGCGAGGAGGATCATGAGCTGGGGTATGAACTGATGAGACGCACGGCGGAGACCGCGGTGAAGCGTTTGCAGGTCACACGGCAGCGTTTGCTGGATTTGGAGGCTGACGTGTGGGGATCGAAGGTGGAACCCAAGCCAGCGCCGGCGCCGGTAATTGAAACCAGAATTAAAAAGCCGGCGAAGCGCAAGCCGAATGGCCGGAAACGCCTGGTGCGCGAGGCCCGGCAACGGACACCACGCAAAACAATTCCAAATTAAAGCCCAGTTTTTAACCGCAAAGTGTGCCGAACGTTGGTCGCGTAATCACCTCCCAGACTCGGAGTGACGCGAAAAGGCGCATCTCATCCTGCCGGAGGCCTCTTCTACCCAGAGCGGAGAAGGTCCCACGCCAATGGGTGTGGAGCCCCAGACTGACTTGAATGGCCCCCGCACTCATTCACTTCCATTCGCCAACTTTGATCAAAAAATGACGAACATTCGACTTGGCGTCGAGATTACGTCTTGATGGATAGGCCTAAAGGCAAAAAACAAATGATCTTTGAGGGCTTTTTGGTAGATATATCATTTAACCAGAGCTTATTGCACAGACATTCATCCCTTCCTTCAGCTTTGGCCCAGTTCATGCGAAATTCGCAATATGGAAATTCAGGCAACGTTTGCGAATGTGGAACCAGCAATATCTGGCAAGTTCATCCGACGTGGATTTCTGGCAATCAGCCCGGTAGAACTCACTAACGACGGGATGGCGCCCAGCAAAGTGTCTTGAGGGTTTCCGGTGATACCAGATTTCGTGGTGAAAATGAAAATTTTGCTCATCTCATTTATGATAGGACTGCTGGTTGGTTTTTTGTATTCGGTCATCCGGGTGAAGAGTCCCGCGCCTCTTATTGTCGGTCTAACCGGCCTGTTAGGGATGGTGTTAGGGGAGCACGCCGGAGGTTGCCTTCCTACCACGAAAACCCCTGCTGCGTCCCTGGGGGCATTTGATAAGGCAGTCCTCGCTTGCGATGGCCGTCTCTAAATCCCTCCCTTGGAATCTTAAAAATAAAAATATGAAAGCGTTGCAATTCAATACTTACGGCCCTCCCGGCGTCTTGACGATCGCGGACCACCCAAAACCGGAGCCGCGCAAGGGAGAAGTGCTCGTTCAAATCCGGGCGACGGCGATCAACCCGAGTGACGTGAAAAATGTGGCTGGCCATTTCAAGTCCCCATTACCGCGTGTGCCTGGCCGGGACTACGCCGGCGTGGTGGTCGGTGGCGATGCTAAAAACGGGTTGGAAGTGTGGGGCAGCGGCGCCGGCTTTGGCGCGGTTCGCGACGATGCGCATACGGAATACATCGTTGTGCCTGCGGATTCGATTGCGCCGAAACCGCCACGACTCTCGACGGAGCAGGCAGCGGCCATCGGGGTTCCCTATCTTGCCGCGTGGTCGGCGCTCGTGACTGCTGGCAAGGTTCAAGCCGGCGAAACGGTGCTCGTCGTGGGTGATTCCGGTGCGGTTGGCCGTGCGGCCACCCAAATCGCACATTGGAAGAAGGCGCGCGTCATCGGTGCAGACATTCGTTCAGAGAACACTTCCAAGGCGGATACCTTCATTAGCGCCGACCCCTCCAATCTTTCCGCGGAGGTTGGCCGGTTGACCTCCGGGAAGGGCGCCGACCTCGTGCTCGACACGGTGGGGGGTCCGCTGTTCGAGCCTTCATTGAAATCGCTTTGCTACGGCGGTCGTCAGATCTCCATCGCTAGCACGCAGGAACGGAGAGTCTGTTTCGATCTGATTGATTTCTACCACAACGCGTCCCGTCTCGCCGGCGTGGACACCATGAAACTCACGGGTGCCGAAATTGCCAGGATAATGAACGAATTGTGCGTTGGTTTTCAAGCCGGCCATCTGCACGCGCCCGCCATTACAACTTGGCCTTTTGCCAGCGCGGTGGAGGCTTACGAGGTCGTGGAGAAAGGCGGGTCAGCCGCCAAGCACATTCTAATTCCTGATGCAGCCTCATAACCCGCGCAGCTCTGCGTATGAGTGGTGAGGTAATCAATTTGAGTCTTCACGGTTGAATACCGGCGGCATGGGGGCGAAGCCCGGCAACGTGCACCTCAGCCGAGCATCGGCCCCGCACGGGTCATCGGTCGTGGGTTTGAAACCAAACGGGAAATAGTAATCGGAAATGGCAATTGGGGGCTAATCCGGGCGAGATGCCGCCAACAAAACGCAAGCCGTCCTCGGTTCAAATACCACAATATGATCACTTTATGTAATTTTTTTCTAAAGTCTGATCATTTTCATCCGATAGGTGAAATTGAACAACGTTCTGGATGTCCAGAACGCAACATTGAATTAATATTATGAGCAGCATATCCAGTGTGTCTCGCGTGGTTAATCTATACCAGCCCAGCAACTCGAACGGTTCCAACCAATTAATGCGGAGCCTGCAAGCCGTCAGCAGCGCCGTGCAATCTGGAAATGTTTCGGATGCACAAAGTGCGCTGGCAGCATTTCAAAAGCAATTACAGGGCAATTCACAGACCTCCTCCAACCAACCATTTGGCAATAATAGCCAGGCGAATTCAACCTATCAAAACCTGGTCAGCGCCGTGCAATCGGGTAATCTTTCGGCGGCGCAACAGTCATTGGCGAGCTTGAAAACCGACTTGAAAGCTTCGACAACCAAGGCTCCTTCATCGAGCGCGTCCAGCCAGGCGAGTTCCGCGCAATCAAGTTCCAGCCAGTCGGCTGAAGAATTGCAA